>FLYN01000564.1_pt1 | contig 13617 bp, 13 predicted proteins | sample 1122621 | NCBI WGS metagenome assembly FLYN01 (sample SAMEA4346792, study PRJEB14843) | hot springs metagenome | biome: Terrestrial Biome; feature: Habitat; material: Sediment | place: India | collected 2012-06-12 | depth 1760 m
CATATCCCGATAGACGGTATCGAGATTGATCCCGGCGTCGTGGAAGTCGGCGCGCGCTATTTTGACATGAACGCCGAGGCGCTGCCCAATCTAACAGTCTATATCCAGGATGGGCGGTATATGCTGAACCAGCTTGACAGGCGCTACAGCGTTATAGCCGTTGATGCCTACCGTCCACCCTATATTCCCTGGCATTTAACAACTGTCGAGTTTTTTGAAGAGGTCAGAGAACGCCTGAAGGATAACGGGGTGGTCGCGGTGAACGTAGGCCGTACCAACACAGATCGCCGCCTGGTAGAGGCGATGGCGCAGACCCTTCGAGAGGTGTTTCCAAGCGTACACGCCATGGATGTGCCGCGCTCTTTTAACACAATTCTAGTCGCCACTGTCCAGCCGACGATCCCGCAGAATCTTTCCGGCAACTTAAGCGCTCTGCCCGCTGACATAAATCCGCTTTTGAGAGACACGCTTCATTGGGGAGCGTCATCCCTGGTTCCCATTCAACCATCCAACATCGTCTTTACCGATGACCGCGCGCCGGTTGAAACGCTGGTGGACTCGATTGTGATCAATTTTCTGCTCTCCGGCGGCACTGATCAGTTAGCAATCCAAGAGTAGAGATGCTCGAAACACGTATTCAGCCAGCCTCTACACACACTTCACGTACTTTAACCGCAATTTTACGAATATACCTTACACTCATCCTACCTGTGCTGTTGGTATTAGCCAGTGTGCGCCTGTTGATGACCCCGGCTTTTTTGTACTTTGAATACACGCGCCCTGGATTCCCTGAGGACATCTACGGGTTCACCGTAACAGATCGGTTGCGATACGCGCCCTATGCAATTGATTATCTGCTCAACGGAGAGGATATTACGTATTTAAGCAGTTTACGTTTTCCAGATGGGCGTTCTCTGTTCAACGTCCGCGAACTACAGCACATGCGCGATGTGAAGGTTGTCACACAGCTTGCCTATCTGGTTGCCGTCATCGCTGGCCTTATTGGCCTATTTTCGATCTTCTGGCTCGGTAAAGACCCCTCTACGCGCCGCGATTTATATGCGGGCCTGTTTCACGGCAGTTTGCTTACCTTAGGAATGATCGGAGCGATAGTGCTGGCAGCCATCGTGAATTGGGATTTTTTCTTCACCGGTTTCCACACCCTGTTTTTTGAGAGTGGCACGTGGCGCTTCGCCTACTCGGACACGCTTATCCGGCTGTTCCCGGAACAGTTCTGGTTTGATGCCGCTCTGTTGATTGGGGGTATGACAACCTTGAGCGCGCTCGTCATTCTGTTGGTGACTTGGCGGTGGAAAACCAGAATATAAAATGATTATCTTTGACAGGCTATTTGCCTGATGATAAGCTTTACTCTAAAGGTCAATTCCGTTCAAGACTGAATATTGATGACCCGTATTCAGGCGCTTACCAAGTGGCTCACCCCTGGAATCGGGGTGAAACGTTGGCTGCTGCTCATCCTAATCGGTATTTTCACAGTAGCGTTCGCTATCGCTTACGCTATGCTGCGGGCCATGGGTATAAGGCCAACTGGGGATATCGCGCCTATCCAGGAAGCAGCCATTCTCTGTGCTATTTTGCTGCTTGGCCTGGACTTAGCAGGCATGGGCATCTACAAAGTATCACGTAACATCGTCGCTCCCTATCGTAAGCATCAGCAGGGACGCATCATTGACGTTGTATACGGCCACAGCAAGCGGCAGAAAGGCCCTAAGGTGGTGGCGCTTGGCGGTGGGACTGGCCTTCCATCCGTTCTGCGCGGTCTCAAACAGTTCACGAGCAATATCACCGCCGTTGTGACGGTTGCGGACGATGGAGGCAGTTCAGGGCGCTTGCGCCGCGATCTCGGCGTCCTCCCACCCGGCGATCTGCGGAACAACATCGCTGCCCTGGCAGATGACGAAAGCTTGATGACGCACCTGTTTCAGTACCGTTTTAACACCGGGGACCTGGGTGGTCACTCCTTCGGCAACCTGTTTATCAGCGCATTGGCTGGCGTAACAGGCAGCACGGAGGCAGCGCTCATCGAAACGGCGCGTGTGCTCAACATTCAAGGACGAGTCCTGCCGGCCACGTTAGATAATGTTAATCTGATTGCGTCAGTACGGTTGCGTGGCGCAGTGCGAGCAATCACCATTCAGGGAGAGTCCCGCATTACGAAGGCCGGCGGCACCATCGAACAGGTGGATCTCGAACCGCCTGATGTGCAGGCATATGGCGAAAGTGTACAGGCTATTCTGGATGCTGATATCATTGTGATTGGGCCCGGCAGCCTTTATACGAGCATCTTGCCAAACCTGATGGTCAAAGGGATTGCCGAGGCATTACGCGCAACCAGCGCCTACAAAATTTACGTCTGCAACGTCGCAACGCAGCCAGGGGAAACAGAGGGTTATACAGTTGCCGAGCATGTGCTGGCGTTGGAGCGCCATATCGGGCGCGGGCTGTTCCAGGCGGTGCTGGCGAACAACACCTATCCAACTCTGAATGCGGGTAGCAATACGGTCTATGTGCTGCCCGCGCCGGAACATCACGAAATTCTTCAACGCTATGAGGTGCGCTATTTCGATTTGACCGATCCGGACCGCCCCTGGCGGCACGATCCACAAAAACTCGCCAGCGCGATCCTCGGTCTGAGCCAGGAGGCGCGTATAGGCATTGCTACACTGAAAGTCAGCATTGCCGAACCTTAAAACCTACCCTAACTAAAGGAGTACAACATGAGCATTCGTGTCGGTATTAACGGTTTTGGACGCATTGGCCGCCAGGTTCTGCGAGCCATCCGTGAATATTATCCCAACGACATAGACGTGGTCGCTTTCAACGACCTGGGCAATCTGGATACGATGGCGCACCTGTTCCGCTACGACTCGAACTATGGTCGTTATCCCGGCACAGCCGAAGTGCGCAATGGATCGCTGGTCGTTGACGGCGATGAAATCAAGGCGCTGGCCGAGCGCGACCCGGCCAAACTGCCCTGGCGTGACCTGGGTGTGGACATCGTGGTGGAAAGCACAGGCATTTTCACCGACCGTGACTCGGCCTGTAAGCACATTGATGCCGGCGCGAAGAAAGTCATCATTTCCGCGCCCGCCAAGAACGAGGACATCACTATTTGCCTGGGTGTCAACGAGGACAAGTACGACCCTGCCAAGCACCAGATCATTTCCAATGCCTCCTGCACCACCAACTGCCTTGCGCCAGCGGCGAAAGTCATCAACGACAAATTTGGCATTGTGCGCGGTCTGATGACCACCATCCACAGCTACACCAATGACCAGCAAATCCTCGACCTGCCGCACAAAGACCTGCGGCGCGCGCGCGCGGCTGCCCTGAACATCATTCCGACGACTACCGGCGCGGCGAAGGCAGTTGCGCTGGTCATCCCGGAACTCAAGGGTAAATTCGATGGCATGGCGATGCGTGTCCCAACGCCTACTGTCTCGCTGGTAGACTTCGTGGCCGAGGTAGAGAGACCCGCTACTAAGGAGGAAATGCTCGCCGCCTTTGATGAAGCCGCCAACGGGAAGATGAAAGGCATTCTGGGCGTGTCGCGTGAGCCGCTCGTTTCGATGGACTTCAAGGGCGACAGCCGTTCGAGCATTATTGACGCCGAGTCCTGCCAGGTGATGGGCGGTACAATGGTGAAGGTGGTTAGCTGGTACGACAACGAGTGGGGCTATTCGGTGCGCGTGGCTGACCTCGCCAAGCGGATCGGCGACCAGCTGTAGGAGTGCGCGAGACTTGATTGATTGAGGCGAGGTCATTCTATCCTCGCCTCTTTTCATACATGGAGGACATACATGAACAAGATGACGGTACGAGATGTTGACTTGAAAGGCAAGCGTGTACTGGTGCGGGTAGATTTCAACGTCCCGATTGAGAATGGGCAGATTACCGACGACACTCGTATCCGGGCTGCTGTGCCCACCATTCAGTACATTCTTCAAGAGCAACCCAAAGCTGTAATTCTCATGTCGCACCTGGGGCGTCCGAAAGGCGGCCCCGATCCTAAGTACTCCCTTCGACCAGTCGCTCCGGCGCTGGCGACGCTGCTGGGCAAGGAAGTGCAATTTGCCGAAGATTGTGTCGGTTCGGTGGCTGAAAATGCCGTCGCCGATCTGCCGGAAGGCGGCGTGATCCTGCTGGAGAATACTCGTTTTCATCCTGGTGAGGAAAAGAACGATCTTGAGTTAGCGCAGCAGATGGCGAAGCTAGGAGACGTTTTTGTGAATGATGCCTTCGGCTCGGCGCATCGGGCGCATTCTTCGACGGAAGGGGTAGCGCGGTATCTGCCGGCTGTTGCCGGCCTGCTCATGGAAAAGGAGATTGACTATCTCTCGACAGCGCTTGAGTCGCCCAAACGCCCGTTTGTCGCCATTCTCGGCGGAGCGAAGGTGTCGGACAAAATCGCCGTGATTGAGGCGCTGCTGGATAAAGTAGATCGCCTCCTCATCGGCGGCGGAATGGCAAACACCTTCTTCAAAGCGAAGGGGTTTGCTATCGGTAACTCCCTGGTTGAAGACGAGGCGCTGGATACCGCTCGCCAGCTTATCCAGAACGGCGGCGATAAACTGGTGCTGCCAGTAGATGTGGTGATCGGGGATTCGTTCAATAATGATGCCAACCAGCAGATCATTCCTATTGAACAGGGCGTGCCGGCGGGATGGGCCATCTATGACATTGGCCCAGTGACAGTGGAGGGCTTCAAACAGCAGATGCAGGGGGCAAAGACCATAGTCTGGAACGGGCCAATGGGCGTGTTCGAGATGCCCAACTTTGCCAAAGGAACATTTGCCGTTGCTCAACTGCTGGCTGACCAGACACGCAAGGGCGCGGTCACCATTGTCGGTGGAGGAGATTCCGCAGCCGCTGTCGAACAAGCCGGCGCTGCCAACCAGATTACACACATCTCGACGGGCGGCGGTGCAAGCCTGGAGATGCTCGAAGGCAAGGCGCTGCCGGGCGTGGTCGCGCTAAAGGATAAGTAGCAGCATAGGCCAATTGTGGAGACGAGGAAAACAATGCTCCAATCCTCAATTGCTCCCGTGTTAAGCCTGGGTCTATAATGCCAAATAGACCTGTTTGAACCACCGGGGTGCGTCATGCCGCTGCAAGAAGGGGAAATTGTTGGCCCGTATCGAATCATCGGCCAGCTTGGTCAGGGGGGAATGGCAACCGTCTATAAAGGCTATCACGAGAACCTGGATCGCTACGTTGCCATCAAAATGATGCACCAGGGATTTCTGGAAGACCCTTCGTTCCTGGTACGGTTCAAGCGCGAAGCTCAGATCGTAGCGCGGTTGGAACATCCTCATATCGTCCCGATTTACGACTACAATGAGCACCAGGGGCAGCCGTATCTGGTGATGAAATTCATCGAAGGGACAACTCTAAAAGATGACACATCCAAAGGTGCGCTGCCTATAAATCAGGTCATCCACATTATGACCGCTGTTGGCTCCGCGCTCACCTATGCGCACGAGCGCGGGGTGCTTCACCGCGACATCAAGCCATCCAACATCGTCGTTGATCGGCAGAACATCCCTTACGTCACCGACTTTGGCCTGGCTCGAATGGTACAGGCAGGGGAATCCACCCTGAGCCAGGATATGATCCTGGGTACGCCGCACTACATTTCGCCAGAGCAAGCTAAAGGCGTCAAAGACCTTGACGCCCGCGCCGATATTTACTCGCTCGGCGTCGTACTGTATAAGCTGGTGGTGGGTCAGGTGCCATTCACAGGCGATACGCCATATGCCATTATCCACAACCACATCTACACGCCGCTCCCCCTGCCCTCGGCCATCAATCCGGATGTATCGCCGCAGGTGGAAGCAGTTCTGTTGAAAGCCCTGGCTAAAGACCCTAATGACCGCTACGGCTCTGCCGTTGAGCTGGTCGAGGCGTTCAAGAATGCGGCCCAACGTGAACCTGAGGTGGCAAAGCCAAAGCTATCAACGGTGTCGGTTAAGACCAACAAGAAAGTTTCGCCTAAAGCGGCTACTTCGGTAGGGCAGAAGACACCGAAACTCGTTTCGATCCCTGCTCCTCGCCGGGCTGAAACACTCGTTAAGCCTGCTGTAAAACGCCCACAGTCCGAGCGTAAGGTGTGGATGTGGGGCGGAATGGGCGCGCTGCTGGTCATCTGCCTGCTCAGTACTTTGATTGTCCTTAACATCGCCAGCAATCGGGCGTTGCCCACCTTAGCTATAACATCCACTTCGAGCGATGCGGTATCAACGATCCCGAACTATACGATTCCATCTGTTCCCGTTGAAGAAGCTGAACGAGCCGTGGAAGCAGACCCAAGCCATCCTGTAGCGCGCCTTGCATTGGCTAAAGCCCTCTGGCAGGACGACAGATCAGAGGATGCCCATGCAGTAGTGAGCGAAGGCATTGCGCTTGTCGAACAGCCGGTTGTCTACCTGGTTAATGCTGCCCGCTTGGCAGTAGAGGTAGGGCAACCAAGTTCTGCGAACAGTTTTTACGTTCAGGCCCTCAACCGCGCCGAGGGAAACAACGTTCTCTATCCACCAGTCCGCGCCGAAGCCGGCCAGTATCTTTATGAACTTGCCGGTAACGTGCAGCGCCTTCCTCTGCATCAGGCCAATCAGATGGCGAACCGGCTTCCGCCCGGTGAAACGCCGATTGTGCACGCCATGATCGCGCGCGGCCTTCTCAATGGCGGGCATCCCCTCCTGGCACAGGGGATACTGAACGAGCTGATAGACGAGGATGAAACGCTTGCAGAAGCACACCTTGTGCTGGGTGAGCTGCGCCAGGCACAAAACAACCCTGACCGGGCTATAGCCGAATGGCAGTTAGCCGCCAATGCCCAAGATGCGCCGGAATGGGTAAAATTGCGCGCGGAAGAACTCATCGCAGGCGTATCAGGAGCATAAAATGCGGAAGCCCATTATTGCTGGAAATTGGAAGATGTACAAAACCCTGCGTGAATCGGTAGATTTCGTGCGGGAGCTTGCGCCAATGCTTGCGCCATTCTCCAGTGTGGAGCGTGTGGTGTGTCCAACGTATGTGGCATTGGCCGCAGTGGCAGACGCCTTGAAGGGCACAGAGATCAAAGTGGGAGCGCAGAACGTCCACTGGGAGGCGCAGGGAGCGTTTACCTCGCAGATTTCGCCACCTATGCTGCAAGGATTGGCCGAATACGTGATTATCGGGCACTCAGAGAGCCGTGCATATCTCGGCGAGACGGATGAGATGGTGAACAAGAAGGTCAAGGCAGCGCTGGCCTACGGGCTGAAACCGATTGTCGCGGTAGGTGAGAGCCTGGAACAGAACGAAGCTGGTCAGACTGCTCAGGTCGTCGGCGGGCAGGTCCGGGCAGCGCTCAACGGCGTGCACGCAGCCAATATGGAAAACATCGTCCTGGCCTACGAGCCGATCTGGGCCATTGGCACAGGCAAGAACGCCAGCGGGCAGGTCGCCAACAGCGTCATCGGGGGAGCCATTCGCACAACGCTGGTCGAACTCTACGGACGAGAGGTAGCGCAGTCGGTACGCATCCAGTACGGCGGCAGCGTGAAGCCGGAGAACATGTCCGAGTATATGAGCCAACCCGATATTGACGGTGCGCTGGTGGGTGGTGCATCATTAAAGGCTGACGTTTTCACGGAATTGGTACGCATTGCTGCCCAGGAGAAAGGCAGGTAAGGCTGACAGGGTTGGAAGCGCTCACCCCCTGGCTGCTCGTCGCAGGGCTGTTTATCCCACTTCGACAGCTTCAGCGCTGGCTGCACCAGCACATCTTTAAAGTTGGCTGGCTGCTGACCAAGAACTACCATACCACCACCATTCTTTACTACACCATCTTCCTGCCTGGCGTGTTCTTGTACGAGGTGAGCCTTTGGCTGGCCGCCGGCATTCTGAACGTCCGGGCGGATCGGGCGATCTCCTGGCCGCAGAAACAGGAGATCGGCGAACTTCGGCTCAACTTCGTCAAACTCCACAAAAGCGCCGGCGCAGTGAAGGTCGGGATTATCTCACTGTCACCCCTGGTCATCGGCATCCTGGCTGTGTGGCATATCGCTACGAATATCCTCAACGTGGGAGACTTCCTCATCACGCTGCGCAGCGGCGGGCTGGCGAATTTGGGCATTGCGCTCGGCCAGTTGACCTCGGTGGCTGACTTCTGGGTGTGGGTCTACATCATCTTTGCCATCAGCAACACGATGATCCCCAACATGAAAGATTTACGCGGCCTGCGCGCCATAGGGATGGTTCTGATTGCAGTCGCCATTGGGTTGTTTGTCATGGGTGTTGGCGATGAAGTCGTCCTGAGGACTCTTACCGGGCCAGTTGCCAGTGCGCTGAATATACTGGCTGGGGTGTTTGCTGTGATGATCGCCGTGAATCTGGTAATGACGGGCGTGCTTGGCCTGGCCGAGTCCCTTATTGAGCGCATCACGGGGGACAGCGCAACCTTTGTGAACGGTAAGATGGTGACCATGACCCGCGCCGAAATGCTGGCGCAGCGGGCGAAGGAAGCGGAGCAAGCCCGAAAAGCGCGACAGGCAAAACAACGGGCTGCCCCAGCCGCCGTAGGCCCACCGTCAGTCTACAAACTCGCGTTTCCAATTCCAGGGCCGCCCGGCAAAGAAGCGGTCACCCAGAGTGAGGCGGTTATCATCGAAACCGAAAAGCCGCCGCCCCTTCAACCCGGCGCGCCGCGCGATGATCGGGCTGGCCCAGCCGTCATCACTGGAGCAGTCATGGATAAATTGCCTGCCCCGTCCACTCCCCCACGCTCGACGCCTTCACCCACCGTTTCACCGTCCAGGCCAGCGACGCCAGTAGTCAAGCCCCCTGCTCTGTCCTCGCCGGTAACAGTTGAAAAACCTGATGAGGACGAGATGGAAGCGATGGTGGAGAATACCGAGAACTCCAACGTCGAAGAAGATGAGGAGGAAAGCTACGACGAACTGGACGAAGGCGAGGATGTTGAAGACCTGGCCTGACGCGAGCGCCCCAACAGCGCAAAACCGATAACTGTCAGCGTCATCATCACAGCAAGGGCAACAAATTTGAAGAACTGGCTGCTGGCGACGAGGGTCAGAATGCCAAAGAACGCGCAGAAGCAATAGTAGACCGTTACAATCTGCCGCTGGCTGAACCCCATATCCAGCAAGCGAAAATGGACGTGCCCCCGGTCGCCCTCAAACGGACTTCGCCCCTGCCGCAGGCGGTTGAACACCTGCCAGGCCACGTCCATCAACGGCAAGCCCATAACCAGCAAAATGGTCGCCATCTTTGCGCCGCCGATGATGCTGAGCGCGCCCAGCGTATAGCCGAGAAAAAACGAGCCGTTGCTGCCCATGAAGATGCGCGCCGGGTGGAAGTTATACAGCAAAAAGCCTAGCGATGCCCCCATGAGTGCCAGGGGCAGTAAGCTGACGCTGGTTTGGGGTGGTTGCAGGCGGAAAGCGCTGTTGACGAACAGCATAGCGCCTGCAATAAAGGCAACCCCGGCGGCAAGCCCATCAAGGCCATCCAGGAAATTGACCGTATTCATCATCAAGCCCAGCCAGAAGAGGCTGAGGGTGACAGTAACAATAAAAGGCCAGGGTTCGGTCTGTCGTCCAGTGATGGGGTTATTGAGCGTTTCGATAAAGATGAGAAATAAAACGGCGATAGCAGCGGCGATGATCTGGCCGATGTACTGCACAAGCGCGTTGAACTCAAAGATGTCGTCGAGCAAGCCAACGATGAAGATGAAGGTGCTGCCAATGAGCAGGCCAGCCAGACGAATGATCTCATTGGGGTCCATGCGGGGGACTGGCAATAGCTGGGCGACAAGGACGCTGACGACAAAGCTGGTGTAAAGCGCGATGCCGCCGAGCTTCGTGACGGGACGTGGGTGCTGGCGGCGGCCCCTGGGTTCATCTATGATGACAAAGCGCCTGCCCAGGTAGGTTGCCAGTGGCGTCAACATCAGCGAGAGACTGAGCGCCAGGGTAAACACGATGAGAAACGCGCTAAGTTCGGTCAACGCCCACTCCTAATAACGAGCTACACCCATTTTACCGCGTGGAGAGTGTTCGTGCATACGTTAAACACAGCGGTTAATGTGCTAAACAAGCATTTGTGGCAATGACCCAGCGAAGCCAGAACCCCCTGTTACACTCTCGCTACGTCCTGTATACTTATATAGAACAAATTGTTCACGGACGGAGTAATTGCATGGCGGATGATGGGCGGTTAGTCGGCGGCACGCGGCGGCGCGAAGACCAGGAGAATGTCGCCCTACGCCCCAAATACCTGAAAGACATTGTGGGGCAGGATCGAATCCGCGATAACCTGCAAATTATCATTGACGCCGCCAAAGGCCGCCACGAACCGATTGACCACGTACTGTTTTATGGCCCACCCGGTCTGGGGAAAACATCGCTGGCGCACGTGATTGCGAACGAAATGGGCGTCAATATCCGCGTCACGTCTGGACCGGCGATTGAGCGCGCGGGCGACCTGGCAGCCATCCTGACGAATCTCAAGCAAAGCGACATCCTGTTCATTGACGAGATACACCGCCTGGGACGCGCGGTGGAAGAAGTGCTCTACCCGGCAATGGAGGATTTCGTGCTGGATATTGTGATCGGCAAGGGGCCAGCAGCGAAAACGGTGCGGCTTAACCTGCCGCGCTTCACGGTGATCGGGGCAACGACACGTCTGGCGCTGCTGGCCGGGCCCCTTCGTGACCGGTTTGGCGCACGCTTCCGCATGGACTTCTACGATTTGCCCTCGATGGAATACATCGTCAACCGGGCAGCAAAGATGCTGAAGGTAGAAATTACGCCGGAAGCTACTACTGAAATCGCCCGACGAGCGCGAGGCACTCCACGTGTGGCGCTGCGCTTCCTGCGCCGCGTGCGCGACTATGCCCAGGTGCGGGGAAACGGGCACATTACCGGGCCAATTGCAGGCGACGCGCTCAATCTGATGGATGTTGACCTGCTCGGCCTGGACGACATTGACCGCCGGGTGCTGCTAACGATTATTGAAAAATTTGGCGGCGGGCCAGTGGGGCTGGACACCATCGCGGCGGCCATCAGTGAGGACGCGGACACAATCATGGACGTGTGCGAACCCTACTTGCTGCAACTCGGCTTCCTGGCGCGGACGCGGCGCGGGCGAGTAGCAACGCGGCTCGCCTACGAACATCTCGGCATTCCTTTCGACAAAAACGAAGACCAGCTATCCCTGTTGTGAGGTGTATTTGGAATGGATATGCAATCTGTTGGGCGATGGCTGTTGATCGGCGGCATCGTGCTGGTGGCATTAGGTGGACTGCTGATGCTGCTGGGGCGGATTCCCTTTTTCAGCAATCTGGGCAGGCTGCCTGGCGACATCCATATTGAAGGCGAGGGGTTTTCCTGCTTTATCCCGATTGTGAGCATGATTCTGCTGAGTGTCATCCTCACCGTCGTGCTGAATATTGTCCTCCGGCTTATCAACCGCCCATGAAGGTCTCCGATTTCGATTACGATTTGCCGGAGTCGTTCATTGCTCAGGAGCCAGTTGAGCCGCGCGACGCCTCTCGCCTGATGGTGCTGGACCGTCGAACCGGCGCGGTTGAGCACCACATCTTCCGCGATATTGTCAAGCTCATCCACCCTGGCGACGTGCTGGTGATGAACTCTACCCGAGTCATTCCGGCGCGGCTGCACGCGACGAAGGCCGGAACCGGGGGCAGCGTGGAAATCCTGCTGCTCAAGCAGTTGGACGACACGCGCTGGCGGGCGCTGGTTGGGGGCAGACGAGTTAGTATCGGGACAGCGCTCGCCTTCCCCGGCACATCAATTTCGGCGACTGTTGAGGAAATATTGGAGGGCGCGGAGCGGGTTATCCGTTTTAGTCAGCCGATCAACAGGCTTCTCGGCGATCTGGGCGAAACACCCCTGCCCCCATATATCCACAAACAGTTAGGCAACCCGGAGCGCTACCAGACCATCTACAGCCAGCAAGAGGGTTCGGCGGCTGCGCCAACAGCCGGGCTGCACTTTACAGCGGATATTCTGCTGGCGCTGAAGGCAAAGGGCGTTCAGCTTGCTTATTGCACGTTGCACATTGGCCTCGACACGTTCCAGCCGGTGCGGGTTGAACAGGTGGAGCAGCACCACATTCACAGCGAGTGGGCGCTGCTGACAGCGGAAAATGCCAGGATCATCAACGAGGCCAAACTGACAGGCGGGCGAGTGATCGCGGTTGGGACGACCAGCGCCCGCACGCTGGAAACGGCGGCTATTCTCAGCAGCGGCGGAGATCCGTCGCGCCCCAACGAAATGCCCGATATGTGCCCCTGGCGCCCGGTGATTGCGTTCGAGCGCGAGACCGACCTGTTCATTTACCCTGGCTATCGCTGGCGCGTGGTGGATGCCCTGCTGACCAACTTCCACCTGCCGCGCTCCACGCTGCTGATGATGGTGAGTGCCTTTGCCGGGCGGGAGAACATATTGAACGCTTACGAGACCGCCAAGCAAGAAGGATACCGCTTCTTTTCATTTGGCGATGCGATGTTCATTACGTGAATGACGCGGACATGCCTCCGCTCGTCCCCCACAAACTGTTGAGATGTGAACGCAGATTCCACGTTGACGCTCGCCTGGCACATCGCTATAATACCTGAATGTGCCCCCAAGCGGGGCTTTTGTTCGCACTCAAAAATTCTTGCCAATTTTCCCCGCAAGTTGCCCCTCGATACAGGCTGCGACTGCGGCGGCAAGCGAAGATTGGAGATTCAAGTATGTACGCAATTATCCGTACTGGTGGCCGCCAGTACCGCGCTGAAGTCGGCGCGACGATAGACGTTGAGAAACTGCCCTACGACGTAGATCAGCAATTCGAAATTACCGACGTGCTCCTGATCGGCGATGGCGATAACACGGTCATCGGCCAGCCGAACGTGGAAGGCGCGTCGGTGAAGGTGACAGTGGTCAAGCAGTTCCGCGGCCCCAAAATCGTCGGCTTGAAGTACCGCCAGCGCACGAAGTATCGCGTGCGTTATGGGCACCGGCAGTATTACACGCGGCTGCGGGTTGACGACATTTCAGTCAATTAAGGAGCGTTCACAATGGCACATAAAAAAGGCGGCGGTTCGAGCCGCAATGGTCGTGACAGCAATTCGCAACGGCTCGGCGTGAAGAAATTCGGCGGCGAGCATGTGATTCCGGGGAACATCATTGTGCGGCAGCGCGGCACGCGCTTCCATCCGGGCAAGGGCGTTGGCATCGGCAAAGATCACACCATCTTCGCCACCGTCGAGGGCTATGTGGTGTTTGAGCTGATGAAGGGCCGGGGCAAGCAAAAGCAAATCAGCGTTTACCCGGAACGTCCAACGAAAGTTCAGTAGGGGCAGAAACCCCTACAATTTCTTGTAAATCACTACGCTACCCGGCAATGGGCCGTAGTGTGAGAGGAAAATCCATGAAACCTAATATTCACCCAACGTGGTATCCTGAAGCCACCGTGATTTGCGCGTGCGGCAACACGTGGAAGACGGGAGCAACTGTACCAGAACTCCGCACCGATATTTGCTCGGCGTGTCACCCCTTCTACACAGGCGAACAGCGTATTGTAGAC
>FLYN01001072.1_pt1 | contig 13592 bp, 12 predicted proteins | sample 1122621 | NCBI WGS metagenome assembly FLYN01 (sample SAMEA4346792, study PRJEB14843) | hot springs metagenome | biome: Terrestrial Biome; feature: Habitat; material: Sediment | place: India | collected 2012-06-12 | depth 1760 m
CCTTCGCAAACCGGTGCAGCGTCCACGCCCGCTGCCGCGGCGACTGCCGCGCCGGCGATGGAGCAACCGACCACCCCGCCTGCTGCTGAGGCGACTGCCCCCCCCGCGGCAACCGCAGCTCCGGCTGCCGAGGCCAGCCCACAGGAGACGCTGGTCTTCGCCCGGGACCTTTCGGACATGATCTCGCTCGACCCCGCTGTGGTCTATGAGTTCGGCGGCATCCAGGTCGTCGGTAGCCTGTACCAGACGCTGGTCAGCTTCGACCCGGGCGATCCGACCCTCAAGCCGGTGCTGGCCGAGAAGTGGGATATCAAGGACACTGGCGATACCTGGACGCTGACGTTCACCCTCAACCAGGCGGCGCGCTTCGCCAGCGGACGCCCGGTCACTGCCGATGACGTGATCTACTCGTGGAGTCGTGCGATCGACCTGAACAAGTCGCCGGCTTTCCTGTTCATCGACGTCGCTCAGCTCAAGAAAGAGAACATGCGGGCGGTCGATCCACAGACCGTCGAGGTCAAACTGCCCAAGACCGCCAGCCCGCAGGTGTTCCTTTCGATTTTGAGTTTCACCATCGCAGCCGTGGTGGACAAGCAGGCGGTTGAGCAGAACGCCGGCAGCGATATGGGTTCGACCTGGCTGAACGACCATTCGGCTGGCAGCGGCCCCTATGTGCTGGAGCGCTGGGAGCGCAACGCCCAGGTGACGCTGAACGTCAATCCCAACTATTGGGGTCCGGCGCCAGCGATCAAGCGGGTGATCGTCCGCAACGAGATCGAGCTGGCGAACCTGCAGTCGGCGATCGAGACCGGCGACGCTGACATCGTGCAAGGCCTCGGCGTCGAGCAGGTCAAAGCGCTCGAAGGCAACCCCGATGTGCAGATCGTCAAGGCCAATTCGACCCAGCTGGTGTATATCGGCATGAACGCTAAATCGCCGCCGCTGGACAAGGTCGAGGTACGCGAGGCGATCCGTTATGCGATCAACTACGAGGAGATCGTCAACAACCTGCTCGGCGGCAACGGCAAGCTGGTGCAGGAGATCATCCCTGAAGGGTTGTTCGGCCATACCGGCGAGATCCCCTTCAAGCAAGATATCGCTAAAGCCAAAGATCTGCTGACGCAGGCCGGTGTGGCCGAGGGCACCGAGATCGAATTGTTGGTGCCCGCCGGGCCGGCGCCGGGGGGGATCGAGTGGGGCACGCTCGCGGCCAAGATCCAGAGTGATGTGCAGCAGATCGGGCTGAAGCTGAACATCAAGCAGATCCAGCAGGCCGAGCTGTTGAACATCTACCGCGAGCAGAAGGGGCAGATGGTGCTGATCCTCTGGGGGCCCGACTTCCCCGACCCGGACGGCAACGTCACGCCGTTTACCAACTACGAGGCCAAATCGATCGCCTGGCGCAACGGCTGGGAGGCGCCCGAGATCGCCGAGCTGGCCAAGCAAGCGGCGATCGAGCAGGACAACACTAAACGTGCCGATCTGTACAAGCAGATCGTCGAGCGCGTGTTCCACGAGGGGCCGTACGCGGTGTTGTACCAGCCGACCGAAACCTTCGGCGTGCGTAAGAACGTACAGGGCTTTGTCTTCGATCCGGCCGACACGCCTGGGCTCTCGTTCTGGTTGCTCAGTAAGAGCTGACGTTACGGCGAAACTTTCTGGGTTGGTGGAAGGCTCGGGGATCTTCAGCCCCACCCCCATTGTGCGGTCAGCCAGCTCGGGCTCCCCCTTCTCCCAGCGCCCCGCCTTGCGGGATAGGCGGGGAGGAGGAGAGGGGGTGTCGGGGCGGGGCGCCGTGCAGTGCCGCCGCATGGCCACACTCAATGGATCCCTCCCGCTCTCGGAGCGGGAGCCGGGGGCATGTGGCGCGGTACGCTCGCCGCAGCCCAGGATCGGGCGGTGTCAGTCCGCGCCGTGGGACAGGGAAGCGCGGGCAGGGGTGAGGAGCCCCACTGCGGAAGTCTGTAACGTGACAGGTGTTCGGCGGTCAGCGTGATGCACCCCGGCCGCGGTGGCGGCCAGGCGCCCGCGCCAATAGCCGCGGGCGGACGCCCGGGCCACCGCACAGCACCTGTAACGGGAGTAGCGCATCCGGCACATCGGGTGGGGGCAGTGGGCGTGGCTCGCCCAAGTGCATCTCACCCGATGCGTGGGCTGCACTAAAGTGGCGAATGGATTCTTAAGCAATGCTACGGTTTATCCTTCGGCGTATGGCCGGGCTGCTGCTGGTGCTGGTGGGCGTCTCGGTGATCACGTTCACCCTGACGCAGCTCGTGCCCGTCGATCCGGCGGTGGCGGCGCTGGGGCAGAACGCGCGCGAGGAGCAGATCGCCGCCTTCCGCAGGCAGTACGGGCTTGACCGGCCGCCGCTGGAACAATATGTCATCTACATGGGTCGGCTGCTGCGCGGCGACCTGGGGGTCTCGATCCGCACGCGGCGCCCGGTGGCCGATGACCTGCGCGATTTCCTGCCGGCGACGATCGAGCTCGCGATCGCCGCGATGGGCGTATCGCTGATCTTGGGCATTGCGCTGGGTGTGCTGGCTGCGGTGCGCCACAACGGTGGGATCGATTTCGCGGCGCGCGCGTTCGCGTTGGTCGGCGGCTCGCTGCCGATCTTCTTCGTGGGGTTGCTGATGCTGGCGGTGTTCTACTCGCGACTGCGCTGGTTCCCGGGACCGGGCCGCCTTGATGCGCTGCTGCGGCCGCCGCCGCGTATCACCGGCATGTATACCGTCGACAGCCTGCTGGCGGGGGATTGGGAGCGCTTGGGCAACAGCCTGGCTCATCTGGCGCTCCCGGCGATCACGCTGGGCTATTTCTCTACCGCCGTGTTGTTGCGCATGACCCGCTCGTCGATGCTCGAAGTGCTGATGCAGGATTATGTGCGCACGGCGCGGGCCAAGGGGTTGCACGAGCGGATGGTGCTGCTGCGCCACGCGCTCAAGAACGCGATGATCCCGGTGTTGACGACGATCGGCATCACGTTCGGCAGCCTGCTCTCCGGCGCGGTGCTGACCGAGACGATCTTCGCCTGGCCGGGGTTGGGACGCTATGCTACCGCTTCGGCCACCAGCCTCGACTTTCCGGCGGTCATGGGGGTGACGCTGGTCGCAGCGGTGGTCTACCCGGTGGTGAACACGCTGGTCGACATCGGCTACCATCTGCTCGACCCGCGAGTCAAGGTCGGGTGAAACAGGCCGCCCGGTAGGAATGACAAAAACGGGAATGCGGAGGACAAGCCGTTGGCCCGCACAATCAATAGACGCGCCATCCAGGTGGAGCAGGCCGGCGCGCGGCCGGCCGGCGGGGGCTGGGCGGCGGTTGCCTTGCGCCAGCCATCGATCGTCGCCGGGCTGCTGATTCTGCTGCTGTTTGGGGCGGCCGCGCTGCTCGCGCCGGTACTCAGCCCGGCCGACCCGCTGGCGCAGAACGTGGTGGAGGGGTTGCGGCCGCCGTCGAGCGAGCATCTGTTGGGGACCGACAAGCTGGGGCGCGATATTCTCAGCCGCATGCTCTATGGCGCACGGATCTCGCTGATGGTCGGCGCGCTGGTGGTGGCGATCGCCAGCAGCGTCGGGGCGGCGCTGGGGCTGCTGGCCGGCTATGTGGGCGGCTGGGCCGATGAGCTGCTGATGCGGGTCACCGACATCTTCTTCGCCTTCCCGGCCCTCATCCTGGCGATGGCGATCGCCGGCGCGCTCGGACCGAGCCTGCGCAACGCCCTGATCGCGATCAGCGCCGTTAGCTGGCCGGTCTATGCGCGGCTGATTCGTGGCCAGGTGCTGGCGCTCAAGGAGCGCGAGTTTGTGCTCGCCGCGCGCGCGCTGGGCGTCCCCGAGCGGCGGATCATCGCGCGGCATCTGCTGCCCAACACGCTCGCGCCGCTGCTGGTGCAGGCCAGCTTCGATATGGGTGCGGCGATCACATCCGTGGCCGGGCTGTCGTTCATCGGCTTTGGTGCCCAGCCGCCGACGCCCGAGTGGGGCGTGATGATCAGCGAAGGGCGCAATTATATGGCCACGCAGTGGTGGCTGGCGACCTTCCCGGCGCTGGCGATCCTGCTGGTGGTCGGGGGGTTTAATCTGCTCGGCGACGGCCTGCGCGACCTGCTCGACCCGCGGCTGCGCGGGCGCTAGCCATCCGCGCCGGGGACACGACGAAGCCCCGCGGGGTAGGCGGGGCTTCGCTCGCAGGAGCCGGCTGTGATGCATGCTCAGGCCGCTGCGGCCTGTACCTCGTCGGCCTGCTTGACCAGCTCGACCTCGATCTCGACCGTGATCTCGTCGCCTACCAACACGCCACCGGTCTCCAGAGCGACGTTCCAGGTCAGCCCCCAATCTTTGCGGTTGAGTTTCGTCCGCGCGCTGAAGCCGGCGCTGATCGCGCCCCAGGGGCTCTTCGCCTGGCCGGCGTATTCCACGTCCAGCACTACCTCTTTGGTGACGTCGCGGATGGTTAGATCGCCGATGATCCGCCCGTGCGTGGCGTCCAGCCGCTCGATACGTTTGCTCTTGAAGGTGATCGTGGGGTAGTGCTCGACATCCAGAAAATTGGGGCCGCGCAGGTCGGCATCGCGCTGTGGGGTACGGGTGTCGATGCTGGCGGCATCGATCTGAACCTCGACGCGTGAGCGGGTGGGGTCTTGCTCGTCGGCCTCGATCGTGCCGGTGAAGCGCTCGAACCGCCCACGGACGGTCGAGATCATCATGTGGCGGACGGAAAACTGAATGTGGGAATGCGCAGGGTCGATGTGCCAGGCCATATAGGATCCTCACTGATGTACTATAAAAACCGGTGGATGTAGGGCTGCCGATTGGACTGGTGCTTTGCCGGGCAAGGGGTTAGGGGTTAAGGGTGAGCATTGTGTCGTGCTCAAGCCTAACCCTTAATTCCTTACCTGCTGCTGGCGGTGTGCCACCGGCTGGCCGGTGAGCGAGAGGCCATAACCGACCACCAGGGCGACGGCGATCAGCCCGACCCCGAAGACCAGCGGCGTCGGCAGAGCGAGGCCCAGGATCGCGTCGAGTGAGTAGCGCCCCGGCCCGAGCAGGCCGAACATAGCGCTGAGCGCCAGCAAGACCAACGGGTACTCGTAGCCGCCGTTGCTGACCCACAGCCCTTTCGGCCAGTGGACCAGGCCGATCGCCATGGCCATCGCGCCGATGGTCGCCAGCGACCCCAGCGGGTTGAGCAGCCCGAGCGCCAGCAACAGGCCACCGCCGAACTCGCCCAGGCCGGCCATGACCGCCCACACCCGCGCCGGCTTGAGCCCGAGCGCGGCGAGCCAGCCACCGGTGCCGTTCAACCCATGACCGCCGAACCAACCGAAGAGCTTCTGCGCGCCGTGACCGGCGAGGAGCAGGCCGACAAGCACGCGCAGCAGGAGTAAACCGAGATCGATAGACATGCAAGCCCCCTCTAACTACTGATTTAAATGTTGCTTACTTTTAGTAAGCGAATATATCATACAAACTTCCTATTGTCAAGTAGCTTTTTTCCTGATAGCATGGAAGCAAGCAGTACATCGAGCCCCGATCCCTTCTTTTCGCTCCGCCTGTTCCGGCTTGTGGGGCGTGCGGGGATGGAGGAGCGATCTGCCCCTAAACCGCTACGGTGGGGCGGCGCAGCCGTCGCGTTCCTCTGTGACGGGACGCACCTGGCAGGGTGTGCCCTTTCGAACGAGTGGCGCAGCATATTGAGCGCCACAGACGGCCAGTGAAAGGAAAGGGCAATGCGATATAGCGAGCAGCTCTGCCCCCGTTATCAGCGGGCGATCGAGCTTTTAGGCAAGCGCTGGACTGGACTGATTCTGAAGGTGTTGCTGGAGGGCCCACTGCGCTTCAACGAGATCGCCGAGCGCCTGGAGGTCGTGAGCGACCGGATGCTTGCGGAGCGGCTGCGTGAGCTCGAAACTGAGGGTGTGATCGAGCGCCGCGTCTACCCGGAGATGCCGGTGCGCGTCGAATACCGGCTGACCGAGAAGGGGCAGGCACTGGCGCCGGTGATCGAAGCGATCGAGCGCTGGAGCGCGCAGTGGGTCGAGCTGGAGCCGGCGCCGATCAAATGACCCGCGCGTATCACAGCCCATCGCCGGCGAGGGGAAGGGTTCGGCGTGTCCAAGACAAAACGCTTCCCCTACCCCCTCGCCTTTGATCCGGCCCCCGGACGCGCCGGCGGCCTTCGCAGCGGGCGCCCGCGGCGTGTCGCCTGGCGGTGGGGTGGTCCGGGTTTATTGGTCCATGACCATAAGTTGCTGGGCGTGTGGGATGACCACGACCCGATTGCATCTTTTGATGAGCCCGCCCGGAAGTAGGGCGCGCAGCGCACCAGCGTAGGCTTGAGCGTCCTAGCGGCCGTTTGTTCCGCCGCCAGCGCGCCGTTCGCGCTCGGCGATCGCCTGCTCCAGCCGGTCCACCAGCCGCGCGAGGACGGCGAACGTCTGCTCCACCGGCTCGGGCGTGGTCAGATCGACACCGGCGAGCTTGAGTGCGTCGAGCGGGTAGCGCGAGCCGCCGGCTTTCAAGAACGCCAGGTAGTTTTCGGCCGCGCCCGGCTTCCCCGCCAGCACTCCCTCGGCCAGCGCGTGCGCGCCGGAGATGCCGGTGGCATACTGGTAGACATAAAAATTGGCATACAAGTGGGTTGGGAACTGTGCCCAGGTAATGCCGACTCGGTCCTCATCGATCACCACCTCGTCGCCGTAGCCCTCGCGGAACAGCCCGGTCATCAGTGCGATCATGCTGTCGGCGGTCAGCGCCTCGCCGCGCTCGACCCGCTCGTGGATCTCGAGCTCGAAGCGCGCCAGCGCCGGCATAATGAAAAAGTAGCGGTGGAAGTTCGCCATCGCCTCTTCGATCACCGCGATCTGGAAATCTGGGTCGCGGTTGATGTTCAGCAGGTGGGCGCGTACCAGCGCCTGGTTGAAGTTCGAGGCCACCTCGGCGACGAAGAGCGAATAGCGCGCGTAGACCAGCGGCTGGGTCTGCCAGGAATAATACGAGTGCATGGAGTGGCCGAGCTCGTGGGCCAGCGTGCTCATGCTGAAGAGGTCGCCGGTGTAGCTCATCAGGATGAACGGGTGCGTCCCTGGCGCGCCCATCGAGAACGCACCGGCGCGTTTGCCCCGGTTGGGGTAGATGTCGACCCAGCGCTGCTCTAACACCCCGCGCCGCAGAATATCGACGTATTCGTCACCGAGCGGCCGCATCCCCTCCACGATCCACTCGACCGCCTGCTCGAACGGCACCTGTGGCGACACTGCTGTCAGCGGCGCTTTGATGTCGTAGACATGGAGCCTGTCATACCCAAGCGCCTGGCGCCGTAGCCTCCAGTAGCGATGCCACGTAGGCAGATTCTGGCGATAGGTGGCGATCAACTGGTGGAAGACCTCGACCGGGATATCGTTCCCGATGAGGGCTGCCTCCAGCGCCGAGCCATAGCGCCGCGCGCGGGCGAGGAAGACGTGCTGTTTGACCCCCGCCGCGATGCAGTTGGCCATGGTGTGCTTCATCGCCAGGTAGGCATCGGCATAGTGCTCCCAGGCGCTGCGCCGAACTTCGCGGTCGGGGTGGGTGAGCAGGGCGTTGATGTTGCCCTGAGCGATATCGATCGGCTCCCCGGCGCTGGTGCGGGCCGGGTCGAAGTGCAGGTCGGCATCCGCCAGGATGCCGTGGGTCGCCGCGGCGGTCGCGAACGGGTCAGCGACCATGCTCAGCAACTCTTCGACCTCGGCCGAGCGGATGTGGGCCTGGCGGCGCTCGAGCCGGTCGATGTAGTGATCGTAGATCGCCAGGCGTGGCTCCTCGCGCACCCAGCGCCGCAAGGTCTCGAACCCGATCGCCAGCAACTCCGGCTCAGCGAAGGCCATCGCCGCCATGACGCGCGCATACAGGCCGCGTGCCCGGTCGTGCCGGGCCGCCGCTGCAGCATCGGCGGTGTCCACGGTATGGAACATGTTGGCGTAGACATAGACCTTGCCCATGCGGCGCAGGAGTTGCTCAATGGTTTCGAACCAATCGGCCAGCGCCGCCGGGCTATCACCGAGGTGCCCCTGGAAGCGGGCCAGCGCGGGCAACTGCTCGGTGATGTAGCTGACCTCTTCTTCCCAGGCCTCATCAGATGGGAATACGCTTGTGGCGTCCCAGGTGTGCTCAAGCGGGATCTCGGTGCGCGCAGGGATGGTTGGTGCGATCATAGGGCTTCTCCGACTATGACTTCCGAGGCAGCCACCGATCGCGGTGCAGCCCGGCGGGTGTGAAAAGTGCAGGCCGTCCCCCGCTGCAGCGCCCGGCGGCTGCATCTCTCTCGTCCTATGATACTACGATTTTTCAGGGTCATGCAGTGCCGGTTGGGACAATAGACGCCGTTTCGACCATCAGAATCACCGATCGTTCTGGCGCTCGCGTTCGATGCACAACCCCTTTCGGCACCACAAACCCCTGCCAGGGTCGCAGCTCGACCGAATACGTCTCCAGATCGATGATAAAACGCCCTTCGAGGAGGAAAAAGAATTCGTCGTCGTGCTCGTGCTTGTGCCAGTGATATTCCCCCTGCACAATTCCGAGTCGAACGACAGAATCGTTGACCTGACACAACGTCTGGTTATACCAGCGATCCTTGCATGCCTGGATCAGCGTGGGGAGATCGATGACGGTTAGCGCCGGGTACTTGATGTCCAGGTAGGTCGCGTAGGGGTAAGATGTTGGTTCTTCTTGACGGCTCATGATGTACCTCCTTGGGCAGCTCAGCACGCTCTTCCTGCCACATGCCGTTATTACAGCGAGCGATACCTGTTCCAGGTTCTCACCGGGGATCTGGCCATAGCAAGGGGTGCTGTGGGCTCCAGTTATTCGCAGGGCGGATTCGGCTCTGAGAGCCGATCTGACAAGGGGCGATTTCTTTTTGCTGTGCCGCGTCAGCGGCGGACATGGATGCTTGTGGAGGCCACAGGCCCCCCGCCGCCCCGCGGTGGGGCGTTTCAGACAGCCTCTGCGAGGAGCGTGCGTGGCTACGCGCGGTTGGATCCAGCACGTCGCCGGGCGCGCATCTCCTGCACCAGCTTCCAGGTCGTCCCATCGTCCTTCGAGACCTCCCCGAGCCAGCGGAAAGAGTCCAGTGTGATCTCGGTAAACCGCCAGCGCTCGCGCTGCCCGGCCAGGCTGGGGCAGAGGACCTCCTGCACGATGCCGTCGTCGGCCTGGCGGCCCTGCAGATAGGCAAACTCACCAGTCGCCGGCTGCATCCAGGCGATGTGCCAGATATCGTTGTCCTGATCATAGCAGCGCAGCGTGGTGCCGAACCTGTCCGGTGACGCACCGGTGCCGTAGAGCACATCCTGCACGCCGCGCCCGCCCAGCACCCAGGCGAAATGCCATTCGCCCGTGCCCCGGTGGACCAGTTCGCCGTCGTACCAGGCCGCTTCCACATCCCACGAGCCGACGAACTGACCGTAGAGCATCAACTCGTTGGTGCGCGGCTCGTACGGTCCATCGGCCGCAACGAGGTCCAACACCAGCGATCGGGTCATTGTTCCTCCTTATGGGTGTCCTGCCTTTGACCTCATCCTCCAGCGGCTTCCACACGTTCTGGCACAGGATAGCAGATCCGGCGCACGGGCACATCTGCCGGACGATGGATCTGCGGACACACCGCCCGTCATTTGTCGCCTGTGGCGGCATACCGCCGGGCGTGTCACGCTGGCCGCCGGCGAGATCGTCTTGGGGGGTGGCCCCACCCCTAGCTCCCGCTCCCCGCCAGGGGGGCAGGGCAGGAGGGGTATCACCGCGGAACTCCTGCCATGATGAAAGGATCTGCCCCCTATGCCACCACGCATCGGCTACGCCCGTGTCGCCCCTGAGGCGATCCGGCCCCTGCAGGCGCTGGAGCGCTAGCTGGCGAGCTCGCCGATCGAGCACCCATTGCGCGAGCTGGTCAAGCTGCGGGCTTCGCTGATCAACGGGTGCGCCCATTGCATCGACATGCATACGAAAGATGCGCGCGCCGCTGGCGAAAGCGAGCAACGCCTGTAGGCCCTGGCCGCCTGGCACGAGGCGCCCTTCTATACCGCGCGAGCGCACCGCGCTGGCCTGGACCGACGCGGTCACGCGCGTGAGCGAAACGCATGTGTCTGATGCGCTGTTCGCGGAGGTGCGCCAGCACTTCAGCGAGCAAGAGTTGGTCGATCTGAGGCTCACGTTGGCGGCGATCAACGGCTGGAATCGCCTCGCGATCAGCTTCCGCCCCGAGGTAGGCAGCGACCAGCGCGCGCCGGCGCTGCCGGCGAGGAGCGCGCATCCTGCGAACGCACCGCCGTTCTGAGGAGGGCGACGGGCTACCGTCTGGCTGCCCTTCGCCGAACGGCGATTGTCACGCACGCGGCCCGTGATTCGTCTTTTCTAGGGGAATGGTAAAACGCAGGCTTACGACCGATGACCCATATCGCTGACACCGAAGCGCTGGTGCACGAATTCGACCGCCACCGACCGGCGCTGTTCGGCCTGGCCTATCGCATGCTCGGCAGCGCCATGGATGCCGAGGACATCCTGCAGGAGGCTTTTCTGCGCTGGCAACAATCACCGCGCCACGAGGTGCAGTCGCCGCGTGCCTTTCTGCTGACGATCGTCACCCGGCTGTGCCTGGATGCGCTGCGCGCCGCACGAGCGCGCCGGGAGCACTACATCGGCCCCTGGCTGCCCGAGCCGCTCGTCTCGACCGGCGCACCCGACCCGGCGGCGCGCGCCGAGCAGGATGAGACGCTGTCGTTTGCGTTCGTGCTGCTGCTCGAGCGGCTCACTCCGCTGGAGCGGGCGGTGTTCATCCTGCACGAGGTGTTCGGCTACAGTTACGATGAGGTCGCCAGGATGATCGGCAGCAACGGGCCGCACTGCCGGCAGCTCGGCCACCGGGCGCGTGAGCGTCTCAGCACTGAGCGCCCGCGCTTCCGGGCCGACCCGGCGCAGGCCGAGCAGACAGCGCGCGCATTTGCCCGCGCCTGCGCCGCCGGCGACCTGCAGGGGCTGCTGGCGATCTTCGCCCACGACATCGCGCTGTGGACGGATGGCGGCGGCAAGGCCCGCGCCGCGCGCAATATCATCTACGGTGCAGATCGGGTGGCGCGTTTCTTCGTGGGCATTATGCACAAGGCCGGGCACCTGATGACCTTCGAGCGCGCCAGCGTGAACGGGCAGCCGGGCCTGCTTGGATGGATCGATGGCCGGATCGATCGCGTCTATGCGTTCGACATCGACGCACACGGCCGCATCCAGGCGATCTACTGCGTGCTCAACCCCGACAAGCTGTGCGGTATCGCATGCGGCGGGGCGGCCGCCCCCGGCTGAGGAGTGTGACGTCAGCACCCCTTGTAGAGACATACATCAGGAGACAACGCCCTGCGCATATTTGTCGCTGGCGGCACCGCCACGCCAGGGGGATCTACAACATCGTCGATGACGAGCCGGCGCCGGTCGCCGTCTGGCTACCGTTCCTGGCCGACGCCGTCGGCGCCAGGCCACCACGGAAGATACCACGCAGGATCGCGATAGGCGCAGCGGGCTTCGCTGAATCATCGAGGGGTTTCGCGCTGCTGATCGCAGAGTGCTGAGTGGCTTTCTTCGCTTTACGCGGGGGCTACACCTGAAGGAGCACGGTCATGGCTTTGAAGATCCTGAAGCGGACTCACCGAGAAAACGACGAGACCACACAGGCAGGTACACGAATACGCCCATCGCTGCCAACCTTCTTCGCGCTCATCTTTCTTCTTTCTGTCCCACTTTGGGTGCTCGGTGTGACCGATCTCGTGGCACTGCCACCAAATACACCGCTCTATATTCCTAATTTGCTCTGGCACGTCGCTATAGCGCTCCTCCCGATGATCGCAGCGCTGATACTGGTCTACCAGGAACATGGAGCGCATGGGGTAAAGCAGCTCTTGCGGCGCCCCTTTGATGCCGCTCGAATCAAAACCAAAATCTGGTATGTACCGATCTTCTTGTTCTTTCCATCACTCATGGTTTTGGAATATGGGTTGCTGCATTATATTGGGGTATCCCTTCCCAATCTGCCATTGCCAGGGGTGACGGTACCGGTCTTTTTTGTACTGTTTTTCGTCCTGGGAATTGGCGAAGAGCTCGGTTGGATAGGCTATGCCCTCGATCCGCTACAGGAGCGTTGGACAGCACTGGGAGCCGGTCTTGCGTTGGGGATCGTGTGGGCAGTTTGGCATCTCGTACCGCTTCTGGAAGAGCCGCACACCCCGATGTGGATTGTATGGCATTTGGCTCATATGCTGCCGCTGCGCGTTATAACAGTCTGGCTCTACAACAATACCCAAAGAAGCATGTTCGCAGTGGTTGCATTTCATGCCTCAGTGAACATTGGTGAAATAGTGTGGCCGTTTTATGGCACAACAGGATACTACAACCCCTTTGTTACCTCTATCTTTCTGATCATTGTAGCAACAATCGTAACAATCTTATGGGGTCCACAGACACTCGCGCACTATCGCTACGCCCGGCTGCGGGATTCCATCGCGCATCAACCATAATGAACAAGGGTGAGTCACACGATGGACCGTGGCTCTACATGACAGGACGTGTGCGGTCGCCTGCATCGCGGGAGGTGTGGCGGGCCGCAGGCCCACCACGGGGTTCTTTTTTGCGCGCCCGCACGCCACGGCGCGCCCAAAAAGAGGGCTTGGGGGCGAAGCCCCGCCAAACCTCCCCACCGCGTAAATCCTGTACCTGAATGGATGTTGGGAGTATGGGGTCGATAGTGATGTCGCCCGCTCTTGCTTATATCTGATACTGGTAAGCCAGGCATTCATCCGGGATCGACAGACGCGCCAGGTAGTCGGATTCCCGGATCAGCGGTGGGGGCCTTCACCGCATATCTCGTTTCCGAGCGGGCCGGCACGACGCATGGCCTCTCCATTCGGCTCCACTCCCTCCAGCAGTTACAGGATGTCGGCCTGGAACTCAGTCCTGAAGGTGTGGTACAACACGGTGTGACATCTGCGAGTGCGCCGCCGGGCCCGCAGTGAGCGCCGGTTCGGCGGCCCGTGTTCGTACGGCATACCCCGGTCAACATCGTGTAGAATACCAGGAGACATCCCAAATTTTCAGGCTGCCAGGGGTAGGGGTTTTGGGGGCGGTTTTTGCGCCACCCGCCCCACGCGCCGGTAGCCCTCTTCCCTGTCCTTCTCTCCCAGGGTTGGGAGAGGCGGGCAGGGGAAGGGGTAGGTTCCATTCGAGATGATTCTTATCGAATATACTTAGCGAGCGGATGCATTCGGAAGATCGTGTGATCAGGATGATGGATGGCAGCGCCGGCACTGGCAAAGCGATTGGCGAAACCTTTGCAAAGGTTCCCACGAGTTCTCGTCCTTCGACGCTGCGACTGATGATCGTTCTCGGTCTGCTGACCGCCTTCGGGCCGCTCTCGATCGATATGTACCTGCCAGCGCTGCCACTGCTGGCGCGTGACCTCGACACGAGCGCGGGAGCGGTGCAGCTCACCCTTTCGCTCTTCGTCACCGGGCTGGCAGCCGGCCAGGCGCTCTATGGCCCGGTCGCGGATCGGCTGGGGGGGGGGCG
>FLYN01003958.1_pt1 | contig 13584 bp, 10 predicted proteins | sample 1122621 | NCBI WGS metagenome assembly FLYN01 (sample SAMEA4346792, study PRJEB14843) | hot springs metagenome | biome: Terrestrial Biome; feature: Habitat; material: Sediment | place: India | collected 2012-06-12 | depth 1760 m
TGCGGCGATCATCGAGGCGACCGCCGACCTGGTCTGCGCTTTCAAACCCAACAGTGCGTTCTTCGAAGCCCTGGGCACCTCGGGCTTCGCCACGCTGCAGCGTGTGATCAGCGCTGTGCCGCGTGACATCCCGGTGATCCTCGATGCCAAGCGCGGCGACATCGGTTCGACCGCCGTTGCCTATGCCCACGCTGCCTTCGAGGTTCTCGGCGCCGGCGCCATAACGCTCAACCCCTACCTGGGCGGTGACGCGCTGGCGCCGTTCCTGCGCTACGCCGATCGGGGTTGCTTCCTGCTCTGCAAGACCTCCAACCCGGGCAGTGCCGAGGTGCAGGACCTGCCGCTTGCTTCCGGCAGGCCGCTCTATCTGGAGATCGCCCGGCGTGCACGCGCCGACTGGAACGCGCACGCCAACGTCGGCCTGGTGGTCGGGGCAACCCATCCCGATGTCATTCCGGCGATCCGCGCGCTGTGCCCCGAGCTTCCATTGTTGGTGCCTGGGGTGGGCGCGCAGGGTGGCGCGCTCGACGTGGCCGTCCGCGGCGCGGTGGATGCGCACGGCGAGCGCGCGATCATCGCTGCGTCGCGAAGCGTGTTGTACGCCGCCGAGGACGAGCGCTTCGCGGAGGCTGCACGCGGCGCAGCGTTGCGCCTGCGCGAGGCGATCAACCTGGCGCTTCGCCCGCCGCGCAACCCGCTTGATGCATAACGATGGCGAGGAGCGATGATCATGCCAAAACAGCGATGGAGCGACCTGACCGAAGCCCAAAAGGGCGGTCTCCTGCTCGTGGGCCTCTTGCAATGCGGCCTTCTGGCCGCCGCGCTGTTGGACATCCGCCGGCGCTCGGCTGCTGAGATCAAGGGGAGCAAGCGGCTGTGGACGGCAGCCGTGTTCGTCAATTTCATCGGCCCGATCGCCTACTTCGTGTTTGGTCGCAAGCGGTCGCGATAAAGGCCATGCGCCTGGATTATCTGATCGATCAGTTGCTTGGTGCGCTGGCGCGCGAGCGCATGTTGCTGCGCCGCGTGACGCGCTACATACTGCCGTTGCTGGTGCTGCCGCTGGGGTTCGCGCTGGCGCAGATGGCCCGCAGTTGGCTCGGGCTGCTCGTGGGCGCGCTGGGCGCGGCGGCCCTGCTGGCGCAGGTTGAGCTGTTCCTGCGCCCGACCCTGAGGCGCATCCGGGTCACCGATCAGGATATCACGTTCTACCTGGGCGAGGCGCCTGCCGCCGAGCCCGCAGTCCTCGTGCCGGCGATGGCGCTGCTGCTCCCTACGGCACTGGCGCTGGTCGTCAGCATGGTGATCTTCCTGCCGGCGCTCCTGGCGCACGCTCAGCCCTGGCAGCGTCTGCTGGCGCTCCTGCTGGGCATGGGCGTGCTCTGGACGATCTGGCAGCGCCTGGCGCAGATTGTGGTCTTGCTCGACAACACCGAACGGCGGCTGGTCGCTGCCCGATCCAGCCGGATCGGCCATCAGGCGCCCGACGGCGCGAGCCAGCCTCAGGCGGGCAGCGTGCGTGCTCCAGCTTCGCTGACCCCGAGCGACCAGGATGGGCTGCTCGACCCGGCGATCGTGCGGCGGATTATGGGCTGGCCGCTGCCGCCGTTGCTGTTGTCGCCCGCAGCGCTGGCGTTGCTCCGGATCGAGGCCTACCTGATCCTGCGCGATTTCCCCGACACTAGCGAGCAGGCCTTGCACGACGCGCTGGCCGAGCTGGCGCGCGAGGCCCATCAGGCCGAGGTGCGCCATTGGCTGCTGCCACCGGTCGGTGGCAAACTCTATCTGCCGATCGCCGCGCACGGCACGCTGGCGACGCTGCTGGGCGCGACGGCCCGGCGTTTCGGCATGGACGGCGGCTACTCGGCCTCGCTCGGCACCTGGCTGTTGCGCCTGCCGCCGGCGCGTTCGTATGTCGTTGCTGGCCGGCTGCTCGATGCCCTGATCGCCCTGCGCCTGGTGCCGCCGGGCGCGATCCTGCCGCATCATCTCACCGTCCAGGGCGACCTGGGTCAAGAGTCGAAGGTGCTCAGCCTGGTCTATCTGGCTGCTACACCGCTAGTGCTCGCCGAACGGCCCGGCCTCCCCCAAGGCGACGAGCGGCCCTTTATCATGCGCGGCGGTGGCGTCCTCGACGATCTGGGCGGGCGTGGCCGGCTCCATGGCCCGCGGACGGATTTCGTCGATGGGTTCCTGTTCGTGCAGACCCCGGGGCTGGAGGGCGTCGAGCATCTGACCATCCACACGATCAATCTGCGCATCAAGCAGGTCCTGGCGTTCGGGCTGCTGGCCGCCCTCCGCCCGGCAGAGCGTCGATCGCTGGCTGAGCACGACGCGGCGCGGGTCTATGCGCAGCTGCGCGCCGACCTGCGGGCGCTGCTGGAGCGCTATGGCGCCGCGGCAGCGCTCGATATCCGCTGGCTGGACGGGCGCTGGAGTGAGATCTGGCCCTGGATTCGCCGCCTCGGCGAGCTCAAGGAGCATGACCCTACGTTCCTTGGAGCAGCGCAGCAGTTGCGCGACGCGGCGCTCGATACGATCGAGGCGTTGGCGATCGCGGGGGCCAGGGTCGGCACCCGGTGAGGCGCTTCCACTGCCACAGCCCCGCTTGGCCACAGGGTGCGCGTGGGCCGGGACATGCAACGATATACAGACGTTCCGTAGTGGTAGCCTCTTGCCCGAGCCCTCAGGTGTGGTAGCTGGGGGTGGGGGGCACCACGCCGGGCGCGGAAGTCCTGTGATATAATGGCCATGGCATCGCGCACCTCCGTGACCCACCAGCGGAGGTGTTTCGTTTGAGGAGCGCATTATGGCAAGCGGCAACGGGCGCCGTGGCCCCACGGTGGCCGAGAATCGCAAGGCCCGGCACGACTACTTCATCGACGAGGTCTACGAGGCCGGGATCGCGCTGACGGGCAGCGAGATCAAGTCGGTGCGCAACGGGCGGATCAACCTGCGCGGCGGCTATGCGCGCGTTGTCGGCGGCGAAGTCTGGCTGTACGATGTACATATCGCGCCCTACGAGCAATCGGGGACCCATTTCAACCACGAGCCGGCGCGCCCACGTAAGCTGTTGCTGCATCGCCGCGAGATCAGCCGCATCGCCGGCCAGGTCGAACGGCAGGGCTTCACGCTCGTGCCGCTGCGAGTGTATTTCAAAGGCCGGCACGCCAAGGTCGAGTTGGGGCTGGCGCGCGGTAAAAAGGTCTACGACAAGCGCGAAGCCATCGCCAGGCGCGAGGCCAGGCGCGATATCGAACGCGCTATGAAAGGGCGCCGCCGCGACTCGAATTCGTAATGGTGCTGAAACTAATCCGCCATGGGGATCGCTTGACGGGGCGAATCGGAGGACCGTATAATAGGCCCTAGCAATTGTGCCACCGTCCTGCACCTACGTCCCCCAACTGCACAATGGATGACCCTACGGCGGCTGGCGCAGCCAGCCATAACGCAGTGAGGAAGTGATGGACCAGGTACCCGAACGTATGATTCGTGCCACCCGTGGGACTGCCAATCCGCTGGACGAGATCGAGCAGAAGCTGCGCAGCACGATCTTCGGGCAGGAGCGCGCGATCGAAGCACTGGTGCGCCTGCTCAACCGGGCCCGCTTTGGCTTCTCGGCCGGCAACCCGCGCCGGCCACGCGCGACGCTCCTGTTCCTGGGGCCGACCGGGGTCGGCAAAACCGCCACCGCCCGCCGGCTCGCCCAACTCCTTCGCCCGGACGAGGATGCCTTCTTGAAAATCGACTGCTCGCTCTTCAGCCAGGGGCACGAGGTCTCCGCGCTGGTCGGTGCACCGCCATCATACGTCGGGCGCGACCAAAAGCCGCTGTTGAACCCCGATATCATCGAGCAGGACAACAGCGTGGTCCTTTTTGACGAGATCGAGAAGGGGCAGCCCGAACTGTGGAACCTGCTGCTCCAGATTATGGAGGACGGCGAGATCCTGCTGCTGAACGGTGGCCGCCGCGTCTCGTTCCACAACAGCATCGTGATTCTCACGACCAACGTCGGGGCCAAGGAGATGGTAGACTTTCTCGACCGCCGGACGATCGGCTTTCGCACGGCGAGCAAGGATGTCGAGGCCACCGGCCAGCAGATCTACCAGATCGGGTTCGAGGCGCTGCAGCGCGTCTTCCAGCCGGAATGGATCAACCGCATCGACGAGATCATCGCCTTCCGCCCGCTCTCCAGCGAGACGTTGCGCGCCGTGCTCGAGCGCATGTTGCGCGAGGCCAACGAGCAGTACCTGCGGCATGGCATCAGCGTCGAACTGACCGAGGAGGCCAAGGAGTATATTCTGCACAAGGGCTTCGAGCCACGCTTCGGTGCCCGCCCGCTGCGCCAGCAGCTGCTCAAGCTGGTCGAGGCGCCGCTGGCCGACCTGATGGCGTCGGGCGGGATCCCCGAGGGCAGCCGGGTGCTTGTCGTAGCCACCGGGATCGATAAGCACGGCCAGGCGCTCGAGTTCCTGTACGAGCCGGCGCCTGAGCTGTTGCAGCAGGCCCAAGAACTACGCGCGGCCGAGGTCGGCCGTTCGAGCAGCGACGGCCCCCAGCAACCCAGCGTCGGCCTGACCTCGGAGCGCGATCGTGGCAACACGATCGAGCATACCGCCGGCCCGATCGGCGCACGTGGCCCGCGCGTCAGCCCCCGCCGTGGTTTCGATAGCGGCCGCCATACTCAGGACTGAGCACGCTGCAGGCGGGGGATGGGAAGAGGGGGAGTAGGCAAGCAGTCCTCCCCCTCAACCGCCAGTGGACGGGGTGCACCGCTGGACATACCGGGCATACATTGGATCAGGCGCGGGATATCGTCCTACGATCGCGAATCGCGGCCCGGAGCGCGATACCCCAGCAGCCGCATCCCGTTGGCGATCACGATCACTGCCGCGCCGGTATCGGCGAAGACCGCCATCCACAACGTAGCGGCGCCAGCCACCGAGGCGACCAAAAAGAGCGCCTTGACCGCGAGCGCGAACGCGATATTCTGCTTAATGACGCGGCGCGCACTGCGGCTGAGACCGATCGCGAAGGGCAACTTACGCAGGTCGTCGGCCATCAGCGTGATGTCGGCCGTCTCGAGGGCCACATCGCTGCCGGCCGCCCCCATAGCGACGCCGACGGTCGCGCGGGCCAGCGCCGGCGCGTCGTTGATGCCATCGCCGACCATGCCGACGTTGCCGTGTTGCGCGATGAGCTGATCGATCGCATCGAGCTTGGCCTGCGGCAACAGGCCGGCGCGCGCATCGTTCACGCCGACCTGCGCGGCGATCGGAGCGGCAGCGCGGGCCGTATCGCCTGTCAGCATGGCGATGTGGGCGATCCCCATCTGCTTCAGTGACTCGATGGTTGCGCGACCTTCGGCGCGCGCTGCATCTGCGGCGGCGATGATGCCGCGGGGCACGCCATCGCAGCCGACCAGCATCACGGTGCGGCCGGCCTGTTCGAGCGCTGCAAGCTGCGCTTCGAGCGACGGCGGCAGCACGACGCCCGTGAACACGCTGCGGTTGCCGATCGTCACCTGCCGCCCGGCGACCCGTGCGGTCGCGCCACGCCCGCTCCACGACCGGAACTCATCGGCGGGCGGGATCGCCAGGCCGCGCGCCTCGGCAGCCGCAACGATCGCCCGTGCCAACGGGTGGGTCGATCGGCGCTCGACTGCGGCAGCCAGCGCCAGCAGTTCATCGGCAGCCGCAGGGTGGGAGGCCGCACGATCTGGAGGCGCAGAGGGCGTGGCTCCATCTGGCTGGGGCTTCGTATCCCCGGCTCGCAGTTCGTTAGCTTCAAACGCGATCACGTCCGTCACCATGGGGCGACCGACAGTGAGCGTGCCGGTTTTATCAAACGCGATCGCGCGCAGGCTGCCGGCGGCCTCCAGCGCCGCGCCACCTTTGAACAGCACGCCGTTGCGCGCGGCAGCGCTGATCGCGCTGACGATGCTGACCGGCGTCGAGATCACCAGCGCGCACGGGCAGGCGATCACCAGCAGCACCAGCGCCCGGTACAGCCAGGGCACCCATTCGCCAAAGGCGAGCGGTGGCAGCGTGGCAACCAGCGCCGCCAGGATCAGCACCGCCGGTGTATAACGGCGCGCGAACGCATCGATAAAGCGTTGGGCCGGTGCTTTGCGCGCCTGGGCTTCTTCAACCAGACGGATCATGCGCGCGAGCGTGCTCTCCCGCGCTGGCCGCGTGACGCGCGCCTCCAGCGCCCCCTCGCCGTTGATGCTCCCGGCGAACAGCTCGGAACCGGTCTCCTTCTCGACCGGCATGCTCTCGCCGGTGATCGGCGCCTGATCCACGGCGCTGCGCCCGGCCACAACTACGCCATCCAGCGGAATCCGATCGCCCGGCCGGATGATGATCACCTCGCCGATGGCGACCTGCTCGACCGGTAGCTCACGTTCGACCTCGCCGCGGCGCACCAGCGCCGTCTCCGGCGCGAGGCGCATCAGGGCGCGGATCGAGCGCCGCGCCCGCTCCATGGTGTAGCCTTCCAGCGCGTTGCCGAGCGCGAACAGGAATACTACCGCAGCGCCCTCGGCGTATTCGCCGATCAGCAGCGCCCCGACCGCAGCGATCGTCATCAGCGCGTTGATGTCGAGCGTATGCGTCGCCCGCAGCCGGGCCCAGCCGCGCCGGGCGACGAAGATACCACCGGCCAGCGTCGCCAGCACATACAGCGCCTCCGATAGCCCAGCCGGCGCCCCCAACAAGCCGCCCAGCCATGCTCCCAGGATCAACAACCCACAGAGCACCGTCAGCGCAGCCCGGCCATGCACGGATAACCGGCGGAAAAATCCTCCCAGGCGCACCGGCACAACGGAATGGAAAAAAGCGTCGTTGTGCCTGTGTGCCCTTGTGTTCGACGTTCCGCCGTCGGTCGTCGGCGCAGCATGAAAGCCGAGCCGCTCGACCTGTTCGATGATCTGTGCTGGCGTCAGCAGCTGCGGATCGTAGCTGACGGTGAGCCGCGCCAGGGTTGGGTCGGCGCGAACCTGGTGGACGCCGCCGAGGGCACGCACCGCCTGCTCGATCGGATCGGCCTCGGCGGCGCAGCACATGCCTTCGACGGCACAGGTGAAGGCCGCGGATGCCGGATGCGGGCTGGCGTCATGGGTGGTGTGTGGTGCGTAATCTCCCACACTCCTGGCCTCGCAGTCTCTGGTCTCCGCTCTCTCATCGCGCGGTTGGCAACCGGTGGTTGGCTCCTGAGGCGGGCGAAGCGTGTAGCCGAGCTGGGTGACCAACGCGCCGATCGCGGTGATCGAGGTTTGCTCGCGATCGTACTCGAGTTGAAGCCTGGCGTTGGCGAGGTTAACGATCGCATAGTGAACGCCGATCTGGTGCGCGAGCGTGCGCTCGAGCCGATGCGCGCAGTCGGCGCAGCCCAGCCCTTCCACGGCAAAGGTGGGGTGCGCGTAGCGCTGCGCCACGCGCTGCCCGGCCTCGCGTACCAGCTGCTCCACCTCGCTGAGGGCGATGCGCGGGTCTACGTCGAGCACCAGGCGGGCGGCATCCAGGCGCGCAGCAGCGATCCCTGCGCGCCCACGCAAGGCTTCGAGGAGGTGCCCCAGGCAACAGGAACAGCCTGCAGCATTGGGCAGCAGTTGCAACAGGTCGAAGGTTAGAGTGTCCATGTTCTTCGTTATTGAGACTCCCGCTCAACATTCGATCATTTGAGCAATTGTTCATATTATATGCGAGCAGGATGCGGCTGTCAATCCCCCATTTGATAGCCGATAGCCGAAAGGCCGATCAAATTCGACCTTCGTTTGTGAACAACAGGGGTTACGGGGTGGCGCGGCTGCCTGGCCCCTGATGAGGATTAGTGATTAAAGGGTCGTGGGCATCCCGCACGCCTGCCGCCGCGGGCGACCCGATGATGTGCTGCATCGGCGTCAGCCCGATAGCGCCAGAGCGACCGCGGGGGCCCGTGAATACGGCTTCTTGACAGCCTACTGCGGGCCATGTACTATACGCCAGCCCTGCGATCGGCATCTGATACGCCCAGCGATGCATCCGCCCACCTCAGTTGAGCCTGTGGCAGGCTTCTGGCCTGCACCATGCCCCACCTGTGCCCACCTCCACGGACGGTGGTGCAGCGCGTGTGGGCGGCGGACTGGGCGGCGCGCCGGCCCAGCACGGCACAGACACGCTAAGACGCCTAGATGAGATCGAAGGAGGTACCATGAGCGAGCGTGTAGGCTTCATTGGACTCGGCATCATGGGGCGTGGGATGGCCCGCAACCTGCTGAAGGCCGGCTTCGAACTGCGGGTCTGGAACCGAACCGCCAGCCGGATGGACGAGTTGGTGGCCGAAGGCGCGACTGCTGCCGCCAGCCCGGCCGACCTGGCGGCGCAGAGCGACATCATCATCACCTGTGTCAGCGACACGCCGGACGTTGAAGCGGTGATCCTGGGCGAGAACGGCGTGATCCACGGTGCCAAAGCCGGGTCACTGGTGATCGATATGAGCACGATCAGCCCGCAGGCCACCCAGGCGATCGCGGCGAAGCTGGCCGAGCGAGGTATCCACATGCTCGACGCGCCGGTCAGCGGCGGCAGCGAAGGCGCCGCGCGCGGCACCCTCAGCATCATGGTTGGCGGCGATGCCGAGCAGGTCGCGCGCGCCATGCCGGTGTTCCAGGCCATGGGCAAGACGATCACCCACGTCGGCGGCCACGGCGCCGGCCAGACGGTCAAGCTGGTCAATCAGATCCTGGTGGTCGGCAACACGCTGGCGATGAGCGAGGCATTGCTGTTCGCCCAGGCCGGTGGGGTGGACCTGCAGAAAGCGTACGATGCGGTCAGCCAGGGCGCGGGCGGCAGCTGGATGTTCACCAACCGCGCGCCGCAGATCATGGCGCGCGACTGGCGGCCCGGCTTCACAATCGACCTCCAGCAGAAGGATATCCGCCTGATCCTGAGCGCCGCCGACCAGTTCGGCGTGCCGGTGCTGGCCTCGAGCCTGATCTTCAACCTGTATCGTACCTTGCAGGCGCGTGGCCTGGGCGCCGAGGGCAATCACGCGCTGATCAAGGCGCTGGAAGAGCTCGCGGGGTTCGAGGTTGGGCAGCGCCATTGATAGTCTATCAACCGAGCACCGCCGCGAAGGTCGCTGGCTGGTTCCGAGGCCGGACGGGGCTGGCCCGCGCTGAGGAGGCGTTCGAGCCCGGCCGCGCCTGGCTGGCTATCCCGGCCCTTGCTCGAGCTGACCGGCTGCATCCCCACTCCGCTGCTCCTGCCGGTCGCGATCTGCTGGAGCGACGAACTGTCCACCCATCTGGACGGGCGCGCCACTACAGCTTCACGAGCCGGTGGCGGTCGCCTCCCAGACGATAGGTGCACTGACCCTTTCACCCCGCTCGGGGTGAGCGCGTGGCGCAGCGCCTCCGACCCAGAGGGCCCGCGGGGGTGCGCAGCACGATATGCTACGACACGCTACCTCCACCGAATCGAGTACCAGATCCACCAAACCGTTGTGATGCATGAGGAGAGACATCGATGGCCGAGGGCACACTCCAGCCGGGCGACCTTGCGCCCGATTTCGAGGCGACAACCGACACGGGTGAGACGATCCGGTTATCGGATTTTCGCGGCAAGCGGGTGGTGTTGTACTTCTACCCGAAGGACGACACTCCCGGCTGCACCACGCAGGCCTGTGGCTTCCGCGATCGTTACCCGCAGATCATCGAGCGGAACGCCGTGGTGCTGGGCGTCAGCCCCGATAGCCGACAATCGCACGTCCGATTCAAGAGCAAGTTTGGCCTGCCGTTCACGCTGCTGGTTGACGCGGACCACAAGATCGCCAAGGCCTACGGAGTCTGGCACGAGAAGTCCTTCATGGGCAAGAAGTTCATGGGCGTTGTGCGCTCGCACTTCGTGATCGACGAGCAGGGGCGGATCGTCGACGCACAGATCAAGGTGAGCCCCACGCAGAGCGTCGAGCGGGCGTTGGCGGCGTTGGTGTAGTGTTCTGCGGCCATCTGATCAGCCTGTACCGTTCGGCGACGAGCGAGCCCGCCTGTCGCCGGCCCGCTGTGCGGGCGAGGCAGCGGGTGAATGGAGCGGGCACGCCCACCACGTCTCCCCTATCAGGCGGTTTCGCAGGAGCACAACGTATGCCCAAACTTGCCGACTTCGAACTCCGCACCTTGCCGGGGCTATGGCGCCGGTACGAGCAGATGCCGCGCCAGCTCGCCTTTCGCGCCCGCTCGCGCGCCGAGGCCGAAGCATGGCAGTCGGTCTTGCGCACGACGCTGGCCAAGCTGCTGGGCGGCTTTCCGTCAGCCCACCCCGAGCTGGACCCGCATGTGATCGAGGTGGCTGAGGACGACGGCTTCACACGCGAGCTGGTGGTCTTCCAATCTCAGCCCGGTGAGTATGTCCCATGCTATGTGCTCGTTCCGCGCCATGCGGCTCCGCCCTACCGCCCGGTGATCGCCTTGCACGGCCACGGCGCGGGTGGCGCGCGCGCGCTGGTGGGGCTGGCGGCCAGCCAGGCTGAGGAAGAGCAGATCCAGGCGCTCAACACCGACTACGCGCGCCAGCTGGTGCGTCGCGGCTTTCTGGTCTTCGCGCCGATCCAGCGCGGCTTTGCCGAGCGCATGGAGGCCGCGCCGCTGCGCGAGGAATCCGATCCGCTGTGGCCGTCCTCGTGCCGCGCGGTGGCGATGAACGCGTTGCTGCTTGGGGCCACGCTACTGGGGCTGCGGGTGTGGGACGTGATGCGGCTGATCGACTACATCCGTGCGCGACCGGAGCCGCAGGTCACCAGGATCGGCTGCGTCGGCCTCTCGGGCGGTGGCACGGTGGCACTATTCAGCGCCGCGCTGGAGCCGCGCATCACCTGCGTGGTGGTCAGCGGCTATCTCAACACATTCCGCGATTCGTTGATGGCGATCAACCACTGCCTGTGCAACTATGTACCGGGCATCCTGCACTACGCCGAGATGGCCGATGTCGCCGGCCTGATCGCGCCGCGCCCGCTGCTGGTCGAGTCCGGCATGCGCGACCCGATCTTTCCGATCGCCGGCACCCGGCGCGCGCTGGAGGTGCTGGGCCCGATCTATGCGCTGTTCGATGCGCAGGACCGGCTCGACGCCGATCTCTTCGAGGGCGCGCATCAGTGGAGCGGGGCGAAGGCGTACGATTGGCTGGCGCGCTGGCTGGGGTGAAGCGCAACGGGCCTGACTAGCATCCGCACGCTGTTTTCGAGGTGCATGACGATGCGAACGCAAGCTGCTGTTCTGTATGCGCTGGCGCAGCCGCGCCCCTACGCGACCTCGCGGCCGCTGACGGTTGAAGAGGTCGAGCTCGACGGCCCGGGGACCGGCGAGGTGTTGGTCGAACTAGTCGCCGCCGGGTTGTGCCATTCCGACCTCTCGGTGATCGATGGGTCGCGCCCGCGCCCGCTGCCTATGGTGCTGGGCCACGAGGCGGCGGGCATCGTGCGCGAGGTCGGGCCGGGGGTGAGCGATCTGCAGCCTGGCGACCACGTTGTCTTTTCCTTTGTGCCCATGTGCGGGCGGTGCGTCTACTGCGCTAGTGGGCGCCCGGCGCTGTGCGAGCGGGGCAACCGCGCGAACATGGACGGCTGCCTGCTGAACGGCCGCCGGCACCTGCGCACCGCTCAAGGCGATCCGATCCACCACCACCTGGGGGTGTCGGCGTTCGCGCGCTACAGCGTGGCGGTCCAGGAGTCGCTGGTCGCGATCGATCCAACGATACCTCTGGAGAAGGCCGCGCTCTTCGGCTGCGCCGTGATCACCGGAATCGGGGCGGTGATCAACACCGCCCGTGTGGAGCCAGGCGCGGCGGTGGCCGTCTGGGGGTTGGGCGGCGTGGGGCTGAGCGTGGTCATGGGCGCGCGGCTGGCCGGCGCCTGGCCGATCGTGGCGATCGATCTGCTGGAGGGCAAGCTCGAGCTGGCGCGCCGGCTCGGCGCGAGCCACACCGTCAACGCTGCGACGAGCGATCCGGTCGCAGCGGTGCGTGAGCTGACCGGCGGCGGCGCGCACTATGGCTTCGAGGCGGCGGGCAACGAGCAGGTGTTGATCCAGGCCTACCGGGCCACCCGCCGCGGCGGCACCACGATCACCGTCGGGCTGCCCGGTCGCGAGCGCCTGTTCAGCGTGCCAGTACTGAGCATCACCAGCGAAGAGCGCACGATCAAAGGCTCGTTTATGGGTTCGGCGGTCCCCAGGCGCGATATCCCTCGCCTGCTGGCGCTGTATCAGGCCGGGCTGCTGCCGGTGGACGTGTTGGTGAGCCGCACGATCGCGCTGGAGCAGATCAACGAAGGGTTCGATGCGCTGGCGGGCGGGGAGGTGGTGCGCCAGATCGTGCGCTGTGGCGCGGGGCGCTAGCCGGATCGGTGCCGTAGTACTACAGTTGTGGATTGCTGCCCGCTCCGGAGAATCGTGCTGCGACCTCATCCTGCCCCCACCCTGCCTGGGGATCGCTCCCAGCGGCAGGACAACTGGTAGGGGGAGCACAGCGTTCACCGATGGGAAGGATGCTTCGCTCATCACCGCCGCGATCGTTCCGCGCCGTGCTGGCGCTCCTCTGGCTCGTCGCGCTTGTAGTTGCGGCGTGTGCGATCAGTGTGCCGTCCGGGCGATCGCCCGGGCCGCTCGCATCGGGCGATCACCCGCCCCAGCCCGAGGATCTACCCGCCGCGCCGGTCAGGCGGGTGGTGGACGGCGATACGATCGATGTGCTGATCGCGGGCCGGGCCGTGCGGGTGCGACTGATCGGCATCGACACGCCGGAAGTCGCCGATCCCCGCCAGCCGGTCGAATGCTTCGGCCGCGAGGCATCGGCGAAGGCCAACGAACTGCTCGCCGGCCAGATCGTTCGCCTCGAGGCCGACCCCAGCCAGGGCGAGCAGGATCGCTACGGGCGGCTGTTGCGCTACGTCTGGCTCCCCGACGGGCGGCTGGTCAACCTGGAGCTGATCCGCCAGGGCTACGCTTTCGAGTATACCTACGATCGGCCCTACAAATACCAGGCTGTGTTCAAGGAAGCCGAGCGCGACGCCCGCGCGCAGCAGCGCGGCCTGTGGGCGCCGGCCACCTGCAATGGCCGACGCCGCGCCGGATGATTGGCGCCCGCTTACTGGCGCGCCCTGGGCGTGGGCTCGGGCCCGTGGCTCACTCTCGGAACGTCAGCGTGACCCGGCCAAGCTGGATCCGCGAGCCGTCCTTGATCGGCACCGGCACACTGGGATCGATGCGCGTACCGTCCACGCGGGTGTAGTTGGTGCTGTTGAGATCGGTGATCGTCCACTGGCCGTCTTCGCGGCTGAGGCGCGCGTGTTGCCGGCTGACGCCGCCGCTCTCGCCGCCGTAGGGCGTCAGGTCGATCTCCGGGAAGATTCCGCTGATCGGGTCCTCGCGGCCGATGATGATCTCGCGCTTATCGGTTGGCAGCGGCAGCTCCTTGCCGAGATCTTCGAGCACCAGGCGTGGCGCGGGCGCTGCTGTGGGAGCGGCAACGGCCGGCGCGGGTACGGGGGCCGGCTCGCCGGGCCCGGCTTCCACAGGTGCGGCGGCCTGGGCCGGTGCTGGCTGGGGCG
>FLYN01006930.1_pt1 | contig 13522 bp, 11 predicted proteins | sample 1122621 | NCBI WGS metagenome assembly FLYN01 (sample SAMEA4346792, study PRJEB14843) | hot springs metagenome | biome: Terrestrial Biome; feature: Habitat; material: Sediment | place: India | collected 2012-06-12 | depth 1760 m
TGATGGAACTGCGCACGCGCGAGCAGCTGAACGGCCTGGCGCGCGATATCGCCGACATGGTGCAGGTCGAGGAAACGGGACCGAACTGGCTGCGTTTCCGCGTCGCCGACCCAAACCACACCAACCCGGCGCTGCTGCGGCGTATCACCGGCATGGGCATTGACGTGGTGACGCTCGCGCCTGTGTCGCAAACGCTGGAAGATATTTACTTACAGGTGGTGAAGGAAGACGAGGAACAGGAGCGAAATAATGGCGACCACCGCTAAAACCTTCGGCTACACTCAGATGCCGGCGCGAACGGGGTTGCGCGAAACGTTGAGCAACGCCCTCATCATTACCCGCCGCGAGGTGCGCGACAGCTTCCGCGACTGGCGCATCATCGCGCCGATTATCATCCTCACCTTCCTGTTCCCGTTTCTGGCGCAGTTTGTGGCCGGGCGCTTCACCGCGTTCGTGTCGGACTATGGCGCGGACATTATCGGCGAGCGCACCATTCCGTTCCTGCTGATGATCGTCGGCTTCTTCCCCATCTCGATTTCGCTGGTGATCGCTCTCGAAACCTTTGTCGGTGAAAAAGAGCGCCGCAGCCTTGAGCCGCTGCTGAGCACGCCGCTGACCAACACCGAACTCTACATCGGCAAGACACTGGCTGCGATGATTCCGCCGCTGGTGTCCAGCTACGGCGGTATGATGGTGTACCTGGGCAGCCTCGTCTTCGGCGAGCTGGCCTGGCGTCCCCAGCCGGCGCTGGTCGCTCAAATTATCCTGCTGACGACGGTGCAGGCGCTGGTCATGGTCACGGGCGCAGTGGTCGTCTCCAGCCAGACAACCAGCACGCGGGCGGCCAACCTGCTTGCCAGCTTCATTATCATCCCCATGACGATGCTGATCCAGGGCGAGAGCGCCATCATGTTCCTTGCGCCCGACGCCGAATCGCCCAACGGCATCACCGCGTTGTGGGCCATTATCGCCGGTATGGTCGTGGTGGTTATCCTGCTCCTGCGCGTGGGCAACAGCATCTTCAACCGCGAGGAACTGCTGGGGCGAACCATTGATCAGTTGAACCTGCGGAGTACGTTCAAGAATATCTGGCGGCAGGTGTGCGCCGTAGACCACCAGGGCACGCGCGCGCGCAATCTGGCCGAATGGTATCGGCGCGGCGTCCCCTTGAGTCTGAGCCGCCTGGGGCTGTCCACCTGGGTGACCATCGGCGTGTTTGTAACAGCGCTCGTCGCAGGCTATGTCGTCGGGCAGATGCCGGAGTGGCGGCTAAAGCTCCCGCCCGAAAGCAATCTGACCGCTACAGCGGAGTTGTTTGGCCGCTATATGAGCCTGCCGACCCAGACCGGCGCGCTGCTTCTCATTGTCTGGCAGAATGGGCGCATTCTGCTGGCGGCGGCGCTGCTCTCGATGTTCACCTTTGGGACGGCCTCACTGGTGCTGACTCCCGCCGTGTATTTCGTGTTGGGCTACATCTTCAGCCAGGTGATGCTTGCCGGCTACGATCCTGCCTTCTTGCTGGCGGGCGTGCTCACGCATGGCATCGTCGAAATACCGGTTATTGTGGTGGCAACGGCGATGTCGCTGCGCCTGGGCGCTGTGGTGACGCGGCCTCCACGCGGCATGACGGTTGGGCAGGCGTGGTCAATGGCCTTTGGCGACGCGGTGAAGTTGACGCTGGGCATTATCCTACCCGGACTGGTGTTGGCGGCTGCGATTGAGGCGGTCATTACGCCGCGCGTGGTCATGGTGGTGCTGAGCGGGGTATAATCGTCCGGTCAGTGGAGGTGGCCTATGGACATCAAGCTCGCCTACGGAAAGATCGGCATTGACCTGACACTGCCCGACGATGCGAACATCACACTGGTAGAGCCGAAATTTGCGCCTGCCCTGCCCGACCCGGTGGCAGCGCTTCGGCGCGCGCTGCAACACCCGCTTGAAAGCGCACCCCTGCGCGATCTGGTTTCATCCGCAGATCGCGTTGCCATCGTCTTCAGCGACATCACCCGGCCAACGCCCAATCATCTGCTGATTCCGGCCATCCTGGCCGAACTCCCGCACGTGCCGCCGGAGCATATCATCCTGTGCAATGCGCTGGGCACACACCGTCCCAATACCCTTGAGGAACTCTCCCGGCTGCTGGGCGTGGAGGTGGCGCAGCGCTATCGCATCGAGCAGAACAACGCCTTCGACCCGGCGACGCAAACGTACCTGGGCAAGACCTCACGCGGCCATGATCTGTGGATTAATACTGCCTATCTGGAAGCCGATGTCAAAATCCTCACTGGCTTTATCGAGCCGCACTTCTTCGCCGGCTTCTCCGGCGGCCCCAAAGCGGTGATGCCGGGCATGGCCGGACAGCGAACCGTGCTGGGCAACCATGACGCGCGCATGATCGGTGACCCGAACGCGACCTGGGGCATCACGTGGGGCAACCCGATCTGGGAGGAGTGCCGCGAGGCCGCGCTCAAAACCTCGCCGACATTTCTGCTCAATGTATCGCTCAACCGCAACAAGCATATCACCGGCGTCTTCGCGGGCGATCTGGATGCAGCGCACGCCGCCGGGATACAATTTGTCCGTGAAACCGCGATGGTTCCGGTCACAGCGCCCTTCGACATTGTGATTACGACCAACTCCGGCTATCCCCTCGACATGAACCTCTACCAGGCGGTCAAGGGCATGAGCGCCGCTGCTCAGGTAGTGTGCGACGGCGGAGCCATTATCATTGCCTCGGAGTGCAGCGACGGCATCCCCGATCACGGCCTGTATGGGCAGCTTCTCCGGGAGGCTGGCTCTCCTGACGAACTGTTACAAAACATCTACGCTGCCCCTGAGCCGCGCCAGGATCAATGGCAGGCGCAGATACAGGCACGCATCCAGCAGAAGGCTGATGTCTATGTCTACTCCGACTACCTGACGCCGGAGCAGATTGAGGGCGCCCTGCTCAAGCCATGCCTAGACATCCCTGCCACGATTGAGGAATTACGACGCCAGTTTGGGCCGAATGCGCGCCTTGGCGTGCTGCCGGAAGGCCCGCAGACCGTTCCGTATTTCGCTGTCCAACCGGCGTGAGCGTCCACCGTCCAAACCGTATATAATGGGCGTGATGGTCTCATCTCAGCCCTGAGGAACGCATGGCTCGAATTGTCATTCTCGGCACGGCTGCCGCCGTCAACGACGCCCAGCACGACTATACCCATTTCGTCCTGATCGGCGAGCGCAACCCGCCCATCCTGGTGGACGCCGGCTCGAACCCGCTCGGCAAGCTCAAAGACCTCGGCATCACCGACGAAATGTTGCAAGATGTCATTCTGACGCATTTTCACGCCGATCACGTCTCCGGCGTGCCCAATATGCTGATGCACCTGTGGCTGTTGGGACGGCAGGCGCCAATCCGTTTCTATGGCCTGCATCACTGCGCCAACCGCTTTGAAAATTTGATGGAAGGCTTTTCCTGGGAGGAGTATCCGGGCTTCTTCCCGGTTACCTTCCACCGGGTGAAAGAGCACAACCGCGCGCCCGTGCTGGAAAATGATGACTTCCGCATCACCTCCTGGCCCGTCAAACACTTTATCCCGACTATTGGGCTGCGGATTGAAAACAAAGTGACCGGCAACGTGCTGGCCTACACCTGCGACACTATGCCCACTCCCTCGCTGCTGGAATTGGGGAAAGACGCCGATTTGCTCATTCACGAGGCCGCCGGCGAGGGATTCGGCCATTCGAGCGCTCGCCAAGCCGGCGAGACCGCCACGCGCTGCAACGCCAAGTCGCTCTATCTCATTCACTACTGGGTTTGGAATCGGGACCCGTCGCCGCTGGTGGACGAAGCGCGCGAAACGTATGAGGGGCCGGTCTACCTGGCGAAGGACTACGACGAGTACGAGTTTTAGCCATTAGCAGTTAGCAATTAGTTTTTAGCCAAAAAGAACTTCAGACATAAGCTCTCAGTGCAACAGAATCTCTCGTTGTGTCGGGGTAATTGTTTAAGCTGATCGCTAATTGCTAACTGCTACTTCTGCTGCTCCTGCATCTCCTGCGTGTCGGTGACTTCGCCTACCGGCTTCACTGTCGCGTGGAGGAACTGGAAGTCGTCGCGCGGGGGCATAATCTCGTGCACTTCGACCACCTCGAAGACCGTGCGCCCAATCTCGATCCTGTCACCGACCTTTGGACGTTCGTACAGGTTTTTAATCGCGCCGGGGTGTTCGCCGCCCAGCACGACGAAGCTCACCTTGTAAATCATCTTTTTATCCTCGCAGATCGGTCACAGGACGTTCTGGTGGCGCAGCTTGAAGCTGAGGTCGAGCGCCATATTGCGCATCATAATATACCCGATGGCGGTATCGCTCTGCCACAGCGCCTCGAACTTGTCACCTGGAAAGCTGTGGACAACCGCGCCCCCGCGTGACGCCACGACGGTGGCCGAGCGGTTGGCGCGTTCCAGCAGCGCCATCTCGCCGAATACCTGTCCCTGGCCGAGGTAGACAGCAGTATGCGTCCCGCCTTTGCCGTCGTCTACCCGCACCTCGACCTGGCCCTGGCTGATGATGTACATTTTGTCGCCGGGGTCGCCCTGGCTGACGATCACCTGGCCCTCTTTGTACGTCTCTTCCTGGCCGATGCTGATGATGCGCTCTAATTGTGCGTTGTCCAACCCCCGGAAGAGTTCCACGCCCTTCAGAATGCGTACCAGGTCCATATGCCTACTCCGAATGTTCTGTTTCCACCCTCATTGTAGTGCTATTCCGCCCTACACACAAATGAAAGAATTGTGTTATAATTTCTTTGTATTCATCTGCTGTTAATTCCCCTGTGATATACTGGTTTTATACCACTCCTGTATCTCACACATTGGAGTACAACAAGGAATAGCAATCCATGACGAACGATTGGAAGTTCAGCCTGTTCGCTGATGAGCCTGTAACCCGTAGAAAGCGCGATCTGGCGGCCAGAATTGAAGAGGAAGAAGACGAAGAATTGGAAGAGGCCGATTCGGAGGTCCCTGCCGAGCTGCCGATTTTGCCTCTGCGTGGGGTGGTCGTCTATCCGCAGACGGCTATTCCGCTGACGGTAGGCCAGCCGCGCAGCATCAAGCTGGTGGATGAGGTTGTCAATAATGATCGGCTGATCGGCCTTGTCACCTCCAAAGACCCCGAACTGGAAACGCCGGGGCCAGAAGATGTCTACAGCATCGGCACGCTGGCGTCTATTCACCGCCTGTTCCGCGCCCCGGACGGCACGATCCGTCTGCTGGTGCAGGGGTTGGCCCGCATCAAGGTCGAGGAATATACGGGCACGGAGCCGTACCTCAAGGCGCGCGTTCGGCCCATCCCGGAAATGGTCGAGGACACGCTGGAAGTCGAGGCGCTGGTGCGCAACGTCGTCGAGCAATTCACGCAGCTTGCCGACCTCGTGCCCAACATCCCCGGCGAACTGATCTCCTCGGCGCTGAACGTGGACGACCCGCTGCAACTGGTCTACGCCATCGCTACCTATGTGCGTATTGGCCTTGAAGACATGCAGCAGTTGTTGGAAATGGACAGCACCGAGGCCAAATTGCGCCGCCTGATGAGCATTCTCAGCAAGGAACTGGAAGTGCTCGAACTGGGGCGCAAAATCCAGACCGAGGCGCAGTCCGAGATGGAGAAGATGCAGCGCGAATACTACCTGCGCGAGCAATTGAAAGCCATCCAGCGCGAGTTAGGCGAGGGCGACGAGCAGACCGTCGAGGTCGAAGAATTCCGCAAGAAAATTGCCGAAGCCGGCATGTCCGAAGAGGCCGAGAAGGAAGCATTACGCGAGCTGGATCGCCTCTCCAAGCTGCCGACGGCGGCGGCGGAATACGGCGTTATTCGCACCTATCTCGACTGGCTCACGTCGCTGCCCTGGTCGAAGCGCACCGAGGACAGCCTGGAGATTTCCAGGGCGCGCGAGGTGCTGGACGAAGACCACTACGGGCTGAAGGACATCAAAGAGCGCATCCTGGAATACCTGGCCGTGCGCAAGCTGCGCAAGGAACGCGCCGACGAACTGGAATCGGACCCGGTAGCTGACATTATCCGTCGCCAGCGGCAGGGCGCGATTCTGTGCTTCGTCGGGCCGCCCGGCGTCGGCAAGACCTCGCTCGGCGCATCTATCGCCCGCGCCATGGGGCGTAAATTTATCCGCATGAGCCTGGGCGGCGTGCGCGACGAGGCGGAAATTCGCGGCTTCCGGCGCACCTACATCGGCGCGATGCCCGGACGGATGATTCAAACCATTCGCCGAGTCGAGTCGCGCAACCCGGTGATTATGCTGGATGAAGTGGACAAGCTGGGGCGCGACTTCCGGGGCGACCCAGCCAGTGCGCTGCTGGAAGTGCTCGACCCGGAACAGAACGCCGAGTTCCGCGACCACTATCTCGACGTGGCGTTCGATCTGAGCGAAGTGTTCTTCATCACAACCGCCAATGAGCTGGAGCCGATTCCTGGCCCGCTGCGCGACCGGATGGAGATCATCCAGTTGAGCGGCTACACCGAGCAGGAGAAAGTCGCCATCGCCCAGCAGTATCTCGTGCCGCGCCAGGTGCGCGAGAACGGCCTGAAGCCAGACGAAATCGAGTTCACGGAAAAGGCGCTGGAACTGATCGTGCGCGACTACACGCGCGAGGCCGGCGTCCGCACGCTGGAACGCGAGATCGGGCGGGCGGCTCGCAAGATCGTCACGCGTATCGCCGAGGGCATGACCGACAAGGTGGTGATTGACGAGAAGCAGGTGCGCGACCTGCTGGGCAAGCCGCGCTACGGCTACCGCGAGGAAATCGAGGAGCGCACCGACCTGCCCGGCGTGGCAACCGGCCTGGCCTGGACGCCCGTCGGCGGCGATGTACTGTTCGTCGAGGCCACCCGGATGCCCGGCAGCAAGGGCTTCCAGTACACCGGCCAGTTGGGCGAGGTCATGCAGGAAAGCGCCCGCACCGCCCTCAGCTACGTGCGCTCGAAGGCCAAAGACCTGGGGCTTGACCCGGAATTCTTCGAGAAAAGCGACATCCATCTGCACGTCCCGGCGGGCGCTGTCCCCAAAGACGGCCCCTCGGCTGGCGTAACGATGGCGGTGGCGCTGGCCTCGCTGCTCACAGGCCGGCCCACGCGCAGCAACGTCGCCATGACCGGCGAAATTACCCTGCGCGGCCAGGTGCTTCCCGTCGGCGGTATCAAGGACAAGGTGCTGGCCGCCCACCGCTTCGGCGTGGATACGGTCATCATCCCCAAGAAGAACGAGAACGACCTGGATGACCTGCCGCCGGAAGTGCGCGGCCAGTTGAAATTCGTGCTGGCCGAAAAGGTGGATGAGGTGCTGGCGGCGGCGCTGGAAGACGGGCGCAAAGTCAAAGCCCCTACGAAACGGACGCCGGCCCGTCGAACACACGACTAATACGGGGCAGGGGCGCGGCTGAAACCCGCCCCTGCTTGACTTTTCCCCTACTTCACTTTATTGAGAAGCAAGATCGCTCACGGACTGAACAAATAAGGGGCTTAAGCTCCTCGTTTCAATTCCGGTCAGAAAAACCAACTTGGGTTAGCCAGATGGGCGGATTTGCGCGTATAATAGTCTGAGAATTTCCACCTGATCACTCAGACGAGGACATGAGCCTTGCCGAAAGTATTGATTGTTGACGATGACCGCACGACGGTGAAACTGCTCCAAACGCTGCTGGAACTGGACGGCTTCCAGGTGGCTATCGCGCCGCGCGGCGCGGACGTTTTGCCGATGGCGCAGCAGATGATCCCCGACCTGTTCATGATTGACTATCACCTGTCCGACATGGATGGCGTGGAGACCATTCGGATGCTGCGCGCCAACGATACGTTCGTCCATACGCCCATCATTATGGCGTCCGGCCTGGACGTGCAGGAAGAGGCGATGGAAGCCGGGGCGACCACTTTTCTCCTCAAGCCGTTTGAGCCTGCCGATCTGCCGGCCCTGTTCAACAGTCTGCTTTCGGGCTAGATACTGATGATGTAGGGGAGAAACCCGCCCCTATGTGAGACAATGATGTTTGTACCAGAGCAGGGCAATTGCTCAGGTTTGAGAGGTAAGACAGCTTGGCGTCCAGAAAAAAGACGCGGATGCAATGGTATCGGGCAGACCTGCACATCCATACCCCCGCTTCGGCGGATTACCAGGAACCCAACGTCAGCTTTCCTGACATTCTGCGCAAGGCCGAGTTTCGCGGCCTGGACATCATCGCCTTCACCGACCACAATACGGTGAGCGGCTATGCCGCCATGCTTCACGAGATTGACCAGTTGGCGCTGCTGGAACGGCTGGGCCGCGCGCAAACCGACGAGCTGCGCGTGCTGGCCGAATACCGTCGCCTGCTGGATAAGATACTGGTGCTCCCCGGCTTCGAGTTCACCGCGACGTTCGGATTTCACGTGTTAGGCATCTTCTCCCCACAGATGCCGGTTCGCCAGCTTGAGCATCTGCTGTTAAGCCTGAACGTGCCGATGGAAGCGCTGGATGCCGGCAGCTCCGAAGTCCGCGCCTCCGCCGACGTGCTCACGGCTTACCGGGTGATTGCCGAGGCGGGCGGTATCTGTATCGCGGCGCATGTCAACAGCGCGCACGGGGTCGCCATGCGCGGCCTGGACTTCGGCGGCCAGACGCGCATTGCCTACACGCAGGATCGTCACCTCCACGCGCTGGAGGCCACCGATCTGGACCGCAAAGGACGCGGCACGACAGAACGCTTCTTCAACGGCACGAAAGGCGAATACCCCCGCCGGATGCGTGTCATTCAGGGGTCAGATGCGCATCGTCTCAACGCCCTGCCGGAAAAAGCAGGCAAGCGCCAGCAGTACCTCGGCGTGGGAGATCGTGTCACCGAAGTGCTGCTGCCAGAGCGTTCGTTCGAGGCGCTGCGAGAGATGTTCCAGAGCAACGACTTCTCGCGTTCGCGCCCCTACAGCGCCAGCCGCCAGCCCTACGACTATATCCAGGCTGTACGTGAAGAGGGGCCGAGTCTGGTGCAGTCGTTCCACGAAGCGGCCACGCGGCGCGGCGGGCGGTTGTACGGCATCATCGCCGACGTGTGCGCCTTCGCCAACACCAACGGCGGGACCGTCTACGTAGGTCTTACGCCGGACGCCAAGCAGCCGCCGGTGGGCGTCTCCAATCCCCAGGAAACGATTGAGATGCTTCAGGCAGAGATCGCCCGCATGATTTCGCCCACGCTGGATGTCGAAGTGGACGCCCAGGAAACGCAGGGCAAGACGATCATCCGAATTCAAGTCCCCTCCGGCGAAGACCGCCCCTACGCCATCGAAGACAACAAAATCTATGTGCGCGACGAGGCTGAAACCAGCCTGGCCGTCCGCGATGAGATTGTCAACCTGGTCAAGCAAGGGATGAAGCTTCACGAAGAGGCCGCTTCGGATGCTCCCCCACTGCCTGCACCCCCCAAGCCGGAGCCGGAATTGCCCATCGTCCCTGAAGACCCCAATACCATATCCCCACCGAGCGCCGGCGTGGAGATTATCGGCGCGGAGCAGCGCAACGACACCCGCTACTACGTGATGCGCGACCTGCGCAACGGCAACATTGTCAAGAACGTCACCCGCTCTTCCGCCCGCCGCCTGTGGCACTACGCCATTCAGCAGATGGAGTCCAACCCCGTGAGGCCGGAAAAAGCCCAGTGGCAAGGCGACATCGGCCTGTGGCGGCGCTACGAGCGCGCGGGCGAATGGCGCTACGATTTGGTGCAGCGCGACAACGGCAAAATCCGCGTCTACTACGGCGTGACCGAGGGCGGAATGCATGGCCGCTGGCAGGCGTTTCTAGCGCCGGAAGATATTGAGAGCTAAACTCTGTTTCAAAATCGTAATGCTGCGAGCAGTTCTAAGCATAGGTAACGTGTAGGGACAGGTCTGAGACCTGCCCCTATAAAAAATGCAGGCAGCAGTATTTCAGGTGGGGGTAGCATGGCCGGCGAGCGGATTCTCGTCGTGGACGACAGCCGCGAGCAGCGGGAATTCATGGTAGATTACGTTCTCAAGCCGAACGGCTTTGAGGCCATCGTCGCCCGCGACGGTCTGGAAGGGCTGGAACTTGCGCGCCGCCACAAACCCGACCTCATCTTGCTCGACTTGCAGATGCCCCGCATGGACGGCGTGCAGGTGCTCGAACAACTCAACGCCGAGCAGTTAGATATACCAGTTATCCTGATGACCGGACACGGCAGCGAGGCGATTGCCGTCGAAGTGTTCCGCAAGGGCGTCAAAGATTACGTCAGGAAGCCCTACGAGCTGGACGACATCCTGGCTTCGATTGACCGCAGTCTGGTCGAAGTGCGCCTGCGCAAGCAAAAGGACGAACTCACCGAGCGCTTGATGGTCTCCAATGCCCACCTCAACCAACGGCTGCGCGAGTTGAAAGTCCTGCACAACATCGGCAGAAGCGTTGCCGGACTGATGAACGTCGAGGCGCTGATGCTGCGTATCGTCGGCGCGGCCACGCTGCTCACATCGAGCGAGGAAGGCGGGGCCTACCTCCTCCAGAACGGCGATCTCGTCTGCCGGGTGCTGAAAAGCTGGGATCAGCAGCGCCCGTTCGCCGTCAACCAGGCGTTGGACGAACCGCTGGCGCTGCGCACCGTCGAAGCCCGGACGCCGATCCGCTTTTCCTCCGGCGAGATTCCGGTCAATGCGCACGACCCATTCGCGGCGACCTTCTCTGCGGCAATGGGCGCTCCCGTCATGATCGCCGACAAGGGCATGGGCGCGCTGCTCGTCAAGAAAGTCGCGGCGGATACCTCCGGTTTCAGTGAGGAAGACGCGGCGCTTCTGGGCGCGCTGGCGGATTATCTTGCAGTAGCCCTGGAACTGTCGGCGCATCACACCGTCCAGCCCCCGCGCAGCGACCTCGACACGCAGCAGGAGCAGCGGACGGTTTTTCTCTCTTACAGCCGCACTGATTGGAACGAGTTGGTCAGCCCGCTGGTTGACCGGCTTGCGGCAGCCGGACTCAACGTGTGGACGGCGCAGCATTTAGCCATCGGCGGGCAGGACTGGTTCGACCAGACCAACGAAGCGCTTGCCAACGCCGATTTCATGGTGGTGTGCGTGACGCCGGATTCGATGCGAGACATCTACGTGCGCATGGAGTACCGCTACTTCCTGCGCGAGAAGAAGCCGATGATCCTGCTGATCTGCCGGGAGGCGCGCCTGCCGCAAGACCTGCTCGATGTTCAGCTTCTCAACTATGCTGAGGCCAATATTCTGGTGGAATGGCTGAAGCGCATGACCGTCGCCGGCTGATGCGCAAGGGCGTGGACTGCATCGGCGTCACCGTCGTCTATTTCTGCCACGACGGCGACGGCCACTTCCTCATGAACCGGCGCAGCCAGAACACGCGCGACGAACAGGGACGGTGGGACATCGGCGGGGGCGCGCTGGAGTTCGGGCATACCGTCGAGGAGACGCTGCGCAAGGAAATCCGCGAGGAATACTGCACCGACGTGCTGGCGAGCGAGTTCTTAGGCTATCGGGACGTGCGCCGCGAGCACAACGGCGAGCAAACCCACTGGATTGCGCTCGACTTTAAGGTGCTGGTAGACCGCATCCAGGTACAAAACGGCGAGCCGCACAAATTCGATGAGATTGCGTGGTTCACGCTGGATGCGCTGCCGTCACCCGTGCATTCAAGGTTCCCGGAGTTCTTGGAGAAGTATCGGGATAGGCTGTAGGGGCGTAACATGTTGCGCCCCGCAATTGTGCGTGTCTAGTCGGCAGTCGCCAACTCCACCCCATTCCCCGACGGGTCGCGCACCAGCACGCTCGCCATCCCCTCCTGCTCGCGCCGCGCCTCCACCTTCACGCCAGCAGTCTGCACGCGGTCAACGACACGTTGCCACGCGGCTCTATCGGGAATATCAAGCGAGAACGAGAGCATCCCCACCGCGTCCGGCGGGGGCGGCGGCGCACCTTCCCCTGCCCAGATGTTCAATCCAATGTGGTGATGATAGCCTCCGGCAGACACAAACAGCGCGCCCGGATACGAGCGCTGCATCACCTCTAATCCCAGCAGGTCGCAGTAGAACGCCTCCGCATCCCGCAGATGGGCGACGTGCAAATGGACATGCCCGATGTCTGTGCCCGGCGCAATGCCTGACCAGGCTTCATCGCCCGCTTCCGCCAGCAGCGCATCTACGTCGAGTGGATCTGTCGTCATCTCGACCATGCCGTTGCGCAGCGGCCACTGGTCGCGCGGGCGGTCTCGATACAGTTCCAGCCCGTTGCCGTCCGGGTCGGCCAGATACAGCGCCTCGCTGACTTTGTGATCGGAGAATCCCCCGAACGGCCAGCGATTCTCGACCAGATGGCGGAAGACGCGCGCCAGCTCGTAGCGGCTTGGCAGCCGGATGGCGACGTGAAACAGGCCGGTGGTGCGGCGCGGTTTGGGACGTGCGCCGGGGTGTTCCGTCAGGATGATATGACCGGGCAACTTTCCAGTCGCGGACAACACGCCTGTCCCATCACGGCGGCTGACTTCGCGGAAGCCCACCAGATCGCGGTAAAAGCGCAGCGAGCGCTCCAGGTCGGCGACTTGCAGATGCGCGTGGCCGATGTGCGTGTCGTCCGGCAGTTGGCTCATGTCATCCCCACACCACTGCGTCGAGCGGTTCGAGCGGAAGGTCGAACGTGTCCGCGACCCCCGGATGAGTCACTGCGCCCCTGTACGTGTTCAGCCCCTTCGCCAGCCCCGGATCGCTCCTGAGCGCTTCGTGCAAGCCCATGTCGGCCACCTTGAGAATATAGCGCAGCGTCGCATTTGCCAGCCCGAACGACGACGTGCGCGGCACTGCCCCCGGCATGTTGGCGACGCCGTAATGCAGCACGCCGTCCACGACATACGTCGGGTTGCTGTGCGTCGTCGGATGCGTCGTCTCCACGCAGCCGCCCTGGTCTACTGCCACGTCCACAATCACGCTGCCGGGGAGCATGGTTTTGAGCATCTCGCGCGTAATGAGCAGCGGCGCGCGCGCGCCCGTAATCAGCACTGCCCCGATCACCGCATCCGCCGTCGTGATAGCATCGGCGATGTTCGTCTCGTTGGAACTGAGCGTCGCCAGCCGCCCGTGCAGCACCTCGTCCAGATAGCGCAGGCGATCCATGTTCACGTCGAGCAGCGTCACCCGCGCGCCCATGCCCAGCGCCACCTGCGCCGCGTTTGTGCCCACCGTCCCCGCGCCCAGGATGACGACGTGCGCCGGCTTCACGCCGGGGATGCCGCCCATCAGGATACCGCGCCCGCCTTCCGGCTTCTCCAGATAGTGCGCGGCGATCTGCGTCGCCATCCGTCCGGCGACCTCGCTCATCGGCTGGAGCAGGGGCAAATTACCTTTGTGGTCTTCAACCGTCTCATAGGCTAGGCCGGTCACGCCGCTGTCCAGCATTTTGTGGGTAAGCTGCTCGTCCGCCGCCAGATGCAGGTAGGTGAACAGGATGAGGTCGTCGCGCAGGTATTTGTACTCCTG
>FLYN01014407.1_pt1 | contig 13478 bp, 18 predicted proteins | sample 1122621 | NCBI WGS metagenome assembly FLYN01 (sample SAMEA4346792, study PRJEB14843) | hot springs metagenome | biome: Terrestrial Biome; feature: Habitat; material: Sediment | place: India | collected 2012-06-12 | depth 1760 m
GTCAATCTTGCCCTGCTGAAGCCCGTTGGCGGCGACGTTGTACGGGTGGGGCACCGTGATGCGGAAGGCGTAAGTCGCTTTGTCCAACGGGTGGTCGTTGACGGGAAACCAGAGAGACGCGCCGGACGGCTCGCTGGCAACGAATACCCCGTCGCCGTAGTGCTGCCAGCCCAGCGCAAAGTCGGCGCCGTCAATGTCCACGTCTTCGCGCGGCTCGCCGCTGTAGGCGACGGCAGTAGTGAAGGCGTCTCCGGTGGCGATGGGGGTTAGAGGGATGATTGTCAGCTCGCGCTCGTCGCGGGAGAAGTCGGCGGCAGGAGCGCCGTTCACGGTGATTTCGCTGATGGTAAAGCCGGCAAAGTCCAGGTTGAAGCTGCTCAGGTTTTGCGTCGCCGTTGCCTCCATCGTTACCGTACCCGCAATCACGTTGTCTTCCATGTCAACGGCCAGGTCAAGGATATAGTGCTGCGCGTCGTAGCCGCCGTTGCCGAGGTCGGGAAAGTAGGGGTCGCCGAGGCCGTCCGCGCCGGACGTAGGGGCCTGGGCCTGGACGCTGCCGAGCGCTATCCCTATCCAACTGAGCAGAAGTATGAGCCTGTGCATTGCATTCTCCTGAGTAATACACTCCTAGATTATAACGAGCGTTCGATAAGTTTTTATAAGCGTTTAATGCGGAATCGCCGATAATCGGGTGTACAATAGCGCGGAGATGAGGACGGCGTGTAATGCGCATTGAAAGACAAAAACGACAAAGCAACTGGCCGCTGGTCGGCTGCGGCTGTGCGACGGCTTTGGCAGGGCTGCTGGCGGTAGCCGGGGTAGGGTTCATCCTGCTGATCGGGCTGCTGCCGGACATTACCCTGCGTTTGAGCGGCTTTTCGCCCAAAGGCGAGACTGAAACGATCTTTGAGGCAGCCACCCCACTGCCAACGGTTGAAGTGGTGAATCCGGTGACGCCGCCGGAAGTGGTGGTTGACCTGGGCGCGTATGGCGCCCAGGAGATACCCGCTGCAACCAGCGATTACACGATTGTGATCGGCAGCAGCGAGACCGGCTCGCCGCTGGCGATGGTCAGTTTTGACGAAACGGCGCTGATGAACCTGTGTTACGAGCGCAGCGAAATCTGCCGCAACGAGAATAACCAGTATCGGAACGTGCGTATTGATCTGCGTCCCGGCGGCGCAGTGGTGTACGCCGATGTGACCGTGCCCAATCTCGGCATTCAGCAGACTGCCGGAGTAGTGCTGCGACTGGACGGCACGGGCCGCCAGTTCGAGGTGGCTGGCGTGGACATCGGCGGCGCGCTGTATGATACGCCGCCGGGCGACATGAGCGCGCTGGTGGACGAGGTCGAACGGACCGGCAACGACATTCTCAACCAGCTTTCGCTTCAGGCGGGCGGGTCGCAGTACACGCTGTCTGAAGTGCGGGTAGATGACAGCACACTGACGCTGGTGTTGCGATAGATCGCAGAACAGTCTAACATTCTGGATTAGGTACGCTCACCCCTGGCGTGAGCAAATTCAGCATGTCTATTTTTAGATGGTGTCAGGTTGGATAGGGAACTGGATGGCAATCCAATGGGAGAGTGTGAAAGCGGAGATACGCCAGCTTCTCGTTGAGGTGGCGCGGACAGGGCAGGTGATTACCTACTCCGATTTAACCTCCCGACTCCAGACCGCCTATTTGCATTATCATTCTCATATACTGGCGCGCTTGCTGGTCGAGATCGGCTGGGAGGAGGTGGAGGCGGGGCGTCCTGTGCTCCCGGCGCTGGTGGTGACGAAGCAAACGGGATTGCCGGGACATGGATTCTTCAAACTTGCCGCCGAACGGGGATATGATATAGCTGAACCCGAAGTGTTCTGGGCGTCGGCGGTGAAGCAGGTACACGACTACTGGAGCAACCAATAATCATGCGCATTCTCATCACCGGAGCGGCGGGGCGTCTTGGGGGACGGCTGATGGACGTGCTGGCTGGGCGCGGCCACGAAGTCAGCGGCGTGGATGTTGTGGAGGGGTATCAGCCCCGGTTAGACGTAAGCGACTTCGCGGCGACGCGCGCGTTTGTCGGCGATCTCAAACCAGACCTGGTGATTCATCCGGCTGCCTGGACAGACGTGGACGGCTGCGCCCGCGACCCAGAGCGCGCCATTATCGTCAACGGCTTCGGCGCGCAGAATGTGGCGCTGGCGGCGGCCAACGTCGGCGCGGGGGTGCTGTACGTCAGCACCAATGAGGTGTTCGACGGCAAGCTGAACAGACCGTATATGGAGTACGACGCCGCCAATCCGGTGAACCCGTATGGCTACAGCAAATGGGTGGGCGAGCAAGCGGTTCAACACGTCAATCCGAAGCATTACATCGTGCGGACGGCCTGGCTGTTCGCGCACGGGGGAAAGAACTTTCTCCGGGCGGTTCACGAGGCAGCGCAGTCGGGCAAGCCTTTGAGAATCGTCACGAACGAGGTTGCCAATCCGACGTACAATAACGATCTGGCCGAGGCGATAGCCAGCTTGATTGAAACCGGGCGCTACGGCATCTATCATCTGACCAACGAAGGCGCGTGTTCGCGCTACCAGTTGGCCCGCTATTATCTGGATCGAGTCGGTTGTACGGATGTGCCTATCGAGCCGATTGCCAGCCACCAGTGGCCGCGCATTTCCAAACCGCCAGTGTACAGCGGCTTGACCAATCTGGCGGCGCGATACCTGGGGATTACGCTGCGCTCTTGGCGGGAGGCGGTGGACGCGTATGTGGCGCGTGAGGGGATGGTAGTTAAGTGACGAGGTATGAGTTAGAGACAGAAGACTCAGCACTCAGCACTCAGCACTCAGCACTTTTATCTGTCATCATCCCCAACTGGAATGGCGCGCGCTTCCTCCCTACTTGCCTGGATTCGCTGGCGCATCAAACATATCCGTTTATTGAAGTCATTGTGGTTGATAATGCGTCCAAGGACGGCTCGCAGGCGCTTGTGAAGAACGAGTATCCTGATGTCAAATTGATTGAACTAGCAGAGAATCGCGGCTTTACCGGCGCGTGCAATACCGGGATACAGGCAGCACGAGGGGAGTTTGTCGCGCTGCTGAACAACGATACCGAAGTGGATGCAGGTTGGGCAGCGGCGATTGTGGACGCTTTCAAGCGCCATCCTGAGGTCGGTATTGTGGCGAGTAAGATGCTGTTGTTTGACCGGCGCGACCACCTGCACACGGCGGGCGATTTCTTCACAATAGATGGGCGCGCGGGCAATCGGGGCGTGTGGCAGCGCGACGAGGGGCAGTACGAGCGCGAGGAGTACGTGTTCAGCGCGTGCGGCGGCTCGGCGGCCTATCGTAAGGCGGTGCTTGACCAGACTGGCATCCTCGACGACGACTTTTTCTTCTCGCTGGAGGACATGGATTTAGCGTGGCGGGCGCAATTGGCGGGCTGGCGCTGCCTTTACACACCTGCTGCAATCGTGTACCATCATCTGTCGGCCACCGGGGGCGGCGTCACTGCCAGCTATTACGACGGGCGCAACCTGATTTTCATCCTGGTCAAGAATTATCCGGGTGCGCTCTGGCGAAAGTACGGCTGGCGCGTGCTGCGGGCGCAGGCGCGGTTGGCCTGGGAAGCGCTGCGAGTATGGCGGGGGGCGGCTGCGCGGGCGCGGCTGCGCGGGATGTGGGCAGGGGTGCGCGGAATCCCCCGGATGTGGCCGAAACGACGGTGCATCCAGGCGCGCCGGGTTGTTTCCATCGAGTATCTGGAGTCGGTGCTTTCGCCACCACAGGAGTAAGCAGGCTTGAGCAGCAACGGCGTGGTCAAGAAGCTGCCACAAAATAATCCCCATCTGTCCATTATCATTCCAGCGCACAATGAAGAGCATCGGCTTCCTCCCAGTCTGGAAAAGATAGACGCCTTTCTCAAAACCCAGCCCTACGAAGCCGAAGTCATTGTGGTGGAGAACGGCAGCAAAGATCGCACCGTCGAGGTGGCGCTGGCGTATGCCAGGACGCATCCTTACGTGCGGGTGATCGAGACGGCCATGCGCGGCAAGGGGCTGGCGGTCAAGGTGGGGATGCAGGCGGCGCGCGGCGACTACCGCTTCATTTGCGACGCCGACCTGTCCATGCCCATCGAGGAAATCACGCGCTTCCTGCCGCCGCACTGCAGCGGCTACGAGATCAGCATCGCCACGCGCGAGGGCAAAGAGGCGAAGCGGGTCGGGGAGCCGGAGTACCGGCACATCATGGGACGTATCAACAACTGGATTATCAAGCTGATGGCGGTGCGCGGCTTTGAGGATACGCAGTGCGGCTTCAAGATGTTCTCGCGCGCGGCTGCCGAAGACCTGTTCAGCGTGCAGCGGATGACCGGCATCGGCTTCGACGTGGAGCTGCTGTTCATTGCCCAGAAGCGCGGCTACCGCATCCGCGAGGTGCCGATTACGTGGTACTTCGACCCCGACAGCCGGATGCGGCTGGTGGATGATACCCTCAATATCCTGCGCGAACTGTGGGCGATTCGCCGCAACTGGCGGCAGGGGGTGTATGAAAAAAAGGTTGAGCAGCCCAATCAAATCCGCCAGTTTGAGGCATGAGAACCAGTATTATAAATTGGGCTACCACAAGATTGTGGGCATGGACGAGGCCGGGCGCGGCACGTGGGCGGGGCCGGTGGCCGTCGGCGCAGTGTGTCTTCCCCTTTCTGAGCGAAAACTGAGGACGGTTCTGATGGGCGTCAACGACAGCAAAGTGCTGACGCCCCGAATGCGCGCTCAACTGGCAGACCGGATAAAAGCAGCCGCCATTGCCTGGGGCGTCGGCAGCGCCAGCAACCGGGAGATTGACGAGGTTGGGATTGACGCGGCGACGCGGCTGGCGATGAAGCGCGCGCTGGACATGGCGATGAAAGGCGGCGATTTCCAGCCGGACTGCCTCTTTCTCGACTCGCTGCTGTGGCCGGAGATGGGACATATTCCCCAGGTGAGTCTGGTAGACGGCGACGCGCGCTCGTTGAGCATCGCGGCGGCCAGCATCCTGGCTAAAGTCTGGCGCGACGAGCACATGCGCGAGCTGGACGAGCAGTTTCCCCAATATGAGTTCGGCCTGCATAAAGGCTACGGGACGGCGAAACACCGGGCGATTTTGAAGGCGTTTGGCCCGTCGCCGCTGCACCGGATGACGTTCAAACCCATCCAGGCAATCATGGATATGACGCAGCCCAACGGGACGCTGTGAAACTCGCCCTCGTTCACGACTGGCTTAACCAGCGCGGCGGCGCAGAGGACGTGCTGGAAACGCTGGTCACTCTCTACCCCGACAGCCCCATCTACACCAGTATCTACGCGCCTGACCTGATGCCCGACGCCTACCGTGAATGGGACATCCGCACGCGCTGGATTGACCGGATGCCGGGCATTCACACGCACCACCAGCCGTATCTGCCGCTGTATCCGCTGGCATGGGCAGGGCTGGATTTGTCCGAGTACGACGTGGTGCTGAGCAACAAGAGCGGCTTCTGTCACGGCTTCCGGCGCGGCGACGAGACACTGCACATCTGCTACTGTCTCGCGCCCACCCGCTACGTCTGGCAGTTGGACAGCTATATCGCGCGTGAAGGGCTTGGCCGCGCCGCCGGATGGGCGCTGCGCCCGCTCATCGCCGCGCTCAAACGGTGGGATTACGCGGCGGCTCAGCGAGTACACCACTTCATTGCCATTTCCAGCGAGATTCAGGCGCGCATCCAGGCATACTATAACCGGGATTCGGTGATTATTTACCCGCCGGTGGATACCTCTCGCTTCCAGCCAGCGTCCGCTGTTGAAGATTATTTTCTCATCGTTTCGCGGCTGATTCCCTACAAACGCATAGACCTGGCGGTGCAGGCGGCGACGATGTTGGGCGTGCCGCTCAAGATCGGCGGCAGAGGGCGCGACCTGGAGCGGTTACAGGCAATGGCCGGGCCAACCGTTGAGTTCCTGGGTTACGTGCCCGACGACCAGTTGCCCGATTTGATGGCGCGCTGCAAGGCGTTTCTGTTTCCCGGTCTGGAGGACTTCGGGATTACGCCTGTGCAGGCGCAGGCGGCAGGCCGCCCGGTGATTGCCTTTGCCGGCGGCGGCGCGCTGGACACGGTCATCCCCGGCAAGACGGGCGAACTGTTTCATGAGATGACGGTTGACAGTCTGGCTGCCGTGATGCAGTCGTTCGACGCCAGCGCCTACGACCCGAACACCGTTCGCGCCCACGCAGAGCGCTTCGATACACAAGTGTTCAACCGGCAGATGATGGCTTACGTGGAGCAGGCATGGGAGGCGTTTGTCCACAAACGAGAGTTTGTGTGGCATAATCCTGCTGTGTGATGGTGTCTGCCAGAAAACACGGTCAAGGACGCACATGGAACTCATCCTCTTTTTTCGCGTGCTGCTGCGCCGCTGGTGGCTGGTGCTTATTCCGGCGCTCATCACGACAGCCTTCGTGCTGCCTGATCTGCTGCGCAGCGGCCTGCCGGCGATTGGCGGCTATACGGCGATGTTCCGTTACAGCGCCGGGCAGCCGCCGCGGGATGGCGTCACCTACGAAGATTCGAGCTACTTCCCCTGGCTGGCCGCCGAACTTACGGTAGACGCGCTCACAGCCTGGGTGCAGAGCAGCAGCTACGCCGAGGAAATCGCCCGCGAAACCGCCGAGCAGGGCATCGAGATTGACCCAACTCAGCTTCGCGTCGCTGCCGACAATATCCAGGCGGTAGGGCAGGTGTTCCTGACGTGGCCGGACGCCGCGCAGTTAGAGGCTATCGCGCAGGCAGCAACCGAGGTGCTGCAAATGCGCGCCCAGGCATACTTTCCCCAGTTGGCCGCCGAACAGGTGCAGGTGACGATTCTGGACACGCCGCGTATCTCGCCGCTGCCGGTGTCTATCCTTGACCGCCTCGCGCCGTTTGTCCGCATTGGATTGGGCTTGCTGGCCGGAATCGGATTGGCGTTCCTGGTAGACTATCTCGATCCCACGCTGCGGCGGCGCGATGAAGTTGAGGCGTTGGGGCTGCGCGTTATTGGAGCAATCCCCCGTAACTAATTCGTTGGGGAGATGGTTGTGGGCAATAACCCTTCGCAAGCAGCCAATATTTGGGCGAGCGGCGCTGCCTATGAACCCTACGTCGCCGGTTTGCATGAGGTCGAAACGCGCGCCGTAGAAGCGCCGACTGTGTTCAGGGATTTTGACGATTACTGGTCGCCGTTCCTGGTCGGCCAAGGGCCAACGCTGTCCTATGCCATGTCGTTAACGGAGGAGTGGCGCGCTGAACTGCGTGATTATATCCGGGCAAAACTTCCTATCGCTCAGGACGGCTCGATTTCGTTGATCGCGCGCGCGTGGGCAGTACGGGGGATGCGCTGAGGAGTTTGCAGGATGTTGAAAAAGGCCGGCTGGTGGGCGTTATGGCTACTCGCACTTCCCGTCATGGCGCTTGCCCAGGAAGCGACTGTCACGCCTGCGCCGCTATCTTACGGTGTGCTGTGGTTTCAGCGCTGGACGACGGCAGATGAAACGCCCTTTGTCAGCCTCGTCGGCGCGGCTTATGCTCCTGGTAATCTCCTGTATACAGTAGATGCCGAAGCGGGTGTGATTCAACTGGATGCAGGCAGCGGCGAGGTGCTGAAGGTGTATCCGCATGAGAAGATCAGCGCGCCTTCGGATATAGCGGCAGACAGCGCCGGCAACGTCTACGTGGCGGACGTGTCCTGCCAGTGCATTCTGGTGTTAGGGGTAGACGGCGTGTGGCATCCGGAAATAGGCGGATTTGGCCCTGGCGCACCCTTGAGCATCACGGTTGCGCCGGGCAGCCGCGTGTATGCCACCAACTACGGCGATGCCGGCGTACTGGTGCAGGTTTTTCAGAGCGGCAGCACGCAGGCCCTCAGCTTGCCTGATAATCTTACGAGGCAGCCCCTATTGGCAGTAGATCGTTCCGGTCATGTGCTGGCGCTTACGGAGCATGGGGGTATTCTGGGATTGCAGAATGACGGCTTTTCGACTGCGTTCTCGCTGTCGGCTGCGTCATCCGGTATGAGCGATGTTGCTGTAGATGCCAGTGACAACCTTGTGCTGGCAACCAGCACCGAGGGCATCCTCATCGTCCGAAACGGCGAGGTGATTGACCGGCTGGGACGCATTGTCGCCAATTTCCCGCTCGCCGGCGAGGTGGTGAGTCCGAAGGGAATTGCCCTCAGTCCAGACGGGACGATCTTCTGGGTGGACAGCGACGGTCAGTTTGGCGCGGTGACGGCGATGAGCGCGAGCTTGGAAGCGGTGCGCGCCGGCGAGAACCGGCTCACGCTTGATGTGCCCGTTCAGGGAACGCTGAGCGACTCCATTCCGCAGCAGCGCTGGACGTTTAATGCCATTGCCGGGCAGCGGGTGACGATTAACGCGGTGGACGCGGTGCGAGACAGCGGGCTGGATGTTGCTATTCGCTTGCTCGCACCAGATGGCTCGGAAGAGGCCTACAACGACGACCAGCAGGGGGCTGATCTCTACGGCCTGTACGACGCGCAAATCCCGCAGCATACGCTGGCTGCCAGCGGCGCGTATACAATTGTGGTCGAGCGGGTGCAGGGCGAAGGCGCATACACGTTGGGGATGACCGCTGACAGACCGTTCGAACTGAACGAGGATGGCGTGACTCGTTTGGAAGGGTATTTGCAGGACGTGTTCCCGACTCAGCGCTGGACGTTCAGCGGGCGAGCGGGACAGGTGTTCACGATTACCATGCAAGCTGACCCAGGCGGCACGCTCGACCCCTTGCTGCGCCTGCTGGCTCCGAATGGCGAAGTCCTTGCTCGAAACGACGACGCTGCCGACCCGGCGCTGGGCGTCAACGCGCAGTTGGTACAGGTCGCGCTGCCTGTCGAGGGAATATACGTGATTGAAGCGTCGCGCTACGATGGCGAAGGGGCGTATACGCTGGTGATCGTGGCGACGGTGTGAGTTAGTAGTCTTCGCCGACTGTCGCTTCGCTCTGCTGGTACGCCTGTTCCTGGAGGTAACGGGCGCGCATCTCGTTACTGTGGAAGTACCACGCAATCGCCAACGTCGCTCCACTGAACAGACCGCCGACCAGAATGCCGACCAGGAGCGCTTGCAGCATGGCGTTGCCCTGTGACAGCGACATCAACATCATGAAAATAATGCTCAACAGCACGCCGACGCCCGCTACCATGCCTGGCGCAGCCCACTGGCGGCGAATCGCCAGGTACATGCCGGCGATTACGAGGGCAAACAGAGCGAAGAAAATGAATGCTGAACCTTGCATCGTACACCCTCCTGGATGATTGTATTCAATAGAGGGCGCACGGTCATGCGCCCCAATTGCTGTTATAACGTCCGCAAAATTGCCCGCACCGGCGAGCCGCAGGCCAGGTCAAGCTTGAGCGGCAAGGCGATCAGCTCATAGTCGCCGTCCGGCACGCCCCGAAGTTGCAGGGTTTCTAAATTAACCATGTTATGCGATCTCAAGGCGTGATGGCATGGCAAATCCTTACTATCGAAGGCGTCCACCGACGGCGAGTCTAGCCCGATCAGGCGCACGTCCCGCGACGCCAGCCATTCGACTAGTTCAACGCTCAGATAGGGGAATGTCTGCGGCCATTCGCTGTCCGCTAAATCGCTCACCCAGCTATGCACCAGCAACCGCTGCACCCCAACCATGCTGACGTGCCCGAAATCGTCTGGCGTCAGCGCGCCGTCGCGTTTGGCGACTGTCACCACTCGCGCCAGGCCGGTATAGGCGTCGAGCGGCATTGCGAGCGGGTGCGCGCCGCCGTCTTCGTAGTGGTAGTAGGCGTCGGCGTGTGTACCCGTGTGCGCGCTCATCGTCAGCGTGGTCAGGTTGACCGACGCGCCTTCGCTGCGCCGTAAAACGTGCTGCGCGCTGAAAGATGTATCGCCGGGCCAGACGTGTGTTGCTGGCGAAACGGTTCTGGTAATGTCGTAGATCATGCTGCAACCCCGCTCTTCCCTAGTGTAATGCAGTTGCCAGCTTTTCGATACCGAGACACAATTAAGGAATACGACTCACCACTCGCAAGGGGAAACTATGGCGAAAGAAGTCAAGATATTTAGCTTTATTGACGACCGTGAAGGCCGCGAGGACGCCGAAAAGCAGCTTACCGATCTGGTCAACGACGGCTGGGATATTGTCTCCTCCGGCGGCGGCAATGCTGCCGGGCTGTTGTGGGGCTTTATCATTCTCCAACGCCCGATGAAAAAGAAGAAGAAACAGAGAAAAAAAATTGACGCCCAATAACATCTATGGCACAATTGTTCTAATCCGCGCTGGAGCTTTTTATGGGTCAACCCTTTGACATTGTGGGTAAGGTGGCGATTGTTACCGGGGCGTCGCGGGGCATTGGTCAGGCCATTGCCGAGCAGTATGCGCAATGCGGCGCGAAGGTCGTCCTTAGCAGCCGCAAGCAGGAGGGATTGGACGTAGTGGCAGCCAGTATCAGGGCGCGGGGGGGCGAGGCGCTGCCGGTGGCAGCCCATAACGGCGACAAAGCTGCTCTGAAGGCGCTGGTTGAAACAACCGTGAGCGCTTATGGCCGTGTGGATATTCTGGTCAACAACGCCGCCACCAATCCGCACTTCGGCACGCTGCTGGAAGCTGAAGACAGCATGTGGCAAAAGACCATCGAAGTCAATATTATGGGGCTGGTGTGGCTGACGCAGGCAGTTGTGCCCGTCATGCGCGCCAACGGCGGCGGGAAAATCATTAACGTCGCCTCGGTCAATGGGCTGCGCCCTGGGCGGATGCAGGGGATTTACAGCATGACCAAAGCGGGTATTATCAGCCTGACGCAAACGCTGGCGATGGAACTGGCATCCGATAACATCCAGGTCAACGCGATTGCGCCGGGGTTAATTCAAACCAAGTTCGCCCGCGCCATCTGGGAGAATGACACGCTGCGAGAGGCGATTCTGGCGCGCACGCCGGCTGGACGAATCGGTACACCGGAGGATATTACGGGCATTGCGCTTTACCTGGCGTCGCCCGCTTCAGCCTACACCACCGGGCAGGTGTTTGTGGTGGATGGCGGCGTGACCATACCGATGATTTAGAGCTTTCAGCAGTCAGTTAGCAGCAACAGCCTTGAAAAGCGCCTGGCATTCTGCTGGGATACCAAGCTATTCAAGAAAAGCTGAAAGCTGATCGCTAAAGAAGGAGTATCGAAGTTGCGTTTTGTATTGTATACCGACAAATCAGTAGCACAGTGTATGACGGCGTTGAACGCGCGAATGCAGGCCAAAAGCAGCCGGTTGGATGGTTGGGTAGAGAAGAACGGGCGCTTTTCGCTTTCGACTTCGTGCACGATAGCGCGGCGCTTTACGCGCAGAACCCATCTGAGGGCCACGGCGACGCGGGACGAGGGTTATACCGTGATTCGGGGATACGTGCCGGATGGGGTATCCCATCAGGGGCAGGCGGTGATTTTCGGCGCGCTGCTGTTGATCGGCGTGGTGCTGGTCGCCAGCGGAAATTTGCTGCCCGCTGTGATTGCGGTGTTCGCAACCGGCGCGCTTTACATTCCGCTGACGGGCGACCGGATCAACAGCAGCGTTTTGATGGGTGAGCTACAGAGGACACTGGGCGCAAAAGCCTCCCCTCCCAGGAAGACGGCCAAGGTCAGCAGCCAGCGATCCGGCAACCACGCGAAAAGCCGCCAGCGAGTGGGTAGTTAAAGACACTTTTGGACCGCCAAGGCGCCAAGAACGCCAAGCATTTCGTGGAAGCATAGGGGAGAATGACACATGGCCGATACACTACTCGTCACCCGTCAGGGCGCTGTCACCACACTGACCATCAACCGCCCAGAAGTCCGCAATGCGCTGGACGATACGGTGTCTATGGCAATGCTCCAGGCGCTCCAGGCGGCTGAGGACGACGGCACGCGCTGCATCGTCATCACGGGTGCGGGCGGCCATTTCTCCTCCGGCCTGGACATCAAGAAGGCCTTCAGCACAGGACTGACGCCGGAGCGAGTTGGACAGACGTTAGGGCAGTACTTCGGCCCCACATTGAAGGCAATTCGCGCATCGTCGTGGCCGGTGATTGCGGCGGTGGACGGCTATGCCGCCGGCATTGGCTGTGACTTTGCGCTGGCCTGCGATCTGCGGCTGGTGAGCGAGCGCGGCAAGTTCGCGGAACTGTTTATCCGGCGCGGCCTGATCCCAGACGGCGGCGCAACCTACCTGCTGCCGCGTCTCGTCGGTCTGGGACGGGCGATGGAGATCATGTTTACGGGCAGGGATGTGGAGGCGGACGAAGCGTTCCGAATCGGGCTGGCGAACCAGGTTTATCCAGTGGAAGGTTTCATGGAGCGAGTCGCTGCCTATGCTGAGGCCATCGCCAAACAGTCACCGCAGGCGCTCAAACGGGGCAAGGCGGCCATGCTCGCCGCGCTGAACGGCACGTTCGACGAAGCGCTGGCGCGCGAAGCTGCCTACCAGCTCGAAATCTTCCAGACACAGGACGGGTTAGAAGGGTTCGCCGCGTTCATGGAGAAGCGCGAGCCGGTGTGGACAGGTCGTTAGCACATTTCAGAATTCAAACACCTGCTGCACCTCCGGCTTGCCATACTCCGCGCCGCCGGTCAGCACCAGCAGATTGTCGAGAATCTGCGCCTGCCCCCGGCCATGCGTGTGCCCGCATAAAACAGTTAGCTGGCGGTGCGGGTAGACCTGCATGATTTCGAGCAGCACGTCACCCACTGCCTTGCAGGCGAAGAAGGGGAGCGCCTCGTCGTCGGAGATTGCGCCGTTGTGCCAGCAGGCTTCTTTGAACGGCGGTACGTGGGTTACGAGAATCAGGCGCTGGTAGGTTTCGAACGCCGCTGGCACAATGCGGCGGAAATAATCGGCGGCCTCGTCGCCAAGCGCGTTGAGTTTGCGCAAGCGCTCCTCTCGGCTGAGTCCGGCCAGGTCGTGTATGAGGACAAAATCGTTGAGCATCATGCGCGACTGCTGGTAGTCGCCGAAGCGCCCATCGGCCCACGAATCATGGCCTACCAGCGCGGTATCCGGCGTCAATTCAACGATGCCCGCGTCGTTCAGCCAGGTCAGCCATCCAGACTCCCGGCATAACCGACTGGCGGCGGCGCGCACTTCCTCCACCGACCCCATGTAAAAGTCGTGGTTGCCCAGAACGAAATAGATTGGCCTTTGGAGCTTCTGCTCCAGGGTTTTGAGATACCAGGCTACGGTGCGCGCTTCGCCAATGTCCCCGGAAATCAGAACGGCGTCGGGATTGTGGGAGCGAACCATGTTGGTAAAACGATTCACCTGCACCGTACCCAGGAAATTCAGGTGAATATCCGTCAGCCAGGCGGCGCGCAGGGTCATAGCTCGTGCCTGGCGCGAATGTGAGCGAGCAGTGCGACGCAGCCCATTGTCACCAGTTTGTAGACTTCATGAAACATCGCGTCGGTATTG
>FLYN01020878.1_pt2 | contig 13382 bp, 13 predicted proteins | sample 1122621 | NCBI WGS metagenome assembly FLYN01 (sample SAMEA4346792, study PRJEB14843) | hot springs metagenome | biome: Terrestrial Biome; feature: Habitat; material: Sediment | place: India | collected 2012-06-12 | depth 1760 m
CCGCCGGCACGAGCTTGTTGAAGAAGCCCCACCGCTCGCCTTCCTGCGCCGTCATGGTGCGGCCTGTGTAGAGCAGTTCCGCCGCGCGCCCCTGGCCGATGATGCGCGGCAGCATGGCGCACGCACCCATGTCGCAGCCCGCAAGTCCGACGCGCGTGAACAGAAACGCGGTCTGCGCCTCCGGCGTTGCGATGCGAATATCGGAGGCCATGGCAATGATAGCCCCGGCACCGACCGCAATCCCGTCGATCGCACTGACAATCGGCTTGCGACAATTGAGCATGGCCTTCACGAGGTCGCCGGTCATACGGGTGAATGCAAGCAACCTCTTCATATCCATCTCGATGAGCGGTCCGATGATGTCATGCACGTCGCCGCCCGAGCAAAAATTTCCCCCGTTCGGAAGAAACACCACTGCGTTCACGTCGTCGGCATAGGGCAGCTCGCGAAACGCATCGCGCAGTTCGGCGTAAGAATCGAAGGTGAGAGGATTTTTGCGTTCCGGCCGATTGAGCCGGATCACGCCGATGTCGCCGTCCAGCCGCCACAAAAAATGCTCGGGCGCGCGGCTGAATTTTTTCGTCATGCTTCGCCCTCCCAATTGCTGCGAAACGCCTTCAGCTTTGCGGAAAGCTCGTTGGCGTCATCCGCCGACACGTCCGCGAGCAGCTCATCGACCCAACTCTGATGCGCCCTGGCCATGGTCTCGAAAAGGAGATGGCCCCGGTTCGTGAGCCTGATGAACGAGGTGCGGCGATCGCCGTCACGCTGTGACCGAACAACCAGCCCGTCGGCAACCAGACGGTCCACGATACCGGTCACATTCCCGTTTGAGACCATCAAAAAACGGGAAATCTCGCTCATCAACATACCCTCAGGCTGCCGATAGAGCGCCGCCATCACGTCGAAACGCGGCAAGGTGAATTTGAACTCGGCCTTCAGCCGCGCGCGCACCTTGGCCTCGATGAGGCGGCTTGCGCGCAAAAGCCTGATCCACAGCCGCAGCTTTGCCTTGGTGTCGGGCTTCGGCCCGGCGGCGGAGAGCGGCGCACTGACCATGGGTCACACCCGGATCGTCACTGTTTCGCCGCGCGACGCCAGCCGATGCAGTTGATTGCGGCCGGGCAGATAGGGCAAAGGCCATGTCTCGCTAAAGTCGCCGAGAGCAGCGGCGGCGTGCAGCGTCCAGTAGGGGTTGGCAAGGTGCGGCCGGGCGAGGCAAACAAGGTCCGCGCGGCCGGCCATCAGGATGGAATTGACGTGGTCCGCCTCGTAGATGTTGCCGACAGCCATCGTTGCCATGCCGGTCTCATTGCGGATGCGGTCGGAGAACGGCGTCTGGAACATGCGTCCGTACACCGGCTGCGCGCGCACCGAAGTCTGCCCCGCCGACACGTCGCAAATGTCCACATCCGCCTCCTGCAGCAGGCGCGCGATCTGCACGGCGTCCTGCGGCTGGATGCCCTCGTTGCCGACCCAGTCGTTCGCGGAAATCCGCACCGACAGCGGCTTCTCTACCGGCCACACCGCGCGCACCGCGCGAATGACCTCCAGCGGAAAACGCATGCGATTTTCAAGCGTGCCGCCATAGGCGTCGGTGCGCTTGTTCGTCAGTGGTGTGATGAAAGAGGAGAGCAGATAGCCGTGCGCACAATGGATTTCCAGCATGTCGAAGCCGGCGCGCTCCGCCATTTTCGTCGCTGCAACGAACTGCTCCCGCACGCGGTCCATGTCCGCGCGGTCCATTTCCTTCGGTATCTGATTGCGCTCGGACCAGGGAACGGCGGACGGACCCATGACCGGCCAATTGCCCTCAGCAAGGGGCGCATCGGCGTCTTCCCATCCGAGCTGCGTCGACCCCTTCGGTCCGGAATGTCCGAGCTGGCAACAGATCTTTGCATCGGTCTCGGTATGCACGAAGTCAACGATGCGTTTCCAGGCCGCTTCGTGCTCCGGCGCGTACATTCCGGTGCAACCGGGCGATATCCGCCCTTCCGGGCTCACGCAGGTCATTTCGATGATGACAAGCCCTGCGCCGCCCTTGGCGCGTTCTCCGTAGTGCACCAGATGCCAGTCGGTCGGGCAGCCGTGGACCGCGCGGTACTGCGCCATCGGCGAAACCACGATCCGATTTTTCAAGGTCATCTCGCGCAGCCGGAACGGCACGAACATCGGCCGCCGCACCACGGCGGCGTTGCTTCCCGCGCGTCGCTGGAACCAGGATTCCGCATTCTCAAGCCACGCCTTGTCGCGTAACCGCAAATTCTCATGGCTGATGCGCTGGGATCTTGTCAGCAGCGAATAGGCGAATTGCACCGGATCGAGATGCAGATAGCGCTCGATTTCTTCGAACCATTCGAGCGAATTGCGCGCCGCCGATTGCAAGCGCAGAACTTCGGTGCGCCGCGCATCTTCGTACTTGTCGAATGCCGCCCGCAAAGTCGGCTCGCTGTGCAGATCGTCGGCAAGCGAAATTGCGCTCTCCATCGCAAGCTTGGTGCCGGAGCCGACCGAAAAATGCGCCGTGGCCGCCGCATCGCCCATCAGCGCGATGTTACCGTACGACCATTTTGTGCACATGACCCGCTGAAAATTCAGCCATGCCGAACCGCGCAGATGCCGTGCGTTCGACATCAGTTTGTGGCCACCGAGATATTTCGCAAAGATCCGCTCGCAGGTCGCCATTGATTCTGCCTGCGTCATTTCCCCGAAGCCGAATTTCTCCCATGTTGCTGGCGAGCATTCGACAATGAAAGTCGCGGTATCCTGGTCGAATTGATAGGCGTGTGCCCACATCCAGCCGTGTTCGGTTTCTTCGAAGATGAAAGTGAAGGCATCATCGAACTTCTGGTGGGTGCCGAGCCATACGAACTTGCATTTGCGGACGTCGACGTTCGGATGGAAATGCTCCGCATATTCGCCGCGGATCTTGGAATTGATCCCGTCCGAGGCAATGACAAGATCGTGCGTTCGCGACAACTCCGCGGCACTCTCCACTTCGGTTTCAAAGCGCAAGCTCACGCCGAGCTCGCGTGCGCGCCGGTGTAAGAGCAGCAAGAGTTGCTTGCGGCCGATGCCGCAAAAGCCGTGCCCGCCGGAAACAATGCGTTCGCCCCGGTAATGAACCGCGATGTCATCCCAATAAGCGAAATGGCTGCGGATCGCTTCCGCGCTCGCGGGATCGTTCGCCGCGAGGTTTTTCAAGGTTTCGTTGGAGAGCACCACGCCCCAGCCGAACGTGTCATCCGGCCGATTGCGTTCAAACACGGTGATGTCATGCGAGGGATCGCGCAGCTTCATGCTGATCGCGAAATAGAGACCGGCCGGTCCGCCGCCCACGCACGCGATTTTCATGTCGTATCGCCTTGTCCCCTTGCGCGGCATGCAAATGATGACATGCGACAAAGTTATTTCAAGTATGAAATTTCACATCTAAAACTTGACCGAGACCAATGGGACGGGTGCATGACGGACGCCGAAAATTAGAAGTTCTACGGGGGAGTTAGGCCGCCCCCGGCTCAGTCATTGATTTCTTGGGGATATCTCTCGGGCGTCTCTTATAAGTAGAAAAAGATATTCACCTCAACGATAGGATGCGCACGACCGCTTTTCGCCGCCCTCCTCAAGTTGTGCAGTCATCGTCAGCAGAATTTGTGTGCAGCGTGTGCGCATTCGTTCAGGGAATACGTGAGAAATTGCCTCACGTCGCAGAACAAACAGTTAGATATACTTAAGTTAGTCCAATAGGGGAAAGGTAAACGCAGCTCGCCATCCAGATCCTGTAAATCGTTAACCCTTGAATACGTATTCCCCACGATAGAATTGCTTCCAAGGGTGCGAATTATCCTTCGCATGCGATTCCCCGTGCTGCCATGCCCTCGCTTGCCGGGAGAGCGCGAATGAGGCCGTGACACGCGCAGAGCGGCTTGATGACACTTCCAATTCGCCTCGCCCTTGCAATGGTCACCTTAGTGGCCGGGACCACCGTCGCCATCTTGTTGCTCGTCAACCACGCGTTGGAATCAATCGTCGGCACGCGTGCTTTACGGCAGATTGAGACGGAGGCGCGGCTGGTCGCAACAGAACTGAGCGATCAGATCACCGATCTTAAATCCGACGTCACCACGCTTGTCCCTTCGATCGCTCTCGATCAACTCGTGCGGAACCAGGCCGCAAGCCGCGATCGGAGCGATCCCGGCCTCGCAGAGGCCGCCAACGGCGTGGCGAAGCGACGGGACAACGTTCCCAGCCGATGTATTGCTCGCGCAGGCGACCATCGGCGATCGACAAATATCCCTCCTGTTCGTGCCACTCGTGCCCGCTTTAAGGCTGCGTTAAATCGAAGGTCGGACTGTCCAAAGCGATCAAATCGGGCGCATTCGACTTCATCGAGAAACCTTTCGCCATTGAGACGGTCATCGACCGCGTGCATGCGGCGATCAGCGTCGGCGTTCGCCGAGGGGAGGGGAATGACCCAAGACAGCACCGTTTTCCGGGATACGAGCTCCTGACGCCGCGCGAGCGCGAAGTCCTGGCGCAGATCACGAGCGGTGCATCCAACAAGGAGGCCGGCCGCAACCTTGGCATCAGCATGCGGACGGTTGAGGTACATCGCGCGCATATCATGCAGAAACTGAGAGCAAGGAATGCGGCGGACCTGGTGCGCATTGTATTAGGCAACGGCCGCAGCCATTAGACCGTCGATTTCGTTCCGTTTCGCTGCTGTTACTTTTGACGGCCAAGCGAAAGGCCGAGCGCATTGCGGCCGCATGGAGCATCGGTGAGCGGCTTTTCGCAATGCCGCCCATAGATTCTCGCCGCCTTGCCGCAATCTTGACCGCAGGGTTCGCGACGTGCACGGCCACGCATGACGCTGAAGAACTCACACGGTATATTTTTCGAGCTCGACCTGTGTCAGGAGGGCGGATGTGCTCACGTGCCGCCGCGAGCATTGTTGAGTCTGCAAGAGAAACAGAAGCTGCCGTGATTGCCATTCAAGACGGGCCGTTGCCGATCCATCGGCTGGTGGAAGCCGTACTTTCAGGCCTGCCCGATGCGGTGATCGCCTTGAATGAGGCGGGCCGCGTGGTTGCATGGAATACGCCGGCAATGCGGTTCGCTCCGGCGCTCGCGCGAGACATTCCGCTCTCGCTGGCCTTGCGCAGTCCCGATGTGATCGAGGCCGTGCGCCGGGCAACCGTCGGCGGCACCGCCGAACGCGTCGAAATTTACGAGCGCATTCCGGTCGATCATTGGACCGAAGCCTATGTTGTCCCCGTTCCGCTGATCACAGACCGCTCCGGCCGGCTGTTGATATTGACCCTGCATGACCTGACTCCGGCAAAACGGCTCGAACAGATGCGTGCGGATTTCGTGGCCAACGTGAGTCACGAGCTGCGCACGCCGTTGGCGTCCCTGTCCGGCTTCATCGAAACTTTGCAAGGTCCGGCGCGCAATGACAGCGCCGCTCAGCAACGTTTCCTTGCCATCATGAAGGAGCAGGCCACGCGTATGGCGCGGCTGATCGACGATTTGCTTTCGCTTTCGGCCATCGAATTGAAGGAAACGGTTCGGCCCGAGCAGGAGGTCGATCTCGTCGGCATCGTTCGCCAGGTGATCGATAGCCTGCAACCGCTCGCACGCGAGCGTGGCGTAATTATCTCATGCGAATTGCCGCACGACCCGCAAATGGTGCGCGGGGATCGCGATGAGCTGATTCGGGTATTCGAAAACATCGTCGAAAACGCTCTGAAATACGGTGCGAGCGGAAAGCGCGTTGACATCAAGCTGAGCGTCGATGACACGCGCAATACCGCCGTTGCAGTCCGAGATTACGGGCCCGGCATCGATCCGTTGCATGTGCCGCGACTCACCGAGCGTTTCTACCGTGTCGATATTGCGGAAAGCCGGGCCCAGGGTGGCACCGGCCTCGGCCTTGCGCTTGTGAAGCATATTCTCAACCGCCACCAGGGCAGGCTTCTGATCGACTCAAAATTAGGTGAGGGGACAACCTTCACCGTCGTGCTGCCGCTGGCGTGAAACACCTCAAGGCACATCCGGAGCGCCAAAGCCGTTGCCGGTGAGGCAATAGAATCAAAGGGTTATAGTGTCATCCGTCTGTCATCGATCGATCATAGAACGATGACATGCAGCCGCTAGGAAGCCCGCCGACTGCAGCGGGATGTCCGGACAACAAATGGGCCGCCGCGGTCGCAGTTCGGCGTAACCGAAGCACCAGAAGATCGGACGGCATTTTTGTTGCGGGTTAACGGGCTCGCGACAACGGCGTTGTCCACGATGAACAGGAGAGCACGCATGTCCCTCAAAACCGCATTGCTTGCAGCGGCAACCCTCGCGTTGATCGGCGGCGCAGCCGCGGCGCAGCAGACCGTTATTCAGGTGGACGGCTCGTCGACCGTCTTTCCCATCACCGAAGCCATGGCCGAGGAGTTCCAGAAGGCCAACAAGGGGATCAAGGTGGTGGTCGGTATTTCCGGCACCGGCGGCGGCTTCAAGAAATTCTGCCGCGGCGAGACCGACATCTCGAACGCCTCGCGCCCGATCACCGACAAGGAGCGCGCGGACTGCAAGAAGGCGGGTATCGATTTCATCGAATTGCCGGTCGCGCTTGACGCATTGGCGGTGATGGTCAATCCGAAGAACAATTGGGTCTCGGAAATGACCGTCGCCGAGCTGAAGAAGATGTGGGAGCCGGCGGCTCAAGGTAAGGTAATGAACTGGAAGGATATTCGCGCCGGCTTCCCGGATCGCCCGCTGAAGTTGTTCGGGCCAGGCACCGACTCCGGCACGTTCGATTATTTCACCGCAGCGATCAACGGCAAGGAACGGGCCTCGCGCGGTGATTACACGGCATCCGAAGACGATAACGTCTTGGTCCAGGGCATTGCCGGCGATGTGAATGCGATTGGTTACTTTGGTCTTGCCTACTATCTGCACAACAAGGATAAGCTCAAGGCCATCGCCATCAAGCCGACGCCGGACGCAAAAGCCGTGATGCCGACGATCGAAAACGCGCGCAACGGCACCTATCAGCCACTGTCCCGGCCGATCTTCATCTACGTGAACCGAAAAAAGGTCGATGCGAATCCCAACGTGGCAAAGTTTGTGGAGTTCTATATGGACAAGACGAATGCCGTAAAGCTCGTGCAGGAGGTCGGCTATGTGCCGCTCCCGGAAAATGCCTACGACGTATTTCTTCGTCGTTTCAAGGAACGTCAGATCGGCACCGCATTTCACGGCTCGAAGATCGGCGTATCGGTCGATGAGTTGCTGAAGACGCCGTTGGTGAACTGATTTTGCGGCGTGAGCATTGTGATAATAATCGGCACTGGGCTGTTTAGCCGCCCAGTGCCCGTTATGCTAACCACTTGGCCAGAAGAGTAACGGGAGCCGGCAATGGCCACGGTCGAATTGGGTAGCAACCGTCCAAGACAAACCCGCTACGGCGAATTGACCGCCAGCGCCGCCTTCCTGAAGCGGCGCGCGCTGATTGGCCACCTCATGGCCGGCGTGTTTTTCCTGGCCGGATCGCTCTCGGTTCTGATCACCACCGGCATCGTCTATGTCCTGCTGCACGACAGCATCCTGTTCTTTCAACAGGTTTCGATCATCGATTTTCTCACCGATACGGAATGGACGCCGGTGTTTGAAAACCCCCGCTACGGAATAATGACGCTGGTGTCCGGCACGCTGATGACGACATTCATCGGACTTCTCGTTGCAGTGCCGGCCGGCACCATATTGGCCATCTATCTGAGCGAGTTTGCCCAGCCGCGGCTGCGCGAGGCGATCAAGCCGATCCTCGAGCTCCTCGCCGGCGTCCCTACGGTCGCCTTCGGTTATTTTGCGCTGTTCTTTCTCACACCGCTCTTTCAGATTTTTATCCCCGGGCTTTCCGGGTTTAATCTCCTGGTTCCCGGCATAGTCATTGGCTTCATGATACTGCCTTACATAGTCTCCGTAGCGGAGGACGCGATGCGCGCGGTGCCCGACGCGTTGCGCGAGGGGGCGTTTGCATTGGGCTTCACGCGGCTGCAGACCGCGGTCGGCGTGGTCATTCCGGGAGCGTTTTCCGGCGTGACGGCCGCCTACCTCCTCGCAATGTCGCGTGCCGTCGGCGAAACCATGGTGGTGGCGATTGCCGCCGGTCAGCAGGCGAAGCTCGCTTTCAATCCGCTCGACGGCGCGGCGACGATCACGGCTTACATTGTTCAGCTCAGTCTGGGCGACGTGCCGCACAATTCGCTCATGTATCAGACGATTTTTGCGGCCGGACTGACGCTCTTTCTGATGACGCTGGTGTTCAACCTGATCGCGTTCTGGCTGCGCCAGAGATATCGCGAAGTTTATTGATCGCCATGACCGATAGCGCCGACAAGATGCGGATTGACGAGCGGGCGCTCATAGACAAGGCCAGACGCCAAGATCTGCGGTTCGCTGTCGTCGGCTTTGTCGTTCTGCTCCTCACCATGGCGACATTGTTGGCGTTGATCGCCGACTTCATGCTGGATGGCATTCCCCGTATCAGCATCGAGTTTCTGACCAGCTATCCGTCGCGTCGGCCGGAGCAGGCCGGCATCCTCTCGGCATGGGTCGGCAGCGCGCTGGTGATGTTGGTGACCGCCGCGCTCGCCGTGCCGATCGGGGTCGCTGCCGGCGTGTACCTCGAAGAATATGCGCCGAAGAACTGGTTGACCGATATTATCGAAATCAACGTCACCAATCTTGCCGGCGTGCCGTCCATCATTTACGGCCTGCTGGCGCTCGGCTTGTTCGTGCACACTTTTCGCCTCGGCCAAACGGTCCTGGTCGCCGGCATGACGCTGGCACTGCTGATTTTGCCGATCATCATCGTCGCCACGCGGGAGGCGCTGCGCGGCATCTCCTTGGAACTGCGCGAGGCGGCTTACGGCATCGGCGCCGACAAATGGCAGGCGGTGAGCATGTATCTTTTGCCGGTCGCCTGGCCGGGCATCCTGACTGGCGCCATCGTCGGCCTGTCGCGGGCGATCGGGGAAACCGCTCCGGTCATCACCATTGGCGCCCTCGCCTTCATCGCCTTCCTGCCGCCGCCGCCGATTCAGGACACGTTCCCGTTCGTCAATTTCGACTGGCTGCATTCGCCGTTCACGGTGATGCCGATCCAGATGTTTAACTGGATTTCGCGGCCGCAGCACGGGTTCCACATCAACGCGGCCGCAACCGGTGTCATTCTTCTGGCTATGACGCTGCTGATGAACGGCCTGGCCATCTACATTCGTTACCGTATTCGCAGGGGGCGCAAGTGATGCTAAACGTCGTTCCAAATTTTGTTGTGGATCAAAGGGAGCGTCCGCTGAGCGAGACGAAAGCTGAAGAGCCGCTGCGCGCCCGCGTGTCGGGGTTCAATTTTTTTTACGGCGAGAAGCAGGCGCTCTATGACGTGAGCTTCCCGATCTACGACCGCAAGATTACGGCGATCATCGGCCCGTCCGGCTGCGGCAAGAGCACCCTGCTGCGCGCGCTCAACCGCATGCACGACTTGTATCCGAACAACCGCTACGAGGGTGAGATCATTCTGTATCCGGAACAGATCAATGTCATTTCTCCGCAGGTGAATCCCATGCTGGTTCGGCTCAAGATCGGCATGGTCTTTCAAAAGCCGAATCCTTTCCCGAAATCGGTCTACGATAACGTAGCCGCCGGACTTTGGGTGCGCGGCATTCGCAGCAAAGCCGTTGTCGACCAAAGGGTGGAACTGGCGCTACGTCAGGCAGCGCTTTGGGACGAGGTGAAGGATCGATTGAAAACTTCCGCCTACGGGCTCTCCGGCGGGCAGCAACAGCGGCTGTGCATCGCTCGCGCACTGGCGCCGGATCCCGAAATGTTGCTGCTCGACGAGCCGACGTCGGCCCTCGACCCGCTTGCCACGGCGCGCATCGAGGAGCTGCTCACCGAGCTTGCCGACGTGGTTACCGTGCTGATTGTGACGCACAACATGCAGCAGGCAGCCCGCATCTCCCATTACACCGGCTTTATGCACCTGGGCCGCATGGTCGAGTTCGACCGGACGGAAAATTTGTTCACTGCGCCGAAGGACAAACGCACGTTGGATTACATCACCGGCCGTTACGGCTGATGACGACGGAGCAATGGCCGGGAGACGCCATGCAAGAACACATTGTGAAGGGTTTTGATGTCGATCTGCAGGGTCTCGCCCGCATGGTGACCGAGATGGGCGGCCTTGCCGAGAAGCAGGTTGCCGAGGCAATTGGGGCGCTGGTTAGTCTCGACACTGCGCAGGCCCTCCGCGTGGTTGCGGAAGATGTCAAGATCGACACATTGCAGCATCAGATCGAAGAGCGTGCTGTCCACATTCTCGCGCGCCGACAGCCGGTCGCTGTTGATCTGCGCGAGATCGTCGCCGCGCTGCGTATCTGCAACGATTTGGAACGCATCGGCGATCTGGCCAAGAACATCGCCAAGCGGGTGAACGCCCTGGCCGGCGGATTTCAGTTCGCCAATTTTATGCGCGGTCTCGAGCGGATGACCGACCTAGTGCTTGCGCAGTTGAAGGACGTGCTCGACAGCTATGCGCGCCGCGATTCGGCCAGGGCAGTCGCAGTTTGGCGCGGCGACGAGCAGATCGACGCTTTCAATAATTCGCTGTTCCGCGAATTGCTCACCTATATGCTGGAGGAGCCGCGCAACATCGGCGTCTGCATTCACCTGGTGTTCTGCGTCAAGAACATCGAACGCATCGGCGACCACGCCACTAACATTGCGGAAACCGTCTACTATATGATCGAAGGGCAGCAGCTTGCGGAAGCGCGGCCCAAGAAGGACACAACCAGCGAAACACCGATTCCGTCGAACATCCAACGGAGGACTCCATGAGCACGCGTATCCTGCTCGTCGAGGATGAAGAGCCGTTGACCGTCATGCTCCGCTACAACCTCGAAAAAGAAGGCTTCGCGGTTGAAACCTGCGCCCGCGGCGATGAGGCCGATCTGCGTGTTCAAGAGCAGGCGCCGGACCTTGCAGTGATTGACTGGATGCTCCCCGGTCTCTCAGGCATCGAATTGGTGCGGCGCCTGCGGGCGCGGCCGGAGACGAAGAAGTTGCCGGTGATCATGCTCACGGCGCGCGGCGAGGAGCCGGAAAGAGTTCGCGGCCTGACGACCGGCGCCGACGACTACATTGTCAAACCGTTCTCGCTACCGGAACTGCTCGCGCGTATCCGCGCCCTGTTGCGCCGCGCCAACCCGCAGAACATGTCCGCGATACTGAGCGTCGGCGATATCCGGCTTGACCGGGAGAAGAAGCGCATTTCGCGCAGCGATCGCGAGATATCGCTTGGCCCGACGGAATTTCGCCTGCTGGAGTTCTTGATGGAGAATCCGGGCCGCGTCTATTCGCGCGAGCAGTTGCTCGACGGCGTCTGGGGACGTGATGTCTATATCGACGAGCGCACGGTGGATGTCCATGTGGGCCGCCTGCGCAAGGCGCTCAACCGCGCCGATGAGCCGGACCCCATCCGCACGGTTCGCGGCAGCGGCTATTCGATCGACGAAAAATACCTCGAGCGTCGTTGAACCGGACTGCGGCAACCGCCCATTCGCTATCAGCCGGTTTCCACGACCGCCTCGCGCCCGATCAGCCGCGCAAGTTGCCGCAGCCGCGAAACCAGCCGCTCGCCGGCCAACTGGGTAAGCGTACCCCTGAGCCGCAGCACGAGACGTCGTTTTTCCACTTGCAGCGGGGTTTTGGGCAGAACGCCCGGCTGCGCGGCCGATATCAGATACGCAACCCGCAGCGCCGCGCCCAGCACGCGCGCCCGATCGATCATGCGGCTTGTGGCGAGTTCCCGCAGCCGCGGCGAAAGCTCTTCATCGTGGGTGACTCCCACATGCCGGAAAAAGACCGAAAGTGCGAGGAACGCGCGGCCCGGATGGTCGATACCCACAAAGCCCGCATGGGCAATAACATTCATCGACTGTTCCCCCCGATAGTCGGGATGTGCGCGCCACCCTATGTCTGCCAGCAGACAGGCCGCATGCCGCAGTCGCTTCTCTTCGGGACTTTCATCGAGTCCGGTCGAGGACATGAACCTGTCGGTCCACCCGATCAGCTCGACACCATGCTGCGGCGATCGTGAGCGAAGTCGATTCAGATCGCCCGCCGCCGCAAGCAACGGATCCTTCCTCCGCTCACTCCCAATCAATAGAGAATATAGCAGACCTTCGCGTACCCCGAGCGCGGAGAAGACCACCTCCTTTGGTTTGGCCTTTCTCACGATCTGTTCGAGAACCAGCGCCGCATAAGGCAGCAGCGGCCGGCGCGCTTCCGGTACCACCTCGATTTGTGACAGCGTTTCCGGATTAACCCGGCTTACCAGATGTGCGAACTCCAACGCCTCATCCGCCGGTATCACGTAGCCGTGCATCACATGCAGCGGATATCCGGTCTGCCACATGTGCAGGCGTGCCAGCGCCCGCCACGTGCCACCGACCGCGTAGAAAGGTCGGCCGCGCGCTGCGTGCAGTTGTGCGATGCCGGTGAGCTCTTGCTTGACGATCTTCTCGGCTTTTTTGATCGAATCTTCCGATCGGTCCTGCAGGGCAAGGCCGCCGAGCGGCAGCGTCGTGCCGGCCCCCACATGCGTGCCGTTGACCCGCGCCAGTTCCAGTGATCCGCCGCCGAGATCGCCAACCACGCCGTCCGGATTATGGAACCCTGAAATGACGCCGAGTGCCGTAAGCTTGGCTTCCCGTGCACCGGAGAGCAGGTCGATTTTGCTACGGCAGACACGTTCGGCCTGGGCAATAAAGGCCTTTCCGTTCCTGGCTTCGCGGCAGGCCGCGGTGGCGACCACGAAAAGCCGCTGCACGCGCATCAGGTCGCAAAGCGCGCGAAAGCGTCGCAGCGCGCCGAGCGCCTTTTCAATGGTGTCCGGTGCCAGCAGGCCTTTGGTTTGCACCTCTCGGCCAAGCCCTGCCAGCGTCTTTTCGTTGAACAGCGGCGCCGGGCTGCGCACCAGCCCTTCGTAGACCACGAGTCGAACCGAGTTTGAGCCGATGTCGATCACCCCCACCAGCGGCCCGTTGCGCAGGCGCCCCTGCGCTTCCGGTGCGGGGCCGGTGTGCATATCAAACGCGCTCGCGTCGATTGACGAGGCTGCGAGGTGACGAGTCTTTGAGGGATTTTCCACGGCCCGAGAGACTCGGATTGGTCATAAAATATTTGTGGGCATTGAACCGTTCCTCGCCCGGCGCCGCCTTAATACGGACCGACGTGCCGTCCGGCAAGAGCTTCCAACTCTGCTCGTTGTCTTTCAAATTGGCCACCATGATCTGGTCCAGAACCTGCTCGTGCACCGTGGC
>FLYN01002163.1_pt1 | contig 13370 bp, 22 predicted proteins | sample 1122621 | NCBI WGS metagenome assembly FLYN01 (sample SAMEA4346792, study PRJEB14843) | hot springs metagenome | biome: Terrestrial Biome; feature: Habitat; material: Sediment | place: India | collected 2012-06-12 | depth 1760 m
GCCGGCCCTGCCTCGCCGGCAGGCAGGGGTGGGGGTTTGCGTCCGCGGGGCATGGGGGGACTCCTTGGTGCGAAACGGTGTCTGGTCAGGGGATGGTCAGGGCTGGCTGGGGTGCGCCAGCGGGTGGGACGAGTCCCCACCCGCCCAGCCCGCTGGCGCCTACGCAATCGTGGACGGCGTGATCGATGGCACCTTGAGCTTGAAGCCACCCAGGATCGGGTCGCCCGAGCTGGTGTCGATCGGCGGGTAGGTGAAGCCGGTGATCACGCCCTTGCCGGTCGTGTACTGCTTCTGGCCGGTCGTGCCGCCCTTGGGCGACCAGCGCAGGTACCCCACGCCGTCGCTGTCGTGCGCGGCGCGCACGACCTCGAAGGCCTCGCCGGCTGTCTCCGTGTAGACGATCTTGATCTCCAGCTCGATGGGCTCGCGCTTGCCGCCGGTGACGATCGCGGTGTCGCCGCTGGCGGTGTAGCTCTCGCCGCTCATGCGCGGCTGCTCGGTGCTGTCGATTGCGTTGGCCGAGCCGGAGATGTCGGTCCAGCTCGTCCCGTTGGTCGAGAACTCGATCTTGACGTTGCGCGCGCTAATGGCATCGGTGGTCTGCGGCATGGTAGGACTCCTCGTGGGATGTGGCGCGCGCCACCGAAGGGGGGTGGCGGCGCGGGCTTTCCTCCGCCGGCGCGACGAGGCCGCCGGCCAGCAGACGATCAAGGTCGGGGCCGGCGGGGTAGTCGAACGCCTCGCCCGCCTCCACATAGCGCTCCTCGGCACGCAGCCAGAGGAGCGTCTGGGCGATAACCCTCATGGTGTTACTCCAGGCGGAAAATGCCGACCACCACGCCGCTGCCGACCGACCAGTCGAGATAGATTGACCCATCGGCCTGGACCAGACCCGCTGGGTCCTTGATCGCCAGCATTTTGTCGCCGGTCGTGGCGGGGATGGTCAGGGTTGGATCCTGAAGGCTGAGGCCGCCCAGTTTGGCGCCGTTGTCCTGGACGGTCATGGTGCTGGGGCTGCCGCCGGTGTTTTTGGCGTGGATCAGGACCGGCACGCCGGCCCAGACAAAGCTGTTGCCGTTGGTCGCGTCGACCGCAGCATAGCTGGGGGTCGCGCCGGCCAGGCCGGGCTGCTGAACGGACAGCGCGGTGCGGGGCATTACGACACTCCTCGTGACGAGGCGTAGACCTCGAACTGCAGCGGGATGCGCTCGCGGCGGTAGGTCGGGCCGCCAATCTCAATAAAATCCGGCGCGGTCGCCTCGGCGTAGTCGATCGCCTGCCACCGCGCGATCGCGTTGACCTGATTGGCGCGCACCACCTCGGCGATTGCCCGTTCGATTGCGTCGAGCCGGTCCTCGGCGTCCGCCTCGGTCCAGCCGCTGGCCGGGTCGGCGTAGAGCACCAGCACCCACACGTCGAGCCGCACCGTTGCTCTGCCGCCTCGTGCAGTGAGCGGCGGGCGGCGGATGGGCGCTGAGGCGACGAACACCACGGGCGATTGCCCGCCGAAGTCACCAACCTGGTGGTCGTAGACGGCTTGTGCCGGCTTGCCGGTCCCGACGAGCGCCTGCTGCAGCAGGGAGGCGAAGGTCGTGCGGATCAGGCCGCGGTCGGCGCTCATGGCAGCTCCCCGATGAACAACTGCTGCGCTTTGGCGACGATGCCCGGGCCGCGCTCGAGGGCGACGTTTTTATAGACCGCGAGCCGCCCGCCGCGCTGCTCCCAGATGCTGGCGTAGACGTGCACCGGCGTGCCGCTGCGCGGGTTGCGCGCGTGCGGGGCGAGAAACACGCGCCCCGACGATCCATGCAACGCCATGCGATGGCTTGAGCGCCAGGCGCCGGTATCGACCGCTGTGTCCGTGACTGCGGCGCGGTGCGCCTCGGCGACCACGAACTGCACGGCCTTGCCGAGGGCGCCTGTCGGCTTGACCGCCGCGATCGCCCTTGCGTTGGCGTCCTGGGCCGCTTGCAGCCCCTTGATGGTGACATCCGCGCTCATCGTTTCAGATTCTCGACGTACAGCACGCGATAGGTCGTGCTGCGCCAGGCCCAGTCGCCGACTGCCTTGATTGGGTACTCCTTGCCGCTCACGACCAGGATGTCGCCCTCGACGATGTCCAGGCCGTCATCGACAACCGTGGACAGCACTTCGTGTGGCGTGTGTAGCCCCAGCCGCTGCTGGATCGCGGGGTCGACCGGATCGAGCGGCAGACACATGAGGCTGGCGATCTGGACCGTAGGCGCGCCGCGCAGGCCAGTGGTTGCGTTGATGGCCGGCGGGCGTTTGGTTGAGGCCGTGACCGTCGCCAGTCGCCGGAAACTAGCCGAACTCATAGTCGTCTGCTCGCCTCCGCAGCCCCCGCACCACGACCTTGCCACCGCCCGGCCTGCCGCTGCCGGTCAGTTTGGCGATGGCCGCACCGATCTGGCTGAGTTTCTCATCGCGCTCGCCGACCTTGATGTCGGTCAGCACCGCGTAGTGGCGCTGCAACCGCTCCAGGACCTCGCGCTCGATCGCGTCCAGACACGTATCGAGCAGGCCCGCGTCGAGCCAGCGCACGTCGGCCAGGTCTGTCTCCGGATCGATCGCCCCCACGGATCGCAGGCCGGCGTCGATGGCGTCGGTGTACGACCCTTCGGTCTGATCGCCGCTCGCTGTCGTCGAGAGACTGGCATCGGTAGCGAGCTGGCCGAGCTTCCGATGCACCATCGCGGCCAGTTCGGCGCGCGTTTTCGGCACCCACCAGAGCCACACATCGTCGATGGAGATGCTCGACGCGCCGCCGTTGCTGATGGTCAGCCGGTAGGTCGTGCCCGACGCCAGGCCGGCCGTGATGCTCGTCTCGGTCCAGACGCCCGCGCTGCCGCTGGCTGTCGTCGTCAGCACGGTGTTCCCGTCGCCATCGGCGATCGTGACCGTGGCGTTGCCACCCTTGACCGCGAGGTGCAGCGTGTAGCGGCGATAGCCAACGACCGCCAGGTCCTGGCGGATACTCGATCCCGCAGGTAGCACCGCCACGCCGTAGTGGTCGTCGCCGTCGCCGGCGCTGTAGGTCGCGCCGCCGGCGGCAGTCCACGGATCCAGGGTGTGCAGGAAGCGGCCGTTCGTCAGGTGGGTGCGGTCCATCGTCCGATCCTCTGTGCGCACCCCCCTCCCCCGCTTGCAAAAAGAACGAGGGGGGTGCGCTACTCCTCAACCAGGTCGAGCTGCTCGTCCGGGTCGGGCGACCAGGGCCGGCAGATCGGCCGGTCGAACACCTGGAGGCCGTTCCTCCGCTCCAGCTCCTCGATCTCGGCCGTATTCGCCATGCGCCAGCCGGCCTGCTTCAACCTCTCGCGGGCGTGCTCGCGCGTGACCTCGTGGATCGCGCCCTTCGGGTTGACGAGGAAGTAGCGTCGCGGCGCTTTCGCCTTCGGCTGCTCAGGAGAAACGGCGGCCGGCTTCTGGGGTTGGTTGCTCATCGGTTCCTCATCTGTGGTGGGGGAAGAGCTAAGGAACGCGCGTTCCTGCGCTCTTCCCCCCAGCCAGGTCCTACTTCTCGGTCGTGCTGACGACGATGCCGTGGCTGTCGCGCAGCTCGGCCACGCCGTAGAGCGTGTCGATCGTGCATTGGATGCCCAGCTGGTCCTTGTCGTAGCCGAGCGTCACGCGGATGCCGACGCCGTCCTCCTCCATCACCTTCTGCACGACGCCCATGCCGTCGCCGGCGCTGTCCAGCGGCCGCGTGACCAGGACCATCGCGTTGCGCTGGAAGAACAGGTTCTTGCAGATCCCGGTCGCCACCGCGATCTTCTGGTCCATGAACACGTCGAAGCCGTAGAAGCGGCCCGAGCTGCCCTCGGCGCGCGCCTGGCCCAGGCTCTCGGCGTAGTCGCGGTTGATCGCCTCTGCGATGTTGAGGTAGTCGCTCTCGGCGTCCTCGTGCAGCACGGCGAAGCGATCGCTTTGGGGCGCCTTCGCCGCGTTCAGGAGGCGGCGCGCCTCGCGGAAGTCGTTCTTATCGAGCGGGCCATTGGCGCCACTGGCGTCGATCGTCTGACTGAAGCCGCTGTAGAGCGCGGCCAGGTCGCTGTCGATCTGCTCGCCCATGACCAGCAGACCATCGGCCAGATAGGCGTTGAGGTAGTCCACGCTGGAGAGCGCGCGGGCCACGTCCTCGATCAGGAACGTGATCTCCTTGTGCTTGTTCAGCGTCACCTCGACGAAGGTGTCGTTGGGGGTCTGCCGTAGCACGGCGGTGTTGGCCGCCTTGTCGTTTACGGTCAGGCTGCCGGTGAAGGGGATGCGGACCTTCTGGCCGCGCTGCGCGACCAGGTTCTCCCAGTTGCGCGCGACCAGCCGCGCCAACACGGTGTTCGCCTTGAGGTAGCCCAGCGCCTGGGCCGCGATGATGGTGGCGAGACTGTCGCCAACCTCGGTCAGGGTGATGTTCGCCATGATGGGTTGCGTCCTTTGTCGGTAGCGTTCGGATTCGGGTCAGGACGCTCCGTGCTTCGAGTTTTACGTGCGACGCCACGGTGGAGCGAAGGGTGTTACTTGAGCTTGCCCTCGGCACGCGCCTTGCGGATCTCCGCCGGCGTCATCGTGCTGAGGTCGAGTTTCTTGACGATGCCGCCGCCCGGTGGGGGCACGCCCGGCGCTGCCGGCTTGATGAGTGCCAGCAGGCGATCGGCGTCGGCCGCCAGGTCCTCGGCGGTCTCGCCGCGCAGCCGCTCGGCCAGTTCAGCCGGCAGCTTCTTCTCGGTCGCGACCTTGAGGCGCAGGCTGGCCGCGCGCTCGCTGGCCAGGCTATCCTCCAGCTGCTTGAGGCGCTCGGCCAGCGACTGCTCTTCCTGCTGCCTGGCCTGCTGGGCCTTCGTCGCATCGGCCAGCCTGCGCTCCGCCTCTTTGAGTTTGTCGTTGATCTCTTTGAAGCGGGCGTAGGGGACGTGCTGCTCCTGGCCCTGCTGGCCGCCCTGGGCCATACCCCCCTCCTTTTCGCCAGCGGCGGGCTGCTGGGTCTGGGTCTCGTCTGCCATACCTCCTCTGCGCGTTTAACGAGTGCGACTCGCTGGAGCTTAGGGAACGATGGTCCAATGGCGGGCGTTGAGCTTGCCGACGACGCTGGTGCCGCCGGCGGCGAGGGTGATGATCAGGGCGGTATTCCGTCTTGAGGCGATCGGCGGGTCAAACACGATCGCCACGGGGCCGGCGGCGGTGATGTCGGCCTGAAACACCGTGGTGCCCGCGCCGTCCTCGATCGTGAGGTTGCCGCCCGTCGGCACGGCGCTGTAGCTGGCGATGATCTCGCCCACGACGTGCGCCTGGCCGTCCGTGTGTGCGGCATAGGTCAGGGTGACGGCGGTGTTGGCCGCTGCGGTGGCGGTATCGCTGGGTTGTGCCTGGACAGGGTTCATGTGGTGCTCCGTGCGCGCAGCGCGGCGCGCGCCTGCGCGCGCAGCGCCTCAGTTGATGTACCGATTGCTTCCATCCGTGGGTGGTAGAGCGCGAGAGCCGTCCGGCAGCGCCAATGAAACGGCGGGGCCATCACGGCGTCCGCGAAGCGCGGCGTGCCGGTCAGCACAAACGGCTCGTCCATCCCCACGATCTGCCCATGCACGTTCAGGCAGCACTGGGTCGTCCGGTGGTCGATCGCGGCGATCGCCTGTCTGCGGTAGCCCGGCCCGGCCTGTCGATAGAGCCGCGTCAGCGCGCCGTTGCCTGCGCCCCAGATCGCCTGCTCGATGGTGAGCTGGAGCGCGGTGCGGGCCTGCTCATACACGCTCTGCCGCCCGTCGCGCCCGGTGATGAGCCGGGCCACGATCGCGGCCTCGCCGGCGCCGCTGGTGCGCAGCCGGCTCGTTTCGGCCAGCAGCTGCCCCTGGGTTGCGGCCTGCCAGGCCGCGACGCCGCTGGCCAGGTCGGGCGCCTCGGTCAGGCGCGGGGCCGGGCCGTCGATCTGGGCGGCGGCCGTTGCTTCGGCTTGCTGCATCACGCCGGCTAAGCTTACGCGTAGGTCCGTTGCTATCTGCCGGCTCGTCTCAGTCAGCACGTCCTGCAGGGCGACGCTCAGGCTGGGCGAGGTGCCCAGGCGGGCCAGGCGGTCGAGCAGCTCGTTTCTGGCCTGCTGCCAGCGCGCGAGCGCCGCACGCACCGCCTGCGTCTCCAAATAAGCCATCTGCGCGACGTAGCGGTTAATCGGCCGCAGGTCCATTGTCGCCTTCGTCGTCGCCGGCGCCGTCCATGTCGCTCGGCCGCGCGGCGGGCTGCATCGCCTCGGCCTGGCCCATCGCCCGCTGCTGAGCGAGCGCCAGCTCGGCCTGCGCGATCGCGATCTGGGTCAGGCGGTCGAGCGGCAGGATGGGCCGCTCAGTGTCGAAGCTGAGGGCCTCGTCGTCCAGCGCGGCCAGCTCGCTGATGCCCATGCTCTTGGCTGCCTTGCCAGCCATCCGCAGGGCATCGGCCAGACCGTGGTCGTAGTTCGGTCTACACCGCTTGACCTTAAAAACAAGTTCCGCCAATTGCAGTTCGAGTGTGGCGGTGGCGATCTGGTCTTTCTGCTTGAGGACCGCAAAGGCCAGCTCGGGCAGCGCTTCCTCAACCTGGACGCGGATCTCGCGGATGAACTCCAGCACGCCCGTGATGTCGATCGCCGCGACCAGCGCCTGCGCGTCGCCGCCCTCCGGGAAGAACCAGATGTTATCGCCCGACTTCTCCAGGTCGGAGGCTTCGGCCCCCTTCACGATCCACTGGGCCTCAGCGTGCTTCTTAATGATGTCGGCCAGATAGCTGGCCAGCTCGTTCAGCTCATCCAGGATCGGGAAGGCCTTCTGGGCGGTACACTCGCCCAGCGCCTCGCCCGTGCGGATGTGCTCCCGCTCGACGACCGGCACGAACCCTAACGCGTTGGGGTACTCACTCTCGCGGCCGTCGACCCCCATCAGCTCGCCATCGATGAACGTGCGGATGCGTGTGGGTTCGATCACCTCGGCGTACTCATACCGCTCGCCGTCGGCGTTCTGGCGCGTTTCCACGATGATGGCCAGGCGCGGCGTCGGGTCGTACTGGCCCGTGCGGACCAGCATGAAGGTCGTCGGATCGAGCGGCTTGATCACCACGCGCCCAGCCTCGCGCAGATCGGCGACCTTGAGGCCCGTCACGCCATACTGCGCGCCGTAATGCACATAGAGCACGCCGTCGGTGGCCCAGTCGGACCAGGCGAACACCTGCTTGGTGGCGGTCTCCCAGGTCGCTGGCGCGCTTTCCGCGAACGACCAGCCGCCGGGGATAATGCCGGCGTCCACGTCCACGGCGCGCGCGAGCATCAAAAACAGCGCCTTGGTGCCGCGGTAGAGGCGCGGCCCCAACACCGCGTGCAGCTTGCCGAGCGCCAGGAACCGATCGCGGATGCTCTTGTAGATCGTGCCGTCGTAGTACGCCTTGCGAAAAGCAAGGTTTTTCTGCCGGTCGGCCCAGGCGGCGGCGTGGCCCTTGAACTCGTCGCGGTCGAAAATGGATTGGGGCTTGTCGATCATTCGTCGTCGCTTCCGAGCAGGGCCTCGATCTCGGCGTCGCTCATGCCGCTCACCCCCCCTCCGATCCCCCCCAGGGGGGGATCGGAGGGGGTGCGGCGCTTGCTCGCGCTTGCCACTTTTTTCTTCTTGGCCACGACCATCAGGCCGTAGCGGGCGCTGTCGTAGGGATCGTCACCGCCCAGGCCGTCCTCGTCCACGTCCCACTTGAGCACATCTTCTGGATTGTTCGGGTCGTGCTGGAGCGCCGGAAGGCAGTCGAGCAGCCGCACACACGTGTCGAAGATGAACCACCGCGGCGCGATCGGCTTCGGATTGCCGTGGCTATCGACCGCATCCACGTCGCCAAGCAGCCGCAGCACCTCGCCGGCGCCGTTGATGCGATCGGTGTTGGCCATCCGCAACCGAATCCCGTGCGCTTTGTACTCGCTGGCGATCGTCGAACCCGTGTGGCGCTTGGCAAACACATCCGAGCCGGCAACAAACGTCTTGAGCCGACTCAGCGGGATGCGGTTCCGGGAGAGCAGGTGCTGTATCGCCTCGGCCTGCCGATCGACGATCCAGCCCCGGGCCGCGTGCTCAGCAAACGTGTAGCGCGTCCCATCGCCGTCCAGTGCGTGCAGATACACCACGGTGTAGTGCGTGAACCCGTAGTCCATGCTGGCCCAGACCAGCCAGTCGCGCGGGATGGCGAACGGCTGAATAGCGTGGACCGACCGCCGAAACGTGGGAAAGAACTGGCCGGCGGCGATATCCCAATCGCCATAGCGCCAGGCCCGCAGCTGCCAGCCCGTCAGGGTGGTGAGCTGGCTTTCGTACTCGGCGTTGACGAAGGCGTTGTCATCGACCGTCGCCGGCACGTAGCGCGTCGGGCCGCGCTGAGCAGCGAGCGGCAGGTAGCCTGGGCCGCGGCGGTGCGGATCGACGATCGCGGTCTTGTACCAGACGTGCCCGACGCCGCCCGGGTTGGTCGTCGAGTAGCAGCGCGGCCGCCAGTGGGGCTTGCTCGTGCGGAGACACGTCAGGATCATCTTCCGCTTGCTGGCGCTGAGGGTGGTCGCCTCCTCAATCAGGATGACGTCGTACTCCAGCCCCAGATAGGCGTCGATGTCGCTCTCTTTGTGAAAGTGCCCCAGCAGCATGCGGCTGCCGTTCGGGAAGTAGACCGTGTGGTCGCTCGGCGACCAGCGATACTCCAGGCCACCCAGCACCCGCTGCAGCAGGTCGGTCACGCCCTCCTTGAGCGCCTTGCCGACCTTGCGCAAGATCAGGCACTTGAGACCAGGGTAGCGCTGGCAATCGTCGGCGCCGACCTGGGCGATGCCCCAGTGGCTCTTGCCACCCCCACGCGCCCCGCCAAACCCGACCTCGGTCGGGCCGCCGGCGGTGTCGCACAACCGCGCCGCCGCACTGGCCTCCAGTTGGCGCGGCTGCAACACCACGCCGGCGCGAATGAAGTTGCGGATCTGGTCGGGCGGGCAGCCGGCCGCTTTCGCCGCGGTGATGTAGCGGTCGAGGGCATCAGCCATCGCTCTCGTAGACCTTGGCGACGGACTCCAGGAAGCGGCTCAGCACGCCGTCCTCCGGGGTATCGATGTCGGCCTCGACCTTCGCGGTCGGCCGGCCCAGGATGCGGTCGATGAGATATTCGTTCGCCTTGCGGTCCGGCGGACGGGTATAGACCCGGAGTCCACCAGCTGAATCGACCTCCTGCACGGTCACGCCGTCGGCAAGCACGAACAGATTTTCGAGGAGCTGGGGCAGCCGGTCGGCGATGCGCCGCTCGGCCACCGTGATCGCCGACTCAAACTTCTGCTCCTTCGGTTTTCGGCCGGCTCCCGGCCGAGCGCCACCGCGCGACATTGAAAAACCCCGTGCGAAATCAAAGAATCAAACTGAGCGCCGCCGCACCCCCCCCAATACCACTCCCGCCAGCTGCGGCGTTTCTGGGGCCGCTGAGCGCTTCACGGGGGCATTCCTGGTGGCCTGTCCAGACTCGCGGAAGACCGCGCGCCAGGGCTGCACACCGCAGGCCGGGCAGCGGACGAACCAGGTGCCGCTGCGCCTCCAAAACTGCGTCGTGCGATAGAGCGTCTGGCAACGCGGGCACATCATCCGTTCTTCGCCGCTTTCCGGATGCGGCGGACCTGCTGCACGTGGAGACGATCGCGGATGCGCCAGGCTAGGAGCAGGCGGTCGTAGCTGCACCGCACAAAGTGCGGCGGCGGCGGGATGCCGGTCTCACTCACAAACAGGTCGACCTGGCGGCGGCCGCGGTCGTCGCGCCACAGGCGGAAGGCGTAGGTCATCTCATCCCATCCGCAGGTTCAGGCGGGCGATCAGGCGCGCGATCTCCTCGATGCGGGCCTCCAGGCGGCTGAGGCGCGCGGGGACGGACTCCAGATCCTGGAGCCGTCCGAGGTGCTCGGTCAACTCCGCATCCTGGCGGTCGTTGGTGCGCTGCTCCAGATCGATGCGCCCACTCAGCGCCTCGATGCTGCGGGTGTGCGCGTTCAGGCGTGCGGTGAGGTAGCCGTCCCTCTCCGCCTCGTCGAGCACGCGCGCCGTCTCGTTCAGTTGGGCGGCGATCTGCAGGTCGTGCATACTCATGCGGCGATCTCCCGGATAGCATTGGCGATCCGCGCAATGGCGTCAGCGTAGCCGGTCCCCGGAGAAGCCCAGCGGCCGTTCAGCCCGCGGAGCGTCGGAGCGACGCCGCGGTAGCTGGCCGGCAAGGGGCGGTAGGTGAGCGCCTTGGCGATGAGGGTGCGCTGCGCCGCGCTCGCCTGGTCGTCCCGCAGGGCATAGGCCAGGAGCCGGCCCACATGCGCGGGAATTGCGTCATCCCCCCAGCTCGCGAAGCTCACGCCCTCGATCCACATCGCGCCATTCCACGCCCAAGCGCCCGCAACCCCCCCGTTCCCCCCCGCAAGCGGGGGGGACAGAGGGGGGGTGGCGGCGCTGCGCCCGGTCACGCCGATCCCGGCGGGATTGCGCCGCGGGCGCTCGGACCACCAGCTCGAAAGATTCCCGGTCTCGTGGATCATCTGCGCGATGGCGAGGAGCGGATCGACGCCGACGGCCTGGCAGGTCGAGAAATAGCCGGGAATGATGACGTTGGCGATGTCGTGGTCGGTGTACTCGCCGTGGGGACGGCTCAAGATGTAGCGGATGCACTGCGCCGCAGTGGCCCGCTTCTCGCTCAGGATGGCGCTGTCGGGCGTGACACCCCCCTCATTCCCCCCGCAAGCGGGGGGATGCAAGGGGGGTGCAGGCGGAGGGCTGAGTCGCTGCTGCAGCTCGGCCCGCACCCAGTCCAGGTCGATGGCCCAGCCGGGGCAGCTTTTGGCGGTCTTTGGGTCATCGCGGTGGCCGTTGACGGCAGATGCCGGCAGACCCCGCCAGCGCAGCAGCGCCGCGCCAGCGCCAAGGGCGAGCGAGCGGATTGGCTCCTGCCAGGACACGCGGTCGTAGTTGCCGACGACCTCCAGGCCCCAGTGGGTGCGGTTGAAGCTGACTGCGTGGATGCCGGGCACATTGAGCGGCGTGAGCTGCCAGATCCCGTCAGGGCCGACGAAGAGGTGCGGGCCGGCACTCCAGCCGATCCGCCGCCGGCCCGCGCCGTCGTACCAGACGACCTGGTCGCGGTAATAGCGCAGCAGGCCGTCGATGGAGCTTCTGCCGCGCCACGCGGAGGCAGTCGGCTTCCAGGTGTGATGGTAGGTCAGACCCTTCACCCATGCGCTCGACGCCGGGTCGTGCGCCGCCAGGTGCGCCGCGAAGGCCTCCACGGTTGGCCAGTGGCGAATGTCGGCGGCGAAGCTCACGCATCCACCTCGTCGCTCAGGCCCATCCCATGCATCAGCTGCGAAATGATGGCCGCGAGAGAAGCCGCAAGCGCCGTATCGAGCGCGCCTCCCAGATCGCCCCCCTGCGCAGCCGCTAATGCGACGCTCGCAGCAACCGAGATCAGCGCCGCCAGGACGAGGGCGCTCAGGCGGGCGTAGCGCGGCGCGTGCAGGAGGGGGGAGACGAGCCGGCCGGCGGGGAGCGCGGCCAGCTCGTTGGCGGGGAGGGCGGCGCGCAGCCGGTCGAACAGCCGGGAGGCGGCCAGGCCGGCGCCGGCGGTGGAGGCGAGGAACGAGAGGACCGGGATGAGGAGACGCAGCGTCTCAGGCATCATAGTTTCACCAGCACAATCAGCAAAAGCGTGAACGTCAGCATGAGGATCGGCAGCAGCCACAGCAGCCGCTTGACGTCCACCCGCGTCTCATCGACGAGGATCGTGAGTCCATTCAGGCGCTGCGCGAGGAGGACATAGCGCTCGGTCTCGTTCGCCGGCTCGACCGCCGCGTCCGCTGCGAGCGCGGCCTTGATCTCCGCGATCTCGGTGTGGATCTCCGCAGGCGTGTCGTAGCCTTGCCTGGCGGCGCGGATCTCCAGTTGGCGCAATCGCCGCTCGTGGGCGGCGCGCAGCGCGCGGTCGGTCGTTGGGATCGTGGTGATCATCGGTCGGCCGGTCGTTCTTTTCGCTCGCCCGCCGCCAGTGGCCTAACGCGACTTATGCCTCAGCAGTGGCGCCTACAGCGCGAACGGCAGCGCGCGGCAAGGGTCGCGGACGCCGTGCCTGCCGGCAGGCAGGGGCGAGCGTCAACAAAAAAGGCGGCCATCCGTTCTCCTGAGGAGAACATGGATGACCGCGTGGTTCGCTGGTCGGATTCAGTTACGCTTGCGCCGCCGCCGTTAGGCGCCGCGCAAGCGTTCGGCCTTCGCGCGCTTGACGCGGGCGATGAACGCCTCCAGGGATTCGCCGTCCTGCAAGCGGAGAGGCAGATCGTCCTTGCGGATGATCCGCGCGATCGTCGCCTGCTCGTCCGAGAACTGCCAGGCGATTGCGTCGCCCTCTCGCGCATGAGCCTTGACCCGTGCGATGAACGCCACGGGCGACTCGTTCACCTTGCGCTTGAACACGTGCTCGGTCTCGTCGTGGACGAGCGTGTCATCGGCGCTGACGGTCGTGTAGACCGTCCCGAAGCCGGAGAACCCCAGAAAGCGCGCGAGCAGCTCGGCAATGTCGTCAGGCGGTGTCATGGCCATCGTCGTCATCGGTCGCTCCTGGCGAACAAAAAACGCGGTCTAGCGAGACAGACACATGTCTCTGCTAGCCGCGTGGTTCGCTGGCATGGCGACGGAGCGCCGTGGCAGGGATACTAGCAGAAACGGGCGCGTTTGTCGATAGTTTGTTGGCCTGTCGTGGGGTAGTACCACCCCACACAAATCCTAACACCTGGCCATTACCAGCGCGTTACGGGCGGACGATCGCAGAACGGTTGCGGGGCGATGGCGGAATCGTTGCGCCGCGCGGATGCGTTGGGTAGAATAGACCGCCATGCATCGAATGAAGGAGGAAACGATGCCCCACGACCAACAGAAGCCCTGCCTCGCCGGCACCGTGCCCCCGCCCCTGTCTGCCGACACCTGCCCGGCAGGCAGGGGCGGGGCAGGCGGGGGCACGGCGGCGACCGGGCCGGCCATTCTCGCGGAGCTCTACCAGATCAAGGAGCAGATCAGCACCATCCAAGAGCAACTTGCGCGCCATATCGCCGCCGACGAGCAGCGCATGCGCCTGGTCGACCAATTCATCGACCCTGCCCTGGATCTTGAGGGAACCCTGAAGCAGGTGCTTTCATCCTCGCGGCATAACGGCTATGCCGTGCGGGACCTGGAAAAGGCGGCGCACGATCTGGAGCGCACCGCGCGGCAGGCCGTCGAGCTGGCGCTCAGCGATCCACGGCACGCGCCGAAGGGGCGCGAGGCGAACGGGCCGGAGTGAGGGGGCGCTACCACCCCCCCCCC
>FLYN01014836.1_pt3 | contig 13356 bp, 15 predicted proteins | sample 1122621 | NCBI WGS metagenome assembly FLYN01 (sample SAMEA4346792, study PRJEB14843) | hot springs metagenome | biome: Terrestrial Biome; feature: Habitat; material: Sediment | place: India | collected 2012-06-12 | depth 1760 m
GATCCGGCCCTCAACCTCGTGTATATCGGTCGCCCGGAGTCGGCCAGCCCGGCCGAGGGGTCGCTGGCCCAGCACACACGCGAGCAGGCACGGATCATCGAGGAAGTGCTGCAGGGCAGCGTGCAACCGTCCACCATCAGCCACTAGGATTGTAGATTGTCAATTTCAATCTACAATCTACAAGCTGCAATGATTGATCAGGAGTAGATCGATGCCAGTCGAGATCAGGGTTCCGCCCCTCGGCGAGTCGATCGTCGAGGCGACCGTCGGCCAGTGGCTGAAACAGGAGGGCGACCCCGTCGCCGCCGGCGAAGCGGTGGTCGAGTTAGAGACCGACAAGGTCAACGTCGAGGTCACAGCCGAGCAGGCCGGAGTGCTGGATCGGATCATCAAGAATGCGGGCGAGACCGTTGGCATCGGCGAGGTGCTCGGGACAATCAGCCCCGACGGGGAGACGGCTACACAGCGCCAAGCGCGCGAGGCGACCCCGCCGCAGCCGGAGGCGGCTCCAGGCGGCCCTCCTGGCGCAGTGCCAGCCGCGCCGCGCCAGGAGCGCGCAGCGGCGCCTGCGGAGGTACGTACCGATGGTGGAACGGCAGCGCCTAGCCCCGCCACGGAGCGCGAGGCGCGCATCCCTGCCACGCCGGTGGCGCAGCGGATCGCCGCCGAGCGCGGCATCGACCTGCGCGAGGTCGCGGGCAGCGGCCCCGGCGGGCGTGTGACCAAGGAGGACGTTGTCGCGCAGCGCGAGCCGGCCACCACCGTGGCCACGCCAACGCCGGCCCCACGCGCGCCGGAGCTTCCGCGCCCCGCCCCACCCACCTTTGTGCCGGCCGAGGAGCGCCGTGAGGAGCGCGTGCGCATGTCGCGGCGCCGGCAGACGATCGCCCAGCGCCTGGTCGAGGCCCAGCGCACCGCTGCGATGCTGACCACGTTCAACGAGATCGACATGAGCGCGGTGCTGGAGATCCGCAAGCGGCGCCGCGAAGCGTTCAAAGAACGGCACGGCGTCAGCCTCGGCTTCATGTCGTTCTTCACCAAGGCGACGATCGGCGCGCTCAAGGCTTTCCCGCTGCTCAACGCCGAGATCCAGGGCAACGAGATCGTCATCAAGCACTACTACGACATCGGGATCGCCGTCGCCACCGACGAGGGGTTGGTGGTGCCGGTGGTGCGCGACGCCGACCGCAAGAGCTTCGCCCAGATCGAGCGCGAGATCGCCGACCTGGCCACGCGCGCGCGCGAGGGCCGGTTGACGCTGCCCGAGCTGCAAGGCGGCACGTTTACGATCACCAACGGCGGCGTGTTCGGCTCGCTGATGTCGACCCCCATCCTCAACGCACCGCAGGTCGGCATCCTGGGCATGCACAAGATCGAGGAGCGCCCGATCGCCCTAAATGGCCAGGTGGTGATCCGGCCCATGATGTATGTGGCGCTCTCCTACGACCATCGGATCGTCGATGGCAGCGAGGCGGTGCGCTTCCTGGTGCGGATCAAAGAGCTGATCGAGGACCCCGAGGCGTTGTTGTTGGAGGGGTAACCATCCAGCTATGGGGACTCGATTACCTTGTGACCGCCCACAGCGTGAGCAGCCCACCCCGGCTCAGGATCGCCGCGCCGAGGCCGGGGCTGGCCAGGAGGTAGAACAGCGCCAGCCCCCACAGCGGCGCCAGCGCCGTCACGATCGCGATCAGCAGCGCCGGCCCCGCGGCGCCAAGAAGCAGCGCTGGCCCGGTGGGTGCCGCGGGCCGGCCCTGTCCTGCTAAGGATGCGGCGCCGGCCTGCGCAAGCACCGCCAGGCCAAAGACATACGGCAGTTGCACCAGCGCCAGCAGCAGCACGATCACCGGGATGCCGATCAGCGTCGCGGCGAGCAGCACGATCACCGCGGGAAGCACCAGCGCCGCGATCAGTGTCGTGAGCAGACCGAGCGCCAGGGAGCGCTGCGGCAAGTGCTGCAGCACCACGCCTGCTATGGCCGTGCGGCGCGGCCAGAATGCGGCACACAACAGGCAGAACGCCAGCAGCAACACGCCTAACGCCGCCCCGAACAGCGCGCGGCCAACGGCGACCGCGCTGCCGACACCGGTCTGGGGGGAGGTGAACAGATCGACCAGGCCGGCAAGCGCGGTTTGGCCTCCTTCGCTGCCGATCACCTGCCCGGCGATGTGCGCACCCGGCTCGTACTGCAGCCCGCCCATCGCCAGGACGTGCCCCTCTACGCGTGCCGTCGCGGCGATCCGCACCTGGCCGCCATAGCTCACCACATCGCCGCCGACGCGGCCATGAACCACGATATCGCCGCTCCAACTGGTGACGTCGCCCGTGACCTCGCCCTCGACCAGGATGTTCTGTGTGACGGTCGCGACAGTGCCCGTAACATGCTGGCCAGCAGGGATAACCAGTGCACCGTGCGGAGCCTGTGCCAGCGCAGGCCCGGGCAGCACCAGGGTAGCAAGAACAACCAGCAGGGCGGCATACCGCTTCATAGCGCGTGCTCCACAGAACGATAGACCGGCGTACGCTGGATCAGGCGCCACCACAACCAGCCCGCGCCGATCAGCGCCGCGCCGCCAGCGAGCAGCAGCGGCGCCCCGACCGAGCCAACTGTATAGAGCAGCGGCTTGGCGAGCAACGAAAGCGTCAGCAGCAATCGGCTCAGACCTCTTCCACCATCGCCGAACAGCAGAGCGAGTCGCAATCCGCCGTTCAGCACCTCCGCCAGCCCCAGCAGCGCCAGCGCCACGATCGCCCCCAACACGAACGCCCCGACCACCAGCCGCACCACGCGCCGCCTTGCCTCGGCCCGCGCCACCTGGGTCGGCGGTGCGGAAGGAAGCCGGCGCATCGTGCGCGTGACCAGGTCGGGAGGGGGGGCCAGTTGGGTTGGCTCGCCGGCGCGGGCCAGCAATTGCCGCAGCGCCTTGTCAGCCCGCTCGTGGTCTACGAAATCGTCGTTTCGGCGTCCCATAACGTCCTTTCTCCGGCTCCGAGCGCCTTCGCCAGCATGTGGCGCGCGCGGTGGAGGCGCGTTTTGACCGCGCTCTCGGTCAGCCCGGTCACCTGGGCGATCTCGTCGTACGAGAGGTCGTGCCAATAGCGCAACACCGTCACCAGGCGATAGTTGTCGGGCAACTGGGCGAGCGCATGCTGCACAGCAGTCTGCTGCTCGCGCTCCAGCGCGCTGCGCTCGGGGCCACGCTCAGCGCTCGGCAGCGAGAACGCTACGTCGTCGAGAGTCACCCAGGCGAAGCGCCGGCGGCGCAGCCGGTCGATACAATAATTCGAGGCGATCGAGAGCAGCCAGGTCGCGAAGCGCCGCTCGCGGTCGAAACTCGCCAGGCGCGTGTAGGCGCGCAGGAAGATCTCCTGGCTGGCATCCTCGGCGTCCTCCGCGTTGCCGAGCATGCGGTAGGCCAGGTTGTAGACTGCGCTGGCATATCGGTGCATCAGTTGGCCGAAGGCCGCCCGATCGCCACCGAGGGTTTGCTCAATCCAACCGATCTCCTCGGCCTGCTGATCCATGCTCCCTATCTCGCTTCATATACGCGGGCCTGGGCATTCTGGTTTCAGGCGGGTTAACACGGCGGGGTAGTTGCCAGCAGAGTGGTGATGCTGCAGGTAGTTGCGCGCCAGCACGACATCGGGTAGGATGTGGTAGACACACTGATATTCGTCCGGCACGTACCAGCCAGCACTACTTGAGAGCGACAACCATGTACAACCGCGAACAGATCCGTGCCGCGCTCGCGCTCAGCGACCCGGCGATCAGTTCTTACCTGGACCTTGAGACCGGCGCGGTGGTGCACATCAACGAGCACGACACCAGCCCGGCCAACGAACACCTCCGCGAGCAAGTGATGGCGGCCTATGGCGATCGCTATCGCTACATCCCTGGCGGCAACCCCGCTGCCGACGATGCCGCGGTCACGAGCTGGCTGGAGGCCGAAGGGCTGTAGCGGCTGCCGATGTGGCCGGCCGTGAGTTTCGTGCCTATGGCTGGCGATTCTAGACCATGGGCGCGCACTCAGGTCAGCCCGGCCCGGGCTTTCTGTGCGACGCGCTCAAGGAATCGATCGCGATCGACGATCGTGCGTTCGTGCATTCCCTCTGCCACCAGCTCCTGCGCGTCGTGCGCCTGTACCCGGAAGCGCAACCGGCGACCCGCGATCGCCACCAGCTCGGCCCGCGCCGTCACCTGCATGCCGATCGGGGTTGCTGCCAGATGGCGCACATCGACCCACGTACCGACAGTCGTCTGGCCCTCCGCCAGCGCCGGCTGGACGGCCAGCGCAGCCGCCTGCTCCATCAAGGCGATCAGCCGCGGGGTCGCAAGCGTCGGCACAGCGCCGCTGGCCACCGCCGCAGCCGTATCGTTCTCGCCGACCGTGATCGTCATCTCCCGGGCTATCCCGGGTGCGAGCGTCTCCATATCACCCTTATCTCATCCCGGAACAAAGAACCCAAGGCAGCGCATACGCGCTCCCCGCACTCCGCTCATTGCCCCTTGCGCTTCGTTCCCGGTTCCCGATTCCCAGTTCCCGGTTCCCAGTTCGCTGTTCTTTGTTCTTTGTTTTCGATTCTCTATTCCTCTATCCATCCTTATCGTTCAGCGCCACGACCCCTGGCAAAGGCTTGCCCTCCAGGAACTCCAGCGCTGCGCCACCGCCGGTCGAGATATGCGTGATCTTGTCGGCCAGCCCCATCTGCTCGACCGCCGCGACCGAGTCGCCGCCGCCGATGACCGTCACAGCGCCGCTCTCGGCCAGCGCCTGTGCGATCGCGCGGGTGCCTTCGGCGAACGGCGCCAGCTCGAAATACCCCATCGGCCCGTTCCAGAATACCGTCCGGGCACCTTTGATCTTGCCGGCGAACACCTCGACCGTCTCAGGGCCGATGTCGAGGATTCGCCATCCGTCCGGCACCTGGTCGACCTTGACGACGTTGCGGTTTGCATGCTCATCGAGCGCGTCGGCGATCACCACATCGATCGGGAGCAGCAGCTCGGTTTCGGTGCCTTCCACGAAGAACACGATCTTCTTGACCTCCTCGATCGCGTCCGGCTCGGCCAGCGAGGCGCCGACGTTGTAGCCCTGAGCGAGCAGAAACGTGTTGGCCATCCCGCCACCGATGAGCAGCGTATCCACCCGGCGGGCCAGGCTGGTCAGCACCTCGACCTTATCGCTGATCTTGGCACCACCGACGACCGCCACGAACGGGCGCTCGGGGTTCTCGAGCAGCTGTCCAAGCACCGCCAGCTCCTTTTCCATGAGCAGGCCGCTGACCGCGGGCAGGAAATGCGCCACGCCTTCGGTCGAAGCATGGGCGCGATGCGCGGCGCCGAAGGCATCGTTCACGAACACATCGCCCAGGCGGGCCAGCTCGCGGGCCATGCCCTCGTCGTTGGCCTCCTCGCGCGGGTCGAAGCGCGTATTTTCGAGTAGCAGCACCTCGCCCGGTTTGAGCGCCTGCGCAGCGGCCTCGGCCTCCGGGCCGGTGGTCACGGGCACCGTCTTGACCTCGCGGCCCAGCAGTTCGGCCAGCCGCGCCGCGATCGGCGCCAGGCGCAGCTTCTCCACCACCTTGCTCTTCGGGCGACCGAGGTGCGACATGAGCACCACCGACGCGCCATGGTCGAGCAGGTATTGGATCGTCGGCAGCGCCGCCCGGATGCGGGTATCGTCGCTGATGCGCCCATCCTCCAGAGGCACGTTGAAGTCCACGCGCACCAGGGCACGTTTGCCACTCCAATCGATGTCGCGAACGGTCTGCTTGGGCATATCCTCCTCCTTTCAGGTCTCCACGCGGTGCCGGATTCCGGCGTTGCCTGGGGCCTATTGTATCACAGGCGTGTGGCACCGGTGCGCCTCCATCACGGCTACCGGATCGTGGGCCTGGCGCCATCCCCAGGGCCTTTCCAGGTGCAGCGACCAGCGGCCCGCCGCGGGCGTTGGCCGCGCCTCTGATCATCCATCCCGAACCCCATTGACCCGCCGGGGCGCCGGTGCTATAGTCTGGAGCATGGCGTCGCTGGGTGTCAGCAGCATCACAGGAGGTGGACGATGGCCCATATCGAGCAGGAGATCACGATCAACGCACCGGTCGAGGCAGTCTTCCGTAAGCTGCTAGAGCCGGAGACGGCGACCGAGTGGTTGACCAACCTCCAGGAAGTGCGCAACCTGACCGGCAAGGAAGTCGGCGCGACCTACGAGTGGACCTTCAACATGGCCGGGCGGATGCCGTTCAAGGGCAAGAACACCTTCACCGCGATCGTCCCTAACCAGCGGGTCCAGTACGAGAGCAGCGGAGGCATCACGAGCGCGTGGGATTGGCAGTTGACGCCCACCCCCGACGGGGCGACCAGGGTTCGGGTGACGGTAGACTACACCGTTCCTGGTGCGGTGCTTGGGGCGATCGCCGACAAATTGTTTATCGAGCGCCAGAACGAGAAAGATCTGCGGCAGTCGCTGGCCAACCTCAAGCGACTGGTGGAACTTAGCGGATGATGGTGAGGACGGCGACGCCGAAGAGCGCCTGCACGAGAACCGAGGCGCCCTGAAGCAGGCGCGCGCCCAGTTGCAGGCGCCGATAGCAGGCCAACCCGATGCTGGTGTTGAGCAGGGTGAGGCCAAACGCGGCGAGCGGGAGGAATAACACCTGGTGGCGCGGGCGCAGCTCGGCCACCTGGCCGGCGGCATTGAAGCGCATCTCTACCTGTGGGGCGAGCTGTGGGTAACGGGCTGCCAGCAGCGCCAGCAGCGCCAGATTCAACACGACCGCCAGCAGCAGCAGCGCGCGCACCAGACGATCGTTCCAGAAGGCGTACAGGAAGATCCGGCTCGGCTCGATCGCCGGCACCAGGGGCTTGGTGGCTCCCAGATTGCGGCGTTGCTCCAGGTCCTGCACAAAGGCCTCGTGGTCGGCCGGGGAGATCGCATACGCCGCATCGGCGGTGTAGATCACCAGGCAGCGCTCCGGCGGCTGGGTGGCGAAGAGATGCAGCACCTGCCCCTCGTCGGTGCGGCCCTGCCCCCAGAAATAGCCGATGCTCTGGACCAGCCACCAGCGCATTCGGGCTGCCACGCCGATATCCACGCTATGAATCTGGTCCAGCGGTACCACCGCGCGGTTGCCGAGCCACAGGATATAGAGGCCGTTGCGATCGAGCTCGTAGCCGAGGGTGAAAGCGCCGGCGACGCGATAGGCCAGCGCGCCGGCCAGCGCCAGCAACCCCAACACCCCCAGCACCTGGCCATACAACAGCAGATCGATTCGCCAGGCCTCCGGTGGGCCGGCCAGCGCGGCAGCGACGCGCGCCACCAGCACGCCGGCGCCTGCGAGGGTTGCGCCCAGCAAGAGCAGACCGATCCAGGGTCTGGAGGAGGATTGTGGTTTCCAGTGCCGCATCGAGACGTGGGGTGGGCCGAGCGTCGAGGTTGAGGTTTGGTCGCGCTTACTGCCAGGCGCTCAACGCTCAGCACCACTATGGCTGCGGTGTACCTGTTTCAGTCGTCGGCGCAGCCACCGGCGCCGTGGGCAGCGGCGTTGCCGCCGCGCCCGGCGATGGCACACTGGTAGCCAGCGGCGTGCTGCTCATCGCCGGCGTGCCCGTCACCGTGGTCGTGCCGGTCAGCGTCGCCGTACCGGTCAGCACGGCGGTTGGTTCGCCGCCCAACGGCACCGTCGGGAGCGGCACGCTCGTGCCTTCCAGCGTCGGCAAAGGCGTCGGGGTCGGTGTGATCGGCGGGAAGCGCTGGATATTGGCAGTGGCGCGTTGTTGCTGCATCCACTCATCGAACGCCTTCGAGCGCGCCGTCCTGAGCTGATCCTCCTTCGACTCGACCCGCCGCTCGACGACCTTGATGATATGCCAGCCGAACGATGTGCGCACCAGATCGCTGATCTGGCCTTCCTGCAGCGTCAGCGCCGCTGCGACGAAGGCCGGGTCGAACATCGTACCCTCTGGCGTCTTCCCTTCGGCATCGAACTCCGGCAGCAGGCCCCCCTGATCTTTGGTGCTGGTATCCTCTGATCGCTCTCTGGCGAGGGTCTCGAAATCAGCTCCGCTGCGCAGTTGGGCCAGGATCGCTTCAGCCTCGGGCCGGCGCGCAGCATAGGCAGCCTCGCGCTCGGATTCGGTCGCCGTCACCGGCACTGTGACCTTGATCAGGATGTGGCGGGTCGTGATACTGCTCGGCCTGGTGCTGGGAGTAAAGCTTTCCGTTGGCACGAGCTGGGCCTCGATCTTCTCGGTGAGCACCTGACGCAGATATTGGTCGCTGAGCGCGGCCTTAAAATCGTCGATCGTCAACCGCGGGCGACTCTGCGGATCGACATTCTGGAGCTCGCCCACATACGCATCGTAGAGATTGCCGAGGATCTGCTCCTGCTGCTGCAGCGCTGCTTCCGGCAGCGGCGTCGGGCGCGGCGTGGGTGTCGGCGCGGGGGTGGCCGTTGGCCCGCCGGGCGTCGCCGTCACGACCGAGGTTGTGGTGAGCGCAGCCGTGGCGGTCGGGGCTGCGGTGGCAGCCGGCGCCGAGGGAGCGACCAACACGCTCGTGCTACTCAGCGCGGCGGTAGGCGTCAGCCCGGCGGTGCTGGTCGGCGATGGGGGCGGGGGAGCGAAGGCGGTGCCCAGGTCGGCAACGAGCTGCTGGGCGATCTCGCCATCGCTGGCCTGCAGGCCGCGCGCAGCGGCGCCCTGGACAATCACCTGGCGATCGATCCACTCGTTCACCGTCTGATCGTCCACCGGTGCGCTACGGATCGTAGGGATCTGGCTATCGAGTTGCGCGATCTGGCTGCCGAACTGGCTGCCGAACTGGCCGCCGAGCGTTCTGATCAGCTGCAGGTTCTGGGTGATGCGCCGGGCGAGCTCGTGACGCCGCTCGTCCCAATACGCGCCGCGCGAGAGCGTTACATCGTTGACCTGCGCGACGGGCCGGCTTGGGATCCAGACGCGATCGTAGAGCACGCCGAGCACCACTGCCAACAGCGCAAGGCCGATCGCCGTGCTGGCGGCGATCACGACCTGGCGTTGGCGTTGGCGTTCGCGCTGCCAGCGCGCGCGCCCGCGCCGAGTCAGCGGCGCCGGCGGTGCGCCGCGCCCAACCGGCTGTGATTGTGGTTTCCGCGGTGTTCGAGCCATGCTACCACACTTTGGCAAAGCGCAGCGGTATTCCTGCTGCCGATACAAAACATGATGCGTGAAACGTGGCCTGTGATGCGTAGTGGAAGCTCACGCATCACGCACACGCATCACGCATCATCAGCGGTCATTCCTGCACAGGAAGTCCTAGCTGCGGGTATGGGCAGCAGCGAACGGCAGCAACGCCAGATGCCGCGCCCGCTTGATCGCCGTCGTCAGGCTGCGCTGGTGCCGTGCGCAGGTGCCGGTGCGCCGGCGCGGCAAGATCTTGCCCCGGTCGGAGATATAGCGCTGCAGGCGCTTGACGTCTTTGTAATCAGCGCTGCGGATGCGGTCGGCACAGAAGCCACACACCTTGCGGCGCGCGATGAACTTGCGCCGCCCGCTGCTGCTAGGAGCACTGGGCGCCTGCTGGCGCCCGGCTTTAGTATCGCTCATCGGTATCCTCAGTGTGCGTGATAATGTACGCCTGGATCGTCGTTCGATCGACCATTCGCGATGCCGGGCCCGAATCTAGCGCCGGCCCGGATCAGAACGGGATATCTTCATCACCGATATCTGGCAGCTCCTGCGGCGGTGTCGCGCGCGGCGCAGGACGCTGGTTGTAGTCCTCGTATGCCGCGTTCCCCCCAGCCCATCCCCCTCCTGCCGGCGGGGCCGGAGGAGGCGTGGAGGGACGACTGTCGAGCATGATCATATCGCTGGCGATCACCTCGGTCCGAAAGCGCATCTGACCGTCCTGGTCCTGCCACTGGCGAGTCTGGAGCCGGCCCTCGATATAAACACGGCTGGCTTTGCGCAGATGCTCGTTACAGATCTCGGCGAGTTTGTTCCAGGTGACCACATTGAACCACTCGGTCTCCTCGCGAATCTCACCGCTGGCATCGCGCCACTGGCGCCCCGCTGCGACGCTGAAGGTTGTCACCGGATTGCCGTTGGCGGTGTAACGCATCTCGGGATCTTTCCCCAGCCGCCCGATAATCATGACTTTGTTCAGGTCTTTCGCCATCTCGGTCACCTCTCGTCCATACTCGCCCCGAATCGATCAAGCCTCCTCGTCCTCGCTGAGCTCCTCGCTGAGCTCCTCGTCGAGCTCCTCCTCGCCCTCCTCATCGGGTTCCTCCTCGGCCTCCAGCACAGCGTGGGAGGCGCTGGCAGCTGCGCTCAGGGGCGGCACAGCCCGGTCCCGGGTGTCGACGAGCGTCAGGAGATAGCGCAGGATCGCATCGTTCAACTTGATCGCCCGCTCGACATCGGTCACGCGTGCGGCGGGGAGGTTAAAGTGGCAGAGCACATAATAGCCCTCGGTGAAGGACCGGCGGCTGGCTTCACCTTCGGCATACTCACGGATCGGGTAGGCGAACTTGCGGCGCCCCCAGGGCGGGGCATGATCGATATTGGTGACCTCGCCGCCCGCTGCAGTGATCGCCTGTTGGACGCGATCGATGGTGGCAGCGATCTGTTCCTCGCTCGATCGCAAAGGGGAGATGATAAACATCAATTCGTAGTCACGCCGACGCTCGCGCATTTGGCCTCCTCTGGTAGCCGCCCCCCTCGTCGAAGCGTGCGGCGCTGCGCGTCGGCCACACGTGCGGGGAGGCAGAAGAGCAATCCAAGTACGGCAGGTGATTATAGCATAGGGCCGGCGGGGGCGCAAACATGACACGGCCAGGCCCGTGCCGGCGGCGCCGCAACTCGCGCGCTGCCAGGCGGCTACCGGGGTAGGTCGGAGTCCTGGATTCGGCCGGTAGCGCTGCTGGAGGCGCCGGGCGTCGTGTTGGCCGCGCCGTACAAGGGCAGCGTGAACCTCTCGTTCGCCTCGTCGGCGTGGCCCCCGCTCAGAGGACGGTGGCGCTCAACGCGGTGTCGCCAGTGCCTGCACGGCGCCGGCGTTCTGCCGCAACAGACGACCACCACCAAACGCCTGGCATCAGGCATTCTTCGTCGTAGGCCAGGCCGCCTATTTCGAGCCCTGAGCGCTGGTCTGGTACAGCGCCACCAGCGCCGCGCCGATCGCCTGCGACAAGTCGCCTAGCGTCGCCGGGACGATGCGCAATGTGGCCCGCTGGGTTGGCCAGAGGTAGGGGGCTGCCGTCTCACGGACGATCTGCAGGTAGCGCGCGCGAAACGCCTCGGTCGTAGCCGCGGCGTCCATCAGGCCCCCACCGATAACGACGAACTGCGGGTCGAGGGCCATGGCCAGGGTAGCGACGTGGAGGCCCAGCGCGCGGGCCTGAAAGTCGAAGATCGCGTTGGCCAGGGGATCGCCCTGCTGGGCCAGGCCTCGCAAAGCCAGCGCCCGCTCTTTCGGGCCCAGCGGAGACGTGGCCAGGGGATGGTCGGGCTGTTGGTTGAGCCTGTCGGCCAACAGGTACGGAAGGCCGGCGAGGGTGGTGTAGACCTCCACACAGCCCCATGTCCGGCCGCAGCCGCAAGGGTATGGGCGGGAGTCCAGCAGGTGCAGCGGCGCGGGCATGTGGCCGGCCTCCATCCCGGCCAGCGTGTCGCCATCGAGGGGGAGGCCGGTGCGATCGATGTAGGCACAGCCGAGGCCAGAGCCGGGGGCCAGCATCAGCACGGTGCCGGTGCCGGTGCCGCGTACCCGCTGTGCCTCGGCCACGCCGCCCATGTTGCCATCGTTGCCAACGGCTAACGGCACCGCCCGCCCGGCCCGTTCGGCCAGCGCACGGCTGAAGGCCGTGTAGACATCGAACCCCACGAAGCTCTCCGGCAAGTTTGGGCCTCGCTCGAGCACCCCGTAGCTCCGGCGCGGCCCAGGGATCGCTACCCCGACCCCCGCAACCTGGTCCCACGTCAATCCGTTCTGGGCCAGGTACTCGCTGATAGCCGCGACCCATCCGCGAACGACCGCCTCCGGGCCCTGGTGGGCGTTGGTCGGCCGTTGGAGCAGGCTGGTCGACACGGGTGTGCCATCCCCCCAGACACCGCCCACCTTTGAAGTGGTGGCTCCGCCATCAGTACCGATATAGACCGGCTGGGCTGCGCTCATGGTGTCACCTGGCTTTCTATCGGCTGGTCCTGGTCGTTGCGCCCCTCCTCGCCGCGTCAGTGCCATGGGGCGCAACGCCATGGCAAACGGCGGGCATGGAGGTCGCGTTCGGGCGCAGTATCGCACCGGATCGCATGGGTGTCAACCCACCTGCCGCTGCTCACTCACCCCCAGGCCACGCGCCGCGCGCAGTGGTGGGTGGGGATCGCCTGGGCCTGGTCGGGTGGCCGCAGCACAGTCGCCACCTTGTGAACCTGGCGGCCCACCCAGCAAGCCGCCAGCAGCGTGCAACCCCTGGAGGCATGGTGTCTGGATGCGTCCGCCATCGCGGGACGCCTATGTACCGCATGGGGCGGGGCCACCTGGTTCGTCCCGCTCCGGCGCTGGAGGCTACGGCGGTGACCTGGTGCCCCGATCGCACGCACCCGCGTGGTGGCAACCGCCCCGGAAGTTCGGAACCGGCGCGGGCGAGCCGGCGGTCGTTGGGCCTGGCGGTCGCGATCGGCTGGCTGCTGACCACCGGCAGCGATCGAGCGGTGGGGGCGGAGTTCCCCCTGGAGCTGCCTGACCTGCATCTGGCCCTCCTCGTGCGCGGGGAGAGGAACGGGGGTGGGGGATGAGGCAAGCGCCCGTTTCAGACAGACTCTCCGAACCAGGCGCTCCACGGTCGCCAGCGCAGCCGATGGTGTGGTGGGCCACACTCTCGCCACGCTTGTACGCCGGCGCAGCGGGAGTGCGAAGCGCAGTCCGTTCAGAAACTGTGCCGCGCCAACAAGATACCCCTACAGACGCGGCACGCTGCTGGTATAATACAGGGCGCACAGATCACGGGCCAAGCCGATGCTCGCAACGTACTGGTGGAGGGCGCCCATGGAAGAACATGTCGCCGGGTCCGATCGGGTGTTGGCGTCCGCGGGCGGCCAGCAACACGACCGTTCCGCCAGCGCGCCATCCCAGGAGCTGCCCGGCGAAACGGAATCGGCGTCGCTCGCGCCGACCGATAGCGCTCCCCTTCCAGCGCTGGAAGGCGACGATTCGGCGGTTGACGACCTGCTCCGCGCCTACCTGCGCGAGCTGCGGCCGTGGAGCCGGCTGGACCCCGACGAGGAGCAACACCTGGTCGCCCAACTCGCGGCCGGGCGCGCAGCGCGCAAGCGGCTAAACGATGGGCCGCTCGACCCGGACGACGAGGCACAGT
>FLYN01003104.1_pt1 | contig 13247 bp, 10 predicted proteins | sample 1122621 | NCBI WGS metagenome assembly FLYN01 (sample SAMEA4346792, study PRJEB14843) | hot springs metagenome | biome: Terrestrial Biome; feature: Habitat; material: Sediment | place: India | collected 2012-06-12 | depth 1760 m
ACGCGAAGAAGAATTGGCTGAGTTCTTGGGCGTGAGCCGGGGTCCAATTCGTGAAGCGCTGGTGCAATTGGAGCGCGAAGGGCTGGTCATCAAGCAGCCCAACAAGAGCGCCACCGTCGCCCGCCTCTCCCGCGAAGACCTGGAAGAAGTTTACAGCCTGCGGCTGGCGCTGGAACAGTTCGCCGTTCGCCGCGCCGTCCGCAACGCTGAAGCGCAGCATCTCAGCCAGATGCAGGAGGTGGTCAATCGGATGGCCGCCTACCTGGAGCGCGGCATCACCGAACAGGAAGCGGCGGCGCTGGATATTCAGTTCCACGAAATCCTGTACGAATCCACCAAACACAAACGCCTCTACGACTTCTGGGCGATTCTGCGCCCGCAGATTCACATCTTTCTGTTGAGCCGCATCGTCGCCAACCCTGACTTCCGTGACATGATGATTAGCTCCCATCAGGCCATTCTGGACGCCATCAAAGACCGTGACGAAAAGCGAGCAGTGGAGGTGATTGAGTTCCATTTGCAATCCGCCTACGAGCGCATTGTGAAGAGCTACCCGGCGAAAGAAAGATGATGCCAGACCATCTTTTCGATTTATCGGGCAAGGTCGCCGTCGTAACCGGCGCGGCCTCTGGCATCTGCCAGGCGATTGCCGTCGGCTTCGCTCGCTATGGCGCCGATATTGCCGCCGCCGACATCAACGACGAAGGTCTGGCGCAGACCGTCGCGCAGATCAACGAACTCAAGCGGACTGCCATTGCCGTTCACTGCGACATCAGCAAACCCGAAGACGTGGACAACCTGTTTAACACCCTGGACAGCGCGTTCGGCAAAGTGGACATTCTGGTGAACGGGCCGTTCGCCTTTGCCCGCGTCAAGCCGGAAGACCTCACCCTTGACGACTGGAATCGCGCCATCGCCGTCTGCCTGACGGGTTTCTTCCTCTGCTCGCAGGCTGCCGGGCGTCGCATGATCCGGCAGGGCACCGGCGGTTGCATCATCAGCATCGGTTCAATAGCCGGTGTGTCGGCGCTGGGGCGCGGCAACTTCGTCTACAGCGTCGCCAAAAGCGGCGTCCACCAGATGACGCGCGAGCTGGCGACGGAATGGGCCAAGCACGGGATTCGCGTCAACGCCATCCTCCCGTCGCAGACTCGCTCTCCGGCAGTCCGGCGGTGGCTGGAAGACCCGAAGACCGACCCCAATCTGGTTGCTCATCTTCTGAAAGGAATCCCGATGAACCGCCTGGGCGAGCCGGAAGACATGGTCGGCCCGGCTATTTTCCTGGCGTCGGACGCAGCAGCCTACGTGACCGGCGCGCTGCTGCCGGTGGACGGGGGTAATCTGGCGCTCAATGCTGGCGGCAGCCATACGTGGTGAGGCTGAGATGAGCGAGAAAATCGCCGATCTGCAATTGAAGTCCATCACCAAAGCCTACGGCGGCGTGGTCGCTCTACGCGAAGCCAACTTTGAGTGCCATACTGGTGAAGTGCATGGACTGGTCGGCGAGAACGGCGCGGGCAAATCCACGCTGGTCAAAATCCTCAGCGGCGTAGTGCAGCGGGACGCGGGCGACGTGCTGCTCAATGGAAAGTCGCTCAACTTCCAGAATCCCCGCGAAGCGATAGCAGCCGGCATCGGCATGGTCTATCAGGAATTGAGCCTTCTGCCTGACCTGACCGTGAGTCAGAACATCTTTTTGGGACAGGAGAAAACGGATGCGCTTGGCGGCACGTCGCGCCATGTCCGGCGCGAAAAGTGCTACGAACTCTTTGACCGCATGGGCATTGACGTGGCCGACCCGGATCGTCCGGTCAATGAGCTGCCGCTGTCGCAGCGCCAGATGGTCGAAATCGCCAAAGTCATCGCCCGCAGCCCACAGGTAATTATCCTCGACGAAGCCACCTCTGCCCTCGGCCATGCGCAGGCCGAATGGCTGCTGGCCTTTGCCCGTCAGCTGGCGGCTCAGGGCAAGATCATCATTTATATTTCACATAAGCTGAGCGAAGTGCGCGGTGTATCTGACCGCATCACCGTGTTTCGCAATGGGCGTGACGTAGGTACGCGGCTGCGCGGCCAGGCGACGACCGAGGAACTGGTTGACCTCATCTTAGGGCGCAAAATCGAACGGCTTTATCCTGAGCGCACCTCTGAAATCAGCCCCGAACCCATGCTGGAAGTGAACCATCTCAGCGTCGGCGCGAGGCTGCGCGATGTCAGTTTCACGCTGCGCAAGGGTGAAATCCTGGGCATCGCCGGGCTGGAAGGGCAGGGACAGGAAGAACTGTTCCGGGGGCTGTTTGGCGTCCAGCGCGCGCACGGTGAAATCAGGCTAGAAGGCAACCCCATCGTCATTCGCAGCGCCCGTGACGCGCTCAATCACAAATTCGGCCTTGCCCTCGTACCCGAAGACCGAGCCACCCAGGGCTTGCTGCTGCCCAAGTCAGTATCCGATAACGCCGTGCTTGCCATCCTGGGCAGCCTGACACGCTTCGGCTTCATTGACCGGAAAGCGGAACGTCACGTGGTCGCCGACGCCATCCAGCGCTTCTCGATCAAGGTATCCAATCCGTCGGACGCAGTCAGCCAGTTGAGCGGCGGCAACCAGCAAAAAGTCCTGCTGGCAAAGCTGCTGGCGACCAGGCCCAAAGTGCTGATGCTCTACGACAGTACACGCGGCGTGGACGTAGGCACGAAAGCCGAAATCTTCGCCCTGCTTCGCCAGCTGACAGCCAATGGCGCGTCGGTACTCATGTACTCTACTGAGCTTGAGGAAATCATCAACATGTGTGACCGTGTGCTGGTCATCCGGCAGGGCAAAATCGAAGCCGAACTGACGCCCGGACTCATCAACGAGCAAAACATCGTGCGTGCCTCGATGGGCGAGCCTATCAGTCAAAGTCCCAATGGAGGCAATACAGTAGAGGCGGCAAAGGAGGTCGAGGTATGACCGCACAGGCGCCTGCGCTCAATGCCAAAACAACCCGCTACCGTCCGCGTCTCGGCCTCAGCATCTTCGACCTGATTCCGTATATCATCCTCGTCGTCCTGCTCGTCGCCATCTTCGCCAGGGAGCCTCGTCTGCTCGAACCGCGCGCGCGTTTTGTCGAGAAGAAGGCCAACGCTGCCCTGTCGCTTGTCCTGGCAACAACCGGGCAATCTATGGTCATTCTCACGGGCGGGATTGACCTGTCCATCGGCGGCGTCATCAGCTTGACCAATTCGCTGGCGGCCACGCAAATGACGGAAGACCCGCTTAATATCGTCGCCTGGTGCGTCATCCTGGTGCTCATCGGGGCGGTGGCCGGGCTTATCAACGGCTTCATCGTCACAGTCATGCGCGTTACGCCGTTCATTGCGACGCTGGCAACGTGGTCTATTTTCAACGGATTCGCGCTGATGGTGCTGGACGACCCCGGCGGCGCGGTAGCCGACCCGCTGAAAGACTTCGTGCGCGGCGACCAGTTGGGCATTCCCAACAGCGTTATTATCATTTTCATCCTTATCCTGGTCTGGCTGTGGTTCAAACGCACCCGGCTCGGCACGCAGTTGTACGCCGTCGGCAGCCACGAGGCGCACGCCTATTTCAACGGGATTTCCGTCCGGCGCGTCAAGATGTTCGCCTACACCATGTCGGGCATCTTCGCGGCGCTGGCCGGGCTGTACCGCACGATTGACGTGAATACCGGCTCGCCGATAGCCGGCGACCCCTTCATTTTGCAATCCGTCGCGGCGGCGTTGGTCGGCGGCATCAGCCTGGCCGGCGGGCGCGGCGGCGTCATCCCCGCCATTGCCGGCGCATTCGTGATGCTGTTCATCAACGACTTGATTCAGTTCGCTGGCATATCCAGTTTCTACACTCCAATGGTGCAAGGTCTCTTCTTGATTGCAGCGGTGCTGCTCAACACCTTCGGCTACCGGATACGGCTCAGGAGGGCGCTGGCGCAATGACGAGAATACGCGCGTTCCTCGACCAGAATCGCAACATCGTTCTGTCCTACGTGATGATGCTCGTGCTGCTGACGGTGGTCAGCCTGCTCAAGCCGGGCTTTGGCTTCGGCGACCCGACGCACCTGCGCGCCCTACTGTTACAGGCGTCCGTCTACGGCATGGTCGCCCTGGGGCAGACGCTCATCATCATCAGCGGCGGCGCAGACCTCTCGATGCCCTGGACGCTGACGGGAAGCGCCATTCTCATGACGATTTTCACGCAGGGGCAGAACGAGCGGCTGCTGGGCGGCATGGCGATTGGCCTGCTCTATGCGGGTATCGTCGGCCTCATCAACGGCATCGGCGTGGCTTATCTTCAGATTTCGCCGATTGTCATGACGCTGGCGATGAACAACATCCTGCTTGGCCTGATTTCCGGCATCGGCCTGGGTGGCGTCGGCACGATGGGACAGTACGGCCAGCCGCCGCCGCTCATCGTCCAGGCAGGTACGGCGCTGCTTGGCGAAATTCCTTACTTCCTGCTGATTATGATTGTGCTGGCGGTCATCATTACCGTGCTGCTGTCGTTTACCAGCTTCGGGCGCTACATCTACGCCATCGGCACGAACCAGACGGTTGTCGAGTATTCCGGTGTGGACGTGCGCAAAGTCAAGGTGGGCATCTGGGTGCTCAATGGCCTGCTGGCCGGGCTGGCGGGCATTATCCTATCGGGGAAGTTCGGGCGCGCCTATCTGGGGATGGGCGACCCATATCTGTTCATCTCGGTGACCACCGTCGTTATCGGCGGCGCGTCCATTCTGGGCGGGAGCGGGCATTTCCTGGGCACGATTGGCGGTGCGATGCTGCTGGCCGTGCTCATCTCGACGCTGCCCGTCTTCGACCTGCCGCGCAGCATCGAACTTATCATCTACGGGCTGGTCATTCTGTTTGCCGTCTTTTTTGCGACCACACGGTTTTCGTTCCGGCGGGTGTCGGCTGCCCCAAAGGAGACATGAGGGGCATGGCGATCCGTGCAAATGCCGTTTAAAAAGTCGTTGTGTCTCCAGGTTGCAAGGTTTTTGTCTTTCTCCCCTCTCCTTGAGGGAGAGGGGCGGGGGGTGAGGGCATTCCAAACGGACATCTGGCTTGAAAGGGGGTGATTGGCGAGAGCGCATCTGGTCATTTTTCGAATGGGATACGACAGCGTAAAACACGAAAAGGAGATTTGGGAATGAAGTTCAACAGACTAATTGTGCTTTTGTGTCTTGCCCTGCTGGTCGGCCTGTCGGTGAGCGTCGTTCTGGCGCAAGACCCGGTCACCTGCCCTAGCGACCTGGTGGAAGGCGACAAGTGCCGCGTCGTGCTGGTCAACTCGTTCCTGGGCAACGACTACCGCATCCAGATGCAGCGCTCGGCTTCGGCTGCCGCGACCTACGAGCCGTTTGCCAGCAGTTTTGATTTCTCCGTCCAGAACAGCGAGAACACGCCCGAAGCGCAGCGCGCGTTAATCGAGAACCTGCTGCTCGAAGGCATTGACGTGTTGATTCTCAACGCGGTTGACGACCAGTCGGTCAACGATCTGGTGGAGCAGGCGTGCGAGGATGGTGTGCTGGTCGTCACGTTCGACATCACGGCGAAGGCCGGCTCGTGCGAGTTCCGTGTGGAATTCGACTTCTACAACTGGGCAGTGGACGCAGGCAAGTGGCTGGCGCTGGAAACCGGCGCGGACGAGCAGCCCATCAACGTCATCATGGATCATGGCTTGCAAGGCGTGAGCATCGCCGACGACATTTACCAGGGCGGCCTGGACGGGATGACGAGCGTCGCGCCGGAAGAAAACATCAACATCGTGGGCGAATACTACGGCGAGTTCGCCGAAGGCCCGCAGGAGCCGCAGATTTCGGCGATTCTGGCCGCCAACCCGGATACGCAGATTGACGTGGTCTACACGCAGGGCTACTGCACGACGGTGGTCTCGGCCTTCGAAAACGCCGGCCTGGACTACACGCCTGCGATGTACTGCCAGGGATACAATGCCAATCATCTGCTGTGCGCTCAGGAAGGGATGCGCTGCTTCATCAACGCCGCTTCGTTCTCCGGCAGTATCGGCTCGATGGATACTGCCTACCGCCTGCTGGCCGGCGAGAAAATCCAATGCGCCGGCGGTACGGAGCGTGGGCTGGAGGATGAATGGGCCGAGTGTGTCATCCCCTGGGGAACGAGATACTATGTCACGGCCATCCATGACATCGGCGAGAACAGCGACCGTCAGGAACTCCTGGAACTCGGCGTGAATGCCTTCCCCGATCTGCCGCTTGGCTTTGGCCCTTACTACCAGTGGCCGGGTTCGGTGGTCGAAATCACGCTGGAAGAAGCGGCGGGCATCACCGGCGAAGCGACGCCGGAAGCCACCGCCGAGGCAAGCGGGTAATTCAGTTTGTTGGGAGGGGGTAAACCGGAGGTCAAGGGCTGGCTTACCCCTTCCCAAGCGGTAACCTTGTTGTAGGGACCAGCGCGCTGCGTCCCTACTTGACACCGCAACCTTATCTTAACATAAGGAAAATGGCGATGGCTAATCAAGAACTGGCGCGGGCGCGAGCGGAACTGAAGCAGATTGGCGCGGATTTTGCCCTGCTGACCTCCGGCGATAACGTGACGTATACCAGCCATTACGACGTGCCGGTGGATTTCGGGGCGCTGGCGACGTTGGGCTATGCGCAGCCGATGGCGCTGATCGGCGTCAACGACTCGACGGCCTGCCTGCTGGTCGGCGGCTTTTTCGAGGCGTGGGCGAAAGGCCAGAGCGAGGATTTTGAAGTCCTGTCGTATCCGGTATTCAGCGGCGTCGAGCCGGTATCTGGCCGCGACAACTTCCTGCGGACGCTGCACGATGCGCTGCACAACGCCGGATTGGGCAGCGGGCGAGTCCGGCTGGCGATTGAAGAGAAGGCACTGCCGGCTGTCGCCTTGCGCCTGCTTCAAAACAATTTCTCGAACGTCGAGCTTTTGGAAGCCAGTTCTGCTTTATCGGCGGCGCGGCGGACAAAAACGGAACGCGAATTGGAGAAGCTGCGCTTTGCCGCCGAGGTCAACAAAGCCGGGCACGAAGAGCTGGTGCGGCAGACACGGGAAGCCGGCAAGAACGAACATGCCATGTGGTCGGCGGTCATGATGACGATGGAGAAGATGGCCGGGCAAACGCTGTTCGTGTTCGGCGAGTTGGTGACCGGGACGCGCTGCAATTCGGTGAATTATCCCGGCGGGCCAAAGGATGTTATCACGAAGCCAGGTGACCTGGCGCTGATGGACATGAGTCCGCGTGTCAATGGCTACTGGTCGGACTGCACCAACACGATGGTCATCGGCGGCGTCGAGCCGACGGCCAAACAGAAACAGTACGGCGTGGCTGCTCGTGAGGCGTTCTATGCGGCTGCCGAGGCGCTGCGTCCGGGGCGCAAGGCGTGTGAAGCCTACTTTGCGGCGGAGAAGACCTTTGAGAAACACGGCCTGAAAATCGGCCACTATGCCGGCCACCAGATCGGCGCGTCGGTCAACGAAACGCCGCGTCTCGTGCCGTATGACGACACGGTTATTGAGGCCGGGATGGTGTTCTCCATCGAGCCGGGCAGCTACGAAGGGCCGCAGGGCGAAGTCGGGGCGCGGATGGAAAAATCGATTATTGTGAAAGATCCTGGCAACGAGATTTTGTGCGATTTTCAATGGGGATTCTAAAAAACATTGAACCGCAGAGACACAGAGGGCACACAGAGAGTTAAAAGTGATACGGCTTGCGCGTTCGATTGGTTCTCTGCGAACTTGGCGTCCTAGTAAGTTCATGTCCAAAACTTGAAATAGAACGGTTGCGTTCGCAGAGAATTTTTAAACCTATTCTCTGCGCCCTCTGCGTCTCATTGTTCAAATTTTGTACTTGAATCTACCTTGGCGGTTCAATATGCGCGAGGGAAGTGCTGAATGAAAATTACGCGCCTGGAAACTATCTGGATTGACGAGCAGCCGAATACATTGTGGCTGCGCATCCATACCGACGACGGCCTCATCGGGCTGGGCGAGACGTTTTATGTGCCCCGCGCGGTCAGCGCCGTCATTCATGACGTGTTCGCCAATCTGCTGCTGGATCGCAGCCCGTTCGACATCGAAAACCACTGGACGAACATGTTCTCAACGGTCAACTTCTTCGGTTACGGCGGCACGGAAACCCGCGCCATCAGCGCCGTAGATGTCGCCCTGTGGGACATCCTCGGCCAGTACAGCGGCCAGCCGATCTACAACCTGCTCGGCGGGCGCAACCGCGACCGCATCATGATCTATAACACCTGCGTCAGTCACGGCAAGCACCAGGATTATCACCTGTGGCGCGAGCAGAACCGCACGGGGGAATTAGCGGCGGATTTGCTGAAATCCGGCATCAAGGCGATGAAAATCTGGCCGTTTGACCAGTTCGGCACATCGCTCGGCGGCCCGATTGGCCGACGCGCCGGCGCGGAAGCCGTTGGCCCGGTGACGCATTTTTTAAGCAAAGAACAGCTTCAGAAGGGGCTGTCCTATGTCGAGGACATCCGTAAAACTGTCGGCGACAAGATGGACATCGCCATCGAAGGACACGCCCGCTGGAATCTGCCCGAAGCCGCCAAAATCGCCCGCGCGCTCGAACCCTACGACGTGATGTGGTTGGAGGAAATCATTCCGCCGGATAACGTCGAAGCCTATGTCCGGCTGAAGCAGGAGACAATCGTCCCGCTGTGCGTGAGCGAACGCCTTTTTACCCGCTTCGGCTTCCACCAGACGGTTGAGCGCAACGCCGCCGACATCATCATGCCGGACATGGCCTGGACAGGCGGCCTCAGTGAGACGCGCAAAATCTGCGCGCTGGCCGACACGTATTACCTGCCTATCACCAGTCATGACACCATCGGGCCGGTGGCGCTGTGGTCGGCGGCGCATCTCATGCTGCACATCCCCAACGCTATGATTATGGAGACCGTGCGCGCCTACTACGACGGCTGGTATCAGGACGTGATGACCGAGCGCATCCCGATCAGCGATGGGATGCTGTCGCTGCCGGAGAAACCAGGGTTGGGTACGGCGCTGCGCGAGGAAGTGCTGAAGCGCAAGGATGTCCATATCGAGGTGTCCGACTTGCAGCACCGCTACGACGCATCGAGGGCGTGAGCGATGGCGCGGACGTTTCGTGTGGCGCTCACAGGCGACTTCCTCAACGCATCCGGCGCCAGCGCCTACGGGGATATAGGGCTTGGGCTGCTCGAAAGCGTCCCTTATATCCAGTATCACTTTATCGAGGAGCATATTCCCAACCCCCGCGACCCTGGCTATTGGGACCGGCTGTACTCGCTGGAAGTGAAGCCGGAACACATCGCCGACGTGGACGGGCTGGTGGTCCTGCGCCCCTGGGTAAAAGCCAGCGCCTTCGCCAACGGTGCGGAAAACCTGACGGTGATCGGGCGTTCCGGCGCGGGCTATGACAAGATTGACGTGAAAGCCTGCACCGAAAACGACGTGGCGGTGTTCAACTGTCCCAACGCGCTGACCCACGCTACGGCGTCGTCGGCGCTGATGTTCATGCTCGCGCTGGCGAAGCGGCTGCCCGACCAGGAGCGCATCACGCGGCAGGGACGCTGGGATTTGCAGGCCGAGGTCATGGGCATTGAACTGCAAGGGCGCACGCTGGGGATTATCGGATTAGGCGCGAGCGGGCGCGAGTTGGTGCGGCTTGTTCAGCCGTTTGACATGCGCATCATCGCCTATTCCCCCAGCGCCGACCCCACGCAGGCGGCAGCGCTGGGCGTCCGGCTGGCTTCGTTGGACGAAGTCATGCGCGAGTCGGATTTCGTCAGCGTGCATTCTAATTTGACGCCGGACAAGGTACATATGATCGGCGCGGCTCAACTGGCGTTGATGAAGCCGACGGCATATTTCATCAACGTGGCCCGCGGGGCGCTGGTAGACGAGGCCGCGCTGGTCAAGGCCTTGCAAGAGCGGCGCATTGCCGGGGCCGGCCTGGATGTGTTCGAGGTCGAGCCGCTACCGCTGGACAGCCCGCTCGTCAGCCTGGACAACGTCATCCTGACGCCGCATTTCGCGCCCGCGACGGCCGACATCTGGATTGCAACCGGGCGCGGCACGTCAGGCGGAATGCTGCGGGCAGCGCGGGGTGAAGCGCCGGAGAACGTCGTCAACCCCGAAGTGCTCGACCGGGCAGGTTTCCAGGCGAAGCTCCAGCGGTTTGTCGAGAATGGCGGCTAATTTACACGGAGCAACCAGACCATGCCAACCGTCGTCGTCGCTTACGATGAATTTAATGATACGCAGGTTGAAGAAGCGGTGCTCAAAAGCATTGATGCCCGTGTCATCCACTCGCGCAATCTCAACACGCCGGAGGCGCTGGAGGCCGCGAAACAGGCGGACGCGCTGATGGTCACCATCCAGCAGGTGACTGCCGACGTTCTGGCAACGCTGGAAAAATGCAAGATTATCAGCCGGGTGGGGACGGGGCTGGATGCCATTGACATTCCGGCGGCCACGCAGCGCGGCATCTGGGTGACGAACGTACCGGACTATTCGGTAGACGAGGTTTCGACTCATGCAATGGCGCTGCTTCTCGCCCATGCCCGGCGCATCCCCGATCTGGTGGAGTCCACCCGGCGGGGGTCGTGGGACAAAATGTTCGTCCGTCCGATTCAGCGCTTGCGCGGGCAAACGCTCGGCCTGCTGGGGTTCGGGCGCATCGGCCAGGCCGTCGCCAGCAAAGCGCGCGGCTTCGGCCTGGAAATTATCGTTTACGATCCTTACGTAGACGCGCAAAAACTGGAATCAATGGGTGTCAGGCCGGTTGACCTGGATACGCTGCTGCGCACATCGGACTACATCTCGCTGCACGCGCCGCTGACCGAGAGCAACCAGCACATCATCAACGAAGGGGCGCTTGACAAAATGAAACCGACGGCGTTTCTCATCAACACCGCGCGCGGAGCGCTGATAGACGAAGATGCGCTGCTCAAGGCGCTGCGCAGCAAGCAGATTGCCGGCGCGGCGCTGGACGTGTTCGCCGTCGAGCCGCCCCCGCCTGACCATCCCCTGCTCCACGAACCGCGCGCCATGATAACGCCGCACATCGCCTGGTATTCGGAGGCGGCCAACCATGACGTGCGCGTGCGCGGCGCGGAAGAAGTTGTGCGTGTGTTGCGGGGCGAGAAACCGATTTACCCGGCCAATAGTATCAACAGCCTATGAGCCATAATGAGGGAGCTAACCGCGCCAGGTTCGCCAAGAGAAGTTGTAAGTTAAAAGTGTCAAGTTAAAAGCGAGACCAAAGCATTACTTTCAACTTTGCCCTTTTAGCTCTTTTCTCTGTGTCTCTGTGGTTCAAATGAGGAACAAAATGTCATTGAGTTTAGAAAAACCGCAGTTGCTCAACCTGTACCGGATGATGCTGCTCATTCGCCGCTGCGAGGAAGCGCTGGCGCGGGCGCACCAGGGCGGCCTCATCCCCGGCCCCTGTCACACGTATGTCGGGCAGGAGGCGGTGGCGACAGGCGTATGCGCGCACCTGCGCCCGGATGATGCGGTGTTCAGCACGCACCGGGGGCACGGCCACGCTTTGGCTAAGGGCGTGACTCCCCGTGAACTGGCCGCCGAATTGTTCGGCAAAGCTACCGGCTGCTCGCAGGGACGCGGCGGCAGTATGCACCTGTTCAAGCCGGAAGTCGGCATGATGGGCACGAGCGGCATTGTCGGCCCGTGCATCTTGCAGGCGACAGGGGCGGGCTATTCGTTCAAGCTGCTGAATGCCGATCAGGTCGGCGTCGCGTTCTTCGGCGACGGCGCGGTGAATAACGGCGCGTTTCACGAAGGACTGAACATGGCTGCCATCTGGGAGTTGCCGGTGCTGTTCGTCTGCGAGAACAACATGTACGCGACGGAAGTCCCGTTCGCCTACGCGACGAAAAATCAGGACGTAGCTGCCCGCGCCCGCACGTATGGGATGGCCGCCGTCGGCGTTGACGGCAACGACGTGCTGGCCGTCTATCAGGCGGCGGAAGAGGCGGTAGCACGTGCGCGCGCTGGCAATGGCCCGACGCTCATCGAGTGCAAGACCTACCGCACCCGCGCCCACGCCGAAGGGATGCGCGACGCCGGCTACCGCACGGTGGAAGAAATCGAGGCCTGGAAGCAGCGCGACCCCATCACCTGCTTTAAGGACAAGCTCATTAACGCTGGCATCGCTGCGGAAGACGATTTTGCCCCCATTGACGTTGAAATTAGAAGCATTGTCGAAGACGCGATTGAGTTTGCGAAGAACAGCCCTTATCCTGACCCGGCGACGGTGATGGAGCATATTTATAGCGATTAGCTGTTGGCTTCGTTGGCATGAGTGGCAAGTCATATCGAGGATACGATGCGGGAGATTACCTTTACGGAAGCGGCGCGCGAGGCGCTGGCCGAGCAGATGGCAAAAGACCCGACCATCTTTGTTGTCGGCGAGGGTATTGGGCCGCGCGGCGGGAACTTCAATACGACGCTTGGCTTATACGACCTCTATGGCCCGATGCGTCTGCGCGATACACCTATTGTGGAGCGCGGCTTCGTCGGCATGTGTACCGGCGCGGCGATGACCGGTTCGCGCCCGGTGGTGGATTTCATGTTCATTGACTTCATTCTGGACAGCATGGGCGAGCTGCTGAACCAGATCGCCAAGATGCAGTACATGAGCAGCGGGCGGCTGAAGATGCCCATCGTCCTGCGCGGCTCGGTCGGCATCGGCGGGTCGGCGGCGACGCACCATTCGGGCAGCTATTTCCCCATCTTTGTGAATATCCCCGGCTTCCGCGTGGTCGTCCCCACCACGCCCTACGATGCAAAAGGGCTGTTCAAGACGGCGCTGACGGGCGACGACCCGGTGCTGTTCCTGGAACACAAGCTGCTGTTGAGCAAAAAGGGGCCGGTGCCGGAAGAGGAGTATTTCATCCCGTTCGGGCAGGCCAGCATCCCGCGCGAAGGCACGCAGGCGACGGTGGTTGCCATCGGCCTGATGGTTCACAAAACGCTGGAAGCCTGCGAGCTGCTGGCGAAAGAGGGGTTTTCGATTGAGGTGATAGACCCGCGCACCCTCGCGCCGCTCGATATAGATACTATTTTGCAATCCGTCCACAAGACCGGGCGGCTGCTCATCGTGGACGAAACGTTTGCCCCCTGCGGCATCGGCGCGGAGATTTCGGCGCAAGTGATGGAGCGCGGCTTCGACGACCTGGACGCGCCGGTAGGGCGGCTCAACGGCCTGCACG
>FLYN01012377.1_pt1 | contig 13193 bp, 9 predicted proteins | sample 1122621 | NCBI WGS metagenome assembly FLYN01 (sample SAMEA4346792, study PRJEB14843) | hot springs metagenome | biome: Terrestrial Biome; feature: Habitat; material: Sediment | place: India | collected 2012-06-12 | depth 1760 m
AGAGGGGTGGCGCGGAGCGCCGGGGTGAGGGTCTTTCCACTCGCCCCAGGGGTACTCGCGGCGCCCGGCGCGAGTGTTGCCGCCGGCCAGGGCCGGCGGGTAGGCAGCGGCGCGCTCCCACTCAGCCTCGGTGGGCAGGCGAATCGCCTCGCCAGCGGCACGCTGCTCAGGCGTCAGGAAGGTCTCATTAGCCCACCAGGCGAAGGCCGTGGCGGCGTACCAGGTGACGCCAACCACCGGGTGGTTGCCCTCGCCGGCCCGGTAGCGCGCGCCAGGCCAGTAGCGCGGGCGGAACTCTTCGGCAGTTTGATCGTGCTGCGCCATCAGCGGCAAGAGCTTCCGGGCCGCCGCGACGGCCTCGGGCGTGCCGCGCCCGGCCAGCGCCTCGACAAACAGCAGGTACTGGCGATTGGTCACCGGGAAGCGCGCCAGGGCGTAGGGCTGCCGAATGGTGCAGTCGAACTGCGGCTTTTCATCATCGTACGTTCCATTGTCATCGCCCATGCTGAACACCCCTTGCTCGATCCTGGCCGCCCAGTAGTCGTCTTTCGCCAGGTCGAGGCCAGGGCGCTCGGTATCGGCACCGAGCCGATCGAGCATGGTCGCGGCGCGGTTGCGCAGCACCGGGTCGGGGTGGGCGGCGCTGCGCCAGTCGTCGGTAAGCGCGGCGAGGGCGCGCAGGCGACGGGACACCTCCAGCCGCTGCGGGGTCAGCTCGCCGACGGTGCGGGCGTTGGCTTCGTCCAGCGCGTCGCTCGCCAGCAACAGCGCCTCCGGGTCTCCGGCGTCCAGCAGGGCGTTGAGCATCGTCTGGGCCATCTCGCGTGAGCCACTGGTCGCCTCGTGGCCGATTGCGAGCAAGATGGTCTCGCGCCAGCGACCCTCAGGCCAGCGCTTGACTAACGCTTTGACGGTCTCTTCCTTACCCCTGCGCTGCTCGGTGTAGTGCCGGGCGGCCAGATACTCCTGCAACGTGAAGTGGGCGAAGCTGAAGAGCGAGTCGCTGTCGCGGGCCTGGAGCAGGCCACTATGCAGTGCGATCTGGTACAGGAGCTCGCGAATGTAGTCATTACAGCGCTCGTCGTTCCAGCCGGGGTTGTTGGCTTTGTAAACCGGGCGCAGCAGGTCACGGGCCTGGTCGAGCGTGATTTCACGCCGTTCTTTTTCCAGCATATCGGCGGCCAGGAGTTGCAGCCGCAAACGCACGCTATCGTCGCTCTCCTCGAACAGCCTCACCGGTATCCCCGGCCGGTCGCGGCTGAGCTGGGCTTTGCGCCAGGCCTCGATCGTGAGGCGCACCAGCTTCTCGTAGATCTTGGCCCGCTCGACGGGCAGCGGCTCGCGGCCCTCGACCAGCACGGCCATACTGGTCAGCAACAGCGGGTTGGTGGCCATATCAAACAGGCGCGGGCTGCGCTCGAGGTTGCGCCACAGCTCGGCGGCCTCCGGCACGAGCGCGTCAGGGTCACCACTCGCCGTTGGTGTGCGGTCCTCTGGGAGACGGAGTGCAAGAAAGAGCTTGTTGAGCAAGCGGCGGATGTCGTTGGCATCCAGCGGACGCAGGTGGCGCTCGATGAAACCGGGCAGGCGATCACCCAGCCCCTCAAAGGGGCGGCTGGCCACAAGGTAGCGATTCGACGCGCATTCGCTCACCAGGCTGGCAATCAGATCCATCGCCGAGCCCCGTTCGTCAGCATCGCCGGTTTCATCGAGCCCATCGAGCATGATCAAACAGCCGCCGGCCTTGATCTGGCTTTTGATCATACCGGCCGGCAGGTCGGGCACGTCGCGGCGCGCCAGCTCATCAAGGGCGTCGAGGAGCAATTGAGCCGGAGCGCCTACCAGCTCGGCACGACGCTGCGCGTACTGCTCGCGCACATAGGTCATCACCTCGGTCAGCCGGGCGTAGATCGGAAAGAGTGGCTTCGCGGTAAATAGCTGGAGCTCCTTGCGAACCTCGGCTGTGTCAGCGATGCGCGCGGCCCGCGCCAGGATGAGCGCACCATAGTGCAGCGTCGTCGTTTTGCCACTGCCGGCGCGCCCAACGAGGAGGAGACGTTCGGTGGTCGTCTCGGGACCGGCGGCAGGTTTCCGTCCGCGCCTGCGCTCATGTGCCTCCGGCTCAGGTGGCGGCAACTGCTCTGGCTCGCTGAGCAGCCGGAACACGGGGCGGCTTTCCTGAACTGCCTGATAGGCATGCTCGCGCGCCGATCCGCCATCCTCGACACCAAACTTGCCCAGAATGTAGGTGTCGAACGACTCGATCTGCTCGCGCTCGACCACATGAAGCGGGACATATACCTGCTCGAGGTCAAGCTCGCGCTGCTCGCGGCCGAGGGCGGGGATCTTCGCCAGGCGCAGCATGTCCCGCTCCAGACGGCTCAGGTACACATCGCGCGCCGAGCGGGCCTGCCGTTGCGTCCGCGTTGCCTCTCGTGCGGCTACAAGCTCCTTTTTCTCTTCCTCGCGCTGCACCTCATCCTCAAGGTCACGCCGCTGGCCGCCCGTCCTCCGGTCGAGCCAGCGGAAGAAGCGCTCGCGCCAGGGCTTGACCACAGCGATGACGCCGGCGATCAGCAGCGCGAGCGCAAACAGGCCAGCAATCAGCAGCGGCGGTCGCTGGGCGAGCAGGGTGAAGAACGTCTCAACAGGCTTCTCGCCGCTGATGATCCGATCCAGGGCCTGCGGCACGGTAAGCGTTGGCTCAGGGGTGGGCGCGACCGTCGGCGTGAGCGGTGGTGTTGCAGTTTGCGTGGGTGGAGCAGGGGTTGGCGAGGGCAGCGCCACGGTTGGCGCGGGCTGCTGCGCGCTGGCCGGGCTGAGCGCGCCGAACACCAGCGCGACAGGCAGCGCGAGGGCGGGCAGTATGATGACGATTTGTTGTCTCGTGCGCATCAGCGTCTCTCGGCCAGCATGGCGGGGTTTCCATCGAATCCGTGCGATGCGTCTATGATAATCGAGAGCGCATAAGAAGGCAATTTCCAGTGCCGTCGTGACGAGATCTCGCCAAACGCTCTCCCTACGCGGAGACAACTGTAGTTCGGTGAAGGAGATCGGCAAGCAGCGTGGACGCAGCATGCTCCAGGGCATCAGCAAGATCGGCCAGCCCGGCGCCGGATTCGCCAGCGACGCGCGTCATCAATGTGGTCAGCCTCGTCGGGGCGAAGCATGCTTCGCTCGTACTATGCCACATCAGCACCTCAGGTGTCTCCTGGGTTGGGGCTCGGCCTGGCCGATAGCGCTCCGCGCCGGGGCAGCGCGCCATCATGCGCGCATGCTGACCGGCCTGCCGTTCGTGCCGTGGATGGCGCTCAGGGCGGCGATAGGCCGCATCGCACGGTGCGGGCGCACGGAGAGTCGTGCCGCTCCATCAGCGCGCTGTTCCGCGATCACCAGCTCGTCCGGCATGCTCCATCCCCTTCCAGGGGCAAAGCACGCCTCACCACGCACCGACAATATACACAATTTAAAAAGTATTAACTTGACAAAATCGTCGTGTTAGTATAATCTAACCTCCAGCGTTAGCCGATACAACTAGACCTGCCGTGCACCGTCCGCGTGCACCCAGCGCGGCCGAGCACCGAGGCACGTATTGCATTGTCGTGCTTTCAGGCCGAACCGAGGAGAGTCGTATCGTGCATCCGGCCTACCGCAGCCACATGGTCCTAAGCTTCCTCATCAACGGCGCGCATGTCCTGATCTGGACCGGGTTCACCGTCTTCCAGCTCACGGTAGTCGGGATGTCACCGTTCCAACTGGTACTGGTCGGCTCGGTGTTGGAGATCACCATCCTGCTGTGCGAAGTACCGACCGGCATGATCGCCGACCTGGTCAGCCGGCGGCTCTCGATCATCCTCGGTTTCGCGCTGACGGCTATGGCCTACCTGCTCCAGGCCGTCCTTCCGACCTTCCCCGTCGCCGTGCTCGGCGCGGTAATCTGGGGCATCGGCGTGACCTGCCTGAGTGGGGCATACGACGCCTGGCTCGCCGACGAGCTCGGCCAGGAGCGGCTGGGCGGCACGCTGTTGCGCGGCGAGCAGGTGGCGCGGCTGGCCGCACTCTTTGGGTTGGCCGGCAGCGCCGCACTCGGCAGTCTCTGGCTCGGGCTGCCGGTACTGGTGGGCGGGTTGCTCTTCGCCCTCTGCGCTGCGTACTGCCTCATTGCTATGCCCGAAACGAACTTCCACCGTGCAGCGGCCGCGGAGCGCACCACCTGGCGCAAACTGGCAGTTACGCTGCGCGACGGCGTGCGGGTGGTGCGTCGCCGCCCCAACCTGCTGCGGCTGCTCGGCGTGCTGTTCTTCTTCGGGCTGTTCAGCGAGGCTTGGGACCGGCTCTGGCAGGCCCACCTGGTGATCACCTTCGACCTCGCCGCGCTCACGCCCTTCGCCCCGATCGTGCTGCTCGCGGCGCTGGGCGGTGTCGAGATGCTGCTGGCGATCGGCGCAGCTGAGTTGCTGCGTCGGCGCCTGCGCCCGGACGACGCCGATCAAACGCGAGGGTTGGTCTTCGCCTTTACCGCAGCAATGGTGCTCGGGCTGCTGGTCTACGGGCTGGCGCCGCACATTGGTGTCGCAGTGGTCGCTTTTCTGGTCTTTAGCGTGGCGCGTGGGCTGATCAGACCGTTGCTGAGCGCCTGGCAGAACGCCCAGATCGACGACCAGCGGGTGCGGGCGACGGTGCTCTCGCTGGGTGGGCAGAGCGACGCACTGGGGCAGCTAGCGGGTGGTCCGCCCTTGGGCGCGGTGGGCAACCGCTCGCTGCGGGCGGCCTTCGTGGTGAGCGCGTTGCTCCTTGTGCCGAACCTCTGGCTGCTCCGAGCGCGGCCGGACCCCCGGCCGATCCTGGAGGCGGCAGAGATGGCCGACTGACGAGAACCCGGTTCAACCGCGCTGCACCGGCGACGAATCTCGGCGGAGCCGCGCCGGCGCAGCGCACACCTGGAAGGAGATAGCCCGTGTCCATTCATTATTTTCGCCCGCCGGAGCTGAGCGAGAGCGGGATCGAATCCGCACTGTTCGAGAGGCTCAGCCGCCGCCGCTTCCTGATTGGAGCAGGGGCGCTGGTGCTCGCGGGTTGCGGTGCGCCGAGTACGAGCGCGCCAACCGCAACGGTGGCGACGACACGCGCCGTCACCGATGGGCTCGGGCGCACGGTCACGATTCCGCAACGCCCCGAACGGGTCATCGCACTCCACGATCTCGACAATGCCTATGCGATCGCATCGCTGGGATTTGCGCCGATCGGAATGGGCAGCATCACGTTGGGCGATCGCTTTGAACGATTGCGACCGCTCGGTCCCATTCCACCGACCTTAGATAACGCGACTGAAGTCGGTCTGGTGGGTGAGCCCAACCTGGAAACGATCGCCGACTTGCGACCTGACCTGATCCTTGGGACGAAATTGTCACACGAGAAGATCATCGACCAGTTGGCGAAGATTGCGCCCACTGTCTTGATCGACAACACTAGCGGCGATGAGGTGCTCTCCAATCAGCGTTTCCAGGCCGATCTGGTTGGCGTGCTCGACCGGTTCAATACGCGTGTGGCCGAGTATGAAGCCATGATGTTGGATCTGCGAAGACGCTACGCCGAGCTGTTCAGCTCGCTCGAATACACTCGCATCGACAGCTTCGGCGCCGGGCCAGAAGACAACTATCTGCACCTCTCGAACCTGACACCGAGTTACAAAGTACTTGATGATCTGGGTGCGCAACGCTCCCGAACCAATACCGGCCCGGCAGGCGACCTCTTCCCCGTGATCAGCCCGGAACGTCTGCCCGACTACGATGCCGATGTGTTCTTCATTGGTATGCGGGCGGGTGAACAACTCGCGCCACAACTGCGCAGTCTCTTGGCAGCGACATTTGCCGGCCAGCGCGACCAGATCTTCACGGTGAACTATGGAGTCTGGGGGTTCCGCAACGTCGAGGCGCTCATTGCGGTGCTGCGTGATATCGAGTCGATTCTTCGCGCGCGCCAACTGGACACCAGCGGAGATTTCCGATGACTACGCTAACCGCACAACACTCCTCCCGCGCTCTGCGCCTTGCCCGCTCGCGGCCCGTGCTGCTGCTCGGCCTGCTCGTTTGCGCCGGTCTGCTAGGGCTGGCGCTGATGAGCAGCATCGCCTTCGGCGCCGCCGACATTGCGCTGGCCGACGTGTGGCAGGCGCTCGTCGCCTTCAACCCGACGAGTACCGACCACCTGATCATCCAGACGCTGCGCATGCCGCGCGCCGCCGTCGCCGCTCTGGTCGGCGCGGCACTGGCGGTAGCCGGCGCGCTGATGCAAGGGCTCACCCGCAACCCGCTGGCCGACCCCGGCATCCTTGGCATCGAGACCGGTGCGGCGCTTGGGGTGGTGGCGGCGGTGTATTTCCTCAAGATCGGTTCGCTGTATCTCTACGCGCTGTTTGCCTTCGCGGGGGCGGCGCTCACCGCCACAGCGGTCTATACCCTCGGCTCGCTCGGGCGCGGCGGCCCCACCCCGCTCAAGATCACCATCGCGGGTGCGGCGCTCACAGCGCTGCTCGCCTCGCTCACCACCGGCATCCTGATCTTCAACCAGCGCACGCTCGAGGAGGTGCGCTTCTGGCTGGCCGGCAGCGTGGCCGGGCGCGACCTGAACCTGCTCATCCAGGCTGCGCCCTACCTGCTCGCCGGGCTGGTGCTGGCGCTGGCGTTGGGGCGGCAGATCACCACGATCTCGCTCGGCGACGACGTGGCGAAGGGTCTCGGCCAGCGCACCGGCCGGGTCAAGGGACTGACTGCCATCGCCGCGGTGCTACTGGCCGGCGGAGCCGTGGCCGTCGCCGGGCCGATCGGCTTCGTCGGCCTGGTCATCCCCCACGCCGTACGCTTCCTGGTTGGCCAGGACTACCGCTGGATCCTGCCCTACACCGCGTTGGTCGGCGCAATCTTCCTGGTGCTCTCCGACGTGGCTGCGCGGCTGGTGCTGCGCCCGACCGAGCTACCGGTGGGAGTGATGACGGCATTAATCGGGGGGCCATTCTTTGTCTACCTGGTGCGCTGGCGGGTGAAACGATGAGCGAACCCCGAACCGAGCACTGCGAACCAGGAGCGAGTAGAGCTATGATGAATCATCCCCTTGAACAGACATTGGCCCGCGTGCGCGCGCTCAACACATATCTCAAGTCTGAGCTGGGTACGCCGAAGGGTGAGGGCTGGATTTCTCCCACCGATCTTGCACCCGGCGCGGTATGGCTAGAGACGATGATCGGGGCAACCCAGGCTCGCCTACGAACAAAAGCTGCGGCGATCATTGGGAGTGCCATCCTGCAAAGCTACCAGTGGCCACTCATCAGCACAGCGATCGCCTGCTACGTGTGCGACCGGCGTGTGCCTGACCTCAGCGTGACGAAAACACTGACCCACTACAACGCCGCGCATCATGCCGACGCCTTGGCGTTTCTCGGTGAACAATTCATCTGCCTGCCCAATGACCCGGCAGCATCCCATCCCGATGCCAGCGTGGCACCCGATCCATCTGCGCTCTGCATCGCGTTGCGCACCGGCATAGCAGCGCATCTTGGCATCGTGATCAATCAGCTCTGCATCCGGTTGGGCTGTAAACCGTTCGGATTGTGGCTGAACGTTACCGACACACTGGCCGGCACACTCATCTGGCTCGCACAATTGCAACAGCCAGCGCCGACGCTATCACAACTCGAAGCTGAGATTGAAACCTTGATTTGCCTCCCCGGATCGCCCCTTAACAGACATCAGGTCGAACTTATCGAATTGCACTACCAAGAGCAGCGCCGGGTCTTTCTCAATCGAGCAACCTGTTGCTACTGGTACAAAACCGACGGCGGCGACTATTGCAGCACTTGTCCCCACCGCACACCTGAAGATCGGCGCGAGCGTCTGCTGCGCTATTTGGCTGAAGAACAGGCCCGGCAACAAAGAGTTGCGTAAGAAGAGGTGACGGTGTGAACGTTGAGACATCACGCACCAGCTCCAACCGAACACCTTGGCTGGCAGTGCGTATCCGTAGCGTTTCGTTCCGCATCGATCGGCGCGTGCCGCCGGTGCTGGTCGTGGCGCTGCTCGCCATGATCACGGCAATGGTGGTCAACATCGGCGTAGGCGAGTACCCCATCCCACCGCTTGATGTGGTGCGCACGGTACTCGGCCTGCCAACCGGCAACGAGGACTACTCCTTCATCGTCAACACCCTGCGCCTGCCGCGCATGCTCGTCGCCGCGCTGGTCGGCGCGGCGCTGGGTGTATCGGGGGCAATTACGCAAGGGCTTACCCGCAACCCGCTGGCTGACCCCAGCATCCTCGGCATCTCGGCTGGCGCCGGATTGGTGGCAGTCACCCTGATCGTCGTCGTGCGCGATGTACCAGCCGGGATAATCCCGGTGGCAGCCTTCGGCGGGGCGGTCACGATCGCTGCGCTGATCTACCTGCTGGCCTGGCGCGGTGGCGATTCGCCCATCCGCCTGATCCTGGTCGGGATCGGCCTGGGCGCGATCTGCGGCGCGGCCACCACGCTGATGATCACCTTCGGCGACATCTACGACGTACAGCAAGCGATGGTATGGCTCACCGGCAGCGTCTATGGCCGCTCGTGGGAGGAGTTCTGGCCGCTCTTCCCTTGGGTCGCGCTGTTCGTGCCGTTGGCGCTGATGCTGGCGCGCGACCTCAACGCGCTGAACCTGGGCGAGGAGGTCGCGCGCGGCCTGGGCAGCCCGGTGACGTTACGGCGAGGCATGCTGCTGCTCACAGCCGTGGCGCTGGCCGCCGCCACCGTCGCCGCTGCCGGGACGATTGGCTTCGTCGGGTTGATGGCGCCGCACATCGGACGACGGCTGGTAGGACCCGATCACAGTGGCCTGTTACCAACGGCAGGAGTGATCGGTGCCTTGATCGTGGTCGTCGCCGACCTTGTGGGCCGCACCCTATTCGCGCCGATCGAACTGCCGGTAGGACTGATTACTGCCGTAATCGGCGCGCCGTTCTTTATCGGATTGCTCTGGCAACAGCAGCGAGGATGAAATGAGCCGATTGCATATCGACCACTTGACCCTTGCCTACGATCACACGGTCATTATCAACGCGATAGAGGCGTGCATTCCAAGTGGGCAAATCACCGCATTGGTGGGGCCGAACGGCTGTGGCAAAAGTACCCTGCTACGTGGCTTAGCCCGCCTGTTGACACCAAAAGGTGGGGCTGCCTACCTTGACGGCAAGGCTGTTCACCGTATGCCGACCCGCGAATTGGCAAAACACCTCGGTATCCTGCCGCAAAGCCCGGTAGCTCCCGAGGGGCTAACGGTGCGCGAGCTAGTAGCGCAAGGTCGCTACCCACACCAATCGTGGTTCCAGCAATGGGCAGCCGACGACGAGGCTGCGGTCGTCAAAGCATTGACATTGACGGGAATGACCGAATTAGCCGACCGAGCGGTGGATACGCTCTCAGGAGGGCAGCGCCAGCGCGCTTGGATTGCAATGACCCTGGCCCAAGAAACGCCGGTCATCCTCCTCGATGAACCGACAACCTTTCTTGACCTGTCGCACCAGATCGAGGTCTTGCAGCTTCTCGAACGGCTCAACCGCGATGAGGGGCGGACAATCGTGATGGTAGTGCATGATCTAAACCACGCCACCCGCTACGCTCACTATGTCATCGCGTTGAAAGCCGGTAGGATTGCTGCAGCCGGCCCACCCGCCACGGTCGTTACCTCTACGCTGCTGCGCGAGGTCTTCGGCGTAGAGGGTACGATCGTGCCTGACCCGCACAGCGGTGTGCCGCTGTGTATCGCCTATGGGTTGGCTGCGTCAGCCCACGCTAACCATGATGTCGCGCCAGCGATCGACATGGCAAATGACCGGCCGGCGGCGAAGATGGTGGGGGATTGGTGACGAGCGCGAGAGAATCAGCGCACCGATCGCACTGCCGAGGACCTGCGCCCCACGTCAGAACGCTACCTGCCCAACAACTAACATGCCCGAGTCGGCGACAAATCTTGGCGGAACCGCGCCGGCACGTCAACACATGAAAGGAATCCTGACCATGATACGTCGCTTATCGTTCCTCTTCGTTCTGATTGCGCTGCTGGCCGCATGTGGCGGCGCGCCTAGAGCCTCGGCCCCCACGCCCACTGCGGCTCCCGATCCGACCCACGCGCCTGCTGCAACTACTGAAGCATTTCCCGTAACCATCGAGCATAAATATGGGACAACCGAGATACCCCGCGCACCCACCCGTGTCGTATCGGTCGGCTTCAACGATCAGGACGCGATTCTGGCCCTTGGCGTCGTTCCGGTCGGCATTCGTGATTGGTATGGCGAACAGCCCTATGCCGTCTGGCCTTGGGCTCAGGACAAGCTTGGCGGTGCGACGCCACAGGTCTTGCCCGCTAATGCGCTCAACTTCGAGCAGATCGCTGCGCTCAAACCCGACCTGATTATCGGCATCTCGTCGGGCATGACCGAGCAGGAGTACGCCATGTTGTCGAAGATCGCGCCAACGATAGCGCAAAGCGGCGCGTACATCGACTACGGCATGCCTTGGCAGGAACAAACTCGCGTCATCGGTCGAGCCCTTGGCCGCAGCGAGCAGGCTGAGGCGCTGGTAGCCAAGGTAGAAGGGCTATTCGCCGACGCCCGTGCGCAAAACCCCGCCTTCGCGGGTGCCAGCGCGGTGGTTGCGGTTAACTTTAACAATGCGTATGCGGCCTACGGCCCGCAGGACGTGCGTGGACGCTTGCTGACGTCGCTCGGCTTCACGATCCCGCAGGAGATCGCTGACCTCGCCGGGAATTCGTTCTTCGCTTCGATCAGCAATGAGCGTCTGGATCTGATCGACACCGACGTACTGGTGATCGCGGTCAGCACCGAGGCCGAGCGCGCGGTGATTGAGAGCGATCCGCTGTTTCAGCAGTTGAACGCAGTGCGGCAAGGGCGAGTGGTGTTCCTCGACAAAGAGTTATCGGGGGCGGCCTCGTTCAGCAGCGTGCTCAGCCTGCCGTATCTGTTGGAACGTTTTGTTCCGCTGCTAGCGGCGGCGGTGAGCGCAGGCAATTGCCCTGCGGGCCGACGCCTCTTCGATCACGAACTGCTGGCGACTGAGCCGGTGTGTATCCCCAATGATCCGCAGCGCATCATCGCCCTCGACATGGCCTCGGTCGAGATGACGCTACTAGCCAACAAGACCCTGCTCGCCACCAGCGGCTGGATTCTTAGCGAATTTCCGCTGCTGCACCCGCCCTTCGCCGAAACCCTCGCGGGTGTCGAGGATGTGGGCTACCCGGCTAACCTAGAAAAAGTGGCGCTGCTCAAACCCGACCTCATCCTAGCCGTAGGCGGCACAAGGGCAGGCGATACGATCGATGCTGAACAGGCGCAACAGATCGCTCCGCTCGTCCTTGCCGACCCGGTGATCTACAACGACTGGAAGCTCGGCATGCGCCTCTGGGCGGATGTGTTGAATGTGCCCGCTTTCTACGAGGCTATGGAGGCCAACTACCTGGCCCGCGTAGGCGAACTGCGCACTGCCCTGGGCGACACACTCGACCGCGAGATCTCGGTGATTTCGGTTAGCAGCTATGACATCTCGCTCTGGATGCCCGACACTCCGCCCGGCGCGATCTTGAGCGACGTTGGCTTGGCGCGACCGGAGTCGCAGCGCCTTGTGGGCGACGAGGCCATCGCTAAATATTCAACGGCCCAGTACGTCGTGATCTCGCCCGAGCGACTCGACCTCGCCGATGGCGATGTGATCTTCTACTTTACCTACGCCTCCACCGATCCAGAAACCGCAGCGAAGGAGCGCGATGCCATGACAGCCTTCGAGCAACATCCGGTCTGGCAGAGCCTCGACGCGGTGAAGGCCGGCCAAGCTTTCCGGGTGCCCGAGTACTGGTGGCGCTCGCAGACCTACCTGCTGGCGAACAAGGTGCTCGACGACCTGTTCACCTACCTGACCGACACGAGCGCGACCACGCCTGTGCTCCAACATTTCAATGCACGCTGATCAGGCACGTCGCCGCGCTCTTGCTCGCTCAGGCGTCCGGCTTCGCCGCGCAGGTTCTGACCGCTGAGAAATCGCATGCGCCGGCAACGAATCGTGGCGGAGCCGCGCCGGCGCGTCAACACATGCTAAGGAATCCTGACCATGATACGCCGCTTATCGTTCATGCTTGTACTGACTATGCTGCTCGTCGCTTGCAGCAGCACACCAACTACTTCGAATCCAACCATTCCTGCCACGCCGGCTCCGACCACTATTCTCGCTACGTCGGTACCTACCACAGCGCCTTCGGCTTTCCCTGTAACGATCACGCACAAATACGGCAGCACAACCATCCCAAGTGAGCCGCAGCGCGTGATCGCCCTCGGCTATACCGATCAAGATCCCATACTGGCCCTCGGCGTCAGGCCGCTCGCGGTACGCTATTGGTTCGGCGACCCTGAACGACGCGCCTGGCCGTGGCAAACAGCCGCCTTCGGCGACACCCAACCACAGGTACTCACTATGCCCTTCGGACAGCTCAATCTCGAAGCAATTGCAGCCCTCAAACCGGACTTGATTGTTGCCGTGTCAGCAGGCATCACCGAGGATGAATATGCGCGTCTCAGCCAGATCGCACCTACCTTGGCCCAGTCGAATGCCTATGTCGATTTCGGTGTGCCATGGCAGGAGCAGACTCGCGTGATCGGCCAGGCGCTCGGGCGCGCCGCCGCAAGCGAAACGCTGGTCGTAGCCACCGAAGCGCTGCGCGCCGGCCGTGAACGTGCGACCGGCACGCGGCACGCGTGCTGCGCGCCGAGCGGCCGTCACTTGGCAGGCCGGGGGTGTCAATATAATCTAACATCAGGTGTTAGATTGGACTGAACCGGCTTTCGCTTCGGCCAGTTGGGACACGTATCTGCAGCGTGTTGAGCAGTGAGTCTGTGCTCCACGCGCGCGAACGTTGTGTTCGTCTCGTTAGGACAGTGCTGATCGTATCGGCGGTACAACGCAAACACATGCGCCGGCGACGAATCGTGGCGGAGCCGTGCCGGCGCATGCCCCCCTGATTATGGAGGTACACCCATGATACGCCTGCTGTCAATCCTGGGCCTGGGCGCGCTGCTGACCGCGTGTGGAACCGCGTCCACCGCTGCGCCGACCGCGCCGGCCCCACCTGCCGTACCGACCACTGCCGCCACAGCGGCCCC
>FLYN01004725.1_pt1 | contig 13171 bp, 14 predicted proteins | sample 1122621 | NCBI WGS metagenome assembly FLYN01 (sample SAMEA4346792, study PRJEB14843) | hot springs metagenome | biome: Terrestrial Biome; feature: Habitat; material: Sediment | place: India | collected 2012-06-12 | depth 1760 m
TGAAAGGGCTGCGATCAGGGTGTTAAAGAACTTTTGTCCAGATACTTAAATGCTTCAGATGCTGCGGCGGCATCCACCCGCAATCCCCAGTGCTGCCGCACCACCCCGCTCTCAGCTTGGCAATCGGGGTGGAGGCGAAGATGGGGCACTGAGCTGCGGGCGCGCAGCGCCTGCAGTCCAGTGCCATCAACCTCCTCCCCGCTCCCAGAAGGAGTGGAGTTGGGGTAAGGGCAGTGGGGCGCAGCACGCTGCGGCGAAGCGTGGTACGAACATGGGTTCGGTCCGGCCTTGCACCCAAGCGCGATCAGGGCCAGAGGGTAAGGGCGCGGCCGTCATGCCGCAAGCGTTCCCTGGAAGCACTAGTCCACGTCGGCGTCCGTTCGTCACTGGGTGCCCGCGGGCGTGCGCCCGCCAGGCAGCCGTGCGTGCAGCGTACCAACGGACGCGTGAGCGTACCAGCCCCGCCCTGGCCGGCCAGCGATCATGAGCGGCGTTGGGGAGCAAGCGTGAGCATCGATCAGGAGGAATATCATGCAAATCATCGACGTGCGGATGGTCCTGCCACCACGACGCCATCCGTTGATCTTCGAGACGTTCGCGGCGCTCAGCCCCGGCGAGGCCTTTATCCTGGTCAACGATCATGATCCCCGGCCGCTCTACTATCAGTTCCGCCACGCGCACGAGGGCGAGTTGACCTGGGAGTACCTGGAGCAGGGGCCGACAACCTGGCGGGTGAAGATCGGCAAGGCTGCAGTGAACGCATAACACGGCAGGCTGCGCGTTCCCGCCGGCGAAGGCCGCTGGCGGGGCTCGCCGCTGGCGCTGGGATGGAGCGATCGAGCGATGAGACGGCGCATGCGCATTCAGTTTCTGCTGCTGGCGCTCGGGCTGCTGGCGCTGCTGGCTGGCATGTGGGGCGGCCTGCTGCGGCTCGGCTGGTCCTGGCCGCTCCTGGCGCCACCGCTCCCGATGGTGCACGGGCCGCTGATGGTGTCGGGCTTTCTCGGCACTCTGATCAGCCTGGAGCGCGCCGTGGCATTGGGGCGGCGCTGGGCCTACGCCGCGCCGCTCCTCTCTGGCGTGGGTGCACTGCTCTTGATCGGCGGGGTAGCGCCATGGCCCGGCCCGCTGCTGATGCTGCTCGGCAGCACCCTGCTGGTGGGTGTCTTTGTAGCGATCCTTCGTCGCCAGATGGCTCGGTTCACTGTGATCATGATACTGGGTGCGCTGGCCTGGCTGGTGGGCAACCTGCTCTGGCTGGCGGGTTGGCCGGTGTTCCGGGTGGTGAGTTGGTGGCTGGGCTTCCTGGTGCTCACCATCGCGGGTGAACGGCTGGAGCTGAGCCGGATGCGGCAGCTCACGCACCGGCAGCATCTGGCCTTCGATTCCGCCGTCGGCCTGCTCCTCGGCGGCCTGGTGCTCTCCGTGTTCACCTATGACGGCGGAATGCACCTGAGCGGCGCCGGCCTGACTGTGCTGGCGCTCTGGCTGGGGCGCTACGACCTGGCCCGCCGCACCGTGCGCATGGCCGGCCTCACCCGCTTTATCGCTGTGGCCCTGCTGGCCGGCTATGTTTGGCTCGGCATCGGCGGCGTGCTGGCGCTGATCGTCGGCGGCGTCATCGCTGGGCCCTTCTACGATGCAATGCTCCACACCATCTTCGTAGGCTTTGTGATTAGCATGGTCTTTGCGCATGCTCCGATCATCTTTCCGGCCCTGGTGCAGGTGCCGGTGCCATTTCAACGTAGCTTCTATGCCCATGTCGCGCTGCTGCATCTCTCGCTGATCGCGCGCGTGGGTGGCGACCTGGCCGGTGTCTTCGTGTTGCGGCGGCTGGGTGGCCTGATGGGTGCAGCAGCGATGCTCATGTTTCTGGCGTTGACGCTGCGCGCCGCGCGCACGGCAACCACGACCCGCCCGGTAACACAACTGCCAGGAAAGGTCAGAGAACAGCCCTGAGGTGATCGTTCTGCGAGGAGCCGCTCGGGTAGAAGACGCACGTGCGCTTGAAGGGAACCACTGCGCGCTGATCTGCGCCAGCCCAGCACCCCCATCCCCACCCCGTGCGCGGCTGACCATCAGTGGCGTGCATCTACCGCGCTTTCCGCGATCCGCCGCTGCCGGACAGTGAACATCGCGCCGCTGATCAGGCTCCGAATCAAGCCAAAGAATGTTGCCAGCCAGGCCAGCAGCGCCACATAGATGAAGACGCGCGGGATCGCCAACAGGAAATCCAGGTTCAGCGCTTTGGCCAGCTGAAAGGTGCTGGCGGTGTACATCCCCAGTGGGAAGACCATGCCCCAATACTGGACATCGTAGACCAGCGGATAGCGCTCGACCACGTGGCGCCAGATCCCCAGGACGAACAGCAACGGGATCCACCAGGTGCCAGCGGCCCAGAAGAACAGCGTGAAGCCCTTCAGGAACGGCACAATCTCGCTGAGGAACGGCCACGCTGACGTGCTCAGGATCAGCGTAGCGCCCGCAAGCGTGGTGATGGCTACCGCGCCCATGTTGATCCAATACGGTGGGGTCAGCGCGGCGCTGGTCAACCGGACAAAGGTCAGGCGATAAAAGATCAGCGTGATGATGCTGAGATAGAGCATACAGCCGAGCAGGAACATACACAGCGTGAAAAAGAGCAGCAACTCGCGCCTATCCTCCACGTGCGGCGCCAGCAGCGTCCCCAGCACCGCAATCGATTGTGTGGCCACCGCTGCGAGCAGCCATGCGCCGTTGATGCCGGTTTCCAACGACGGCTTCTCCGCGCGCACGGTCACGACGGTGAAGAAGCTGAACATCACCAGCAGCCAGAGCAGCAGACCGAGTGCCCAGAGGACTTGTGCCACAGTCACCGCACTGGCGACAACGAGCACCTGCACGCCCAGCACGCACGTCCCCGCCACGAGCGTGAAAAATCCCGGCCCGCGGGCATGATTGGTGAAATCGGCCAGCACGCGCGGGAAAAAGCGCACCAGGCGAATGAGCAGCAGCAGCCAGAGGAGCGCATAGCACACGATGTTGAGCACCAGCAGCGCCCAGGCCACCAGCCCCAGCTCCAGCCGGTACGCGGCGACCGAGATAATTCCGGTCGCCATCACCAGGGCGAACGAGGCTGGAAACAGATCCGCGATAGCTGCCGCAATAGACCTCTTCACAACGTCGACGCTCATCACGGCCTACCCGGTGTGCCAGCCGACGGGCGGCGCATGCGCGGGCGGCGCCTGAGCAGCCGCAGCATGAGCAGCCCACCCAGGAAGATCGCCCCCGAGACCAGCGCCAGCTGCCAGACCCGCGCGCCGGCGCCGGCGAGGTACAGGTCGAGCGCGATCGTCAGCAGCCAGAGCTGGATACCCATCAACAGCAGACCGATCGCCAACCCGGCCAGGACCAGCGTCAGCTGGCCCGGTGGGGGTGGCTGGCTCACTGCCTCGTCTGGCCGCTTGCGCCCAACATATGCTGGTTCATGCTCGTTTGAAGGCCTCACGGCTCCACCCCTTCGGCGACCAGCAGCTCGCCGTCGCGGCGCAGGCGGATGCGTGGGAGCCGGCGCTGCGGCGGGCCGGCGATCGGCTCGCCGGTCTGTGGGTCGAAGACCCCCTCGTGGCAGGGGCAGTACAGCCGATTGCGCTCAGCCTGGTAGTACACCGCGCACGACAAGTGCGTGCAGCGCTGGCTATAGGCCACGAATTGATCGCCGGGCAGGCGCAGCAAGACCGCCTGATCGTCGGGCTCAGGATAGGCGAAGTACACGGCCTGGCCTTCCAGCACATCGGTCGCACGGGCGATCGGCTGCTCCTTCGTCTCGCGCGGCCGCTGCAGCAGGCCCAGGACCGCCAGCAGCGTCGTGCTGGCGAACAGCGCCCCCGACGTGTAGACCGCGAACTCCAGGAAGCGCCGCCGCGACACCAGGTCGTCGGCGTCCCAGTGATACGGGAACTCGGCCCGCCAGCGCTTGACCTGCTCTCCATTGGCAGGCTGCTCGCTAGCGCCGGCGTCGTCGAAGTGGTGTGCCTGCGTCATATGACCCACGCCTCCTGGCGCGTTCCATCGGCCCGCCCCAGCTCGGCCTGCGCCTCACGCAGCAGCGCGCCGACGTTCAGTTTGGCCTGATTCTCCGGCAGCACGTGGTAGACTTTGGTGCGGATCTCCTGCTCACCGAAGATTGTGACATTGGATGCCCGACCGCGCCGTTGATGGGCGAACTCCTCATAGTCGCCGTACCAGAGCGCCTGGGTTGGGCAGGCTTGGGCGCACCACGGCTGCAAACTCTGGGAGGTGCGGTCGTAGCACAGGTTACACTTCTTCATCAGCCGTGCCTCAGCGTCCATCTTGGGCACGCCAAAGGGGCAGGCGTAGACACAGTTGCGGCAGCCGATGCAGCGCGAGGCGTCGGCCATCTGCACCACCCCATCGGGCGTGATCTGGATGGCCATCACCGGGCAGACCTGCGCACACGGCGCGATCGGGTCGACGCAATGCATGCACACCGTCGGCTGGGTAGCGACACTCCAGTTACGGTCGATGAAATCGACCATCACCATGCTCTCGCCCTTGTGCGAGTCGCACTCACGGCAGGCCGCCTCGCAGGCGCGGCAGCCGATGCAGCGCGCTGGGTCGACGAATAGCGTCTTTATGGCCATGCTTTGTCCTTCTGCTAAAGGGTAAGGGTGAGGGGGTAAGCAACAATGGAGATTCCGTGATACCAATGATTCTAACAGCGTGACTTTTTTCGGTTCGAGCGCAATCATGCGCAACAATGGAGATTCCGTGATACCAATGATTCTAACCCTTACCCTCTACCCCCTCCGGCGCCTGGCCCTCACGGTGGGTGTAGGGGAACATCTGTGGCGCGTTGGCGGGCGTAAAGTTCACGCGCGGTCCCTCACCAGTAGTGTCCTCTTCCGCGTCGAGCCGCTCGACCGCCGCCGCACACACCTTGTATTCTGGGATCTTCACGGTTGGGTCGACTGCTGCGTTGGTGATCTGGTTGACTGCCTCGCGATGGCCATAGTGAAATGGGATGAACAGTGTGTCCGGGCGAATGGTTGGCGAGAGGAGCGCCTTCAGCTCCATCGCGCCGCGCGGTGTGCGCACGCGCACTCGCTCATTCGGCCGGATGCCCAGGCGTGCTGCTGCCTGCGGATGGATCTCCACCCACGGCTCGGGGGCCTGGCTGTAGAGGAAGCCCAGCCGGCGAGTCTGGTTGCCGCTCAGGTAGTGATACACCACCCGCCCGCTGGTCAGGCGGAACGGGTAATCGCCGCCAGGCTCCTCGGCCGCTGGCGCGTACTCGATGGCGGTGAAGCGCGCTTTGCCGTCGGGGTGCGCGAAGCGCTCGGCGAACAGCCGCGGCGTGCCGGGGTGATCTTCGGATGGACAGGGCCAGAACACCCCCCCCTGGGCGTCGATCTTCTCCCAGGTGATGCCCGCGTAGTCGGCTATGCCGCCCTTCGATGCCACGCGCAGCTCCTCCCAGATCTCGCGGCTGGACCGGTAGGGGAAGTACTGCCCACGCCCCAGCCGCGCCGCCAGTTGGCAGATGATGTCCACATCGCGGCGCGCCTCGCCCGGCGGATCGGCGGCGCGGTTGATCTTGACCACCCGGCCCTCCAGGTTGGTGGTGGTACCCTCGTCCTCGCACCACATCGAGCCGGGCAGCACCACATCGGCCAGCTCAGCCGTCTCGGACATGAAGAAGTCGATCACCACCAGGGGATCGAGGTTTTGGAGCGCACGTTCCACCACGGCATTGTCGGGCAGCGAGACCATCAGGTTCGAGCAGATCACCAGGCAGCTCTTGATTGTGCCGTCGGCCATCAGGCGCACCATCTCGGTCGCAGCGGCACCTTCCTGGGGAAGCTCAGCCTCGGGAACGCCCCAGACCTGCGCGATATACTGGCGGTGGGCCGGGTCGTCGATCTTGCGATAGCCGGGCAGTTGGTTCGCTTTCTGCCCGACCTCGCGGCCGCCCTGACCGTTGCCCTGGCCGGTCAGCATGATCGTGCCACCGCCTATTTTCCCCACCTGCCCGCGCGCCAGCGCCAGGTTGATGCAGGCCAGCACGTTGTTGACACCATGGGTGCTGTGCTCGATGCCGCGGGCGTGCATAATCAGCGAGGTCGCCGCCTGGCCGTAGACGCGCGCGGCCGTTATAATCCGCTCGGCCGGCACACCCGCGATCCGCTCGGCCAGCTCCGGCGTGTACGGCTCGACCGCCGTGCGCACCGCGTCCCAGCCGACGGTGCGCGCCTGGATGTAGGCCTCGTCGGCCAGCCCGTCGTGAATGATCTGGCGCAGCATGGCGTTCAGCACCGCGATGTCGGTCCCAGGGCGGACGGGCAGCCAGAGGTCGGCGGTGCGCGCGGTGGGGGTCTCGCGCGGGTCGATCACGATCAGCGCGGCGCCGCGGTCGCGGGCGCGCCAGAGCCACTGCATGGCCACCGGAAAGCACTCGGCGACGTTGGCGCCGACCACCAACAGGCAGTCACTCAGCGGGATATCGGTCAGAGGCACTGGCGCGCGGTCGATACCAAAGGCCTTGGCGTAGGCTGCCGCTGCCGAAGACATGCACAGGCGCCCGTTGTAGTCGATGTGGCGCGTACCCAGGCCGACCCGCGCGAACTTGCCCATCAGGTAGCACTTCTCGTTGGTCATCGACGAGCCACTGTAGACCGCAATGGCGTCACGACCGTGCTGCTGCTGGATGGCCTGCCAGCGCTGGGCGACGTAGTCGAGCGCCTCGTCCCAGCCGACACGCTCCAGCCTCCCACCCTTGCCGCCCCGCCTCATCAGCGGGAAGGTCAGGCGGTCGGGATGATTGACCTGCTGATAGGCGACGACACCCTTGGGGCAGAGCGCGCCGCGATTGTGCGGGTAGTCGCGTGGCTCGACGCCAATGACCTGGCCGCCGCTCACGCGCAGGTACATGCCGCATTGGACACCGCAGAAGCAGCAGTGGGTCGGGATGAGCAGCTCGGGTAGTCGGTCGGCGGCGTCCCACCCGCTCTTGGATCGACCGGCGCGCTGAAAGTCGTAATTTGGATCACGATCATGGAAAAAGTCTTTGTTGACGCTCATGCCAACCTCATCGCGAAGCATATCCATGAGGACAATGCCGCATTCTGGCCACTGAAATCTACAAGAATCGCTTGCCCATCAATTGGTAATACGCCTGGCCACGCAGCACGCGCTTGCAGGTCGGGCAGTAATCTTGCAGCCAGCCGCGCCCGGCACCGAGATCGTAATTCTGATCCAGCTCGACCAGCGTCAGCTTCAGGTCATCCACGAACTGCTGCGAGGGCAACTCCTGGCTGCAGCGCTTGCAGCGACCAGTCTGCGCCTGCTGGCGATAGTGCTCGAGATCCTGGTTGACGGTCTGGTACAGCGTCACCCCGATGCTGGCGGGGCGCTGGACAATGTGGAAAAACTTGCCGAACGGGATCGAGATCAGCCAGGCGACTACGGTGACCTGGTGCGCCAGCGACAGGAACCAGTAGAACTTGCCCTCCCACCAGAGCGACGAAGCCGTCAGCGCTAGCCCGGTCACAGCGATCGCGAAGAGCAGGATCAGTGGCATCAGGTCGAAGCCGAAGCGCTGGGTCGTCAGCAGTCCCACATCGTTGATCCGCCGCCAGAGCGCCATCCCAACACCAAGGATCAGCAGCAGCGCGGTGAAATCAAGCCCATGGAACAGCGCGAAGCCAGTCCTGGCCTCGATCGGGAACTGGAAGATCGGCAGGCCGAAGAACCAGAGTTGATAGTGATCAGGTGGGACGAAGCTGAAACGGATCCAGCCGAAGGTCAACGGCAGCGTGATCGCCAGCGACAGCAGCACACCCCAGAAGATCGACATATGGGCAACCCAGCGCGCCAGGCTGCGCTTGAGAATGAAGGTCTGACCGAAGATGTCGTGCCACCAGGCCAACGGGATCAAGGTGGTGTAGCGGCGGAAATTGCGCCAGGAGAGGAAATTGCGCCAGCCGCCTTTGAAGTAGCGCCAGGTTGGCGGGCGAGTGATCCAGAGCGTATAGCGATAGACGATCGCAGCCAGGGCGAACACCGTGGCGACGGCATAGCCGATCAGCGCGGAGTCGAAATCTTTGAAGCCACGCGAACCAAGAAAGATCAGCAGCACCAGCAGCAGGGCAGACAGAACGGCAAACACCGCGGCGGGAAGTGTGCGTCGCGTCATGTCGTCCTCACGGGTGATGCTGCAGGAGTTGGGGTGCGTTGAGGGAAGCACTGGCACGATTCTGACACGCTCCCCAGACTCTGTCAAGTGGCGAGGTCACGAGGAAGCGAGGCAAACCAACCGAACCCGAAAATAAAGAACTCACAGTTTGCAGCCAAAGTGCAGCCTGATCCAGAGGGCGTCAGGATTTGACGGGTTACCTGGGAGATGCTACCCTTCTGTCCAGGCGTAACAAAGCCATGGACGACAGTACGGAGAGTGAGCCGCCTGACAGTTCCCCCGCGACCAGCTTCTACGGTGCACGCTGGGGCCGGGGCCACCCCTGGCTACAGGGTGCGCGAAGGCGAAACATGTAGGAGCCGGCAATGTCGATACCACTCAGCGCCAGCGCCCGGCGCGTTCAAGAGGCTCTGACGGCACGTGGCCTGCCGTGCCGGGTTGTTGAGCTGCCGGTCAGCACCCGCACCGCCCAGGACGCCGCCGCGGCGGTGGGATGTGCGGTCGGCCAGATCGTTAAATCGCTGGTCTTCCGCGGCACGCGAACCGATCGGCCGATTCTGGTGCTCGCAAGCGGCGCGAACCGCGTGAACGAGGCCCGCCTGAGCGCACTGGTCGGCGAGCCGGTTGGCAAAGCCGATGCTGCCTTTGTGCGCGCCCATACCGGTTTCGCGATCGGCGGTGTTGCGCCGATCGGCCACCCCGCGCCGCTGGTGACGTATATCGATGCCGCTCTGCTACAGTACGACGAGATCTGGGCGGCGGCCGGCACGCCTAACGCAGTCTTCGCGCTCACCCCCGCCGACCTGCAGGCGCTGACCGGTGGAACGGTCGTGACGATTACCTGAAGGTCGGTCGCCGCTGGCGCGCGGCAGCCAGGCGGCCGCATCGCGGCGGCCGGGCGCTTTCCATCGGCTTGCGCCGCCGGAAGGCGCTATGCTATAATCCAGGCGGTACGGCTCTGCCGCCAGGAGCGCGGTATTCCCGCGGTCGAGCAGCGCCACGCTCGTCGTGGGCTGCTTTTTTGCGTTCGCTTCGCCGGGCGGGTTGCATCGGGCAGCGAGGAGGGCGACCGTTGGGGGGCAGTGCCCTGCCCGCCCCGCCCGCCATCGCCAGCGACACGGAGCCTTGTCTCAGTCTGAAAAGCGACATGCTGTGATCACCCGGCACGCCAGCGCGCGCGCGATGATGCTCTGCCTGCTGCTGATGCTGCTATCGGCGTGCATTGCCACGCCGACATCCGTAGCGCCAACGCCACCCGCCGAGCCCGCAGAAGGCGGGGTCACCCTCTTGCTCTGGCATGGCTGGTCGGGAACCGATCGCCTGGTGCTCAGCCGGCTGGTCGATCAGTACAATGGGCAGCACCCCGATGGCCGTGTGCTCCTGCAGTCGGTCCCACTGGCGACTTTCGGGGAGGCCCTGCGCGAGGCTGTAGTGGCCGGGAGCGGCCCACACCTGGTGCTGATCCCCAACACCTGGATCGGCGGCCTGGCCGAGCTCGGAGTCGTGCAGCCGATCGACGACCTGATCCAGCCGGCTGAGCGACGCGCCTTGCTGGCGGCGACGATCGGCGGTGCCCAGGTGCGCGATCGCGACGGCGTCCAGCGCCTGTACGGGTTGCCGATCAGCTTCGACACCCTGGCGCTGTACTACAACACCGCCAACGTCATCGATTCACCAGACGACACGACCGAACTGATCGCGCTGGCGCATGGGCTGAGCGATCCGAACGCGACGCCACCGCGTTGGGGGCTGGCGCTCAATCTCTCGCTCGATAATACGATCGGCTATCTGTACGCCTTCGGTGGGCGCATCTTCGACGATCAGGGCCGGCTGGTGCTGGCCAGCGCCGGGCGCGACGGCACCGAGCGCTGGTTGAGCTGGTTGCTCGAGCTTAGCGCCGATCAACGCGTGCTCGCCCGCGACAACAGCATCCAGATCGACCGCGTGCTGAAAAACGGCTACGCGCTCATGACGTTCGACTGGTCGCATCAATTTGCAGCCTATCGAAGCCTGTGGGGTGATCAGCTGGGTGTGGCCTCGCTGCCGCGGCTGAGCGCCACCAACCAGCCGCCGCAGCCGTATGTGGCGAGCGAACTGCTGGCGCTCAACAGCCGGGCCGGGCCGCAGGAGCGCGCCGCCGCGGCCACCTTCATGCGCTTTATGCTCAGCGAGCAGGCGCAACGCGAGCTGCTCAGGAGCAACATCCAGCCCGCGCGTGGCGACCTGTCATTGGACGGCGCAGGCCCCGAGCTGGCGGCCGCCCGCGCGTTCCGTGCGCAGGCCGATCAGGGCCTGCCGATGCCCAACAGCGTCACCCGCGATATTGTGTGGCAGGAACTGAAGCGCATGCAACAGCACGTGCTGATGGGAATCGCCAGCCCCTCCGATGCGGTGACCGAGGCCGATGCGCGCTTGCGCGAGCGGCTCCAGGTGCCTGGGCCATGAGTTGGCGCCGCCAGGCGATCGCACGTTGGTTGCGGAATCGTGACAAAATGTGAGCGGATCGCGCGTCTATAAGACATGCCTAGTTGCTCTATGTCAAAAAATGTAGTAGAATGAGCACAAGCGACCGTATAAGACGGCAGCCCGTTGGTGGGTTTGCTGCCCAGCTGTGCATCGTCGCCTCTGTCTCAGGTTGCGCACACGGCCTTTAAGGAGGATCTGAATGGCTAGCAGAACCGAAGAGATGGTACGGCATCTCAAGGCCTTGCAGATGAATACGCCTGACATCGAAGCTTCCGCCGTCGTGAGCGTCGACGGCTTGATTATGGCCTCGGCGCTGCCCGCCGATGTCGAGGAAGATCGCGTCTCGGCGATGAGCGCCGCGATGCTCTCGCTGGGTGAGCGGATCGCCAGCGAGCTCAAACGCGGTCAGCTCGACCAGGTCTTTGTGCGCGGCGAGGATGGCTATGTCGTCCTGGTGTCGATCGGCGAAGAGGCGGTGCTGACTGCGCTGGCGCTCAGCCGTGCCAAGCTTGGCCTGGTCTTCCTTGAAATGAAGCGCACCGCCAACGAATTGATCAGCCTTGTGTAAACGCCCCCTCCTTGCGGGCCGTCCATGCAGGTCAGGTGGATCGCCATCTGGCCTTTTTGCTGCCCCGGCGTGCGGTTGCTGTCGCCTGCCACGCAGAGTATAATGTGCCCTGGACACAGCGATCCCCGGGCCGGAGCTATGAGCACACGCACCCGCGCGCTTGCCGTGCAGCAGATGCCCGCCAGAGCCGGCGCCCAGCCGCGCCAGATCGAATACGCCGGCCTGACCTGGCTGGATCTGATTCAACCGACCGTCGCGCAGGTCACTGCATTGCGCGACCGCTTCGGCTTTGATACCCTGGCCCTCGAGGATGTGCTGTCGCAGATCCAGCGCCCCAAGCTCGATGTGTACGCTGAAAACGAGTACCTGTTCCTGGTGCTGCATTTCCCGATCTTCGACAAGGCCGATCGAGTCGCTTCTGCCAGCGAAGTCGATATCTTCGTTGGCCCTGATTATGTCGTCACAGCCCACGACGGGCGGCTCAAGCCGCTGCGGCGGCTGTTCGCAGCAGCCGCGACCGATGAACGCGCCCGGGCGCAGCTCATGGGGCGTGGGCCAGGGTACCTGCTCTACCGGATCATCGACGCGCTCATTAAGTCGTGTTTCCCCATGCTCTATCGGGTGGACGATCACCTGGCGCGGATCGAAGCGAACCTCTTTGGACGCAACGCCCGGGCGATCGCTCGCGAGCTCTCGTTCGCCCGGCGCGACATTATCGCTTTGCGGGGCATCCTCAGCCCCAATCTGCCGGTCATCCGGATGCTCGCGAAGCATCGGCACGTGTTCCTGCGGCTGGATCAGGCGGTCTATATGGGGGATCTCGCCGATGGCCTGCATAAGCTCTGGGATCTGCTTGCAGAGCAGAAGGAGGTCGTCGAAGGGCTGAACGCTACGCTCGATAGCCTGCTCGTCCACCGGATTAGCCAGGCCCTCCAGATCCTTATGGCCATCGTGGCGGTGGTGCTGCCGCTGATCCTGGTCGCAAACCTCTTTGCGATGAACGTCGACCTGCCGCTCGCCCAGTACCCCTCCGCGTTTGCGATCCTGATCCTGGTGATGATCGGCCTGGCCGCTGGTGCGCTAGCGCTGCTGCGTTATAAAGACAGGATTTGATCAGGAGTATCGCATGACACAGACGAATCTGGCCGATCTGATTCGCACCGTCCCCGACTTCCCGATCCCGGGCATCCAGTTCAAGGATATCACCACGCTGCTGCGCGATGGGGCAGCTTTCCGGCACGTAGTCGATACGTTTGCAGCGCGCTATGAGCATCGTTCGATCGACGCCGTGGTCGGGATCGAGTCGCGCGGCTTTATCTTCAGCGCTCCGCTCGCCTACCGGCTCGGGGTCGGGCTGGTGCCGATCCGCAAGTTCGGCAAGCTCCCCGCTGCGACGCATCAGATCGAATATCAACTGGAGTATGGCACCAACAAGCTCGAGATCCACTGCGATGCGTTCGATCCCGGCGCGCGGGTGGTGGTCGTCGACGACTTGCTGGCGACGGGGGGCACGGTCGCGGCAGCCTGCCGCCTGGTCGAACTGGCCGGCGGTGTTGTCGAGGAGGTCGCCTTTCTGATCGAGCTGACCTTCCTCAACGGCCGCGAGAAGCTGGCGAAGTACCCGGTGTTCGCGTTGATCCAGTATTGAATCTTTTAATCTCCGATCGCGCTCAGGTGCCGCGTCCAGCGGGCGAGCGCCGCGAGCAGCGCGCGGATCTGCTCGCGCGTCGGCTCGTCGATCAGGTTGCCCTGCGCATCGAACTTCTGAGCAGCATACGTGATGTGCACCAGCGGCCGTTGCAAGACCAGGGTGTTGGTGTAGACAAAGATCTGGCGCAGGTGGAGTTGGGCGCGGACGGTACCGAACGTGCCGACCGAGACGCCCATGATCGCGGCCGGCTTGTTGTTGAGCGACGAGTTCGGGACCGGCCGCGAGGCCCAGT
>FLYN01001089.1_pt1 | contig 13158 bp, 14 predicted proteins | sample 1122621 | NCBI WGS metagenome assembly FLYN01 (sample SAMEA4346792, study PRJEB14843) | hot springs metagenome | biome: Terrestrial Biome; feature: Habitat; material: Sediment | place: India | collected 2012-06-12 | depth 1760 m
CTCCCGGCCAGCACCACCATCTTGCCATCGGTTACCGAAGTATCGGTCTGGCTGGCGATAATGGAGGCCAGATCAGAAGCCTCAGCGACCCGCTCAACCCCATGACTCATGGTGCTGTTGCTGGCGCTGGCTTCGATAAACGCCACCGCTGTATCTCTGAACAGGTCAGGCGCTTTTGCCATCAACTGTTTCTGCGCCAGTTCAGCGTCCGTGAGTTGAGGGAATGGAGCGCCCTTTTTTCCCAGGATAATCACCAGATCGCCCCGAACGCGCGCGAGAAAATCCTCACCGTTCCCCTGAGCGTTTAGACGCGCCTGCACTTCTTCCAGCTGGGATTTGGGCAGCGTGGTATTGAGGTAATAGGAACGAACCCGTTGGCGGGATCGTTCCTGCGTCTTTAACTCGCTAAAGCGGCCTTGCTCCGGCAAGGCATACAGCCACACGTAATTGCGATTATAATGCTCGACCCGCCCGGCAGCTTTGAGCTGGTTGAGTTCATAATCGGTAATCGCGTGGCCGAAGTCATGATCTTGGAAGCTGCGATACCGTCCGCTCAACAAATCCTGTACGTGCGTCTCACCCCATTGAACGACAAACGTCCCATCCGCCAGTATAAATACATGATGACGCGATACTGCGGAGCCACTGAGAATTCTATTCATTAGAAACTGACACGCTTAAACCTGTTGAGCCTGTCTGCTAGAGCTGCACGAAGTAGGACGCGGCTGCACGGTCAATCAAATCTTTCGTCAGCTTAGGCGGAACGTTCAGGTAGGTGGCGATGTCAATCAACTGGTTCAGCAGGTCGCGTGGATGAACCGCCCGCAGCTCCCGATCATGGTTGATGTACCACTCTTTGAGCAAGTAGGCCAGGCCCTGTTCGTCATACTCGATGTTGTTCAGGCGGCACATGATCTTGAAGATGTCGCGGAACTGGTCGTAGGTTGGATTGCCCACTTCGATCTTGTGCCGGATACGCCGCAAGAATGCCTCGTCCACCAGGTCGCGCGGGTCGAGATTGGTTGAGAAAACAATGAGGACGAAAAACGGAACTTCAATCTTCCGCCCGTTGTGCAGCGTCAGGAAATCCGCTCCTTTTTCCAGCGGCACAATCCACCGGTTGAGCAGATCGCGCGGGCGCACCTGCTGGCGGCCAAAGTCGTCAATCAAGAACATGCCGCCATTGGCTTTCACCTGGAATGGCGCTTCGTAGAACTTGTTGATTTCGTCGTACACCAGATCCAGCCCGGCCAGCGTCAGCTCGCCGCCCACCATAATCATGGGCCGGCGGATTTTGATCCAGCGCGGATCGGCGATCACGCCCGTGCTGTGTCTCACCTTTTCATTGTCCGGCGAGAGTTCGTGGTTTACGCTGTCAAAGACACGCACAATCTGGCCGTCCACGTCAATGGCGTAAGGAATCCAAATATCATCGCCCAGGATAACACGCCCCACCTTCTCCGCCAGCGTCGTCTTACCGTTGCCGGGCGGGCCATACAGGAAAATGGAACGGCCTGAATTAATGGCCGGCCCAACCTTTGCCAGCATTTCTTCAGAGACGACGAGGTTCGTCATCACTTTTTGCAGGTCGCCCTGGTGAACCACCAGCTTAGACCGGTTCTGCTCCTTCATCGCGCGCACGTACTGGGCGAGTGTGACCGGGCAGGCGCTCGCATACTGCGAACGCTCCATCGCCTCGCGCGCCTTTTCCGCTCCCTTTTCCGAAATCAAATATTGGAAGGAGGCCTCGCCGAATCCGCCTGACCCGCGAACCTCAACAAACTTTTCCCGTTTCAGAAAATCAAATACGCTGTCCAGCACACCCACAAACGGCAGCTTCACGATCTCGCTGATCTGGTGACCGGCCATGTAACCGCCGAAGTACAGGACTTTGAGAACCAGATCGGCCACCGCCAGCAGGTTCAGGCCAGTATCCTCCAGGCTGGTCATCGGCGGGGGCGACCAGGAGGGAGCAGGCTGATCTTTTAGCGACTGAATAGGAGAGCGCTGTCCACCGAGACTCTTGATTTGTGGACTGGGACTGTCACTCATAAGCCAGATTCCTTAATTCTAAGATGGTTTGCAGACGATAGTAGCAGGGCCGGTCAACAGGGATGCACCCTTACGGCGCAGCCTGCCAGACGAATTCCCCTGCTGAATCGGACACATACCTGACGGTGCGTGTTGATGCCTACGTTGATTATAGTCATAAAAAGCCCTTACACAAACTAAATGGTTTGTTTTTTCGAACTTGAGCAATCGCTGGCTTTCAGGTAGATTAAGATTTGTTATGGTACGGGAGTACCAATTGTTTCAGAGTGAACAAGCCACGACCATAACAAACCTATTCAAGGATGGTTGAACAAAATTTATGATTGAGCGCATTCAATGGTTGGGAAACGGCAGTTTCATCGTGCAAGGCCCGCCGTTGATCTACATCAATCCCCGGCGGGTAGCGCGCAGCGTGTTCCACGCCGATGTCATCCTGGTCACCCAGGATCACTACGAACACTGTTCATTAGCCGACATTGATAAGCTGCGGGGGCCGAATACCAGGGTCATCGGAAGCGAACAAGTTGCCAGAGAAATTGACGACTGCATTGTCCTCCGCCCCTGGCAGAGTTTGACCGTTGACCGCGCGTGCATCAAGGCTGTCCCGACCGCCGTCCAAGCAAAACACCCTCAAGCGGATAATGGGTTGGGATTTATCATTTCGGTAAACTACTTTGATATTTACTATTCGGGCGATACCCAGGCTATTCCTGAATTGGAGCGGATTCGCCCTGATATTGCCATCCTGCCGATAGATAATCACGGCGCTTTAACCGTCAGTGAAGCTGTTCAGTTGGTTAAGGCGATGCGCCCCCGCTGGGTCATTCCAGGAGGAACGGGTGGCGCTGCGCTATTGGACGCCGAGTCCTTCAGCCAGCAGGTGAAGGATTTGACGGAAGTCGTTTTGCTACCGCGACAGAAATAAACAATCAGATCATTCGAGGAAAAAAAGAGGGGCGAGTTTTAGCGAACTCGCCCCTCCATTGTTGATCGTAGAAGCGGAATTTAGGCAGCGGGATCAATCGTCCCGTTGTCAGCCCAACTTAACTCAACGCCATCTGCCCCATACAGATGAGGGCGGATTTCCCCATTGATAACTCCGGCGTCAATGACCACCCGTTGAATGTCCTCGCGCCCAGGTATCTCAAACATCACGTCGAGCAAGCGGCTTTCGATAATCGCCCGCAGCCCGCGCGCGCCTGTGCCCCGCTTCATCGCCAGGTCAGCCGCCGCGCCCAACGCCGACTCTTCAAACACCAGCTCCACGTCGTCCAGGCGCAGCAGTTCGCGGTACTGCTTGACCAGCGCGTTCTTTGGCTCAACCAGTATCTTCATCAAGGCTTCGCGATCCAGCGGTTCAAGCGTCACGATAACCGGCAGACGGCCTACAAATTCGGGGATCAAACCGTATCCGATCAGGTCTTCCGGGCCAATTTCACGCAGCAGCGCTGCTTTATCCAGCTCGGAGCGCTTGCTGACGGCATGGAAACCCAACGTCCCCTTCGTGCCAACACGTCGCGCGATATGATCTTCGATGCGATCAAAGGTGCCGCCGCAAATGAACAGGATGTTGGTCGTGTCAATCTGCAAAAATTCCTGGTGGGGATGCTTGCGACCACCCTGTGGCGGGACGTTGGCAATTGTGCCCTCCACAATCTTCAACAACGCCTGCTGAACCCCCTCGCCTGACACGTCGCGGGTGATAGAGGGGTTATCGTTCGACTTGCGCGCAATCTTATCTACCTCGTCCAGATAGATAATCCCCCTCTCGGCGCGCGCAATGTCGCCGTCGGCGGCCTGTATCAGACGGAGCAGGATATTCTCCACATCCTCGCCGACATAACCGGCTTCGGTCAGCGCCGTCGCGTCGGCAATGCAGAAGGGCACATCGAGAATGCGCGCGAGGGTCTGGGCCAATAGAGTCTTGCCGCTGCCCGTTGGCCCCACCATGAGAATATTGCTCTTCTCCAGCTCAATTTCCCCGCCGCTGTTGCCGGTCTGGATGCGCTTGTAATGATTGTAAACCGCCACGCTCAGAACCCGCTTGGCATATTCCTGTCCCACAACGTATTCGTCCAGATGCGTCATGATTTCGCGGGGCGAGAGCAGCCGCTCGATTTTGAAGTCGGGCGTGGCGGCGTGCTGCGCCGTGCTTTCCTCGAACAAGATACGCTGGCAGAGGTCAACGCAGTTGTCGCAGATGTACACGCCATCTGGCCCGGAGATCAAGCGCTCAACTTCGGTATGGCTTCGGCGGCAGAACGAACAGCGCTGGTTACCTGAGAGTTGACTCACTTTACTTTCTCCAACGCTTTCCGCGTTTCAAGCACCTGGTCAATCAGGCCGTACTCCACCGCTTGGGAAGCGCTTAAGTAGATGTCACGGTCGGTGTCGCGCTCGATAATTTCCCGCTCGCGGCCAGTATGCTTGACAAAAATATCAATGAGCCGGTCTTTCAGACGCATGATCTCATTAGCCTGAATGACAATATCCGACGCCTGCCCTTGAGCGCCGCCCAGCGGTTGGTGCATGTGGACAGTGGCGTTCGGCAGCGCGTAGCGCAGTCCTGTCTCCCCTGCGGTAAGCAGCACGGTGCCAAAACTGGCGGTAAGGCCAACTGCCGTCGTGCTGACGGGCGCGGTAATTTGCTGCATGGTGTCATAAATCGCCAGGCCGGAATAAACCACCCCGCCCGGCGAATTGATGTACATGTTAATCTGGCGATCCTGATCTTCTCGGTCGAGATAGAGCAACTGGGCAACGGTCAGGTTGGCAATTTGGTCGTTAATTGGCGTTCCCAGCAGAACGATCCGGTCACGCAAGAGCAGGGAGTATATATCGTAGGCGCGCTCGCCCCGGCTGCCCTGCTCGATAACCATCGGAATGACGTTGTGAATATTCATGATGACGCAGATTCTCCTTCTTCTGTTACCGGTTCAGAGCCTGCTGACTGTACTTCCTCCAGAGGGGGCGCTTCCCCCTTGGCAATGGCGATAATACGCTGCATGACGTGTTGTTCCAGCAAATCGCTTTTGACGCCTTCACGCATGGAAGGCTCATTGAATAACGGACGCAGGTTATCCGACTGTTCGCCGAAACGGGAAAGGATATTGTTGATTTCCTCGTTGAGATTCTCCTCCGATACCGCAATGTTCTCCGCCTGCACGACTTCACGCAGCACCAGCCCTCGCTTGATAATACGAATGGCGCTGTCACGGTATTCGTTGTGCAGGTCTTCATGGGTCTTGTTCGTGATTTTCATGTAATCGTCCAGCGTCAGGCCGCGCTGTCGCAGGTCATTGTCCAGGCGTTCGAGAATGCTGTGGATTTGATCATCCACCAGCGCTTCAGGAAAGCTCACCGTTGCCTGCTCCACCATCGCGTCGAGCGCCCGCATCCCGTACTCCGAGTTAGCGCGCGTTTCCGCCGTTTTCTGCAAGTTCTCCCGCACGCGGATGCGGAGTTCAAGCAGCGTAAGCGGCTTCTCTTCGCCGGATGTCACGCGGGCAGCGAAATCGTCCGTCAGCGCGGGCAGCGTTACGTTTTCGATTTTCTTGATTGTGACCTCAAACTTCACGCGACGCCCGGCAAGGTCTTCGTACTCTTCTTCATCATCGGGATACGTGATCTCAAACTCGCGGGTTTCGCCGACCGTTGCGCCTTCCAGGGCTTTGGTGAATCCAGGGGCCAGCTCGCGTTCCGGGTCGTCCGACAGCAGCACCAACATGTCATGCTGGTGGAGAAAGGTGTCGTCTTCTTCCTGAGGCTGCTCACCCTCGCTCGCTTCCGGCGTGTCCTTGCCATCAACGAAATGGCTGTGGATGTCAACGGTGACGCGATCCCCAATCGCTGCCGGCTTGTGGCTTTCCTCAATGACAGCGTGCTGCTCCCGAAGCAACTGCAAGACGCGATTGACCGCTTCATCCTCAACCGTCGGCGGGGTAAATTCGAGGCGTACCGAGCGGTAGTCGTTCAAGTTCACCGTTGGCTGGAGCGGAACGACGAAGGTGAACGTCGGCGTCGGTTCGACTTTGAAATCTTCCAGCGCGCCCGGGCCATAGGGTTCAATATCCGACTGGTCGAGCGACTCTTTATAGACCTCGTTGCCCAGCACCTCAATCGCATCGTCGAGGATCGCCCCCTCGCCGATATAGTTTGCCAGGACGCGGTACGGTACTTTCCCTTTGCGAAATCCGGGGATATTGACTCGTTGCGACAGACGACGGGCAGCGACCTGCTTGGCGTTTTCCAACCGCGACGCATCTACCTCGACGGTAAAGCGGGCGGTGTGGTTGTCCAGACGTTCCGTTTGAATATTCAAGATAGATCCTTCGAGGCGCTACATTCGATTATAACATCGGGGAGCAGTGGCGAACGGTTAATCTTTGGGGAAGGCGGGACTCGAACCCGCAAGGTGTAAACCACATGATCCTAAGTCATGCGCGTATGCCAATTCCGCCACTTCCCCTCACCTTTGTTATTATAGTTCACGCACAACCCGCTAACAAGGGGAAATCACTGGATGTCCACGCGCGAGACTTCCTTCAAGTTCACCTCGCCGACCTGTGAGAGGATGCTGGTGATAATCAACTGCGCGAACCGGAAGAGCGCCTGAATCTGGCTGATGCGTTCCATGTAGAGTTCCGAGAGCCTGCGGTCTTCTTCGCTCATCTGGGGCATAGTAGCCTCCAGCCGCTTCACGTCATCTTCCATCACGGACAGCGCCCGCTCGACATCGCGCATCTCGCGCCCGCTCAGGATATTGGCGATGATCTGCCAGAAATCGGTTTCGGCCTCGTAATACTTGCGCCGGCCGCTGCTGCCCCGTACAAACACCTGGCGCACCATGCCCATGTGTTCCAGGGTGCGCAGGTTCATGCTGACGTTCGCCTTTGAAATATCCAATTGTTCAACCAGATCATCCAGCGACAGCGGCGTCGGGCTGAGCAGGAGCGCCCCGTAAAGCTGTCCCATGACTTTGCTGAAGCCAAAGTAATCGGAAAGCTGCCCCAACCCGTCGAGCATACTGTCCTGGACAGCTTTCAGAGTTGCATTCGGTTGGCTGCCGTTCGTCTTATCCGCCATACACCGTTACCTCATGTTCAGCACGTCGTTCAGTGGGACTTTCATAATCACTTAACACTAATCGTAGCACCGTTATGGTTGTCTGACAACAGTTCTAATTACTCGTAACGCAGCGCGTCAATGGGGTTGAGCGCCGCCGCGCGGTTGGCCGGGTAACTGCCGAAGAACACGCCGATTAGGATCGAGATGACCGTCGCCAGCACCACACTCCCCGGATGGACAGACGCCGTCAGGTCGGGTATCGCAACCGAAATCAACGCCGTCCCACCTGCCGCAATTAACACGCCGACTCCGCCGCCGACCAGCGAAAGCACGGTCGCTTCGGTCAGGAATTGCAGCAGAATGTCACGGTTCTGAGCGCCGATGGCCTTGCGCAGGCCGATCTCCCGCGTGCGTTCGGTAACGGTCACCAGCATAATATTCATGATGCCAATGCCGCCCACCAGCAGCGAAATCCCGGCGATCATGCCCAGAAAGACCGTCAGCAGGCCGGTGATGCTGCCCAGGCTCTCCAGCAAGTCGGTCTGGGTAAACACCTGAAAATCGTCCTCATCGCGGAAGCTGATACGGTGCTCTTCGCGCAGCGTCTCCCGGATTTGCTGCGTGAGTGATTCAATGCTGTCACTGGTGCGCGCCTGGACGAGGATACTGCTCAATGGGTAATCGCCCGTCAGAATACGCTCGCCGCTGAGACGAGTCTGGAGCGTCGTGATGGGGACGACAATCAAATCGTCGTCGCTGACGCCGAAGCCTGCCGCGCCGACTCGGTTCAGCACGCCTTCGACGCGGAAGGTCACGTTGCCAATACGAATGCTCTGTCCGATAGGATAAACATCTGCTGGGAAAAGGCGGTTGAGCGCGTCCTGGCCGAGGATAGCCACACGCGCGAGGCTGTCCATCTCACGCTGGTCGAAGAAGCGTCCGGCGACCACGCTGCGGTTGCGTATCGCCAGATAGTCGGTGGTCACACCGAGGACGCGGACGCTGGCCTCACGGCCCTCAAACGTGACGGGCAGCGTGAGGTTGCGCTGAGGCATGACCATCAGCGCGTCGGGCACGCGGAAACTATCCGCCAGCGCTTCCGCATCGCTCAGGCGAAGGCGGTGAAATACGCCCTGGTCGTCCTCGCGTCCAAACACGATAACCAGATTCGTGCCCAGTGCAAGAAACTGGTCGCGCACGTAGGCATCTACTGCCTGTCCTATCGAAACCAGTACGATGACCGCCGCCACGCCAATTGTGATGCCAAGCATCGTCAGCGCCGCGCGCAGCTTACTGCTGCGCAGACTCACCAATGCCATTCGAATATTTTCGTACATCGCTCCACTTTAACCACAGAGGCACAGAGTCCACAGAGAAAGTGATGAAAATTGCTCCGCGTTCTCTGTGGTTCATCTTTCACTCCTTAGCTGAAAGCTAATGGCTGTGATTTCACCGCCGGAGGCGGCCTACGTCCGCTTCACGGATGAAATCAGCTGAAAGCTCTCACTCAAACCGCAGCGCCTCAATAGGTCGCATCCGGGCCGCGCGGCTCGCCGGATACAGCCCGAAGAAGATGCCGATAAAGCTGCTCACCAGGGTTGCCAGCAGCACCGCGTCCAACGTCAGCGACAGCGAGAGCTGCGGGACGAGCGCCATACCCGCGCGCGTCGCCAGCCAGCCCAGGCCGACACCGATCATGCCGCCAATGACCGACAGAACGACACTCTCAATGAGAAACTGCATCAGAATGTCTCTCGCCTGTGCGCCTACCGCTTTTCGAAGGCCGATTTCCTGAGTGCGTTCCGTGACCGAGACGAGCATGATGTTCATAATGCCAATGCCGCCCACCAGCAGCGAAATCCCGGCGATAATGCCGAGAAACACAGTCAGAATGCCTGTCACTTGCCCCAATGACGAGAGCAGTTCGGCCTGGTTGATGATGCTGAAGTCCTGCTCGTCCTGAAACTGGACGTTGTGCGCCGCGCTCAGGTAATCCTCGATTTCGCGGGTGGCCGCGTCCATTGCGTCTTCGGAAACGGCCTGGATATGCAGGATGTCCACGCGATAGCCGCCGTCGCGGGTGCGGGCGCTGTCCAGCCGTGTCTGCGCCGTGCTGATCGGGATGAACACGACCTCGTTCTCGTCACCCAGGAAACTGCTGGATTTCTCCGTCATCACGCCGATGACAGTGAACACGCGGTCATTGATGCGAATCGTTTCGCCAATCGGGTCTATGTTTTTATCGCCGAACAGCCGCTCGACGACGGTTGTCCCCAGCACAGCCACCCGCGCCGCCGTGTCCACGTCCTCTGGCGTGATAAACGCGCCGTCATTACGCGGATACCAGTTGCGCACGTCTTGAAAGTTGGGCGAGACGCCGCTGACCGCCAGTCGCGTCGCCCGCGAGCCGGTGGCGACGGTAGCGAACACCTGAAACTCCATTGCCACCTGCCGGATGCTGGGCGCGATGATCGGGTTGGCAAGATCGTTGGCCTCAATGGTCGTGATCGGCTCAATGGTATTGCGCGTTCCGCTGACAGGCGCAGATGGGAAGACGAACAGCACGTTCGAGCCGAGCGACTGGAATTCCCCGGCGACATACGCCTCAACGCCGCGCCCTAAACTGACGAGCGCAATCACCGCCGTCACGCCGATGATGATGCCGAGCGTGGTCAGCACCGCGCGCAGCCGGTTGGCGGCGAGGCCGCTGAGGGCGATGCGGAGGGATTCGAGGAGGGACATTCCTCTACCTAATAGGCTCTTACCTGATAAATCGCCGGACGATACTTTGGCTCAGGAATAGCCATACCTTCTTCGCGCGCAACCTCTAGCCAGAGTTCTTTGGCAATCAGAACTTGCTCCAATGCCTCCTCCGGTGTTGCTCCCGATGCTGAACACGGCTCCAGGTCAGGAATATCGGCGATATACTCGCCATCTTCCTCACTATAGAAAATATTGATGTGATAGTCCTTCATGCTTCGTCCTCACCCTCATTCTTCAACTCAAGATTATACTGCTCGACCAGAGCTAAAAGTTGGCGCACCTGATACGGTTTCACCTGCTTTCCTTTCGGCTGTATAGGAAAAGGCCTGGGAATCTTCGGATGTGTGATGATGGCTACCTCTAGTTCGTTTCAATTCAAATCCAAAGTCTTCCAGTAAAGTAACAAATTCATCAAATCGGACATTCTTTGAGCCAGCGAGAACTTTTTCAAGAATTTTGTGCTTCTTCATAGTCCTCCTGCGCAATCACCGCCGTCACGCCGATGATGATGCCGAGCGTGGTCAGCGCCACGCGCAGCCGGTTGGCGGCGAGGCCGCTGAGGGCGATGTGGAGGGATTCGAGGAGGGACAGGGGGAAGATCAATTATCTCCCCCGTTTCAATATCCATGATGTAGACTTCTTTTCTTCCATTATAGTCTGATACAAAAGCTAAACTTCCGTTTGAAGAAAAGGCAGGGGAACAGCCATACCAACTGTTATCTACAACCTGAGTAATATGCCCTGTCGTCATATTGAACAGAACAATGCGCGCATTCCTCCCGACAGAGTACGTGAATGCTAACTGTTGGTTGGGCAGCCAAGCAGGACTTGAGGCGCGAACTCGATTGTTTGTGAGATTAGTTAAGATTCCTGTGTGAAAATCCAATTATCCTTATTACGCTATGGCTGTAAAGGCCAGAAACAAATGCCAATCTCCCATCAGTAGATCAAGCGGGACGGGTATCATGGATTTCGTTGTCAGTAATCTGTAGCATCCGTTGAGTGCTAAGTTCATATACATAGATCTCGAAATCGTGCTCATCGCTGGATACGAACGCTACTCTACCGTCTTCCGAAATAGCAGGTTTAGAATAATGTCCTTGCCTTTGAGTGATGTTCATTATTTGTTGAGCATTAATATCAACCAGCACAATGTCTAGAGCACCTTCCTCAGGGCCACCAAACCAAGGCTGAATCACGGCAATAGCGCCGATGTGGGTCTCTGATTGAACCATGCGCTGCGCGGAGATGGAAGCAAATATCACCAGATATAGAAAGAAACCTATAATAGAGACTGATTTCAGTACCATAGATATTCGTTATCTATACACCTCCATACTCTCATGCTGCGACCTGCCCCAACACTTCTGTCTCGTCCTTTCGAATGGGCGTTCGTGCTCATCTACCACCGCCACGACGGGCTGTAAGCTATTTCATCCGTCACCTTCCTGAGCATCCCTGTATTCAAATCCAGCACATAGATTTTGGCTATCCCATCTCGCTCCGATACAAACGCCAGCCGCCCATCGCGCGACCATGCCGGGCTGTAGTCTTCGGCTGCATGATGGGATACGTTATGCGCCAGCCCCGTAACCGCGTCCAGAACATAAATCTCCGAATTCCCATCGCGCGTGGACGTAAACGCCAAGCGCCCATCGCGCGACCATGCAGGCTCCGAATCGTTGCCCTCATTCTGAGTCAGATTGCTGACCACGCCGGTTTGCGCGTCCAGCACAAAGATTTCTTGATTCCCGACGCTGCTCGACGTAAACGCCAGTCGCCCATCAACTGACCACGCCGGCAAATAATCTACCTGACCGCCGTGTACGCCGTCCGCCGCCAATCCAGTAGAAGCGTCTAGCACATAAATCTGCCAGAAGCCGGCGCGATTCGATACGAAGGCCAGATGTCCGTCCACTGACCACGCCGGGCTTTCCTCCTGCGTGCTGCTGCGCGTGACGTTGGCGACTGACCCGCTGTTGGTATCCAGGACATAGATTTCGGAATTCCTGTCGCGCCTTGACGTGAATGCCAACCGTCCATCCCCTGACCATCGTGGCCCAAAATCGCCGCCAGCGCTGCGGCTGACATTGACCCGCAGACTCGAGCCGATGTCTAAAATGAAAATCTCGAAATTCTCCTCACTGATCCCCTGGAATGCCAGGATGTCAGCCTGCCAGGTCTCCCCCACCTTCGATGACAGCCCGATGCCCACCAGAGCGAAAACCCATATTGGCGACACCAGCCAGAGCGCCCACCTCGCCATCATAGGCTGTTATGTATATTCCTCCTCACTTCCGCCATAATACACCTCCCGAAACACCACCTCCATCTCGTCCGCTTCCGATGGCCGCTCGTGTTCCCCGGCCACCAGCGGCTCGGCCACCTGCCTATCCGCGATAACCCTGCCGTCGCGCAGCATAATCACGCGCCGGGTATGGCGGGCAATCCAGGGGTCATGCGTCACGAAGATAGTGGTAATCCCCTGCTCGCGGTTGAGACGCTGGAAAATCTGCATCACCTCCGTGCCGCTGCGCGAGTCGAGGTTGCCGGTAGGTTCGTCGGCCAGAATCATCGCCGGCTCGTTGACCAGCGCGCGGGCAATCGCCACCCGCTGCTGCTGGCCACCCGATAGCTCGCTCGGCAGGTGGTGCAGGCGCTCCCCCAGTCCAACAGCCTCCAGTGCCGCTTTCGCCTTTTTAGTGCGTCCTCCAACGCCGCCGTAGATGAGCGGCAGTTCCACCTGGCGCAGCGCCGTCGTGCGCCGGAGCAGGTTGAAATTCTGGAAGACGAAGCCGATCTTCTTGTTACGGATACGCGCCAGTTCCGCCTCGCTCAGCTTGCTCACGTCCACGCCGTCAAGGTAGTACTCGCCTGAAGTTGGCTGGTCGAGCGCGCCCAGGATGTTCATCAGCGTGCTTTTGCCCGACCCCGACGGCCCCATGATTGAGAGGAATTCGCCCTCGTATATTTTCAGCGTGACGCCGCGCAGAGCGTGTACCTCGACCTCGCCCATCTTGTAGACTTTCGTGATGTCACGGATGTCAATGACGGCCTTGCGCCCCTGCTCGTCGCGGGCGGTTTCAGCCTTCTGTCCGTTGCGCTTGAACAGCTTGAGCAAGTTAGCCCCCCTCAATTGGATTGAACGTTTCGCGGCGCAGGAGGACAACCTGCTGCCCCGCTTCCAGTCCGCCCACAATCTGCGTGCGGGTTTCGTTGCGCAGGCCGAGAGTCACCGCTATTTCCTCAAACCCGCCGTCCTCACGCCGGATTGTG
>FLYN01000407.1_pt1 | contig 13073 bp, 14 predicted proteins | sample 1122621 | NCBI WGS metagenome assembly FLYN01 (sample SAMEA4346792, study PRJEB14843) | hot springs metagenome | biome: Terrestrial Biome; feature: Habitat; material: Sediment | place: India | collected 2012-06-12 | depth 1760 m
ATGGAGCGGCGGCTGCGCCGCCCTCCACCCACCGATCCCCCGCCCCGTATGCGGGTATGCAATTCGGGATGACTCATATACTCCCTCACTGTGATGCAGCCCTTGGGGCGTCGATCTATTGACATCTACGCGCCCGATATGCTATGATAGCTTTCCCAACCGAGGCTCGATAGAGATATAAGCGCTCCAGAAGCCGCTGGATCGGCGGTACGTTCCGCAAGGAACTGGAGCGCTTTTCTGACCACATGAGACGGCACGGTCCACGGCGACCGGCGCGGAGGCGGAGATGCAAGCCAGCGAGGGCATCCTCCTTGTGGACCCGAACGCGACGAGGCGTGCAGCCCTGCATGGCTTGCTCCTCCGCCAGGGCCTCGTTGTCAGGTCAGTCGGCACGGTCGCAGCCGCAGTGGCCGCTTTTGAGGCTCAACCGTGCGCCACGCTGATCGCAGCCTTCCACTTGCGCCGGGGAAGTGGGTTGGACCTGGCCCGACAATTGCGTGCGCGCGATCCAGACCTGGCCGTGATCCTTGTGGGCGCCCGCTCGCTGACGACAGCGCTGGCGGCGCTGCGTGGCGGCGCTGATGATTACGTGCCACGGCCTACCAGTGCGGAAGAACTGGCGCGTGCGCTCGAACATGCAGCGCAGGCGCGCGCTGCGCGCCTGGAGCGTCGAGCCCGCGAGCTCGCCCTAAGGGCGCAGATCGCGCATCTGGAGGCTACACAGGCCAACGTGGTGCAGGCCACCAGCCTTGCAGCGTTGGGCCGGTTGGCCTCCAACCTGGCGCACGAGATCAACAACCCCCTGACCCCCATCCTGGGCATGGCCGACCTGCTCCTGGAAGATCTGCCCGCCGATCATCCTGGCCGCGCTTATGCTGAAGCGATCGCCACCTCGGCCCAACGCATTCGTAAGGTCGTACGTAGCCTGATCGACTTCGCCCGCCCCTCCGCACACCAGTTCTCAGAGTTGGATTTGGGGGAGCTGATCCACGATATCTTACTCCTGACCGAGCAACAATTGCACGATCAGGGGATCGTCACGGTGATGTCCCTGCCGACCGAGCCGATCATTATCACCGGCAGCCTGGCCCAACTCAAACAGGCGCTTTTGTTTCTGATCGACAACGCGCGGGAGGCCATGCCTGGCGGTGGGCAGCTCAGCATCGCGCTGTCTGTCGAGCAGATGGCCCCGGAGCAGGCAGGCCCCGGCGTCCCTGCCGAACGACGGGCGGTGATCACCGTCCGCGACACAGGCAAAGGAATCGCACCGGAACATCTTCCCTACATCTTCGAGCCGTTCTTTTCGACCAAACCGCAGGCCAGCGGAGTTGGGCTGGGGCTGGCGATCGTGAGCGGCATCGTCCGGGAACACAAGGGCATGGCCCAAGTCGATTCGGTCGAAGGGCGGGGGAGCACGTTCCGGATCATCCTGCCCCTGGCTGAGAGGAGCAGCTAGTGCCGCAGGGCAGGAGGGCCGGCGTACTAACAGGTAGCCGCCTCGTCTGCGGGCGAGCCGATGGCCGTGCGATGCCGCACCTGTACCCGCGGCATCGTGCGAGGCGCATCTTGCTTGAGGAAACGCAACAGGATGTCGTTGAAGAGTTCGGCCTCGTCGAGGAAGGGGAAATGCCGACTTTCCGGCATGACAACCACCTCGGCCGACGGCACATTGTCGAACAGATCGGCCTGATTGGGATGGACGATCTCATCGCGGCCGCCGTGAACGATCAGCGTTGGCACGCTCAGGCGCGGCAACTCCGGCCGCAAGTCCGTCCGCCACATCGAACCGACAGCACGCCGCAAGGTTGTGGAGCTCGACTTCACGCTGTCGTCGAGGATCTCGTGCACCGCCGGGTCGTTTGTCTCGCCGAGGAACCAGTGAAACATAAAGCGGCGCAGCCAGCGCATACGGGCGAACGCGTCAGCCAGCACCGGGCGATCGGCAAGTTTAAGCAGCCACGATAGCGAGTCGCCGTCGATCGGCGCCCCAACCGCTGCCACCCGGCTGATGCGTTTGGGATGGTTGATCGCCGTCTTCAACGCGACCATGCCGCCCATGGAGTGCCCGACCAGCAGCACGCGATCGATCCCCAGCTCGTCAAGGAAGCGGATGACCTGGTCGGAATAATTTTGAATGCTCTCGTGGGTGCTCTGGCGGCGCGACTCACCAAACCCCCAGAAGTCGAAGGAGTAGGTGCGAAAATGCTTCGCGACGTGCTCCATGGTAGGGAACCAGTAACGCCAGCTGCCGAGCCAGCCATGGAGAAAGAGCACGGGCCGCCCGTGACCAAGCACCTCGTAGTGAACGACCTGCTGATCAACGACCATGACGCTCATACGCTCATCCGCTCTCGTGCTACCCACGCACCTGGGCCTGGCATCTGGCGCACTATCACTATACCATGGTACCGCCAGATTCAGCCCGGGAGATACGGGTGCGCCTGCGCTGCCGGGCTTGAGCCGATCGTAGCGGCGCGCCCGCAGCCAGTGTGCCCGTTGCTTACGACGACGTGCGCTGTGCCTGTGCCGATCGCCACCTGGTTCGGCGCGATCGAGGCACAAGTCAGGAAGCTCCGTTGCTCGCACGCGAGCGCAGGATGGACAGGTTGGTCCCACGCTCGTGGAGCGAGCGGTGCAGGCGCCATTGGAGCCTGGCGATCTCTTCCGAAATCCCGCGCAGGTTGTGCATCTCCTGCTCGAGCTCTTCAAGCAGCGTGCTGGCCTGCAAGCCAGCCAATGCGCTGGCGCGGTCTTGCGAGAGCGCGCCCACCCGCTCTTGAATCGCTGACAACAGGCTGAGGAGGTACGCCCAGGATTCGTTGTCCTGCATGTCGCGCGCGCGCACTCCATTCTGGCGGCTCTCGATCCAACCCTGAAGTTGACGCTGGAGCTCGCCCAGCCGCGCCTCGAGCTGCTGGATGCCGGCCTCAGCGACAACCAGCGCCTGCTGATCGGGCAAGGCCGTGTTGTCCTTGAACTGAACGATCGATTCGATCTGATCTTGCAGGCGCGCCAGCGACGAGCCAAGCTGTGTCTGGCGCATCGTGACTGCTTCTTGCTCGTTCAATAGATCGAGCAGCATCTCGCGAAGCTGGGCCGTCTCGCCAGCCATCCGAGTCGCCTGCTGCTGGAGCAGATGGGGCACAAACCAGAGCAAGAGCGCCAGCAGCGTTAAAACCAAAATGCCTATCGCGACAAACAACACATTCATAGCGCCCTCCTGTGCGTGGATTATACTTATGTTAGCCGGCAGGGGTCAATGTATGAAAGCGCCTGCGGATGACAGCTCGATTACACCCTCGCTCACTGGTGCTCCCTCGTCTTAAGGCAGGCCCATCCAAAGCGCCGGTTGCCCGGCGATCAACAATCACACACCGTCTCCCTCGCGCGCCCGGCGCCTGCCGTCCCGGGCAACCTGCTGTAGCGGACAGGCGAACCAAGACAGCCTGGGGGCGCGGCGTTGACAACTCGCCCCGGCGCTCCTATAATGCTGCACGGTAGCGACTCCAGGCCTTGTCGAAGAGGGGAATGATGCCATACCGAACGATCCGCGCCCTGATCCTGCTTGCGCTCGTGGGGTGTGCGCTGGCAGCATGTGGCGCGGGTGCTGCTGGTACGGGCGAGGCGCTCTATGTTCCTGATCTGCTGGCCAGAGCCCAGGAATACAACGGTAAAACCGTCACCGTCGACGGCGCATACATCGGGCGCGACGGCGACCCGGGCATGTCGGTGTTGGCGCTGGGGGTCAGCACGCTCGATAATGGGCTCGACGCGCAGCCGCTTGGCGACCAGATCTGGCTGGAAGGGTTCCCGCCTGATGTAGAAGCCAGCCTGCACCAGCCGGGCGATGCGGTCTATGGATTCGTGCGGGTGCGGGGAGCGTTCGAGGCGGGCGGCGGTTATGGGCCGAACAACAGTTACCAGTATCGCATCCGTGTGGCCTCGGTCGAGCCGATCGAACACGTCAGGCGCAACGAGGTGCGGGTATCCGCGGCCCCGCTTGGTGACGGCAAAGTAGCACTGCTCGACGTGCTGGAGGACCCGGCACACTATAACAACCAGACGATCACTACCCAGGGCTACTACTTCTGGAACTCCGTGATCTACGTGCTGGCAGAAGGCATCTCGACCGAGGCGGACGGCAGCAGCCCACTGCCTATCGGCAAGACGATCTGGATGGAAGGCTTTCCAGCAGACGAGTCGGGCAAGCTGCATTTAGGGCCCAACAACAGCTTCGTCTGGGGGCTGGTCGAAGTAACTGGCCAGTTTAAGACCGGTGGGGGGTTCGGTAAGGATGGCAAGTATGAACACTTCCTGCAGGTGACAGCGGCGCGGGCGCTGGAGAACAAGACAAACTAAAACGTAAAGCATAAACGATACAGATGAAGGAAGATGCGATATGGTTGACAGTTTATGCTTTACGCTGAGCGGAGAGGCGCACGGTGTATTATTTCATCGAGCCGATGGTCGAAGGCGACATCGAGCAAGTTCAAGCAATCGAGCGCCGCAGCTTCGCCACGCCATGGTCGGCGAGCACCTACCGGCATGAGCTTCGCAACCCCTCCAACAGCCGCTATATTGTCGCACGCGCCTCGCCGACGCCCCCGCCACCGCGCGACGACGCGCGAGCAACCCGCCGGCGGTTGCTGGCCAGCCTCTTGCCGGTGCTCTTCGGTGCTGCCCCTGAGCGGCTAGCCCCCAGCCCACATCCCGTAGTTGGCTATGGCGGGCTGTGGCTGAGCGTGGACGAGGCCCACGTCACCACGATCGCCGTGGCTCCGGAGTATCGTGGTCGAGGCATCGGCGAGCTGTTGCTCAACGGGCTGATCGACCAGGCGCTGGCGCTGAACGCCGATATGTTGACGCTCGAGGTTCGGGCGAGCAACATCGTTGCCCAGCAACTGTATTTGAAGTACGGCTTCCGCCCGGCGGGGACACGGCCGCGCTATTACACGGACAACGGCGAGGACGCGTTGATCATGTGGACCGAGCCGATCCGCTCGCCGGCCTACCAGGAACGGCTACACCAGTTGCGCGAGCAATTATTCGCCCGGCTGCGCCAGGAGGCCGGCGAGCCGCCGCCGACGGGCGCCAGTGCCCCGCTGCCGCTTCCATCCTCCCGAAGCGCCAAGTAGCAGGTGCGCATGATGCGGTACGAGCACTCTCACTCGTACCGCATAACACGGACCTGCTTCAGACCTCCATCACCACGGGCAGGACCATCGGGCGGCGGCGGGTCTGCTCGTAGAGGAACTCGCTAACGACGTCCTTGATCTTGCGGTTGACGAACGCGCTGTCGATCTGCGTCTGACCCTCGCCATCGCGGCTGGCGAGCGCCTCGCGGACGACGTTCTTGGTCGCATCGATCAAGTCTTCGGACTGCCGCATATAGACAAAGCCGCGCGAGACCACATCCGGCCCGGCGACGAGCTCGCCGGTGCTACTATCGATGCTGACAACCACCATTAGGATGCCGTCGCGCGCCAGCAACTGCCGGTCGCGCACCACCACATTGCCGACATCGCCGACGGTCGTGCCATCGACATAGACATACCCGACAGGGGCCTTACCGACGATCTTGCCATAGTTGCGGCTAAACTCCATGATCGCGCCGTTCTCGGCCAGGATCACGTTATCGGGCGGGAACAGCCCCCCCATGCCGAGCGCCAGCTTGCGATAGAGCACCATATGGCGGTAGTCGCCATGGAACGGGACCACGAACTCGGGGCGGAGGAGCGCCAGGATCATCTTGAGCTCCTCCTGGGCCGCGTGGCCCGAGACATGGACCCCCGCATTACTGCCATAGATCACCTCGGCGCCGAGGCGAAACAGATTGTTGATCACCTTGCCGACCGAGACCTCGTTGCCGGGGATAGGGGTCGCGGAGACGACGACGGTATCGCCTGGTTTGATCTTGACGTGCGGATAATCGCGGTTGGCCATGCGAGCCAGCGCCGACATCGGCTCACCCTGGCTGCCGGTGCACACCACGGCGATGTGATCATCGGGATACGCGGTGGCCTCGTGCGGGCGGATGAGCGTCCCCGGCTCGGCGCGCAGGTAGCCCAGGTCCAGCGCGATGCGGCTGTTGTTCTCCATGCTGCGGCCGGCGAGCACGACCTTGCGGCCATACGCCTCTGCGGAGTCGATCACCTGTTGCACGCGCGAGATATTGGAGGCAAAGGTCGCGACGATAATTCGGCCAGGCGCGGTGGCGAAAATCGTGTCGAACGCCTCACCGACCACCTGTTCGCTGGGCGTATACCCCTTCGACTCGACCCGCACGCAGTCGGTGATCAACACCAGCGGCGATCGCCGGCCAAGCTCGGCGATCGCCGCGGTATCGGTTGGGCGGCCATCGACCGGCATATGGTCGAACTTCCAGTCGGTCAGGTAAATCACCAGCCCGACGGGCGTCGTGATACCGAAGCCGACCGTATCGGGGATTGAGTGGGCGACGTGGAACGGCTCGACCGCGAACGAGCCGAGCGTGAGCTTCTCGCCGGCCCGGAAGCGAACGAGTGTGGCGCGATCGAGCAGGCGTTGTTCTTTGAGCTTGCCGCTGACGATCCCCAACGTCAACGGCGTTCCATAGATCGGCGGGAAACCGAGATCGGCCAGCAGGTGCGGGATGGCGCCGACGTGATCCTCGTGGCCGTGGGTCAGCAGCAGCCCCTTGATGTGATCCTTCTGCGTTTGCAGGTAGGAGATATCGGGCAACACCAGATCGACGCCGAGCATATCGGCTTCGGGGAACATCACGCCACAATCGAGCAGCAGGATCTCCTCGCCATACTCGAGCACCCACATATTGCGCCCGACCTCGCCGGCGCCGCCGAGCGGAATCACGCGCAAACGATTCTTTGCCATACGTTGCTATGAGATCGGATGTCAGTCACCACGACATCCAACCTATACTTCGCTCCTTTCTGGGTCGGGCCACAGCGGCACCAGGGCCACTATGGCTGCCAACGTGAATGAGTTCGGCTTTATCGACAGGGCTACCGCGCGCGGGCAACCCTCCAATGGCTTGCAACGTGCGCCCAGGCCCATCAATGGGCGCACACAAAAGCTGCCAGCGCAGGCACGATGCGCCTGCCACAACGGGCAGCCAACCAGGCCCACCGCTGCTGCGCCGAGGGCTCGCAGCGCTCACAACCGGCCCGCTGCGCCTCATGCCTCTGTGGTTGGCCGGGGGCTCTCGGCGCGGTCGGCCTCCCCTTCCAGCCCGGCGCGTCGGCGTATCTCGGCCAGCAACTCCTCGCGGTCTTCCAGGCCGGCATAGAGCGGCAGCTTCTTGCGGCCATAGGCCTGGCTGTGCAGGAAGCGCAGCACCGGATTAGCGATCTGGCCGGTATAATCCTCTTTGAGCACCAGCTCGTCGATCGGTTCGTCCGCATCGTCGTCCACACGTCGGATGCCGCCGATCCCGGCCCACGGGAAGGTCAGCGCAATACCGAGCGAGGCGAAGTGCAGGCCGTCTTCGGCCGGCGTATAGGTGGCGGCCCATTCCTCGAGGACATTCCAGACCACCAGCGGAGTGGCGACGATCAAGACCAGCATCAACAGCGCCGGCACGATCTGGCTGATCGAGAGCCCGCGCTCAACGCTGGACCGTAAGCTGCCCCAGAACTCGACCGGGTTGTAGCTGATGCCAAGCGTGCTGCGAAAAGTCCAAAGCGCGAAGGCCCAGATAATCAGCGCACCGATGAGCAAAATCAGCGCCGTGCGGCGGCCAGTAGATGAGAGCCGGTAGGTTTTCATGCGCATAACGTGTAAGATGGGCATGGGCGATGATGGTTTCTTTCGTGTTCTTATGTTTTTATGTTCTTATGTTCTTATGTTGTTATGTTTTTACGGTTTCATGGTTTCGGTTTGGTTTTTAGAACATCGAGAGCTGCTCCATCTCCGGCTCATCCGGCTTGGGCGCAGCGGCGGCTTCTGCCTGGGCAGCAGCGCGCTCGGCCTGCGCCAGCAACTCCGGCAGGCGGCGGAAATCGGCCTCGATCAGCGGGCGGTTCTGCGCCTGATGCAGCGCCGCAGCGGGATGCATCATCGGGATGATCATGCGGCCGCCGATCCAGCGCGGCTGGCCATGGATCCGCGAGATCCGCTCGCCAGGAAACCAGCGGGCCATCGAGAAGCGCCCCAGCGTGACGATCACGCGCGGGTTGATCGCAGCGATCTGGCGCTCCAGGTAGCCAGCGCAGGCAGCGATCTCGTCCGGCTCGGGGTCGCGGTTGTTGGGCGGGCGATGTTTCACCACATTGGCGATGAACACATCGCTGCGTTGCAAACCCGCCAGCGCCAGCAACTCATCTAAAAACTTGCCGGCCGCGCCGACGAAGGGGCGGCCCTGGCGATCCTCGTGAAAGCCAGGCGCTTCGCCGATGAACATGATTTTGGCGTTGGCAGGGCCCTCGCCAGGCACGGCGTTGATCGTTCCGCGATGCAGTTTACAAGCTGTGCAGGCACGCACTTCTGCAGCGATCCGCGCCAACTCCTCTGCTGCGTCCACCGGCTATCCTTTCCAGGCCTCACTCCAAAGGCCACCCCGAACAGCGTGATGGCGGGGCAGGAGCCCTCCACCGCACGCTATTGCGGGCAGGTCGCATCGGGATCTTCATTATACCATAGTCTCTCCAGCGCGCGTTGTTGTCGGATCCCACCCGGCACGCTTTCACGGCATCGCGTCGGGCCGCTCCTGCTCGTCCCTGGCATGTGCCCCGCCGTTGGGCTGATCCGGGCCGGCCCCCGTCGGTGGGCGTTCGCTCAGGCCAGTCCAGCTGCGGCTCAATTCGCGCATAAAAGGGTTGTCGCGGCCGGGCCGCTGGCGCGGCGCAGCGCGATCCGGAGCGGCCTGCGCATCCGGTGCCTGACGATCCCGGCGCGCGCGCCGACGGAGCAACACGATCTGCACGGCGCACAAAACGGCGCCGGCCAGCACCAGCGCCGGCACCTGCGCCGGTGAGGAAGCGCCACCGATCAGAATCCGGATCGCCATCACCACCAGGCCGATGCTGGCGCCAACGACGATCGCTTCGACAACGTTGTTGCGCATAGCTGAACCTGCGGTGTACCAAGGCGATCGCCGGCACCGCGCAGCGCAGGGAACGCATGCAACACCTGCCCGGCGCTTGGCCACCCGGGCCCAGGCGCGCCAGGCCCGTTATCGGCGTTGCTCTTCGGGCCGCACCTCCCGGCCCTGCTCCAGCGTATACTCGCCGTGGTCCTGATGAACCGGCTGCGCTGCTGCCCGCACGATCACCCCAAGCTTGAGCAACACCGTGAAGATGCCGATACCGATCACCACCAGCACCACAAGCGCGCAAAAGATCACCAGCAAGAACGAGGTCATCGCCGGCCTCCATGGTTACCGGCCGCCCGACCGCTCCCACCAGACAACCGCCACCTGGTCCGGCAGATCGCGCGGGGCCAGACGGCCATCCGGATCGCGGTCCAGCAACTCGTGGATCGCAGCACGGATGGCGGCGTCGCGTGCGGGATCGGGCGGGAAGCGCAGGCGCCAGCGGATGTCGGCCAACGCCTCGTGCTCGTCGGCATAGGTGAATCGGCTCGGCGCCGGGATGAGCGTCAGGCTGGCCGGGATGCCCAGCTGGTAGAGCACGTTCAGGCACTCCAGCGCGCCCGGCAGCATCAGGCGCGGCGCGCCATGGAACCGCTCCCAGAACGGCCGCATGAACGACAGGGGATGCCGATAGGCCAGCAGCAGGAAGCAAGCCCGCCGGGCGATCGCGTCCATGCGCTCCAGGAACGGGCCGATCTCGCGCACGCTGTAGAGGACGTGGGCAGCGATCGCCACATCGCAGCGCGGGACATCGGCCTCCGGCCAGCGTGCGGGCACCACCCGCACGTTGGTAAGCTGTTCCTCGGCCAGGCGTCGCTCGAGGTGGCTGCGCATGGCTGGCGATGGCTCGACCGCCAGCACCTCGGCCACAGCGCGCGCCAGGACCGGCTCGTAGCGGCCACTACCGGCCCCAATATCGATCAGCCGGTCCTCCGGCCGCAAGCGGGGCAGTAGAAACTGCATGAAGCTGTCCGGCTGCGGGACCTGCCGTGCGGCCGCGGCGAAGCGGTCGGCCTGATTGGCCCAGCAGTCGGCGCCCGGCTCGAAACCGGGCGGGGTGACCTGTTCGGCCTGCGTGCGTTCCGCCTCATACATACGCCGCCAGGTCGCAAGCCAATCGTAGCCGCCGGCCATGGGGCCTGGTTGGTGCACATCACGTTCCACGCGCATCTCTTCCACGGCGATCCTCCTCGTGGTTGTGAGCTCTTCCAGCCCAGGAACTCCAGCCACCGTGCTGGCGAGGTGAAGGAGCGCGGAGGCGCGGAACGAGTCCATCGAAGCGTGCGTCTACCGCCGCTGCCGCTTGCTACCATCCTAGCAGGGAAACCCTGTTCTCGTCAACCAGGTCGGCTGCTGCACTGGGGTCCATTCCCGGCACCGATCGCCGCACAGAGCGTCAGAGGCCCCTGGTGCCGCCGAAACGTGGTATAATCACGGGTACGATCAGTCTTCCCCACTCGATTCTGATCATTTCATCGCCACGACAGCAATCAGGTGAGCCTATCGAGGAAGCCAGCCAGAGGGAGCGCAAAGCTATGGCGAAGCCTTCAACACGCGAGCTGGTGGAGATGACCCGGAAGGCCGGCTATCACGTCGATGAGGTCGAACAACTTCGTCCGAATCGCTGGCTGCTGACGCTCACCGACGGCACGGGCGCACGGGTCATGCTGATGATCCAGGCACGACCGCTGATCGGATCGTCCGACGTGCAAGACCTGGCAGAGATGCTGCGCCTGCGCCAGGCCGCGGGTGCTATTTTGTTGGCCTATGGGGGCGACTTCACCCCGGCGGCGCAACGAACGCTCACCGAGCTCGGCGATGCGCGCCTGCGCCTCTGCACAACACTGCCGCCGGCCGCGCAGCGAACGGGCGAGGAGGCCCATCAAATCGGCACGGGCCTGCAGTCGATCCTCTACAACACCGGGCCCCACGAGTGAATACTCCCTGCCGCGCTGCAATCCTGCCTGCTGAGCACCAGACAACCCTGCGATCGCGCGCTCCTGGCTGCCAACCACCGGCCAGCACCGGAGCCCGCGCCCGGCCCTGGCGGAGGCTACCGCATCCCGAGGGGCGTTAAAGCCGCTCTGATCATCGGCCGGCGCAGCTGATCTTTTGCCCCGGTTATGCTAGAATGATCGGCATGAACAAGCAACATTCGCCCACGCTCCAATCGCCGCACGTGCTGGATTTCATCAGCCATAGCGTAGGGCAGACGATCCGCATCGGCCAGCGGCTCGGCGAATTGCTGCAGGCGGGCGACCTCGTGCTGCTGTTAGGCGATTTCGGGAGCGGCAAGACGCATCTGGTCAAGGGGATCGTGCAGGGCCTTGGGTCTACCGATCTGGTGAACAGCCCAAGCTTTGTGCTGATCAACGAGTACCGGGCCGGCCCGCGGCACCGGCACATGCCGATCTATCACGTCGACCTGTATCGGATCGACGATCCTGGCGAACTGGCCGGGATCGGGTTGGAGGAAGCCTGGGCGGGCGACGGCGTCACGCTGATCGAGTGGGCCGAGCGGGCCGCGGGCTGGCTGCCGCAAGAACACCTGGCGATCCACCTGCGCCACCTGAGCGATACCAAGCGTGTGTTGCGCTTCGTGCCGCAAGGCGCACGGTATGAAGCGCTGGTCGACGAATTCAAGAAGAGCGCTTTCGCCTGATGGATTACCAGTTCTCAGGGTTGAGTTTTGAGGTGTCTCAACCGAAACTCAAAACACTATTGTGATGTTGCTGGCGATCGATACATCTACCGAATTAACCGGCCTGGCCTGCTACGACACAGCGGGCGTGCTCGGCGAGTGTGTCTGGCACTCCGGGCGCAACCACACGGCGCAGCTATTGCCGCAGTTGACGCTGCTGCTGCGCCATCTCGGGCGTGGGCGCGACGAGATCACCGCAGTTGGCGTGGCGCTCGGGCCTGGGAGTTGGAGCGGGCTGCGGGTGGGTCTGAGCACGGCGAAAGGGCTGGCACTGGCCCACAACCTGCCGATCATTGGGGTTGGGGCACTGGATGTGCTGGCCTATCAGCATGCGCGGGCCGATCTGCCGGTCGTGCCGATCATCCGGCTTGGCCGCGAGCGCTTCGCGATCGCGCGGGCCGCCGATCCGCCGAACAGCACGCAACGCCTCGTGGCGCACAACGTCACACTGGCGGAGCTGTGCGCCGCCATCGGCGAGCGCACGCTGTTCTGCGGCGATATCGACGCCGATGTGCAGGCAAAGCTGCGGGCGGCGCTGGGCGACCGCGCCGTCTTTCCTGGGCCAGCGGCGAACGTGCGCCGGCCAGGGTACCTGGCGGAGCTGGCGTGGCACCGCCTGCAAGCCGGCGTGCTCGATAACCTTGCGACCCTGGAGCCGATCTATCTGGGGCAGCCGGTGAAGCCCAAAGTGGCAGCTCCCCAATCCTAATTCAGTACATCTGAAGCAACAAAGGGGTTTCTATGCCGCTCCGCGTGCTGCGGATCTCGCTGGATACCGATCGAGCGCACTCGGAAGATCTGCCCACCACCGTGGAGCACCATTACCTGGGTGGGCGCGGCGCTGCCACCTGGCTGCTCGCCAACCGGCTGCCCCCCGACACCGGACCGCTCGCGCGTGCCAATCTGTTGATCTTCAGCGCCGGGCCGCTGGCCGGGATGCCCATCCCTGCGACCGGCGGCTTCGTGGTGAGCACGCGCTCGCCGCTGACCGGCGCGATCGCGCACTCCTGGGCCCCTGGACGTTGGGGTGCCGCCCTACGCCGTGCCGGCTACGACCTGCTCGTGCTCGAAGGGCAGCACGACGAATGGTGCTACCTGCAGATCGACGGTGGGCAGGTGCATCTTCGGCCTGGGCGCAAGCTGCTGGGCCTGGATACCCACGCAACGGCGCGGGCGCTGCAAGCGGCACTGGGCGACGAGTACGCGGTGGTATGCATCGGCCCGGCGGGCGAGGCCGGCGTGGCCTACAGCAGCATCGTCGCCGATGGCGAGTTCATGGCCGAG
>FLYN01001776.1_pt1 | contig 13069 bp, 11 predicted proteins | sample 1122621 | NCBI WGS metagenome assembly FLYN01 (sample SAMEA4346792, study PRJEB14843) | hot springs metagenome | biome: Terrestrial Biome; feature: Habitat; material: Sediment | place: India | collected 2012-06-12 | depth 1760 m
GACGGTAGGGCAAAACATCGGCTATGGTCTCATGGTCAGGAAAGTGCCGAAACGCGAGCGGGAGGAGCGGGTACGAGAGATGCTGGAATTGGTGCAGCTTCCCGGCATTGCCGAGCGGAAGCCCTCCCAGCTTTCCGGCGGGCAGCGGCAGCGGGTGGCTCTGGCTCGCGCACTCATTAACCAGCCCCGTGTACTGCTGCTGGATGAACCCTTAGGGGCGCTCGATCTCAAATTACGACAACAAATGCAGGTTGAGCTAAAGGCGATCCAGCAGAAGGTCGGTATTACGTTTATTTTCGTCACGCATGACCAGGAAGAGGCGCTGACGATGAGTGACCGGCTTGCTGTCTTCAATCAGGGCAAAATCGAGCAGGTAGGTTCACCAGCAGAGATATATGAACGGCCAGCGACCGGTTTTGTAGCCGGATTTGTTGGAATCTCAAATCTTATCAGCGGGTCCCTAGCCGAGAAAATCACGGGACGGCCTGACACGTTCACAGTGCGACCGGAGAAGATACGGATCTGCGACGCGGAGACCAGCGTAAATGGGGATATGTGCTCGGCAACGGGCGCAATCCGCGACGTAGTCTATTTGGGGATGCTGACACGCTACCTGGTAACGCTGGACGAAGGCGCGGATATGATTGTGGTACAGCAAAATCTGGAAGCGACTTCGATGGACGTGCTGGCAGCGCGTGGGCGACGGGTTAAATTGGTATGGCAGCGTGACTTCAACCGACTTGTGAGTCTGAAGGGGTGAGACGGGTGACCACTATTCCGATGGCGCGACCTATTGCCCCCCAACCAAGCCTTCTACGACGCATTTCCACGTTTTTTTACCGCCATCCCCGTTTGTCGCTTATGCTTACCCTGAGCCTGCCGCTGCTGTGGTTAGGTGTCGTGTATCTTGGCTCGTTAGCGGCGCTCCTCACGCAGAGCTTTTTTTATCTGGACGGTTTTACCGGGCTGGTGAAGCGCGAGTTTACGCTGCGAACCTATCAGGAGCTTTTCCTGCAGTCTAACATAGACATTATGCTGCGCACGGTGCTGATGGCAGTTGCGGTGACGGTAACCTGCGCCCTGGTAGCGTTTCCACTGGCGTACTACATGGCTCGCTACGCATCTTACCGGGTGAAGGGGCTGCTTTATCTGGGCGTGATGCTGCCGCTGTGGTCGAGCTACCTCGTGCGGGTGTATTCGTGGAAGTTGATTCTCGCTCAGGAAGGGTTGTTTACCTGGGTGGTGGGACGGCTTGGGCTAACTGGTGTGCTGGAATGGCTGTTGAGTTTGCCCGTAATTGGCGGCTCATCACTTTCCTTTTCTTTCTTGGGGTTGTTTATTGTCTTTGTGTATATCTGGTTACCCTATATGATTTTGCCGATTAACGCGGCACTGGAGCGCGTACCGAAGTCAATGATAGAGGCGTCAAGCGACCTGGGGGCGCGTCCAGGCTATACGTTCCGTAAAGTAATTTTGCCCCTGGCCTTTCCAGGGGTTGTAGCGGGGTCTATTTTTACCTTTTCACTGACCTTGGGGGATTATATTATCCCCGGTGTGTTTGGAAACTCGGCGTTCTTTATTGGACAGGCTGTGTTATCGCATCAAGGGAGCGCTGGCAATATTCCGCTGGCGGCGGCGTTCACGGTAGTTCCTATAGTCATAATGACACTTTATCTGACAGTAGCAAAACGCCTGGGAGCGTTCGATGCGCTCTAATTCACATCCTGCCTCGCCGAATAGAGCATCGGTAGGTCTAAAAATCGCCACAATAGCAGCGTTGGCCTTCCTGCACTTTCCCATCCTCGTCATCGTTCTCTACGCTTTCACCACTGAGGAGGCATCCTTTACCTTTCCGCCACCTGGTCTAACGTTGGACTGGTTTAGTGTTACATTCAATCGAGATGACTTCTGGGAAGCACTTATCCTATCACTCAGGGTTGCGGGACTGGCGACGTTAATTGCCCTGATACTTGGCACACTGACGGCGGCTGCGATTCATCGTAGCCAATTCTTTGGACGTGAGGCGATTTCCCTCCTAGTTATCCTGCCCATTGCGCTGCCGGGGATTGTGACAGGCATTGCTTTGCGCTCGGCGATTAACCTGGGTGGGGTGGAATTCAGCTTCTGGACAATTGTGGTTGGGCACGCGACGTTTTGCATCGTGACGGTATACAACAATGTCATTGCCCGTTTGCGGCGGACTGCGCGCACGCAGATAGAAGCCTCAATGGACCTGGGCGCTTCGTCCTTCCAGACATTTCGCTACGTCGTCCTCCCCAATATCGCTACGGCGCTGCTGGCGGGAGGAATGCTGGCGTTTGCGCTGTCGTTCGACGAGATTATTGTGACGACGTTCACTGCCGGACAGCAGCAAACGCTTCCAATCTGGATTTTCAATCAGCTAGTCAGGCCGCGCGACCGACCCGTGACAAACGTCGCCGCGCTATTTGTGATAGCGACCACGCTGATTCCCATTCTGCTAGCTTATCGCCTCACGCGTGATACAGGGGAACAGTAGGTGAGCAAGTAGGTTGGTTTTAGAAAGTTGGAAGTTGCGGACGAAAGTGAATTCGCATAGTCAGAAGACCAAACGACACACAACGACTTACACAACCGTACTAACACCAGGAAAACACAGCCATACCAGACAAACAAAATTCCAGTTCCCTCCTCAACGGAGCGAACTGGAATTTTTCGAGCACAGAGAACTGATTAGACAGAAAGACCCCTCACGCTACTTCCCCAGCCTCCTGATAACGGAACTGGCTCATATAAAGATCATAGTACGCACCACGCCGCGCCAGAAGCTCATCATGCGTACCCTGCTCAACAATCTCGCCATCCTGAAGCATCAACACCTGATCGGCATTACGGATGGTGCTCAAACGATGCGCAATAACAAAACTCGTGCGACCAGACAACAACCGCTCAAAAGCCGCCTGTATCAAGCGCTCAGTGCGCGTATCCACACTCGAAGTTGCCTCATCAAGTATCAAGACACGTGGATTCATAAGCGCAACCCGGGCGATTGCGATCAACTGGCGCTGACCCTGACTCAGACCACTTCCTCGCTCCCCGAGAACAGTCTGATAACCCTCCGGCAAACGCTCAACAAACGAGTCAGCATAGACCAGCTTCGCCGCCGCAATAACCTCCTCGTCAGTCGCATCAATACGGCCATAACGGATGTTATTCATAACCGTATCTGAGAAGAGGAACGTATCCTGTAGAACAATTCCAATCTGCGCCCGCAGACTCTCGACCACAACATCCCGCACATCAACGCCATCAATCAAGACAGCACCACCGGACACATCATAGAAACGCGGAATCAAGTTGATGATGGTCGTCTTACCCGCTCCTGTAGGGCCAACAATGGCGACTGTCTGACCCGGCTCAGCGATAAAGCTAATCCCCCGGAGGACAGGCTGGCCTACCTTATACTCGGCCTTCACATTCTGGAACTCAATTCGGCCCTGGATGGGCAGCATAATCCTGGCATCAGGCTTGTCCACCAAATCAGGCTTAACATCCAACAATCCAAAGATGCGCTCGCCGCCAGCAATCGCGCTCTGGACATTCGCCCACAGAACGGCAATCTGCTGGATCGGCTGACTGAAACGCTGCACATACCCCAAAAACGCAAATACCGTCCCCAGGGAAACCACTGTAGTCCCCAGAAGCGGCTCGTTACGCAATACCGAGAAACCGCCGACCACAACCACTATCGCAAGCGCAACGTAACCAAGCGCTTCAAGAACTGGATTCAGCGCACTGGTAAAGCTGGCTGCACGGATATTGGCATCACGATTGGCAGCATTCAAGCGACGGAAGTTATCTATACTTTCATCCTCACGGCTGAACGCCTGCACTTCACGGACACCAGCAATACTCTCCTGAAGATCAGCATTCACACTCCCCATCTCCCGACGACTATCGCGGAACGCCTCGCGAGCCTGACCGGAAAAGTAGATTGTCGCCAACATCATCAACGGAACCACAGAAAGACTCAGAAGCGCATAGGGAACATTGGTCTGGAGCATCCTCACAACAATCCAGACAAGCAAAAGACTGCCGCTGACAACATTGACAAGCGCAAAGCCAAACGCCTGCTGGATAGTCTCCGAATCACTCGTAAAGCGACTCATGATATTGCCGGCCTCATTTTCAGCATAGTAGCCCAGCGAGAGACGATGCGCGTGACGAAAGACATCCTTACGAATGTCGCGGAGCGCGTTCTGGCCGGCCCAATTCATCACAAAGAACATCGCCCCACCAAGCAGAGCGCCGACAATGTAAAGCAAAACCAGAACAACAACCAAGCCAAGCAAACCTGCAATCTTCGCCTCAACCGCCATGGTAGAATCGCCAGACACCCACCAGCAATTACCCGTGGGGAAGGGAGAAAGATAACAGTCTACTGCCTGACCAATGACCTCGGGAGACACCACCTGCGTCCAGGTATTAACGATCATTAACAGCAAAACGATTACCAGCGCAAACCAACGGCGGCGGAAGTATGTCCAGAATCGCATGAGCGTCGCGCCAACATCCTTCGGCTTGATTGCTTCTCGCTCCATCAGACGGCGACCACCGTCAAGACCACCCATCATAATGCGAACTAAGCCTCCTTGGGTTCATGAACGGCCAATTCAACCTCGGCGTCACCTAGCAACTGCGAGTGGTAAATCTCGGCATAAATTGGACTTGCTTCCAGCAGCTCAGCATGGCGTCCACTCGCCACAATCTGCCCCTTGTCGAGGACAAGTATCTGGTCAGCGTTCAACACAGTGCTGATACGCTGCGCGATAACGAAACTGGTTCGACCCCTCATCAAGTTATCCAGCGCTTTCTGGATGTGGTACTCCGTAACCAGATCAACACTGCTGGTGGAATCATCGAGAATGAGCAAGCGCGGGTTGAGCAGCAGGGCACGAGCAATCGCAATCCGCTGCTTCTGACCTCCGGATAAAGTTGCGCCCCGCTCACCCACAGGGGTATCGTAGCCATCAGGAAAGCCCATAATGAAATCATGGGCAAATGCGGCCTGGGCAGCCGCAACAATCTCCTCCTGGGAAGCATCCGAGCGACCAAAGGCGATGTTGTCGCGGATAGTGCCGCTGAAAAGATTAGTCTCCTGCAAGACGATACCAATCTGCGAGCGTAGGCTCTCAAGCGTTACATCACGCACGTCATAACCGTCAATGATAACAGCGCCATCAGACACATCATAGAAACGCGGGATCAAGTTGATAATGGTCGTCTTGCCACTGCCCGTCGCACCAAGCAAAGCAACCATCTGCCCCGGCTGCGCTTCAAAGGTGACACCTTGCAGCACAGGATCGCCGCTTCCAAAATAGCGGAAGGTTACACCCCGAAACTCAACATGACCCTGAATCGGGGGCAAAGTTACTGCGCCAGGCTTATCCGTCACTTCGCTCTTAGCATCCAAAATCTCAAAAATGCGACTCGCCGAGGCAGACGCCTGCGCCATCAGCGAGATGATAAAACCAAGCTGACCCAGCGGGAAAAACACATACAGCAGATAGAGGCTGAACTTCTGGTACTCTCCCAGCAGCAACGTCCCCTCCAGGATTTGCCTGCCACCAAAGTAGAGAAGCGACGCCTGCGCCACCTGCATGATGAGGAAAACCAACGGGAACAAGAACGCGAAGGTGCGGCTGACTCGCAAGCTTTGAGCCAGCAGGTCATCGGCAGCAGCGTCAAAACGCTTTTGCTCATAACGCTCGCGGGCAAAGGCTTTGACGACTTTAATACCGGCAAGGCTTTCCTGGAGAACGGTATTCATAGCAGAAATTTTCTGCTGCACCTGCACAAAGAGCGGCTGACTGACCGCGCCAAACACAATGAAGAGCGCCAATGCGATGGGCAGGGAGGGGAGCACAACCAACGTAAGCCGCCAGTTCGTCAGCAGAAGAATAACCAGTGTGGCAATGAGAAGAATGAAGGCCTGCGCCGCCAGCACCAAACCCTGCGCGATGAACAGGCGCACCTTCTCCACATCATCCGTCGCACGAATCATGAGCTGTCCGGTCTGATTCTGGTCGTGATAGCTGAAGGAGAGGCGTTGTATTTTGGCAAAAATCTCGTTACGAAAGTCAAAAGCGACTCCCTGTGACGTTTTCTCAGCCATGTAAGCCTGAATGAAGGAGAAGATCGCTCTTGTAACCGCAAAAACCACGATAACCAGCGCCGCATTGACCAGAAGCGACTCGGCGTTCCCACGCGCCACCTCCAACTGCGCTGCGTCCTGACCCATAGTAAGGATAGAACCAAGTACACGGGCCATACGCTGAATTGGATTACCAGTCGAAAGAATCTGGTTTGCCAGCGCGCCGCTGGTTACCGCATCAATCATGTTCTGTACAAGCTGTGGCACAGCCAGCTGCGCCAGCGTGGCAACCAGCAAAGCCCCATAAGCAATCAACGTCGAGCGGCGCTGCCGGCCAAGATAACGGATGGCGCGCCCCAGGCCACCATTACCACGCCGCCGGTCCCAGGGTCGCACAGCCTGACTTTGCAAGATTCATCTCCCTTTCAATAAAGAGACAAGGCACGACAAGCAGTCCCTGTCGAGGGACCAACATCGAAACTAAGCTCACTCCGTGTCAGCAGTTTCTCGCGGAGGACAGGCCTCAGCACTGGCAAATGCGTGGCGAAGAACCAACAGCCCCTCTTGTAGCACCTGCCTATCTGACTCAGAAAGAGCAGACAGCCGCTCCACAACACGCGCCTCCATCTCACGCTGCACTTCATCTAACACCTGGCGACCAGCAGAGCTTAGTTGAATGAATATCCTCCGCCGATCAGTTTCCGAACGCACGCGCGTTACCCAGCCACGCGCTTCAAGCGTGCTTATAGAGTTCGACATGGTGGGCAGACTGACGAACAGATGTTCAGCCAGCTCGCTCAACGTAAACGGACGATGATTGAGCACCCACAGCAAGCGGAAGTGGGGAGTAGCCAGCACATGCTCCGAGCGCCGTAGATCGAAGGCAAGCGTTCGCATCGCCAGGGGAAGCACTTCAAGAATTTGTTGAGCGAGCAGCGAGACATCAGGAGAGGGTGGCATGATTAGGTCGCCTAACTGTTAGCTGGGCTAATATATGGCAAACTCAACTGAATGTCAAGGCCACGAATGGAAAACACAAAAAAGCACAGGCATAACCCTAAACAACCGTTATTGCCCGTGCTATACTAGCGGCACTTGAAAACAGAGGGCGCGCGAGACATCCAGGCGGCAAGGCGAGAAACAAAGCCGGCTAGGTCGTGGCGAACATAGTTTGCAGCTTCATTGCCAGACTCATATCACCCTGGATCTTGATCTTACCGCTCATAAATGCTTGCATGGGGTTCATCGCTCCGGTGACCACCGCATAGTAATCATCAGCAGTCGCCCGCAAGGTCATCTTGGGATTATCTGCCTGACCCTCGCCTGATTCGCAGGCACCCTCGGCAATACGCAGCCAGTAGAGACCGCCATTATCGCCGCTCAAATCGAACTGAATGATGGCGTTGACGCCTTCCGCCTTTTCCGGGACGAAACGCTGGCACATTGTAGGGAAAATTTGCGCGATTTCCGTACTTGTTGGCATCGTTGACCTGACTCCTGGCAGTTAAAGGTAAAGGATTTTCAAGGCAATAGTATACCTTTAAGGTACAATCATAGCGACAGCAAAATTTCTCAACTTCCAACGGAGAGACGAGAAGATGAGAACGCTACTTTTGGCAACCTTGCTCTTTTTTCTGCCCGCTTCAGGCACAGCGCTCCAGGCTCAGGGTGACGATAACGTTTTACCAACTCTACCGGGCACAATTGCGTATATCAGCACAGACTACAATGTGTATACCCTGCATCCTGAGACCAATACGCGAGTCCAGCTGACCGAAGATGGCAGCGAAACACAGCCCTACATCTGGCCCACCTGGTCTACTGACGGACGACTGGCTTATTTCCTGAGCGTCTCAACTGGAAGGACGGTCGCTACTGAGGTTTATGTATCGAGCGATGGAGGCGGAACTGGAGACTTAATATACGACGGCCAGGGAAAGGTGTTTAATTACGCCTACTGGTCGCCCCAGAATTGTAATGAAGGCGAAGGCTGCCGCGACCTCGCCGTACTCCTGAGCACTATTGAGGGGCTTGGCGTCGAACTGATACGTGACGGCATCAACGCTCCAACCTCCCGGCTGATCGGTAGGGGAGCGCCGTTCTACTACAGCTGGAGCCCGGATGGCAGCCGGATGCTGTGGCAGCGAAATAACCAACGGATGGATATTTATGATGTGGAAGCGCGACATATAACTGAAACCCTACCCCAAGCGCCAGGGGCATTCTCAGCGCCAGCCTGGTCGCCAGTGGATGATCGGCTGCTATTTGGCGCGCTAAACGGCGAAAGCGGGACAACTGACCTCGTCATTGCCGCCAACGGCGAAACTAACATCTTAGCCCCGGAACTGGAAGGCGTGATTTACTTCGCCTGGTCACCTGACGGCAATAAAGTCGCCTATACCAGCCAGCAAGGGCCACTGATGGTGGTGGACGCTGTCACCGGGGACATACTGAGTCGGTCAAGCGTCTCAGGTGTGCTGGCCTTCTTCTGGTCGCCGGATAGCGGCCAGATTGCCTATATCACTCTGGCAGCCCCGCCCGGCTCGATCAGCGCGAAAACCAGCGTAAATGGGAGCAGAGCAGGGTATCAGGAAGCAACGGGAATCGCATGGTCAGTCATGGACATCCAGGGAGGAAATACACGACATTACGGATCGTTTATTCCGACGAGAGAAATGGTGTATTTATTCATCTACTTTGACCAGTTCTCACAGAGCCACCGTATCTGGTCGCCTGACAGTCGCTATCTGCTTTACAGCGAAATAACGGCAGCTAACAGCGCAAGCATCAACATTCTGGATACATCACAAACGAATGTCGTGCCATTCTCGGTTGCAGAAGGCTACATTGGGATATGGAGCTTCTCATAAATGTATAGAGTGTTCGCAGCAACTGCAGCTCTCGCACTCGCTCTGCTGGCCTGCATGCGCAGCCAGCCCGAAGTCATTGTTGTCACGGCAACCTTTCAGCCATCCCAGGAGCTACCAGCAGTTCCACCAGACGACCAGGATTACCCTGTTCAGATTCTCTCGCCAGTACCAGCCGCCCCCCTGAGTTATCCCACTCCAGACCCACCACGCCTGATTCCCGACAGCGCCGGACGAGAATACGTGGTTCAACCCGGCGATACCCTCTACGGTATCGCACTGGCGCATGGAACAAGTCTGGAAACGTTACTTGCGGCCAACAGCTTGCCAGACCCTAACCAGCTGAGCGTCGGACAAACCATTGTACTTCCTGGCCCCCCCGATGGTCGCACCAGCGATTTCAAGATCATTCCAGACAGCCGCTTGGTGCGAGGACCAGGGGCCGGTCGTTTCGACGTGCACGCATTCGTCAGACAGCAGCCAGGGTACATTCGCTCCGCCAGCGATGAAGTGAAAGAAGAAACTCTCACAGGCGCTGACATTGTGCAGCGGGTGTCGTTGGAGTTCAGCGTAGACGCGCGCTTACTCCTGGCGCTGCTGGAATACAGAGGGAGATGGCTGAGCAATCCCAATCCTACGGATGAAGTTAAACAATACCCGCTGGGCATACAGGAGTACGGCGGCGTTGACCGCAGCGGGTTGTACAAGCAGCTTGCCTGGGCAGCCGACCAACTCAATCGAGGTTACTATAGCTGGAAGTATCGCGGGTTATCCACGCTTGAGTTTGAAGATGGGCTTCGGCTATCATATGCGCCGGGTATAAACGCAGGAACGGTTGCCCTCCAATACATGCTCAGCCGGAATACCTCCTACACGGAGTGGGAGGAGCAGGTGGGACCACAAGGACTTTACGCCACCTATGTCGCTTATTTCGGCGACCCCTTTGCCAACCCCGTTGAACCCCTCGTGCCACGAGTCATCGAGCAGCCCACACTGACGCTCCCGTTTGCCAGCGGTGAAACCTGGTTTTTTACAGGCGGGCCACACGGCGGGTGGGGCAGTGGCAGCGCCTGGGCAGCCGTAGACTTTGCCCCGCCGGATGAACGCTCTGCTGGCAGCGCCGCTTGTTATACTTCTGAGTTCTGGGTTACAGCCACCGCGCCGGGGGTTATCGCGCGCAGCGATGAGGGCAGCGTGGTATTAGACCTGGACGGAGATGGAGACGAAACCACCGGCTGGACAGTGCTGTTCCTGCACATTGCCAGCGAAGATCGCATTGCAGCCGGAACGCAGGTCCAGATTGGCGACCGCATCGGCCATCCTTCATGTGAGGGCGGTTTCTCCAATGCCACGCACATGCACATCGCCAGACGGTACAACGGCGAGTGGATTCCGGTTGCCTGCGATGTCTGCTTGTCCGAACACCCTGTTCCACCTTTCGTGATGAGCGGCTGGACGGTTTATGGCTACCCCAATCAGGAGTACCAGGGATATATGCTGAATGGCAGCGAGCGGCGCAACGCGGAGCAGGGAAGACTGTCACCAGACAACCGGGTATCATGGTGATACAATCATAGCCCAATCCGTGAAGAGGCGGGAAGCATATCGAATTGCGCTACAAACTCACCTTACTGACACTCGTCTTAATCGCCGCTGTGTTATTTGCCTGGAGCGACGAAATTGCTGCACAGGCTACCGCCACGCCCGCACGTATCAATCTAGCCACACCTACAGCACCACCTACGCTGCAACTCATGACAGAGACTCCCACGAGGACACCGACCCCTGTTGGCATGGTCGTATTGGAGGCGATTACAGAGGCCAATGTGAGGGCGGAGCCAGACCCCGAATCGGAGCGCCTGGGAACCATTCGCTCAGGAGAAATCTATACAGTTCTGGGGCGTTACTTTCGGTGGATTCAGTTCCAATATGACCCATCGCCTAACGGAAGGGGGTGGGTCTTTGACGAGCTGGTGACGATTACGGGCGACCAGAGCGCTATCCCCGATCTTGCTGCACAGGATTTGCCAACGGTTGACCTGGCGCTGCTAGGCGCAACACAGACGCTCGAGATCATGACCTTAACACCCGGGGGAATATTAACCGCCACCGCAAACGCAAGATTAATCCCCGCACCAGGGGCGACAGCTAACGCCGTTCTTGCAGAAAGCACCGATATTGTGGAGAGCGGTGTAGCGCTCCCTACCTTTACCTATCCACCCGATATTCAAACCCCAAATCCAAATAGGTTTGCCAGGGTAGAAGCAACACCTATCCCAGAAGGGCTCGTAACTGAAATCGACAGGGGAGCGCCACCGATTATACCGATACTCGCGCTCGGCGGATTGGGCTTACTCGGCCTGCTGATTAGCTCGATGCGGCGCTGAGCTAGTGGCTGCAACTGGAACAGCCGCCAGCGCTCTCACTGTCTGCTGCTTCTTTGCCTCTAAACGAGTGGCCGCAGCCACAGGTTGAAACGGCGTTCGGGTTGTCAATGCGGAAGCCGCCACCCATCAGGCTGTCCACATAGTCAATGGTCGAGCCTTGCAGATACATCAGGCTGGTGGGGTCCACCAACAAGCGGATGCCCTCGACTTCCACAACCCGGTCAAAATCACGCGGCGCTTCTTCAAAAGCCATGCCGTACTGCATCCCGGAGCAGCCGCCACCGGACACAAACACACGCAGCGCATGGTTCGGAATCTGGCGTTGTTCCAGTAAGGTCTTAATCACCTGTACTGCCATCGGCGTCACGACCAGAACGGGCGTTTCCTGAAGGGCACCCACATTGTCATATTCTCGTACAGCCACGAGCGTTCCTCTCCTCAATATTGTATTACTATGTCCTGCATTGTAACACGCCCAGGGAGCAACGTCAATTAAAAAGACCGCGATCAGCGTAATTGGCAATTACTGATCGGGAATCATGTATGCGCAGGTGGCTGCGCCGCCGGAGACACGGTTCAGCAGGCGGGGTACTACACCGAGCATGACTGCGACCAGCCGCATGTCCATTTCACACAAGGCGCGGGTATTTTCGGCAATCTGGTGATAGGGGCAGTTTGCCGTGTGCAGCACATAACCGCCGTCGCACCGCTCCCAATAGGCGTGGTAGCCATGCTCGTTTAAATAGGCCACAGCTTTATCCAACTTCTGCGGCAAGGGAAGGTCAGGAATATCCGCCTCAACAGCCATCCGGTCTGCGACGCCCTCCAGGATGACATTGACCTGAGAGGGGGGCAAGGCATCCGCCATCTTACTGAGCAGATGCCAGGTTAACGGTTGGTAGTTATCAGGGAAATATGTCCTGGCTTTCTCGGTGAGCATATACACGTGCTGTGGGCGGCCTGGGGTACTGCGATGCCGGAGGTCGGGGGCGGCGATGAGCGCCTCCTGTTGAAGCTGCTTCAAATGGTGTCGAACCGTTACTGCCGTAATCTCGCCCTTACGCTTGCACAGTTCCGTTACAATCTCATCTACCGTTGCCTGCCCGCGCTCTTTGAGAATGTCGAGGATATATCGCCGAGTCTCTTGCATGGCCTATACCCGAATATTTCTCACGTTCATCTTCAAAAAGTCTATCATTTTTGGCATCGAGGTGTCAAATCTCATTATTTCAGGGGTTCACAGGCGACTCACTGCCCCTCAATCTGGTTTGGGTTGACGGTCAAGCGCCGGCATGTTAGCATTGCCTTCACGTGGAGCAAGACCCCTCCACGTTTTGCATTCTCCATCCGGGAGCGAGAAAACTTTGGGGGATGTTATTGCATTCCAGGGCATCCATGGCGCATATTCGGAGCAGGCTATCCGCCAGCATTTCGGGGACACCGTTGATGTTTACCCCTGCCCAGGCTTAAGTGAACTCTTTGAGACCATTCAGCAGGGGCGCGTCAACTACGCAATGCTGCCTGTAGAAAACGCCCTGGCAGGCGCGGTCAGTCAGGCTTATGAGTTGCTGACGGATTCTGACCTCCGAATTCAGGCTGACGTTATCCTGCACGTCCATCACGCACTGCTCGCTCCACCCGGCATCAAACTGGAAGAGCTCAAGTACGTGCGTTCGCATCCT
>FLYN01000414.1_pt1 | contig 13046 bp, 13 predicted proteins | sample 1122621 | NCBI WGS metagenome assembly FLYN01 (sample SAMEA4346792, study PRJEB14843) | hot springs metagenome | biome: Terrestrial Biome; feature: Habitat; material: Sediment | place: India | collected 2012-06-12 | depth 1760 m
GCAGTTGCTCAGGAGGTTATCAGGCTGTGGCAGAGCGAATCCGGGTAGAAGCGCCGGACGGCAACTACGATATTGTCATTGAACCAGGGTTGTTGGCGCAGCACGAGCGGCTGATCCAGGAATTGGGGTTGGGCGGCAGGGTGATCGTCGTTACCAACACGACTCTTGCGCCGTTGTATGGGGAGAAGCTGGTAGATGCCCTGCCAAATGCCGCGCTGGTGACCATGCCGGATGGCGAGCAATATAAGTCGCTCGACACGGTTGCGCAGCTTTATCGTGATTTTGTCCGGGCGGGATTAGATCGCGGCGGGACGGTGATGGCACTGGGCGGCGGGGTGGTGGGCGATACCGTCGGTTTCGCGGCGGCGACTTACATGCGCGGCGTGCGGCTGGTGCAAATCCCCACCAGCCTGCTGGCAATGGTGGATTCGAGCGTGGGCGGCAAGGTAGGCGTGGATTTGCCGGAAGGCAAGAATCTGGTAGGGGCGTTTAAGCAGCCGGATGCGGTGCTGATTGACCCTGAAGCGCTGCGAACCCTGCCTGAGCGCGAGTGGCGGTGTGGGATTGCCGAGGCGATCAAGGATGGCTTGCTGCGGGATGCGAGGCTGCTTGACTCATCGGTATATAAGCTGGAACGCGCGGCTGAGTTCATCCGGCGCGCCGTCCAAGTGAAGGTAGACTACGTGCAGGCAGACCCATTCGAGCAGAACATACGCGCCCATTTGAACCTGGGGCATACGTTTGCCCACGCAATCGAACGGGTTTCGGGCTATGGCTGGCCGCACGGCGAGGCAGTGGGGGTCGGGCTGTTGGCAGCCTGCCGACTGTCTGCCGATCTCGGACTGTGTGATCGCGCTCTGCCTGTGTCAGTGGATTCACTGCTGGCTGAAGTGGGGCTGCCGCGACGTTTGGATGGCATGGATTCTGAAGCGCTGTATGTGGCGATGGCGACGGATAAGAAGTGGAGGAATGGCCGCTCGCGCTTCGTGCTGCTGCGCGGGGTAGGCGAGCCGGTGATGGCGGAGGAGGTGCCGAAAGCGAACGTGATAGCGGTGCTAGAATCGCTGAAATAAGCTCTATGAGAGATTCAACAATATTCTATGGCTTAGTTCTTGCTTTTGGCTTGGTTGTCGGATACATCGGTGTGAAAGCGGTAAGAGTAAGAGAATTTTCTTACGTTGTTCGAGCATTTGGAATGCGGGAAGTTTATCGAGTCCGACGTTCAGCAATTATATTCGGCTTGACCCTTGCTCTGGTTGGATTAATCTGGATAGCATGGGGTTCTATTGGGATCGCTAATTCTCTCTCCTGGTCGGAGCAGTTAGGAAACTTATTTTACGTTATAACCAGGGAAATTCTTATCGTTGGTTCTATTACAATACCAATCGTTGTCATTGGCATTGCTATTGCTGAAGTTGTGCATTTCAGAAGCAAGAATAAAGCAAAACGAAAGCGTAACGACTTCTAATAATGACCAAACAAATTTTGCTTCTTCACGGGCCTAATCTTAACTTGCTTGGCACTCGACAGCCCGAAATCTATGGTAGCGTCACGCTTGAACAGATCAACGTCTGGGCTGCACAATGGGCGAAGCGGCACAAGGCGGAACTGCGCGCCGAGCAGTCGAACCATGAGGGGGCGTTAATTGACATCCTTCATGTCGCGCGGAATTGGGCGGATGGCGTGGTGTTCAATCCGGGCGCTTACACCCACACGTCGGTTGGGCTGCGGGATGCCATCAGCGCGATTGGTTTGCCCGTCGTTGAAGTGCATCTATCCAATATCCACTCGCGTGAGGAGTTCCGGCACAGGTCGCTGCTCGCGCCTGTCTGTGTTGGCCAGATCAGTGGTTTTGGCTGGCGCAGTTATTTGCTGGGGATTGATGCATTGTTAGGTCATTTAGGCGCTTTGCCCGAACCTGAGTTGTGAGCAGCAGCCAACGCAAAGCGGGTCTTTCTTGGTAAAGACTGCTGTAGAGCTTGCACCTTCCACTTCTTTATACTGTACAAGTACAGTCAGCAGTGAAAACATGACGACAACAGACACTATTCTGAGCATCATTGACAAACAACAGGTTCACTTTGTCAACCTGTGGTTCACCGACATCACCGGACTGGTTAAAAGCGTCACCATTCCGGCGAACGATATTGAGGACGTGATCGAGCACGGCGCGCATTTCGACGGCTCCTCCATTGAAGGCTTCGCGCGGGTGGCAGAGAGCGATATGGTGCTCAAGCCTGACCTGAGCACCTTTGCCATTTTGCCCTGGGACACGCCGGAGGAGAGAACCGCACGCCTTATCTGCACCGTGCATACACCCGAAGGCGCGCCGTTCATCGGCGATCCGCGAACCGTGCTGGTGAACGCCCTGAAGCAGGCTGAGGCGATGGGTTTCACCTATAAGACGGGTATGGAACTCGAATTCTTCTTGTTCCGCTCCCCTGAAAGCAACCATCTCCTGCCGCTTGCGCCGCACGATGAGGCCAGCTATTTTGATCTGTCCACCGATCTGGCGCAAACCATCCGGCGCAAGATGCTGGCGACTCTTTCGGAACTCGGCATTCGGGTGGATTCGGCGCATCACGAGATCGGCTCAGGCCAGCACGAGATTGATTTTCATTATCATTCGGCGCTGACCTCTGCCGACCAGGTTCTCACGGCGCGGGTCGCGCTGAAGACGGTGGCGCAACGCAACCATCTGCACTGCACCTTTATGCCGCGTCCGTCAGAAGCCTTGCCGGGGTCAGGAATGCACACGCACCAGAGCCTGCATGACGCCAATACGGATGAGAATGTCTTCGTCAATCCTGAACACGAGTACGGCCTGTCGGAAACCGCGCAGTGTTTCCTGGCGGGTCAGCTCCACCACGCACGAGCGATGTGCGCGGTGCTCGCGCCTCTGGTGAATTCTTACAAACGGCTTGGCCGCAGTTTCGAAGCGCCCGTGTACGTCACGTGGGCGCATATTAACCGTGCAGCCTTGATTCGCGTGCCGCACATTTCACCCGGAAAAGAGGCGCACACCCGTCTCGAACTGCGCTGCCCGGATCCCAGCAGCAATCCATATCTGGCATCGGCAGTCATGCTCATGGCCGGGCTGGACGGGATTCGCCAGCAGATGACGCTGCCGGAGGCGCTGGAAGAGACGCTGCTGGGGCAGGATCGAAGCCGCCTGCGTCAAGTGGAAGTGCTGCCCGCGTCGCTGGGCGAAGCGCTGGATGCGCTCAGCCAGGATGACGTGATTCTGGCGGCGCTGGGGCCGTACATCAGCGACCGCTACCTGGCCGCGAAACGGCAGGAGTTCGACGAGTATAATCAGCAAGTGACGCCCTGGGAAATCGAACGCTACCTCAGGCGCTATTGAGAATCATCTGGTGTAATTGAAGCAGGGCGCTGTCGGCGTCCTGAGGCTCGACCACCAACGAGAGGCTGCATCGTGACGGCCCCTGCGCGATTGCCAGCACACGCACGTCTCGCAAGGACTGAAAAATCTCGCCGATCAGACCTGGAAACAGGTCCAACTTTGCCCCAATAGCCGTGATAATGCTGACCGGGTGCACCCGCCAGGACTGTGTTTCCGGCTGGTGAAGCAGGCGTTCCTCCAGCGTCGTCTGTGCCGTGTGGATGGCGTCGGGCCCAGCGCTGGTGGGGATGACGAAGCAGACGAAGCTGTGGGTGGAAGACTGCGATGAGATCATTACGTCGGCGTGACTGCCGATGGTATTAAAGAGCGTCTCATCCACGATTTCGGCGATGAGAGACAGCGGGCCACTGCGCTCGGCAGTTAATCCAAGCCCCTGAATAGAGGTAACCGCTTTGAGCGCCTGGGAGCGGAGCGTGGACAGGTCGTGAATGAGTGTCCCTGGTTCTTGCGGCTTAAAGACGTTCTTGATGCGCAATGGGATCCGTTCCTGGCGAAGGGGGCCGATCATACGCGAGTGCAAAATGCGCGCACCAAAGTAAGCCAGTTCGGCGACCTCCTCATACGAGAGGGCAGGAATGACACGCGCTTCCGGGATTTCGCGTGGGTCGGCGGACATCATGCCGTCCACATCCGCCCAAATCCACACCTCATCAGCATCTATGCAGACGCTCAGAACCGAGGCCGTGTAGTCGCTTCCGCCGCGCCCTAACGTCGTCGGCTTGCCCGTCGTCGTTCCGCCGATAAAACCGGTGATGACCGGCACAATGTCGCGCTCCAACATGGGGAGTAGGTGCTTATTGATGCGCTCGCGGGTCAGGGGAATATTGGGCGTAGCATTGCCGTATACATCGTCGGTCACAATGAGGTCAGTGGTATCAATGGCGACGCTCCACAGCTTGTTCTGCCGGAGCAGCGCGGCGATGATGCGGGCAGCCAGGCGCTCGCCGACGCCGACGACTGCATCCACATTGTCGTCCAACACCTTGCCGCCGGTTGTGTTTGCCATCGCCTGACAGAGATCCAGCATATCGAACAGCAGCCGGTCAATGTCGGCCTGAAGCGCGCTGCGCTCGGTGCTGCCGAGTGGAAGCTCCTCAATGAGCGCCAGATGACGGGTGCGCAGCGTGGCCGCGATGCGCCGGTAGCCGCGCCGGTTGCCAAGCTGGGCGAGGTGCGCCGCTTCAATCAGGGCATCGGTCACGCCCTCCAGCGCGGAGACGACCAACAGAAGGCGATCCCAACGGCTGCGCTCGTGGAGCACGATGCTCAACACCTGGGTGAGCGCGGCTGTTGTGCCGACTGCCGATCCCCCGAATTTCATCACCAGCGTGCTCATGTCTCACCGTAATAGAAATAGCAAACGCGAGGACCGTCTCGCGCCTTGACAAGCACAGATGGCAAAAATTACCATTAGTCGCGGCTCAGTGAGACTAGCATCGCATGTAATATTTGTCAACATTTTGCGGGATGACTGCTCTCTGACTACAATTCGAGTAACGCTTGTTTCTGAGGAATGACTTCATGTCGGATATGCCAGTTGAACGGCAGCGAACTGTTGCCGGTGTGCGTTTCCATAAAGTGGGCAAATTGTACCACTTCGACTACAGCCCTTATCCTGAGTTGCAGGCAGGGGATTTCGTGATCGTCGAGACGGCGCGCGGGCGACAGATGGGGCAGGTGATGGGCTTCATGCCTGCCGAAGCGGACGGGCGCGAATACAAGACGATTATGCGGGTGGCGACGCCGCGCGACCTGGTGCTCAAGCAGGAGTGGGAGGCGCGACAGGAGGACGCGCTTGCCAAGTGCCGCGAGAAGGCGAGGCAGCTTGGGGGGTTTGAGGATGTCAAGTTCGTGGCGGCGCAGTACAACTATGATGGGAGCCTGCTGACCTTTCTGTTCACTGCCGAAGATAAAATCAATCCGGGCAGGCTGTGGGCGGAACTGAGCAAGATGTTTCCGGCGCAGGTGGAGATGCGGCAGATCGGGCCGCGCGACGTGGCGAAACTGCTGGGCGGGTACGGAGCGTGCGGGGAGCTGCGGTGTTGCAGCACTTTTCTGACGGACTTCAGCCCGATTTCGATCAAGATGGCAAAGGCGCAGGGGATTTCGCTCAACCCGTCGGAGATAACGGGCATGTGCGGACGGCTGCGCTGCTGTCTGGTGTACGAGTACGAGCAGTACGTCGAGGCGCGCAAGAAGCTGCCGAAGAAGAATAAGAAGGTGGGGACGCCGCAGGGAGAAGGCAAAGTCATAGACATTCACCCCCTTCAGGATGCCGTGACCGTCGTGACGGAAGAGGGGCAATATCTGATGGTGAAGCGCGAGGAATTGATACCGCTGGATGAGTGGAAAGCGCTCCAACAGAAGGCCAGCGAGCCGTGCAACCGGCATGGCGATGGGCCATGCGAATGCGGGGCGAAGCCGGGGAGGCCGAAAGCAGCGGAGTAAAATCGGCGTTGCTGCCGCCGCCGACCCTCTTCTCGGTGGCAGCGGCGGTGACAAGGGAAGGGATGGGGGATGAGTGAAGGTCGTGCTGAGCATTCCCCCATTGTATAGGATTTGAGGCGGCTTGTCTGGTAACCATTCGAGGTTTTCATGGCAGATGCGGGCCAATTGAACGGGGCGAAGCGGGTGATGGCGATTTTCGCGCATCCTGACGACCCGGAATTTTTCTGCGGCGGGACGCTGGCGCGGTGGGCAGCCGAGGGGGCGCAGGTCGTTTTCGTGCTGGCGACCAGCGGCGACAAGGGGAGCGCCGACCCGGAGATGACGCACGAGCGGCTGGCGGCGCTGCGAGAAGAGGAAGAGCGCAAGGCAGCGGCGGCATTGGGCGCGCAAGAGGTGATCTTCCTGCGCTACCCGGACGGCGAATTGCAGCCGACGCTGGAACTGCGGCGCGACCTGACGCGGTTGATCCGGCTGAAGCAGCCGGACATTGTGGTGACGTGCGACCCGACGGTGTACTGGTATGGGACCGGGTATCTGAACCATCCTGACCACCGCGCCATTGGGACGGCGACGCTGGAAGCGGTGTTCCCCACAGCGCGTGACCGGCTCAACTTCATCGAACTGGAACGGGACGAAGGGCTGCCAACACATAAAGTGCAGCAGGTGTACATCAGCGGAGCGGGCGAGCCGACCACCAAAGTGGACATCACCCAGTATATTGACACAAAGATCAATGCGCTGCGCGAGCATAAGAGCCAGATCAGCGATATGGACGCGATGGCGGAGCGCATTCGTTCGGCGCGCGACCCGGAGTCGCCGGAAGAATATCCGCGCTACGTGGAATCCTTCCGCGTGATTACGTTTAACCGTTAGGCGGGTGTATGGCTGACATTGACTTCATTGGAGAGGCGGAGGGGCTGCGCGAGGAATTGGTGGCGCGGCGGCGCGATTTCCACCGCTACCCGGAACTCGGTTTTGAGGAAGTGCGGACGGCAGGTATTGTCGCCCAGGAACTCATGCAATTGGGCTTAGAAGTGCAGACCGGCGTAGGCAAGACCGGTGTAGTCGGGCTACTGGAAGGGAGGCGCGAGGGGCCAACGGTGCTGGTGCGAGCGGATATGGACGCGCTGCCCGTCCAAGAGGAGAACACATTTGAGTTCGCCTCGGCCAATCCCGGCAAAATGCACGCCTGCGGCCACGACGGGCATACGGCAATTGCGCTAGGCGTGGCGAAGCTGTTCTCGAAGCGCCGCGATCAAGTCGCGGGACGGATTAAGTTCGTGTTTCAACCGGCGGAAGAGATTGTCGGCGGCGCGAAGGCGATGGTGGCGGACGGCGTGCTAAACGATCCCCGGCCAGATGTCACGCTGGGGCTGCATCTGTGGAATCGCTCGCCGCTTGGCTGGATTGGCGTGGCCGATGGGCCGGTGATGGCAGGCTCAAGCACGTTCAAATTGATCGTGAAAGGCAAAGGCGGGCATGGCGCATCGCCGCACCTGGCGATTGACCCGGTGGTTTGCGCGGCTCAACTCATCACGGCTTTTCAAACTATCGTCAGCCGGAACGTGAACGCGCTGGACAGCGCCGTGATTTCCGTCACCAAATTGCAGGCTGGAACGGCGACCAATATTATCCCGGAAGAGGTCGAACTCCAGGGAACAATTCGGACGTACAAGGCCGATGTTCTTGAGTTGGCGAAACGCCGGATGCACGATCTCAGCAGCGCGCTGGCCAAGGGGATGGGATGCAGCGCCCGCCTGACCATCACCGATCACACACGACCCGTAACCAATCACCCGGAAGTCGCCGGACGGGTGCGAACAGCCTTCAGCCGCATTACCAGCGCAGATCGTTTCGACTACAACGAGCGCACGATGGGCGCGGAGGACGTAGGCTTTTTCATGGACGACATTCCCGGCATGTACTTTTTCGTGGGGGCAGCGGTTCCCGGTCAGGACGAATACTACGGCCACCATCACCCGCGCTTCGATTTTGACGAGAACGCGCTTCCGTTTGGCGTGGCGCTGCTGTCGGCGGCGGTCGCGGAATACGTGTTGGAGTGATGGCGAGCAATAACGTCCTGCGGTGGAAGGATGGACGCGGCTGGCTGGTGCTGTCGGGTGGCGCGAGCAGCGACATCCGCGCGCAGGCGCTTAGCCTATCGGCGGCAGATGGTGGGGTGGCGTACATCGGCGGGCAGGCCGAGCAGGCGTTAGACGACATGGAAGACCTGGGCGCGCCATCCGGCTATCTGGTAGACGTGATGGCCGAGGATGATGAGACGGTGCAGAAACGAATTGCCGACGCCGGCATGGTCGTGATTAGCGGCGAGGGGTCGGCGCGGGATGCGCGTTCGAGTCTGATGGGCGCGGCGGCGCAGGGAATAGAAGCGGCGTTCGGGAACGGCGCGATTATCCTGGCAGAAGGGCAGAGCGCGGCAGTCTTTGGCGCATGGGTCGCTGTTGAAGATGGGGGGATGGCGAGCGGGCTGGACTGGCTGGATAACGGACTGATTATGCCAGCCGTGACGAGCCTTACGGATTCGGAAGCGGCGCGGGAAGCGCTGGCAAAAGAGCCGGCGGCGATTGTCGTCGGCATCGGCGCGGGGTCGGCGCTGGCGCTGGGGCCAGACGGCGAGGTTGAAACCTGGGGAAAAAAGCAAGTGGCGGTGGCGCTTGGGCGGAATTACCGTCCATGAGCGGCGATTTTTACTGTGAAGAAGTTTTGAGCGGGCGCATACCCGTTGAAAAGGTGGCGGAAACGCCCAATACACTGGCGTTTTACCATACTCGTCCAGCCTATTCCGTCCATATCGTTGTGATTCCAAAGCGTCATATCAGCTCGTTGACAGCGCTTGACGAAGATGATCTTCTTTTGGAGATGTTGGCTATAATTAAACAGCTTGCCGCTCAGGTGCTGCACGAGCATGGCGCGTGTCGGGTCGTGACGAATCTGGGCGCGTACCAGGACTCCAAGCATCTCCACTGGCATATCATTTCCGGCGAGCGCCTGGGCAAGTAACAGAACGAGGTGACGAAGTGCCTGCAACGATCCTGGTAGGGGCGCAATGGGGTGACGAGGGCAAGGGGCGCGTCGCCGACTGGCTGGCAGCCGAGTCAGACGTTGTCGCGCGGTTTGGCGGGGGCGATAATGCCGGGCATACGGTTGTCGTCGGCGAGAAAGTGTTCAAGCAGCACCTCGTTCCATCGGGCATCCTGCATCCCAACGTCGTCTGCGTGCTCGGCAACGGCATGGTGATTAACCCGGTCAATCTGATTAAGGAGATGGATGGGCTGCGGGCGAACGGTGTGGACGTGTCACCGGAACGCCTCCTCATCAGCACGCGGGCGCACATCATCACGCCAGCGCATATTGCATTGGACGGCGCATTGGAGAAGGCGCGGGGCGATCAGGCGATTGGAACGACCCTGCGCGGGATTGGCCCGGCGTATCTGGATAAGACCGGGCGGCGAGGCATACGGGCGGGCCAAATGGCCGACGTTGAGGAGTTCGCCAACGCGCTTTATGACTCCATCGAGCAGGCGAATGCGACGCTGGCTCAGCATGGCGTCGAGCCGCTCGATCCACAAGGGGCGGCAGCCGTATACGTGGAGGCGGCGGCGCGCCTGAAGCCATACTTGCGTGATACATCGGTGTACCTGAACAAGCGCTTGCAGGCAGGGGCGCGGGTGCTGTGCGAGGGTGCGCAGGGGACGCTGCTGGACGTAGATCACGGCGATTATCCGTATGTCACCAGCTCGTCGCCGACGGCGGGCGGGGCGCTGACCGGGTTGGGATTTGGGCCGTGTCACGTGGATCGCGTGGTCGGCGTCGCCAAGAGCTTCAGCACGCGGGTAGGCGGCGGGCCAATGCCGACGGAGCTTGAGGGCGAGCTGGGAGACCGGCTGCGCGGGACAGGCGAGCATTTCTGGGATGAGTTCGGCACGACGACGGGACGCCCGCGACGATGCGGCTGGCTGGACGCGGTGGTGCTGCGTTACGCGGCGCAGGTCAACGGATTTACCGAACTGGTGCTGACCAAGCTCGACGTATTGAGCGGGTTTGACACGCTGAACATCGCGGTTGCCTATCAGATTGACGGACGGCGGTATGATTATCCGCCGAGCACAATGGCCGAACTGGAGCGCGCCGAGCCGATCTACGAGACGCTGGTAGGGTGGCGCGAGGACATCAGCGGGGCGCGTAGGGAAGGTGATTTGCCGGAGGCAACGCGGGTGTACATCCGGCGGGTGTCCGAGTTGTGCGGCACACCGGTGCGGACGGCCAGCGTCGGGCCAGAGCGCGACCAACTGGTGTTTTTCTGAGGAGCGGCTGTGGACGAGCGAACGTATGCCTATCGAATGGAAGCGCCGGTGTCCGCGCCACCGCAGCGAGTCGTGTCGCTCGTGCCCAGCGTGACGGAGTCGCTGTTCGATCTCAATCTGGGCAACCGGCTGGTTGCTATCACCGATTACTGTATTTACCCGGCTGAGGGCGTTGCGAAGCTGCCGCGAATCGGGGGGACGAAGAACCCGGACGTGAAGCGGATCATCGAACTAGCGCCTGACCTGGTAATCGCCAATCAGGAGGAGAACCGCGAGCAGGATGTCGAGGCGCTGCGGGCGGCGGGGATTCCAGTATGGGTGACTTTTCCGAAAACCGTGTTGGACGCCATTAACCTGCTGTGGAATATCATGCACGTGTTCGACGAACCGGCGATGGTGCCGCGCGTGCGACTCATCGAGCAGACGTATGATTGGGTGGCGCGAATCGGCGAGACGCGCGAGCAGCCCTGCCGCGTGTTTGCGCCCATCTGGTTTGAACCGCTTATGACGTTCAACGCCGATACCTATGCGCACGATTTACTGCGGGTGTGCGGGGGGACGAACGTATTTGCCGAGCGGCAGCGGGCGTATCCGCTGAGGGCCGATCTGGGAGAGGCCGAGCCATACCCGGCGGATGACCCGCGCGCGCAAGGGCGGGACACTCGCTATCCGCGTGTCACGCTGAAGGAGGTGGAGGCGGCGCAGCCTGACATGATTCTGCTGCCCAGCGAGCCGTTCCCATTCACCGAAGACCACATCCCATACTTTATGGCATTGGATACGCCAGCACGAAATCGAAAAGATGGTATTATTCTGGTAGATGGCTCGCTGTTGACCTGGCATGGAACGCGCCTGGCTCACGCGATGAACACGCTTCCGGCGTTATTGTGCCCATGAGAGTACGCGATGCTGTACGGTGATCCCAGGGAAGAACTGCTCCATACCGTTGTCCATCAATTGAAGACTCCCATCAATGCGGCGCGCGGCTGCATCGAACTGGTTCAAAATCTGGGGCCATTGACCGAACGGCAGGCGCACTTTGCCGAGCGGGCGATTGCCAGCCTGGATCGCATGGAGCAACTGGTCGCGCGGCTGCTCGATCTCGCGTTGATCGAAGGCGGGATCAAACTGGAACGGACGGACTGCGACCTGGGGGCGATTATCAGCACCGTCGCCGATTCGCTGGCAGAAGTGGCGAACAAGCGTCAAATTGACGTGCACCTTGACCTGGACGACAGCCTGGGCATCGTGCTCGCCGACATGGAACGGCTGACGCAGGTAGTGGATAACCTGATAAGCAATGCCGTCAAGTACAACCGCGATGGCGGCACTGTGTGGGTGACGGCGTTCGGCGACGGGAATGCGGTGCAGGTGAACGTGCGGGACACGGGAATCGGGATTCCGGCAGAAGACCTTAACCGTGTCTTTGACCGATTTTACCGTTCGAGGCTGGGCGTTGAGAACGGGATTGAGGGGACGGGCCTGGGGCTGGCGATTGTGCAGGCCATTGTTCAGGAGCATGGGGGGCGCATCTGGGTCGAGAGCCAGGAAGGGGTCGGCACGACGTTCGCTTTTGTGCTGCCCCGGCACGGCGAATTCAGCGAAGGCAGGGATTCGGTGGTGGAAGCGCCTTACGGGGCAACAGAGGGTGGGGCGGGAAGAACCCCGCTCTATCGAGAACCGTCCAGCGAGGCGAGCGACTCAGTTGACGACAATGTTCAAGAAGCGCGCGAGGACTTACCGGATGAGGATTCGCGCGGGGATGATGTATAAGCGTCTTGCGGACGATTGTGCTGAATAGTACAATCGCGCTATTCCGATTTCTTCTCGTGAGGGTTCATTCATGCGGCGAGTTGCATTTGTCATTGGCGCGCTTCTGCTCCTGATTATCGGCGGCGGGCTGACCGCGCAAATCGCGCAGCAAGGCGAGCGCGACGCCATTCCTGTATTTGTCGTCCAGACGGAAAACCCGGACGCTTCGGTGTTCGAGGCGCGTCCCTGGAAGGCGGAACAACTGGTTCTGCTGGTCGGCTTTCTGTTGTTCAACCTGATCGGCATTGGAGTGACTCTCGCGCTGGTCATGTGGTTCCTGAGCCGGCAGGTGAAGAGCGTGAAGGGCGGCGAGACTCCACCCAGCCGGAGCAGAACGGAGACGGAGGCTGCCGAAAGCGCCTAGTTCGTTGCCCGTATCTAGAAAATTCTCCCTCGTTTGTGTAGAATGAGCGGCGAATAACGAGGTTGATTTGATGGAGACATCCAGAGCGCCTTCGCCGCGTCGGTTTGCCACGCTTGCTGCGATTACCGCGTTTCTCACATGGGGATTAATTGTTCTTGGGGCTGTAGTTCGCGTCACCGGCTCAGGGCTTGGCTGCGGTGACGATTGGCCGCTGTGCAACGGAACGATTTTCCCGCCGCTGGACAATCTCACGGCCTGGATTGAGTGGTCGCACCGGCTGGTCGCCATGTCCATTGGCGTGTTTGGGCTGGCGATGTTATTCACTGTGTTCCGCAGTCATCGCAGCAACCGTTTGGCGGTGGGCGCAACAGTTGTTGCAGCCGTATTGTATGCGGCGCAGAGCGGAATCGGGCGCAGCGTGGTGAAAGCCAACCTGTCGCCAACGCTGGTTGCTTTCCATCTGGGTACTGCGATGCTGCTGCTGGGGGCGCTGGTCGTTGCTGCGACTGCCGTGTGGCACCAGCCCAGGCAGGGCTACGGGCGCGATCGTGTGACGACGCTGGCTTATATCAGTGGGGCGCTGGCGCTCGTCGTCATTCTGCTGGGCGCGATGGTGCGAGGCGGTGGGGCGACGCTGGCCTGCGCCGACTGGCCGCTGTGCAATGGACAGGCA
>FLYN01003256.1_pt1 | contig 13033 bp, 9 predicted proteins | sample 1122621 | NCBI WGS metagenome assembly FLYN01 (sample SAMEA4346792, study PRJEB14843) | hot springs metagenome | biome: Terrestrial Biome; feature: Habitat; material: Sediment | place: India | collected 2012-06-12 | depth 1760 m
CCGCAGCCCGCTCCGTCGCATCCGCCGGCTGTGGCGCATGGGATGCCCGACGCTGCGGCCCGTGGCACGCAGAGCCAGGCGCTACGGAATCGGCGCAGGTCGATCTGGGGTATCGTGATCCTGCTCTCGCTGCTCTTGGCGGTGGCCTGCGGCGCTTACTACGGCGTCAGCGTGGTGATCGATGAACTCGCCCGTGTCGAGCTGCCGCGCCCCACACTCGGGCTGCCTGCGGTACCCGATCTGGGCATCCACCTGCCCGAATGGCTCACCGGCGTCGTCAGCGGTGGCGGGGAGGTGCTGGTTGTCGACAGCGCCGTTGGGCTACGCGTGCGCGCCGCGCCTGGTCTGCAGACCGCCGTCATCGATGTCTTGCCCAATGGCGCGCGCGTCCGCAAACTGGAAGGACCGGTCGAAGTGGATAGTGTGCCATGGCTGCGCGTGCGCGCCAGGGTCGATGGGCGGATCGTGGAAGGATGGGTCTCGGCGAACTTCGTCAAACCGCTATGACCGATCGTTCTACCGATCGGGCGCTGGGCAACTAGTCAGGCAACCCTTGGGGCTGGCCCAGGGCTGTGACAGCCGACGACCTGCCGGTCACTCGTCGCCCAGGTCATAACTGCGTAGGGAGAGTCGCAATGCCGCTTACGCTGCCCGATGAAGTGCTCCACCGCCTGAGGGCCGCCCAGCGCGTCGTCGTGCTCACCGGTGGCGGGATGGCCGCCGAGAGCAAGGTACCGTCTTTCCGCGAGGCCCACAGCGGCAAATGGGCCAGCTACGATGTCAGAGAACTGGCGACTCCGCAGGCGTTCGCCCGCAATCCACGCCTGGTCTGGGAATGGTACGATTTCCGGCGGCGCACTGCCGAGGCAGCCGAGCCCAGCCCGGCTCACTACGCCCTGGTCGACCTGGAGCAGCATTATCCGACGTTCACGTTGATCACGCAAACGATCGATGGGTTACATTGGCGCGCCGGCTCACGCGACCTGATCGAGCTGAACGGTAGCCTGCGGCGCAGCCGTTGCTACGAGGCCGGCCACGTGGTGATGGAATGGGAGGACGTCGGCGAGGTGCCACCACGCTGCCCGCACTGCGGCAGCTTCCTGCGCCCCGATGTGGTGCTGTTCGGCGAGGGCCTGCCGCAGTGGGAGTTGCGCAAGGCCCGGCAGGCGGTTGAACGCTGCGATATTTTCTTGTGCGCCGGTGCCGTCGGGGCGATTCAACCGGTAGCCGCATTCCCGCTGATCGCCAAACGCGGGGGCGCGTTCGTGTTGGCAATCGCGACCGACGACTCGATCTACACGCTGATGGCCGATCACGTGATCCCGGCCACTCCCGGCGAGGCCCTGCCCGAGTTGGTACGGCTGGTGGTCGGCGCTGGCGGCGAACTTGCTGCAGAAGAAAGGCAGTGATCGCTGGAGCCCGTACCACAACAGCGGGCTCCTCTGATGATTGTGCTGCAGAGCTATTTGTTCGACGGCTGTTGCCGTGCCTGGAGATCGCATGCATCTCCGTAGCGCCAGAACTATGATCCGGCCCTGGACCCGCCAGGACGATGAGCTGGCGGATCGTTGGCCGCCGTATAACGATCCGCTCGAACCGCTCTGGAATATCCCCCGCCGTTTAGCGATCGGCGCCGAGGGTTGGTATAGCGGCTTCGACGGCAAAACGATGCAGCGCACCTGGGCGGTTGAAGATCGCGTCGGGCATCTGATCGGGCGGATCTCATTACGCGAGATCGACGAGCGCAAGCGCCAGGCACGCCTGGGGATCACGTTCGGAGCGCCCTACGTCGGTCAGGGGTTAGGCACCGAGGCGCTCGCAACGTTCCTGGATTACTACTTCTCCGACCTGGGATTCCAGGCGATGGTCCTCGATGTCGCCGCCCCAAACCGGCGCGCCGTTCGCTCCTACGAGCGCCTGGGCTTCAGCTATATCGGCAGCGACTGGCGCGAGGTCGGCCCTCAGTTCGACCCGCGCATCCTCGACGATCCGCGCTATGCTCAGATTCGCCGCTTTTTCCGCGCCGGCGCGCACGGCCTGTGGGTCCAGTTCTTCGAGATGCGGCTCTGCAAGGAAGACTGGATGGCCAACCGACCACCGGCTCGCCCCCGAGAACAGTGAGACGGCGCCGGATGGGTGATCGTCGAATGGGACCTTTTGGCTCTTTGCACACCGCAGGCCCCGTGCTATCATAGCTTCGGGCGCAGTGGCGCGCGATCGTCGCTGCCTGCCATCACCATCGCACGCAGCATCGGAGTCGTTATGTCCCTCATTGCAGGCAATCTCGGCGTGGTCCAGCGGCTCCTGGATGAGCAATCCTTGACCTGGGGCGTATGCGCTGGCGCAGCAGCGCACCTCTACGGCGATCGGCGGCCCCTCCAGGATATCGATATTCTTGTCGCTCCCGGGCACCTACCTGCAGTGGTGCAGCTGCTCCAGCACCAGCAAAAGGCCGTCCAGTTCGATGGCAAGCGCATCCTCTGGCGGGGCATCAAAGTTTTTGACGATTTGAGCATCAAGCAGGGCAACGCGATCCATCCCTACGTGCTCGATGCAGCGATGGTGGCGCGGCTGCGTCGCCTGCCCTTGCTTGGAGCGCAGGTGGCGGTGCTGGCACCGGAAGATGTGCTGCTGCACAAGGTGGTGCTCGGGCGTGGCGCCGAGCAGGGCAAGCACGATCTGGCCGACGCGGCCGGGATCATTCGGCGCCAGAAGTTGGACCTCGATTATCTTCGGCACCGCATGCAGGCCATGAACACCAACGGCCTCACGGCGGCCACGCTGGCTCAATTGGGCCTTAGGTTGTAAATCCGTATCCACACCAGATTCGGTTGGTGCATCCGCTCCGTGCGCTCACAGATTCGGAATATGGGTGAGGAGCGAGCCATAGACCAGCCCCGATGATTCGCAATTGGCTGGGATGCACCGTCAAGAGTTTTCCTCGCCGTGCCGGAGCCCGCACCGATCCGGAACGCCATTCAGACGCGGCCCGCTGCATGGCTCGATCGAGCTGTCAACCAGTGTAGAGAGTATCAATGAACACACCACTGCCCGCGAACGAGGCGCATAGGCCTGCTGCCTCACGCCAACAGCAACCCCTCGCTCCCGCGCCCGAGGTATGCGACGACCTGACGCGCCTGGTCGCATATATCTGTGGAACTCCGAGCACGCTGATCAGCCTGGTGGATGCGGAGCGTCGATGGCTCCCATCGCAGGAAGCTAGCGATCCGTTCGAAACCCCGTGCGATGCTGCCTTCTATGCTCATGGCATCCTGCAATCTGATGTTTTCGTCGTTCCAGATGTGCTGGAAGACGAGCGGTTTGCCGATCAGCGAATGGCGAGCGCTGACCGGCAATTCCGATTTTATGCCAGCGTACCCCTGGCAGCTCCTGATGGGCAGACGCTGGGGATGGTGTGGGTGAAGGACCATGTGCCGCGCCAGCTGGGCGCCGAGCAAGTGGAGGCGCTGCGCGCGCTGGGGCGTCAGGCCGGCGCCCAGCTGGCGCTCCGGCAGTATATGGCCGAACTGGAACGTATCATCGCCGAGCACCAGCAGGCCGAGGAGCGATTGGGGCAGGAGCTTGAGCAGGAAGCGATGATCCGCGCGCAGGCAGCCGCCCTGGCGGAGCTGTCGACACCGCTGATCCCGATCAGCGATCAGGTCATGGTGATGCCGCTCGTCGGCACGGTGGATTCGCGCCGGGCGCAGCAGGTGGTCGAGACGTTGCTGCAGGGGATCGCGGAGAGCAAAGCTCAGGTGGCGATCCTGGACATTACCGGCGTCCCGATCGTGGACACCCAGGTGGCCAACGCGCTCGTCCGCGCGGCACAGGCGGTACGGCTGCTGGGGGCGCAGGTTGTGCTCACCGGCATCCGCCCCGAGGTCGCCCAAACGCTGGTTGGCCTCGGCGTCGATCTGAGCAATATCATCACCCACAGCTCTTTGCAAAGCGGAATCGCGTTCGCGATGCAGCAGCGTTGAGCCACCCTGCAGCGCGATTCGGTGGAGGGTTGGGGGCCGGTACGGCCATCCCAGCCCTCCTGGCTGTTGGCTACGCAACGTCTCACGGCACCGCCCCATACCCCGGCGGCACCGCGGTAAAGCCGGCTTGGCTCCAGACCACCCGCTCCGGCCCCAGGTGTTCTATAAGCACGTCGGCGACGGCGTGCAGCGGTGGGTGGCGCCAATCGCCCCAGCCCAGGCGCGCGTACAGCTCGGGGATGCCCAGCCTGGCCGTGCGCTTCCCGCCGGCACCGTCGCCAAGCACATAGGTATCGAGCAGGGCGCGATCGCACAGCGGGGCCAATTGCGCGGCCAGGCGCTGGGGATCGCAGGGCAGCAGCGGCGCGATCGCCGCCTGGACGTAGACCCCGGCTGCGCGTAGCTGTGCCATCGCGGCGTGGCGCGCGGTAGTGATGGCGCGCGGGGGCTGATCGCGCGGCGCACCTCTTCGCTGTCAGTCTCGACCGTGACCGAGACCATCGCGCGCCGCCCCAGCCGCTGCAACAACCCCAAATCACGAACCACCAGCGGGCTGCGCGTCTGGACGACCAGCCAGCCCGGCGGGAACTCGGCCAGCAACTCCAGGCAGCGGCGCGTCAGCTCGTAGCGCCGCTCGAGCGGCTGGTAAGGGTCGGTGGCGCTGCTCATAAAGATCCGCAGCGTGGGGAGCTTCCCGCGCGCCGCCAGCCGCTCGAGCTCGGCACGCAGCAACTCCGGCAGATTGATCTTCGGCCGCGCCCACGTGCCCCAGCCCTGGCCAGCCAGCGGGCTATAGCGTGCCACCGGTAGCTCCTGCACATAGCAGTAGGTGCAGGCGAATGCACAACCGCCGTAGGGATTCAGCGTGTGCGTAAAGCCCCGCAGAAAGCCCCCGGTTGGCGTCAGCGCACGCGCGACTGCGATCTCCTCAACTGTGACGCTCATCCCGGCTCCGCCTCGCTCATTTGTGCGATCACTATACACCAGCACAATCGGTTTGTCCAGACCTCCTGCGGCTCCGCGTGGTTGTATCAACGTTGGGAGGTGGGACGGGTTCGCCCTACGGGCTGACCGGTGCGCGCCGCGCTCCTCACTATGCTATAATGGCGCAGCGGCCGCCCTGGGCAGCCATCGCGGATAAGGAGGCGCGGTATGAACCTGATCGATCTCTTGTTTATCCTGCTCCTGCTGGCCTGCCTCGCGCTGGGTTTCTTTCAGGGCACCATTCGACTGGTGGTTGCGATCGCCTCCTTCTACATCGGTATCATCCTGGCGAGCCTGTATTTCCAGTTCGTCGGCGATTTCTTTCGTCGGCGGTTCGGCACCACACCCGAGGTTGGCCAGATCACTGCGTTTGCAGTGGTGCTGCTGGTGAGCTTCTTGCTGCTGACGGCTGCCGGGCTCTATACCTTCCGCTACGCGCGAATGCCCGCCAGCCTGGACTTCATCGATCGGCTGATCGGAACGCTGCTCGGGTTGTTCCTTGGCGCGTTGCTTCTCGGTATGTTGGCGGTTCTGTTGCAAGGGCTGTTCATCGACCGCGATGTGGCCGGCAGCCTGACCTTCCCGATCGTGCGTGCTTTTCAGCGCGGCGTGCGCACCTCCTTCCTGGTGGCTTTTTTCGCCGACCAGATCTTGCCGCTGATCTACGCTTCGATGCGGCCGGTGCTTCCCCGTGAATCCGAGTTTATCTTTCGGGTGCGATAGATGCCGATTAGCGAACAAACGCTCGAGACGCTTGAGTTTCCCAAGATTCGTGAACAACTGGCCCGCCACACCGCCTTCTCGGCCTCACGCGAACTGGCGTTGACGCTGGCCCCCAGCACCGATCCCCAGGAAGTGCGCCGCCGGCTGCGCCGCACGAGCGAGGCCCGCCGGCTGCTCGACGAGCATCCCGAAGTCAGTATCGGCGGCGCGCGCGATATTCGGCCCGCCGTCAGCCGTGCCATGCGCGGCGGCGTGCTCGATGCGGCGACCTTTCTCGAAATCGGTAGCACGCTCGCGAGCGGGCGCCGCCTGCGCAAGCTGCTGCTGCAGCTCGATAAGCCCGCCCCGGTCCGCGACTCGTCGTCTGATGGCGAGGGACACGCCTTCCCGCTGCTGCGCGAGCTGGCCGAGGACCTGCCCGACCTTCCGGAGCTCGAAGAGGAGATCGCGCGCACAATCGCTGAGGATGGGAGCGTGCTCGACAGCGCCAGCCCCACCCTGGCGCGCCTGCGCGCCGAGGTACGGATCGCATTCAACCGGCTCCAGGAGCGGCTCCAAAGCATGATCACATCCCCACAATATGCCGATGTGCTCCAGGAGCCGATCATCACCGTGCGCAACGGGCGCTATGTGTTGCCGGTCAAGGCCACGCAGCGCCGTGCGATCCGCGGCCTGGTCCACGATCAATCGGGCAGCGGCGCGACGCTCTATATGGAGCCGCTGGCGATCGTCGAGCTGAACAACCGCTGGCGCGAGCTGCAACTGGCCGAGGAGGAAGAAGTTGCCCGCATCCTGGCCGCGCTTTCCGAGCGGGTCGGTGCCGCTGCCGCGCCGATCATCGCCGGCGTCGAGGCGCTGGCCGCGCTCGACCTGGCCTTCGCAATGGCCAAGTATGCGCTCGCGTTGCGGTGCGTCGAGCCGGAGATCGTGGACGGGTTGGCGCCGGTAACTCCTGACGATCGGCCTGAGCAGCAGGTGGCAGGCGGCGAGCAGCAGGAAGCGCCGACCGCCCAAGCTACGGCGCCGTTTCGGCTGACCCAGGCGCGCCATCCCTTGCTGGATCAGTCGCAGGTGGTGCCGATCGATATCCATTTGGGCGGCACCTTCCGGCTCCTGCTGATCACCGGCCCTAACACCGGTGGCAAGACCGTCGCGCTGAAGACGGCCGGGCTGCTGGCGTTGATGGCCCAGGCAGGGCTGCATATTCCTGCCCAGGCGCCGTCGCGCCTGCCCGTCTTCGGCCAGATCTTCGCCGACATCGGTGACGAGCAGAGCATCGAGCAGAGCCTGTCGACCTTCTCGTCGCACATGACCAACATCATCCGCATTCTCACCGCGCTCGAGGCGGCCCGGGCCGATTGGGAATCGGGTGAGCCGGAGGCGGCGCTGGTGTTGCTGGACGAACTCGGCGCTGGCACCGATCCGGTCGAAGGTGCGGCGCTGGCGCGCGCGCTCATCGAACGGCTGCTGGAACTGGGCGTGCTGGGCATCGCAACCACTCATTACGCCGAGTTGAAGGCCTTCGCCTATGCCACCCCAGGGGTCGAGAACGCGTCGGTCGAGTTCGACCTCGAGACGCTCGCGCCAACCTACCACCTGACGATCGGGCTACCGGGGCGTTCCAACGCCCTGGCGATCGCCGCGCGGCTGGGGCTCGACCCGGAGCTGGTGGCGCGCGCGCGGGCGACGATGGCCCACGAGGATGTGCACGTCGAGGACTTGCTGGCCGGGATCCATCGCGAACGCGAGGCTGCCGCCATGGAGATGCAACGCGCTGAGGAGCTGCGCGCCGATGCCGAGAAGTATCGCGCGCGGCTGGCGGCCGAGCTGCGTGAGTTCGAGAGCCGCCGCGAGGTCGAGTGGCAGGCGGCACGCGACCAGATCGAGGACGAGTTGCGCGAGGTACGCAGCCAGTTGCGGCGCCTGCGCGACGAGTTCCGCTCGGTCTCGCTGACACGCCAGTGGCTGGAAGAGGCCGAGCAGCGGCTGCAAGAGGTCAAGGCCCACATTCCGAGCGCCCAACCCCCGGCGCCCCAGCGGCTCTCGGAGGTGATCGGCCAACCGGCGGAGCCCGCGCCACCACGCCCCTTGCAGGTCGGCGATCGGGTGCAGGTGCGCTCGGTCGGCCTGAGCGGCGAGATCCTGGCGATCGATGAGGACGAGCAGACTGCCGAGGTGCAGGTGGGCGGGTTTCGCATGCAGGCGGACCTTAGCGAGCTACGCCGGGAGACCCGCGGCGAGCGAAGGGCCGCGGAGCGGCGTGCGCCGCCAGAGCGAGCAGCGCTTCCGACGGGCCGGGATGTTTCGATGACCTTCGATATGCGCGGCTGGCGTGCCGCCGATGTGCCTGATAAGCTCGACCACTACCTCAACGACGCCTACCTGGCCGGGCTGCCGTATGTACGCCTCATCCATGGCAAGGGCACCGGCGCGCTGCGGCAGGTGGTGCGCGACGTATTGAGCAATCACCCGCTGGTCGATTCGTTCAGCGGTGGCGGGCCAGACGGCGGCGAGGGTGTCACCGTCGCCCGGTTGATCGAGCGCTAAGCAAAACCAGGTAGGTTGTTAAGGGTTAAGGGTTAGGGGTCAGGCTTTAAAACGCGAACCCTTAACCCTTAACCCCTTGTGAAGGGGTGGCCCTACAAATCGTAAATCGCCAATCGTCACTCATATGTCACAATCGTTGGTCTTTGTGCTTCTGATCCTGGCGCTGGTGGTGCCGGTGATCGGCGCGCTCGGTCTGCGCCTCCTGGCGCCACATGCCTCGCCCACCCACTTCTACGGTGCTGCCGCGCTGCTCTTCGGCGTCGCGTTCACCAGCGTCCTGGTGCTTGCGCGCAGCAACCTCACGAGCCTGCGAGTCGGCGAGCTCTCGCTGCTGCTCCCTGTTGCAGCGCCGGCCGAGGAAGACCTGAATCTGCCGCCGCTCACGATCGTGCCGGCGCCCGAGGAACCAGCAACTGCTGCGCCGGCGGCGACACGCGCGCCAGCGGAGAGCCCAACCGAAACCCGTGCGCCAGCTCCGACGTCGATTCCTACAGCAGTGCCGACCGCGGCTCCAACCACGGCAGTGCTGCCGACTGCAGCCCCACCGACCGCAGCGCCTGCGCCGGCGCAACGGACGTACGTCGTGCAGCCAGGCGATACCTTGCGAGGCATCGCCGAGCAGTTCGGCGTTAGCGTGCAGGCACTGATCGAAGCGAACAACCTGACGCCCGAGGAGGCCGACGCGCTGCGCATCGGCCAGGAGCTGGTGATACCGCCAGCAAACCCATGAACAATCGCTCACATCCGCCCGCCCGCAGGACGAGTAGCCTGCTGATCGTGCTGCTGGCCTTGGGTGCCGGGATGGCGCTCGGCTGGCTATTGCGCACTGCCTTCCAGCGACCGGCTGACCAGATCGCCGTGCCGCCCCTCGCCCCGACTGCGATCGGCCGCGCGCCAGGTGCCACGCCGCTGCCGGAAACGCCGGCCCGCCCGACCGCCATGCCCATCCCCGCGCCGACGGACACGCCGCACCCCCAGCCGACCGGCGAGAGCGTGGCACCCACACCGACTACGCCACTGTCTGAGCCGACGGGCGCTGCGGCGCAGGCGCCGGAGATCATCGCCTATGCCGGGCACGTGGTCGCTGCAGGCGAGACGCTGGAGACGATCGCGGCGAACGGTGGCAGTACGCCCGATCTGATCGCCCGCTACAACCGGCTGGCCGGCCCACCCCAGCCGGGTCGTGCGCTGATCGTGCCCCAGCTCGGCGGCCAGACCAGCGTGCTGGAGAACCAGCCGATCCTGGTGGAGCGGGGCTCCACCACGCAGCCGTGGGTGGCGCTCACGCTCGACGCTGGCGCCAGCGCAGCGCCGGTGCCGCGCATGCTCGAAACACTGCGCGAACACAACGTCAAGATCACCTTCTTCCTGACCGGCAAATGGATCGAGGAGAACCCCGACCTGGCGCGGCAGATCGTCGCCGATGGCCACGAGATCGCCAACCATACCTTCAACCACCCGGACCTGACGAAGCTCGATGACGATGCGCTCCGCGAGGAGCTGGCCGCGACCGAGGAACTGATGCAGCAGACTACCGGCGCCACGACGCGGCCGTTCTTCCGCCCGCCGTTCGGTGCCTACAACCGGCGCGTGCTCCAGATTGCCGCAAGCGAAGGCTATCTGCCGATCTATTGGACGCTCGATAGCCTCGACTCGGTCGGCGAGCCGAAGACGCCCGAGTTCTTGCTAGAGCGCATCACCGATAAGCTGGCGCCCGACGAGCTGCGCGGCGCGATCATCCTGGCCCATTGCGGCAGCGAGCCGACCGCTGATGCGTTGCCGGAGATTCTGGATCGCTTCGCTGCGATGGGGTTCGAGGTCAGGAAGGTGTCGGAGGTGCTTGGCGGCGAAGCGGCTCCGCAGGGCCGGACGGATTCCTGAAGTGCTGTGCGGCAAATCGGTTCCGTCGAACGATCCAAGCGCCTGCGTCAAGAGCATTGCACCGGCTCTAAAACCGGGTATAATCCCTGGTGCAGCATTGATTGGGAATAACTGCAGACACACCCAAAGATTGTGTGGTTGGAGAAAAACGCACAATGACACGCTCAACCCCTCAGCGCCCGCGTGAGATGGCGAAAGCCTACGAGCCACAGCAGGTAGAGCAACGGCTCTACGACTGGTGGGAATCGCAGGGCTTCTTTACGCCTGAAATAGATCCGAGCCGTAAGCCGTTTACCATCTCGATGCCGCCACCGAACGTCACCGGCGAGCTGCACATGGGCCATGCGATGTTCGTGACGATCGAGGACGTGATCGTGCGCTGGCATCGCATGCTGGGCGAGCCGACGCTCTGGCTGCCCGGCACCGACCACGCCGGAATCGCCACCCAGATGCAGGTCGAGCGGCAACTGCGCAAGGAGGGCACCAGCCGTCAGGCGATCGGGCGCGAGGAGTTCCTGCGCCGCACCTGGGCCTGGAAAGAGAAGTACGGCGGCGAGATCACCCGCCAGTTGCGGCGGCTTGGCGCCTCGTGCGACTGGACGCGCGAGCGCTTCACGCTCGACCCCGGCCTGTCGCGTGCAGTGCGCACTGCCTTCAAGCGCCTGTACGACGATGGCCTGATCTACCGCGGCACCTACCTGGTCAACTGGTCGCCCAATCTGCAGACCGCGGTGAGCGATCTAGAGGTCGAGCGCGAGGAGCGCCAGGGCACCCTGTGGTATGTGCGCTACCCTCTGGAACCCCGGACCGAGAACCACGAGCCAGGAACCGCCAGCGAAGCCGCCGATTCGCGGCTCGGGGGTCGCGGCTCTGCGGCGTGGGGCAGCGGCCGATGGGCCGACGGGTTCACGGAGTTTATCACCGTAGCGACGACGCGGCCGGAGACGATCCTGGGCGATACTGCCGTCGCCGTGCATCCCGAGGACGATCGCTACCGGCACCTGGTCGGCCGCACGGCGATCCTGCCGGCGATCGGGCGGCGCATCCCGATCATCGCCGACGAGTATGTCGATCCCAGCTTCGGCAGCGGGGCAGTCAAGATCACGCCGGCGCATGATCCCAACGACTACCAGGTCGGCCTGCGCCACAACCTGCCGATGATCAACATCATGAACAAGGACGCGACGCTGAACGAGCAGGCCGGCCCCTATGCAGGGCAGGATCGCTTCGAGGCGCGCAAGCACCTGCTTGCTGACTTGGAAAAGGAAGGCTTGCTGGTCAAATCCGAGCCGCACATGATGGTGGTGGGGATCAGCCAGCGCGGTGGTGAGATCATCGAGCCGTTGTTGAGCGAGCAATGGTTCGTGCGCACCCGTCCGCTGGCCGATCTGGCGCTGGCGGCGGTGCGCGAGGGCCGGACGCGAATCATCCCCGAGCGCTTTGAGAAGGTCTATTTCCACTGGCTCGAGCACATCGAGGATTGGTGCATCAGCCGGCAGCTCTGGTGGGGCCATCGCATCCCCGTCTGGTACACCCCCGATGGGCAGATGATCGTCCCCGGCCCCGACGACCCCGATCCACAGGGTGAGGGGATCGTCCAAGATCCCGACGTGCTCGACACCTGGTTCTCGAGCGCCTTGTGGCCGTTCTCGACGCTCGGCTGGCCCGATCAGACGCCGGATTACCTGTACTTCTACCCCACCAGCGTCATGGAGACCGGCTATGATATCCTGTTCTTCTGGGTCGCGCGCATGATGATGATGGGCTGCTACCTGACCGGTCAGGAGCCGTTCCACACCGTGTATCTGCATGGCCTGGTGCGCGACAAACAGGGCCGCAAGATGAGCAAAAGCTACGGCAACGTCGTCAACCCGCTGGAGGTGGTGGAGCACTACGGCACCGACGCGCTGCGCTTCACGCTGGCGACGAGCGGCACGCCCGGGCAGGACATCAACCTCAATCCGGAGCGGATCGAGGCGGCGCGCAACTTCGCCAACAAGCTGTGGAATATCACACGGTTTGTGCTCTCGAAATTGCAGATCGCAGACTCCAGATTGGAACTCGCTGAGGGCGTCGCACAATCTGCAAGCTACAACCTCCAGTCTGCTATGACGCTGGCCGACCGCTGGATCCTGTCGCGCTATCATCGGCTGGTAGCCGAGGTCGATCGGCTCATGCGATCGTACAACTTCGGCGAGGCGGGCCGCCAGATCCAGGAGTTTTTATGGAACGAGTTCGCCGACTGGTACGTCGAGGTCGCGAAAGTTCAGCTCGAGGGTTCTGTCGAGCAGCAAGCAACGACCCGCGCGATCCTATTCACCGTGCTCGAGGGATCGCTCCGGCTGCTGCATCCGTTCATGCCGTTCGTGACCGAGGAGGCCTGGCAGTATTTAACGCGGAGCGACGAACGAGGAACCATGCACGCCGGGCAGGCGGCGGATACACCTCAGCGTTCATCGTTCACCATCCATCGCTCGATCATGGTCGCGCCGTACCCGGAGGCCGACCCGCGCGCACTGAACGAAGCGGCCGAGCGCGATTGGGCGCTGATCCAGGAGATCATCACCGGCATCCGCAACGTGCGCAACGAATACCGGGTCGAGCCGGCGCGCTTCGTCGCGGCGACGATCGTCGCAGGGGAGCGGGCGGAGCCGATCGCCGCCCAGCGCGCGCTGATCGCCCGGCTGGCCCGCGTCGCCGACGATCGACTCGCGATCGTTGAACGGATCGATCAGAAGCCGCAAGAGGCCGCCACGCTGGTCGTCGGTCCGGTCGAAGTCTTCTTGCCGCTGGCCGGGCTGGTTGACCTGGAGGCCGAGCGAGCGCGGCTCCATAAAGAACTTGCAGCGGTCGAGGCCGAGCTGGCGCGGCGCGAGGCGCGGCTCGGCAGCCCCGGGTTTGTCGAGAAAGCACCA
>FLYN01004796.1_pt1 | contig 13001 bp, 8 predicted proteins | sample 1122621 | NCBI WGS metagenome assembly FLYN01 (sample SAMEA4346792, study PRJEB14843) | hot springs metagenome | biome: Terrestrial Biome; feature: Habitat; material: Sediment | place: India | collected 2012-06-12 | depth 1760 m
GGTGGCCCGCGCGCGCGGGACGCGGCTGCCCGACCCCGATCCGTTAGCGCACGTGCTGGCGGTGGCCCGCGCGACCGGTGCCAATCGTTCTTCGATGCTTCAGGACGTGCTGCGTGGCAGCCCGACCGAGATCGCGACGATCAACGGCGCGGTGGTGCGCGAGGGCCAACGCCTGGGCGTACCGACGCCCGTCAACGCGGTGCTCACCGAGCTGGTGACAGCGCTGGACGCGACGGTGAGCTGGCGCTGCGCTGCTGACTAGGCGAGCACCTCAGCCGAACACATCAGCGAGCAGCTCGATCACTGCCTGCGCTGCCGCCAACGCCGTTGTCCCCGCCGGGTCGAGCGGCGGGCTGACCTCGACGACATCGATGCCGACGATGTGGCTACGCTGTGCGACGCCGCGCAGCACCGCGCGCAGTTCGTGGTAGCTGAGGCCGTCGGGCTCGGGTGCACTCACACCGGGGGCGAGCGCCGGGTCGAGCACATCGATATCGATCGTCAGGTAGGCATGCCTCATCGGCGGCAGGCGCGCCACGATCGCCTCGGGGCCCTCACGGCGCAGCGCGGCGCGGGTGAGGAGCACATTGCCGCGGGCGCGTGCCGCCGCGAATGCGTCCGGGTCGGTGCGCAGGCCGCGCAGCCCGATCGTTGCCATCGGCCCGACGAACGGCAGCTCGCTGATGCGGCGCAGCGGCGTGCTGCTGTTGAGCCGTATCCCCTGTATCTCGTCGCTGAAGTCGAGGTGCGCGTCGAGCTGCACGATCCCCAGGCCGGCGCAGTCGTCGAAGGCGCGCACCAACGGGTAGCTGATCGAATGATCGCCGCCCAGCGCCAGCAGCAGGCCGCCACTGGTGCGCGCTGCCCGCGCCGCGGCGGTGATCGCCTCCGCCGTGCGCTCCTGGCTCGCACGGACGATCGCGATATCGCCGAGATCGACGATGCGGACCTGCGCCAGGCGCTGGTGTTCGCTCGCGACATCCCAATAGCCGCACGGCTGCTCGTCGGCCCAGAGCGGGAAGCGCTGCGAAGCCTCGCGAATCGCCCGCGGACCGTGGCGCGCGCCGCCGCGCAGCCCGGTGCCGCCATCCCACGGCACGCCCAGCACACCTACATCGGCCCCGATCGGTGCGCCGGGTGTTGCGAGCGGCGCGCGCGCGAAGGTCGGGATGCCGGCGGGCGGGAAGAAGAGCGGCGTGGCCATGGGCAGCCTCCTCGCAATGCCGCATTTTCTGTCAGAACGATCGGCGCGCTGCTGTGCCGCATTGTCGCAGTTTGGACGCGAGAACGCAGGTCGTTGTCACGAGCGGCACGTGAGCCCGGCTTGGCCGCTCGGCGCCGCGATCGTCACCTGCCCCAGGATCAGGCGCGTCCCACCCAGCACAGGTGCGGCGCTCACGACCGGCAGGCGTGCTTCCGCGCTGGGGTCGCCGCGCGGGTAGACCCCCAGCAACAGCGTGTAGGATCCCGACGCCAGGCTGGTCGGCAGGCAGATCGCGCGCTCGTCGTGGACAGGGTCATGCAGGCGCCACGTCGTGGTTCGCCCGGGGTCGCTGTAATCGCCGCCCAGCGGCGGCCCATCGTCCTGGGCCAGCGGCGGAATGGTGCAATCGCGGCACAGGTGCAGAAACATCGCGTAGTCGTGCGAAGGCTTCGCGACCGCTTCCCAATAAAGTGTGACCGGCAGTGTGCCGCCGGGCCGGGCTGCGCCGCCGGCCAGATCGTAGCCACGCAGGCGCAGCTCGCCGCCGAAGGTTGCCTCCAGACGGATGGCGGGCTCTGGCGGCGTATCCAGGCCGCGCACCTCCGGGTAGCTCTGGCAGAGCAACTCGACGCCGACGAACTTGCGCACGCCGCACGACCACGAACGCTCGTGGGCCGAGTACTCGAAGCGCAACCCAACCCACCCATAGCGGTCGCCGGGCGCGATGGGCGGATCGACGGTGACAGCGTGATCGGGCGCGATCAGCAGCAACGCGCGCTTCTTGCCGTGCACGGCCTGCAGAAATTCCGGCTCGGCCGCGCGCCGCACGGCTTCGTTGTCGCGGGTGTTCAGTGCGCCTGCGCCGAAGATCGGGAAAGTCGTCGGTTGCGGCAGCGGGTCGGGCGTGACGCGTGGAGCGTAGTAACTCCACATTGGCTCGACATAATAGGGATGAAGGATCACCAAATCGTCGGGGTGCACGCGCGCCGCCAGCGCAGCGATCGCTTCGCGCCACTGCTCCTTGACCGGTGCTCCTGAGAACAGGCCATGCGCGGGTTGGATGAGCACGATGGCGTTGACGAAGAACAAAGAACAAAGAACAAAGGACAAGAAGGAGATCTCCTGTGTTCGCTGTTCGCTGTTCTTTGTTCGCTGTTCGCTGTTCTTTATTCTCCCCTCCTGGAACGGGTAGGCGAGCACCAGCACCCAGGCGGGGAACGCGACGCTGGCGTAGCGCGCCTCGTAGACAGGCCTGAAAGCCAGTGCAGCGGCGAACAGCGCCAGCGGCACGCCGAACATACACAGGATGGCGATGGCAGGCGGGTGGCGGCGGGCTGCATCGCGCAGCACCAACACACCACCCCACATGGTTAGCACAGCGCAGGGCAGCGCCCAGACAGGTAGCGGCAGCCCGAGGGTGCCGGCGATATCGCCGCGGTCGAGGCTGAAGTGTGCCAGCGTCAAGAGGATGCCGGTAGCCGGGCCGGCGGGAATATGCCCGCTGCCCCCACGGCTCTCGACCCGCACAGCGAGGATCGTGCCGGCGACGGCGACGATCGCGACTGAGAGCGCCAGCAGGCTGAATCCGATCCGTGCTATGTGCTGCGTGCTGCGTGCCGCGTGCTGCCCGATGGTCTCCCGTCTCCCGTCTCCCGTCTCCCGTCTCCCGCCTCCCGCCTCCCGTCTCGCGTCTCGCGTCTCCCGTCTCCCGCCTCCCGTCTCCGGTCTCCAGTCTCCGGTCTCCCGTCTCCCGTCCCCGGTCTCGCGTCTCTCGTCTCCCGCCTCCCGTCTCCCGTCTCCGGTCTCCCGTCTCCGGTCTCCGGTCTCCCGTCTCCCGTCTCCCGCCTCCCGTCTCCCGTCTCCCGTCTCCCGTCTCCCGTCTCCCGTCTCCCGTCTCCCGTCTCCGGTCTCCCGTCTCGGCCAGATGAGAGCGTAGGCCAGCATCGCCGCCGCGGACGAGAGCAGGGTCAGCCGGTGGACGAACAGGCCCCCCGCGGCCAGGGCGATCGGCACCAGCCAGGCGCGGCCTGTGCCGTAACGCAGCGCCCGCAGCAATGCCCACAACTCCAGCGCTACCACGAGCATGAGCAGGCTGTAGGCCTTGGCGTCCTGCGCATGCCAGAGCGCGAACGGTGAGGTGGCGAACAGGAGCGCGGCGACACTGCCGGCGATCGCTGGCCGGCTGCGCTGCATCAGATCGCCCGGCTCCGGCCGCTCACCTGTAGCCGGTGGCCGCGGACCAGGCGCGTTGGCAGCCAGGTAGATCGCCACCACCGCGAGGGCTCCGGCCAGCGCCGAGGGGAAGCGCAGCGCCCACTCGGTGTCGCCGGCCAGTGCGACCCAGGCCTTGAGCAGCAGATGATAGAGCGGGTAGGCTGCATCCCGATCGAAAAGCTCGCCGAGCAGCACCGGCCAGCCCTTGCGCGTGACCTCGGCCCAGGTGCCGCCCTCGTCGAGCCAGAGGCTCTGGGCGCCCAGGCGGTACAGGCGCAGCGCCAGGGCGAGCACGAAGTACAGCGCCCCCAGCACGACTATGGCGTACCGATGGAGCAGCGTGGCGAAGGCGAACCGTGGGCGCTCGATTGCGGAATGGTGCAGCACGGCCAGACCGATCGTTCTTTGCAACAGCGCGGCGATTGTGCGCGATACCAACAGCGACCACCAACTCAGGGTTTGATCGCGGTGACGATCCGCACCGGCGGGAACATCCAGAAGCTCAACCCCGACACCTGGACATTCTGCATCCCGGCCTGGCGCAGATCGTCGGCATAATCCGCGGTGTGCTGAAAATCCAGCAGGGCGACCTTGCCGCCTGGCTTGAGCACACGCACGATCTCGTAGATCGCGTCGCGGCGCCCATCGCGGCCGGGAACATTGTGAATGGCAAGGCTGGCGACCACGGCGTCGAAGCTGGAGTTGGCGAAGGGCATGTGGCGCATATCGCCGTCGTGCACTTCAACGCGCCCGGCGACGCCTGCGGCGCGGGCGTTGGCCAGCGTCGCCTCCTTGCGATTATCGGCCTGGTCTTGCTGCGACCACAGGTCGAGCCCCACCGCGCGGCCGTGCGGCAGGCGTTTGGCCGCGCCGATCAAGAGCAGTCCATGGCCACACCCGACATCCAGCACGGCCTCGTCGCCGCGCAGGTTCAGGCCATCGAGCAGCAGGTCACGCATGCGGAGCTTGCCATAGCGGCTGCTGAAAACCATCCACAGGCCTTCGACTAGGAAGATACCGCCGGACAAGATGACGAACCGCCCGATCACGGCGATCGCCCCCGTGCCCCAGGCGGTCATGACCAGCCCCAGGCCGAGGAGCGCTGTGCCACCGATCAAAAAGCTGTACACCAACCCTGGTGCATCCAATCCGTAATCGAGGTGGCCTCCACCCCGAGTCTCTTGCAGCATCGGCCCCTCCAGCAATAATCTCGTTTCAGAGCAAGACGATCTTCTCGCGCCCTTCGCGCACATGGCGGGTCGCGTTGCGCGTATCCACCACCGCGCGCGCGCGCGCCACGATCCGCTCGTAGTCGAAGGCGCTGTGGTCGGTGATAATCACCACGCAATCCGCCTGCTCCAGCAGGTCGTCGGTGAGCGGCACGGTGCGGTGGACGCGCCCGTCGTGGGCGGTGAACTCGGCGATGTGCGGATCGACCGTCACCACGTGCGCACCATCGGCTATGAGCAGCTCCATGACCTTGAAGACCGGCGACTCGCGGTAGTCGTTCACGTCGGCCTTGTAGGCCACGCCGAGCAGCACCACGTGGGCGCCGTTCAGGGCTTTGCGCTGGCGGTTGAGCGCGCGCGACACCAGACCGTGGACGTGGCGCGGCATCTGGGTGTTGATCTCGCCGGCCAGCTCGATGAAGCGTGTGGTCAGGTCGAACGCGCGGGCTTTCCAGGTCAGGTAGAACGGGTCCACCGGGATGCAATGCCCGCCCAGGCCCGGACCAGGCGTAAACTTCATAAAGCCGAAGGGTTTGGTCGCTGCGGCGTCGATCACCTCCCAAACGTTCAGTTGCATACGATCGCACAGTAGCGCCAGCTCGTTCACCAGCGCGATATTGACCGAGCGAAACACGTTCTCGAACAGCTTGGTCAGCTCGGCCACACGCGGCGACGAGACCGGCACGATCTGGCTGGTGATGCGCGCGTAGAAAGCGCCCGCCAGCATCGTGCAGGCCGGTGTCACGCCGCCGACGACCTTGGGCGTGTTCTCGACCGTGTAGCCCTTGCTGCTGGTCTGGCCGGGGTCGATCCGCTCGGGCGAGAAGGCCAGAAAGATATCTTCGCCGACCTTCAGGCCGGTGGATTCCAGCCGCGGCTGCACGACCTCCTCGGTTGTGCCGGGGTAGGTCGTGCTTTCGAGGACGATGAGCTGGCCGGTGCGCAGCGTGCGGGCGATATCCTCGGCCGCGCGCTCGATGTAGGAGACATCGGGGTCGCGTGTGGCGTTGAGCGGCGTGGGGACGCAAATGATCACCACGTCGCACGCGCGCAGGCGGCGAAAATCGGTCGTCGCCTCCAGCCGACGCTGTGTGCGCAGCTCATCGATCGTCGCTGAGGCCACATCGCCGATATAGCTCGCGCCGCGATTGATCGCCGCGACGCGCTCGGGGCTGATATCGAAGCCGAGCACCTGGAAGCTGGCATGGCAGATGTGCGCCGCCAGCGGCAGGCCGACGTAGCCGAGGCCAATTATGCCGATATGGGCTGTGCGCGATTCGATCTTGTGGAGGAGTTCGTTCTGGATTGACATGGAGCGATCCTCTTACAGTTTATGTATTTATGTGTTTAGGCGTTTAGGTGTTTAGGTGTTTAGGTAGCACGTGGTACGCAGTATGTCTCACGCGTGATGTTTGATGTAAGCCATCTTTTGCAGCGCGCGGCGGTAGACCTCCTCGAAACGTTCCGCGGTGGCATCCCAGGTCAGCTCTTCCAGCACCCGGCGGCGGGCGGCGGCACCAAGTCGCTGCGCCAGGGAGCGGTCGTCGAGCAGCCGCGTGATTGCTGCGGCAAGCGCAGTGGGGTCGCGCTCGGGCACCAGCAGGCCGTGCTCGCCGTCGACAATCACCTCGGGGATGCCGGCCACCGACGAAGCGACGATCGGTCGCGCAGCGCCCATGCTCTCGAGCAACACATTGGGCAACCCATCGACGTTGCCGCGCTGGTCGCGGATCGACGGAACGACATAGACATCGGCAGCGCTGATGTAGCGCGCGGCGCGATCGCGTGCGAGTTGGCCAGGGAAGCGTACACTCGCCGCGATGCCGAGTTGCTGAGCGCGCCGCTCCAGCTCCTCGCGCAGATCGCCATAGCCCCCAATGACCAGCACCGCGTTCGGATGCCGGGCGCGGATCGCGGGGAAGGCTTCCAGGAGGTAGCTGAGCCCTTTCTTGTACACCAGGCGGCTGACGGCCACGATCAGCGGCGTATCCGCCGTCAGGCCAAGCTCGGCCCGCACCTGCGCGCTGGCCTGAGGGTCGGGCTGGAACGTCTGCGGGTCCACACCGTAGGGGATGACCTCGACGCCGGTGGGGCGGGCGCCCAGGCGCAGCGCCCGTTCTTGCAGATCGCTGCTGCAGGCCGTGACCGCCTGGGCCGCACGGAGCGCAACCGCGGCGGCCAGCGTGAGCGGCACGGCGCGCTCGGCCAGATAAACGTCCGAGCCGTGCAGGCTGATCACCAGCGGCAGCCTGCGCAACCGCGCAATCAGGGCGGCGGGCAGACCGTTGGGCAGCACCCAGTGGGCGTGGATGATGTCAAATGACGATGGACGATGGACCCTTCGTTTGCTCCTTCGGTCCGCCGCGCCTGAGCTCGGCGCAGGCTTCGCTGCGCTCAGAACGCCCTCCGGGTCGGGGCATGCCTCAGGGCCGGCGAGGGGCCTTTCGCCATCGTGCAGGGCATGCGATGGGCGCTGGGCGACTGCCATGCGGCGATCATCGCTTGTCTGTCCTCGGTCGTCCGCAGTGAGGCGCAGCAGGGTCAACAGCGCCGCGCCCAATGCCAGCGGGGCAGCGGCAAGCGCACGCCCGCGCAGGCCCACATCGGCGCGCAGCGCCTCGGCATAGCCCCACACGTTGAGCGCCTGGCAGGGGCTGTAGCGGAAGAAATGCAGGTGGACGCCGCGTTCAACCGGCGCGCGCACGACATCGCGGTGATAGGGTGCGACGACGTGAACCGTGTGGCCGCGCCGTGCCAGCCCGGCCGCGATCTCCTCGATGAACGGCGCGGTCGTCTCGCCCGCATACTTGGGGTAGGAGGAGGTCAGCATGCAGATGGTGAGCGGTCTCACGGGCGCAACTCCGCCACGCCGCCGTAGCTGTCTGGGAAACGAAAGATCGTGGTTTGCATGGTGATCGGGCGGCCTTTGGTGTCACGAGCCTGGTAGATCGGCGTCGCATACACCTGCTGCATCCCGAACGCCGGGTCGGTGGTCAGTCGTTCGAGCATCCGCCGCACATCGGCGGAGCCGGGGCGCTGCGAGCTGTCGATCACCAGGTAGCGGACGTTGTAGAAGCGGGCCAGGCGCAACAAGGTCTCGGGATTGCTGGTGTGCGGGATCATCAGCGCCGGGCGCTGGCTGTGCCAGTTCAACTGCCACGGGTTGCGCGTCATAATCACTGCGCCCGGCGACGTGTGCTCGCGCAGCCAGCTATAGGCGTCGATGTCGGCGGCCCAGCGCTGTGGCTCGAGCTGCACCTTCTCGGCGATGATCGGCCAGGAAGGCTGGATGGTCCCGACCAGCGCGGCCCCCACCAGCGCCAGCCCGATGGGCGTCCAGCGCCCGTCGCCGATCGCGGCGATTCGATCGTAGCCGCGCCATAGCGCGTAGCTCGCGAGGAGCGCCAGCCAGGGCAGCAGCATCACGAAGTAGCGCTCCTCGTCTGCGTGCCAGTAGACGATCAGGAACGCCATGTACGGCCCGAAGGCCGCAAGGAGCAGCCCCAGTAGCCGGCGCCGGGTGCGCAGCGCCCCAAGCACACCGAGCAGCCCCAGCCAGGTCCCCATACTGAACAACAGCCCGCGGTTGTCGGTCCCCGGGTCGCGCAGGTCGAGCGGCTGATCCGTCCAGGGCGGCAAAAGATAGGTGCGCACGGCTTTGGCCTGATTCGCCAGCTTCTGCATGGTGCGGTCGAAACCCCACCGCAGCACCCAGCTCCGATCCGGCAGGCCGTTGGTCTCGCTCAGGCCGGCCTCGGTGGTGTACACTTTGTAGATCTCCCAGTCCTCGCCATACCCCTGCACCCATGCGTCGTGGCTCTCGGTCGAGTAGAACGGCACACCGAACAGCAACATGTTGCGAGCGAGATAGGGCGCCAGGATGGCGAAGGCGATCAGTCCCCACAGCGCGATCGGGAGGATGCGCGCGGCGTATTGGCCGATTCGCGATCGGGCAGGAGTATTGCTGCCCTTGCTCCCCAACGCCCACCATCGGAGCACCCATACGCCCATGCCGCCCGCGATCAGCACGCCGCTGGGCTTCTGCAGCATCATCAGCCCCGTCAGCACCGCCGACCCGACCATCGCCGCGACCGGGAAACCAGGAAATCGGAACCCCCGCTCTGACCGTGTCGCTGTGTCTCCTATCTGCAGTTTCCAGTCCGCAGTTTGCAGTCTATACTCTCCAGTCTGCCGTCTGCCACCTGCGGCCTGCGGCCTCCCATCTGCCATCTGCCGCCGATCGTCTGTCGCCAGAAACAGCAGATAGACCGCGCCGAATGAGAGCACGGTGAAGGCCAGGTCGCTGGTGACATAGATCGCCAGTTTGAAGAACAGGTGGCTGGTGAGGGCCAGGATCGCGGCGACCAGGCCGACCCGACGGTCCCATAGCTGGGTGCCGGCGGCATAGATCAGGGCTACGAGCAGGGCGGTGAAGATCAGGTTGGGGATCTTCGCCGCCCAGGCGCTGGCGCCGAAAAGCAGGAAGAACGGCGCGATCCAGACCGGCTGGAGCAGCGGCCAGGTCTCCTGTGGGCGCGTGACCCCGTCGTAGAGCCGATAGAACTGCGTGACATAATCGACCACCCAGCCGCGCCCGGCGACCAGGTTGCGCGCGACCACCGCGTTGTCGGCGTAGTCGGCGTGGCCAACGTAGGGGACGCTGGCGATGAACGCCGCCTCGTAGCCGATCCAGATCGCGGCGAACACCCCCAGCAGCGCGGGTGCGCTGTGCCGCGCGCCAACCAGGCGGACAAACGCGTGGCATAGGCGCGGCAGACCATCGCGCCCGCGCACGAGCACCAGCAGCGCCAGGCCCATCCCCAGCAGGCCATAGAGCAGTGAATCCGGGAAGCTCTCGCGCACCGCCCGCAGGCCGGGCAGGTGCAGCGCGGAGCTGGCGCGCGCCACGGCATACGCCAGCCAGGCTGCGGCCATAACAGTCAGGCCATAGTTGAGCGCGGCGCCACGGGCATAGCGCTGGAGCAACTGCACGGCCAGGTCCGCGATCGCTACGCGCCGGGCGGCGAGGAGCAGGAGCCCCAGGCCCAGCGTGAGCCACGGCAACAGCGCCGCCGTCCAGACACGTACCAGCGCCAGCCCCATCGCCCCAGCGCTGACCAGCACGATCGCCAATACGAAGGCCAGGTCGGGCCGGCGCGTCAGCAGCCCGAGCGCGAGCAGGCCGAGCACGCCGTCGATCGCCAGCAGCGTCAGCGGGAGCGGCGCCGGGGGAACTAGCTGCTCGCCGATCCCCTGCACGCCGACGTGCTCGAGGCGGATGCCCTTGGGCCGGGCATCCGCGTAGGTACGGGTACTGGTGAAAGTATCCGACGCCTGGAGTGTGAGCACCAGCAGGTCGCTGGTGCGCGCAGCGCCTGGGATGGTGAACTGGTAGTCGGCCCAATCGGCGGTCGGCGTAAAGTGGCCGACCGGCATGCCATCGGCCAGGACGCTGACCGTCGGTTGCCTGGTATGGGTGTTGAGCGCGTCGTCCGGCCATCCCTGTACGCGCAAGGTCAGCGCCAGCTCGCCGCCCGTGCCAAGGCCGGGCAGCCGGATCGTCGCGTTCTGGCGCGTCCAGCGGCTGCGCCCACTGCGCGCAGTGTCGGTCAACTCATCGCCATAGAAACGATCGCTCTCAGGCGCTGCCGGTCCCTCGCTGGAGTTCAGGAACAACCGGTCACCTGGCCAGCCGATCGCGACCCCGGAAGATGGTGGGGCTTGATAGGCCAGTAGCCCGGCGAGCAGCGCCAACATCACGACCAGAATCAGGCGCCGGTCGCGCAGGCCAACGAGCAGGCCGGGCCCGGCTCCGTCCGACGAATGCCACGCTAAGAGACCCCTGGTTGCCGTCTCGGTTTGCACGGCGCTATTATACCGCGAGTTGCCGCACCGGAACAACAGCGCGCCAGGCTGTGGCGCTGCAGCTAAATCCTTCCAGGGAATGCTTGCAGCATGCTCCCATGTTGGGAGCGGGAGTGGCATGGCAGCGCCGGGGGTGCGGGCGAATGCCGCAGGAGGAATTGTGGAAGCATTTTGGAAGGGGGCTGACTCGTGCTGTGCGGATGCACCAAACAGGTGCGCCATCCACGTTCAATCATAGTGACGGGACGTACGCAGTGGTGCGCCGCCTGGGCCCTGATGAGGATGCAACAAAGCATCGGGTCGCCCGCGGCGGCGGGCGTGCGGGATGCCCACGATCTGATTGCATCATGAATTCTCATCAGGGGCCGGCTCGTGGAAGCAAGGCCACGTGCGTGGCCTCCTTCAGCCAGCATAGGCGGGCGTGGTCCCGGGAGCCGCGGGGGTCCGCTCACCGACGCCCGAGTGACCGCGGAACCCCGTTCGAGCGCTCATGGCCGAGCGGCGCCGAAGGAGGGCTGCGAATGTTTGAGCGGGCGTTGGTAGTGCTCCTCTGCGGCATCGTGCTGGTGGCCTGTGGGGCGCCGCCGCCTGACCTCAGCGTCCCCGAGCCGCCTGGCGCAATGCCCTACGCCTCGGGCCGCAACCCCAACGTCGACCAGCTCCTCGCCACGTTCGACCGCGGCGTGCAGGATGCTCTTACCGGGCAGGGGTTTACGATCCGGCAACGACAGGACTTCAGCACGACCGCGAGCGTAGCCACGATCGAGCGCTTCTACGCCGACGAATTGGCGCGCCGCGGGTGGGAGCCCGTGCCGAGCGGCTTCTCGAACCGTAGCACCCAGGCACTCCTGGCCTATCAGAAGAGCAATGCGCTGCTGGTGATCGCCGCGATCGACACCGCCCCCTACGCCGGTCAGGGCGCCATAATCTACACGCTCCAGGCGACGAAATAGGGCCCGGGCTCGCCATCAGTTCGCGCTGTGCTACCATCGTGCTATCCTGCGGCGTGATCGCCGACAGCCCGGACGCGGTCGAGAACATCTGGAACAGTGAGGAATTGAGATACGCATGCCCAACCCGACCTGTATTCAACAGCAGCCAGAACCTGCCCGCATTGTGCCGACCTTAGAAGGGGTAGGCTTGAGCAAGACACAACGCTAACCCTTCATCCCTCCCCCCCACGTGGAAAAGCACGAACGGCGGTCCGTTCTTACTGGAGATAGCGTATGGCACCAACCAAGAAAGCCCTGGTTCTGTCCGGCGGCGGCGGGCGCGGGGCGTATCACATCGGTGTGTTCGAGGCACTGGTCGAGCACGGCTGGATGGAGGACGGCAAAGGGCCCGACATCATCGCCGGCACCTCGATCGGCGCGATCAACGCTGCCGCGCTCGCCTCGGGGCGCACCGTCGCCGAGCTCAAGCAGCTCTGGCTGGCGATGCACACCGAGGATGTCCACCGGCTGTCGCAGGATCTGCCGGCGATCAGCCGCCCATTGTTGCGCTTCCTGCTCAGCAGCGTGCTCACCTCGCAGGCCCACGGCGGCACCACCGCGCCGCTGCCCGAGGAGGAGCGCACCATGACCGCTCAGGGGGTGTTCGAGCGGCTGGGCGCGCTGTTCCAGACGCGCCCGTTTCGCAGCCTGCTCGATACCGCGCCCTGGCGACGTACGTTGAGCCGCTGGATGGATTTCGACCGGATCAATAGCCCCGACGCGCCGGCGCTGCTCCTGGCCGCCACCGAGCTGCAGACCGGTAGCCTGCGCGTGTTCTGCAACCGCGATCGCAGGGACCGCCCGCGCGACATCATCACGATCGACCACCTGATGGCCTCCTCCAGCATCCCGATCGTCTACCCCTGGACAGAGATCGGCGCCGAGAAATATTGGGACGGCGCGGTGCTGGCCAACACGCCGCTCGGGTCGGTGATCGAGCTGGTGGTCGGCGAAGACGTCGATATCCTGGTGGTGATGATGACCCCGTGGAACACCGACCCGGATGCCCTGCGCGCGCAGGCCCGGCAGCTGCCGCAGGACCTGGTGCAGGCGCTCTCGCTCACACTCGACTGGGCACTGCTGGCGTCGTACCGGGTGGCGTTCCGCGTGCTGGCGTATCGCAACCTGCTGGCCGAGGCGGCCGAGAAGCTGGAGCGCGCGGTGCAGCAGACCGGCGACGAAACGCTGCGGCTGTCTATGCCGGTCTCGCGGCATATCTCGTTGCCGACGGTGATCGCGCCGCAGACGTTGATGCCGCTCGAGTGGATCATCGATTATGAGGACGCGACCCACCGGCGGCTGTTCGAACTGGGCAAAGCCGACGCCGCGCGCGCCCTGGCACACCGCTAACCGGCCATCCTCCGTTATGGCGCAGGACGGCAAGAGTCAAGCGAATGGTTGGGGAGGGCGAAGCCTTCGCAGACATGCTTTACAAACAGCCTCTGAGGCCGGCGGCCTGTTCGGGCCTGAAATGACCCTGGCGCATCGGGGCGCGGG
>FLYN01014438.1_pt1 | contig 13001 bp, 12 predicted proteins | sample 1122621 | NCBI WGS metagenome assembly FLYN01 (sample SAMEA4346792, study PRJEB14843) | hot springs metagenome | biome: Terrestrial Biome; feature: Habitat; material: Sediment | place: India | collected 2012-06-12 | depth 1760 m
ATCCACTCCCGGCTGGGGCGCGGGCTGGCCCAACACAGAATTGAACCTCCGCCATACGCTATCCAGACAACGATGAGCTACGGTTGGAAGCGGGTAGCCAACATGGGCATTTGTACCGATGATGGAGTATTCTTTTTGCCAAATACGGCCATGAAGTTTGCGCCGGTTCGTCGAGGGAGTAGAGGCTGTAGAGTAGCACGATGCGACAGAAATTCATCTCTAATCCTGCCGACATGCCCCGATTTGCTGACGTGATCGTGATTGGCGGCGGGCCGGCAGGTACGGCGGCGCTGTGGGCGATTGAGCGGCTTGCGCCGGGCACGAAAACAGTGCTGATCGAGCGGAGCGACCGACTGGGCGCAGGCAGTTCGCTGGCGTCGCTGGAGTGCTTCCGAACCTGCTGGCCTGCCCTGTGCCTGGCGAGGCAAATGCAGCGCAGCGTAGAAATATTCCGCAATGCCGACGAGTACCTGGGCGAAGGCGCGGCGCTGTCCCTGGCCGTCAAGCAGCGCGGCTATTTGTTCTGCGCCTTCAACGAGCGGCAGGCAGAGGGGTTAAAAGCCGACGTGAAGCGTCTGCACGAGATCGGGCTGAGGCACATTGAGTATCTGGATGCCAATGAGGTCAAATATCGTTTTGGCTGGCTGTGCGAGCGTGTGGTCGCAGCCAAGTTCGATCCGGTGGCAGGTTGGCTCGATTCCAACGCCCTGATCTACCGTTACGCCGGCAGCGCACAGTCGGCGCAAATCCTGCTTGGTGTGACGGATGTGAAGATTTGCGTCGAAAATGGGCGCGTGACCGGCGTGAGCACGCCATACGGAGCGATCTCTGCGCCGAACGCCATCATCGCCGCCGGGGCCAATGCGCGGGCGGTGGGCCGGACAGCAGGCGTGGAACTGCCGGTTATGCTGCGTCCGCGCCAGAGCTTTACCACCGGCTGGCGGCACAGCTCATTCCCCGAAGATGCGCCGATGGTGATCGGCGCTGCGCCCTATCCGCACGCCCACCCGGAGGCGCGGGACGGTGCGATTTTTGGCTGGGAATATACCTGGCACAACAAACAGGCCAGGGGGGATTATGGGACGAACGCGGCGCACGACGCCATTCTTGAGCCAGTATATCCTGTCGAACAGTTGAAAGACCCGCGCTTTCCTTCGATTACGCTGGCGCTGCTGGCGCGCCAGTTCGGGCATCAAGACGGGCAGGGCTTTGCCGACAGCCGCTATTTGCGCGGGATTTCGCACAACATCGGCTACTACGTATACCGTGATGCAACGGCAGCGCATCGCAGCGACGGGAGTCCTTACGACAGCGAGCGCGCGATTCTTGACCAATGGCCGGAAATAGAGGGGTTGTTTCTGTCGGCGGCGCACGCGGGGCATGGTATCATGAGTTCGCCGGCTGCCGGGGAGATTATTGCCAGCAAGGTGCTCGACCTGCCGCTGCCTGATCCTGTATTCCAGGAGTTTGGGTTGGACGTGGCGTGGGTGGAGTACGACGAGGGGGTGTTGTAACGAAGCCGATTTGCGTGGCTTCATCTCATTTCGGTATGCTTTTCATCACGCCTATACGTCAAGCTTAATACAGTAAAGGGCTTTCCATGATGATTTCCCAGCTAGATAACGCAACGCTCCAGGAGCAAGATAAACGCCAGCTCCACCCGCTTCAACATCCCAAAACCCATACTGACCCTTTGGTGATTGAGCGCGGCGCAGGCGTTTACCTGTACACCGCCGATGGCCGTAAAATCCTGGATGGCATGGCGGGGCTATGGAACGTGAATGTCGGCTACGGGCGGGAAGAGCTGGCACAGGCGGCTTACGAACAGATGAAGAACCTGGCCTATACTTCAAACTTCGCCGGGATGACCAACATCCCCTCGACCCGCCTGGCGTATAAGCTCTCCGGTTATGCTTACTCTAAACTCAAGACCACGTTTTTCACTTCAGGCGGCTCGGAAGCCAACGACAGCGCGTTCAAGATCGCTCGTTACTACTGGAAGCGCGTCGGCAAACCCGGCAAGTTCAAAATCATCGCTCGCCAGTTCTCGTATCATGGCATCACCCTGGCGGCGACGTTTGCCACCGGCATCGAGCGCTATCACAAAATGTTTGGCCCGCCCGTGCCGGGTTTTGTGCATGTCCCCGCGCCTTATCCTTACCGCTTCGACGGTGAATTGAAAGCCGGGGAAACCATTGGGCTGGCGGCAGCGCGCGCGATTGAAGAAGCGATTGGGCGCGAGGGCGCGGATACGGTCGCCGCCGTGATTGCCGAGCCGGTGCAGGGGGTGGGCGGCGTCATCGTGCCACCGGAGGATTACTTCCCCCGAGTCCGCGAAATTTGCGACCAGTACGGCGTCCTGCTTATTGCGGATGAAGTGATCACCGGTTTTGGCCGCACTGGAGAACTATTCGCCCTGAACCGTTATGGGGTCCAGCCGGACATCCTCTCCTTTGCCAAAGCCATTACGAGCGGCTACCAACCCCTGGGCGGCAATCAGATTACCGACGACATTTACGAAGCTATTCAGAGCGCGCCGGACACAGATAGCTGGATGCACGGCTACACGTATTCCGGACACGCAACGGCCTGCGCGGTGGCGCTGCGCAACCTGGAATTGATCGAAAGCGAAAAGCTGGTCGAGCGCAGCCAACAGATGGGCGAACGCCTGCTGACCGGGCTGCAATCGCTGAAGGAATTTTCCATCGTAGGCGACGTGCGCGGCATCGGCCTGCTTTGTGGCGTCGAACTGGTGACAGATAAAGCGGCGAAGACGGCTGACCCGGCGCTGGCGGCGAAAATCACCCGTCTGTGCCTGGAGCGCGGCTTACGCACGCGCGCCGTCGGCAGCACCCTGGCCTTCGCTCCGCCGCTGACCATCAGCGAGGACGAAGTGGATGAAATCGTCCGTATCCTGGGCAGCGTTCTGGATACTATGGCGTAAAGCATACGGTGACTTTTATACACCCGAATAAGCGCTGAAGCCGCCGTCTACCGGCACGACAATGCCGGTTACAAACTTGGACGCATCCGACACCAGCCAGAGCAGCGTGCCGGTCAGGTCGTCAGGAGAACCGAAGCGTCCCATCGGGGTGTGGCTGATGATTTGCTGGCCGCGCGGGGTGAGTTCGCCCGTGTCCTGATCTATCAACAAAAAGCGGTTTTGCTCGCCCAGGAAAAAGCCCGGCGCAATGGCGTTGACGCGGATGTTCGGACTGTGCTCCAGTGCCATATAAACGGCCAGCCAATGTGTGAAATTGTTGATGGCGGCTTTTGCCGCTGCGTAAGCGGCTACGCGGGTCATGGGTCTGAATGATGCCATCGAAGACACGTTGACAATCACACCCTGTCCCCGCTGCGCCATTGCCTTTCCGAACATCTGGGAGGCCAGCAATGCGCTGGTAAAATTCAGGTCAAAGACCCCCTGGAGCGCGTCGGGCGGCAGGTCGAAAAACGTGCGCTGTCCGGGCGTAGCCGTCGCTTCGGGCCTATTCCCACCTGTGCCGTTCACCAGGATGTCAATTTGGCCGTAGGCATCTATGACCCGCCGCGTCGCTGCTTCCAACGCTGTCCTGTCCAGCACGTCGGCGCTGATGCCCAATGCCTGCCCGCCGGAGCGCCGTAGCTGCTCAGTGAGCGCGGCAATTTTATCCTCATTCCGCGCCAGTACGACCACCACAGCACCAGCAGCAGCCAATCCCATGCACATCGCTGCACCGAGCGCTCCCGTACCGCCGGTCACGATGGCAACTCTGCCTGTCAGATCGAATAATAGGTTATCCATTGGCGCTTACGAAGGATCTCCCATTGGTGCGTCCAGGAAATCTTCTCGAATGGGCGAGAAGGTGTCTATCAGCCGTGCATAAGGCGTGAGCAGTTGAATGGTATGGGGGACATCCGGCGGCACGGCGATCATATCGCCGACGCTTAACTCGTACGGGGTGTCGCCCAGAAAAAACCGTACTTTACCCTCTGCTACGTAGGTGATTTGCTCGTGAGGGTGGCTGTGCGGCGGGTCAGGCTGCTCGGACGGCCCATCTTGAAAATCCAGCACGACCATCATGAGGTGATCGGTGTGGGTCAGGTAACGCTCACGTCCAGGGGCAATGATCTCATGGCGCGTCTTATTCCGCAGCGTTACAGACATTACTCATCTTCTCCAGAGGCAGATTAGCGGCCAAGCCAGCCGCCATCTACGATAATCGCCGCTCCATGCATGTAATCGGAGGCTGCGGAGGCAAGGTACACAACGGCTCCCTTCAGGTCCTCGGGGCGTCCCCATCGCCCGGCGGGAATGCGAGCTAAGATCGCGGTGTTGCGGCTTTTGTCCGCTCGCAGCGCCTCTGTATTGTCGGTTGCCATGTAGCCGGGCGCAATCGCATTCACGTTGACTCCAAGTGACGCCCATTCGTTCGCCAGCGCGCGCGTCAATCCCATAACGGCGCTCTTGGACGCCGTATAGGGCGGAACAAGGATACCCCCCTGATAGGATAACACTGAAGCGACGTTAATGATTTTACCGTGTCCCTGTTTAACCATCACCCTGGCGGCTGCCTGCGCGAGAAAGAAGGCCGATTTCAGGTTGGTCTGGATAACCGCGTCCCAATCTGCCTCGCTGTACTCCAGCGCCGAGATGCGGCGGATGATGCCGGCGTTGTTCACCAGGATGTCCAGTCGTCCCATTTCCTGCACGGCCCGGTTCACGATCTGCGTCAACTCCTGGACGGTAGTTTTCTCCAAATCGGCCTGGATATTCAGGTAGCGCCGCCCAAGAGCCTGAACCTGCTGGCAGGTCGCTGCTGCATCGCCCGAACGGTTCACGCCGACAACATCCGCGCCCGCTTCGGCCAGCGCAAGGGCCATCGCCTGCCCCAGGCCGCGGCTTGCGCCTGTCACCAGCGCCACCTTGCCATCCAGCTTGAACAAATCAAGCACGTTCATAGCTCGTTCCTTACAGGAGTTGGGTCATCGCAACGGCGTCCATATCCGTGAAGGTCTGGTTTTCGCCCGCCATCGCCCAGATAAAGGCATAATTGCCTGTACCTATGCCGGAATGGATAGACCAACTTGGCGAAATCACCGCCTGCTCGTTGCGGACGACGAGATGGCGCGTTTCGTGCGGTTCGCCCATCAGATGAAACACTACGTTGTCGCCTTCAAGGTCGAAATAAAAGTAGACTTCCATCCGTCTGGTATGGGTGTGCGCAGGCATGGTGTTCCACATATTGTTTGGCTCCAGCAGCGTCACACCCATGACCAGCTGGCAGCTTTTCACGCCATCCGGATGGATGTACTTGTTGATCGTGCGCTCATTCGAGTTGGTAATGCTGCCCAGGTGAACGGGTTCGGCGCTGGTGATGGGGATATGGGTCGTTGAGCAGGCAGCATGTGCCGGCGCGCTCACGAAATAAAAGTGCGCCGGTTGTGCTGCATCGTCGCTGGCAAACTGTACCTGCCGCGCACCCATTCCGACGTACAAACCGTCGAGCTTGCACATGCCATAAGTCACACCGTCCACCAGCATCCTGCCCGCGCCGCCGACGTTGACGATGCCGACTTCCCGTCGTTGCAGGAAAAAATCTGCCCCAATATCTTTCGGGCTGGCTGCGAGTTCCAACACACCCTCAACCGGGCAAGCGCCGCCGACGATCACCCGGTCAATGTGGCTGTAGACCATATTCACGGCGTCATTGGTGAACAGATTCGAGATCAGGAACTCGTCGCGTAGCTGCGCTGTCGAATAATGTTTCACTTTATCCGGGTGAGATGGATAACGCATGTCCATGAAGGTCTCCTAAAGTTCGATTAGGTAAAGCTGAACCCGTCCGCCGTGATCGGAGGCGTAGAGAATCCGGCTGCCATCCCAATCCCAGGTCGGGTGGCAATGGCTGCTCTGCGTGTGCCACGAGGTTTTGTGATGGCATAATGCCTGATGAGTTGCCCTGTCCCCGGAGATGTCAATTAACACCAGATCGTCCACGTCGTCGCCCACCAGTACCGTATTATCTGGATTGGCATGATAGTGGTTGCAGTAGTAGGGCATCTCGACTTTGCGCACGAGGTTGCCGTCCCGATCCATCAATCCCACGAACGGAATCATGGTGTTTTGGTTGACAGCCACTTCTTTCACAACGGCCTGTGTCCGGTCAGACGTAATCGTGCCATCATGGCCGGGGCCGCGATTGTCGAAGAAGACGTAGCCATCCTGCGTCCAGAACTCGTGCCCGACGGAGTCTTGCTCATCCTGGCGGAAACAGGGGCGAGCTTCACGCGAGATGAAGTCCAATAACCAGATGCGCTGCGTCACGAGATTCCAGGGGCCTTCGTGACAGAACATGCCTAATGTTGGGTCAGCCGGCGAGAACTGGAAGTGGCCGACCTGATGCGTGTCCTTGAACACGTCGAATGCACCGGAGCCATCCAGGTAAGCCAGAGTGATACGGCCATCTTTGATCGCATAGAAGCGCTCTTTGAAGCCCGCATAGTTCGCGCCGTGATAATGGATGGGGGATTCGGTTTTCTCATTGCGGCAAAATGCCACATAGCGCCGGTTCGCTGCGATAGAGGGAACGCTCGCCATCGAGTAGCTGCCTGTTTCGCGGTAGACCAGGGTTGTTTTGCCCGTTGAAAGATTCAGCACTTTCACTTCGCAGTCAGTTGTGTAGGCAATCAGCTCCCCGTCCGGCGTTTTGGTGACGGCGTGCGCCGAGCGAACAATATCATCGCTGAGCTGTTCGATTTCCCCTGTGTCGAGGTTCATGCGAAAGATGCTGTAGCAGGGGTCTTCATGGGGCGCTTTGTCTTCGCCTGATGAGCGATCTGACTGAAAGATGATCTCATTCTTCCCCTGTACGAACGAGTTTTCGGTGAAGTACATGTGGACGTTGTTGCCCGTTGCCGTCAGTTGCTTGATGGTCCGTCCGGTCTTCTCGTCCGTAAAGGTACGGATTTCAGAAGGCCATTTTTTGCCAGTCATTACGTCACTCCCTGGGTGTAATGCGCAAGGTGAATTCTGTGCCGTTTACGGGCGTCGAGATGCGCTTGAGGATGCCTGCCCGCTCGTTTTCCCGGCTCTCTTTTTCGAGATATTCCACTGTAAAAGCTGCGCCCGGCGCGTAAACGGTGATCGAAGCTCGTTCTCCCGTAATCGTAACCGTATCGCCGTTCAAGGTTACATCATGCCAGGTGACAAAAGCTTCTTCAACAAGGAGCGCTTCACCTGCAAATTGGAATACGTCGTGAATGACGGCCTCGCCGGTTGACGAGTCCAGCGTCAGCGTGCGGCGGGCAAGCGTGAGTTCGGGAATATCGTAGGCAGTATGGAAGTCAACTATGACGTATTTATGCCCGTTCTGTTCGCCCCGCTCGACAATCGTCCCGCGATAGCGCTGGCATCCCCCAAATTCTGGCCCCGGTTGCTGCATGTGGCCGCCGATGCGGGGGATGTTGTGCGAGTAGGCGCTGGTGAACAGGTTTTCGTAGCGCTTCTGCCGGAAATAATCTTTGCTATATTTGCCGCGCCCAGCGTCGGGTATCAGGCTTTCGCCGTCTATATGATAGACAAAGCTGGCAATATCCACGTGGCTATGATGTCCGTCGTTGTGCCCGGCAGTGACCGCCAGCGCGACAGGTTTCCCGTTGGTTGCGCCCACCATCTTGGCGACGCCTACTGTTGGCAAATAGTAATCTCGCAGGGGCGGCGGGTCGCAGTCTTTGCCATCCCACCAGACAAGCTGGCGCAGCATGATCGGCAGCTTGGCAATCGAGTAGCTGTGCTCGTCCGGTTTCGCCCCGCCCACCAGCGCTCGCAGTTCAGGGACGCCAGTACGTTCGGCAAGGCGCTGGGCGATACCGGCGGCGATCTCCACCGTCTCCGGCGTGTCGCCAAAGTTAAGATACATGGGCGGCTTGAGCGCCATACCGACAGGATAGTAGGCAATCTGCTTCATGCGCTCGGTTGCCAGCAAATCCAACTCGCCGCCGGTGATCTCGCGCAGCAGCTCGGCGACGGTGACGTAATACATCAGGCCGTAATTCCAGTAGCCAACACCTTCGATGCTGCCGCCGTCGGCTTCAAACGCGGTGGCAATATACGTTTCAAAGCCCTCCAGCACCATTGCCAGTGCTTCGGCCAGCGTTTGAATGTCCTGTTCTAACCGCAGGAACGCCAGTCCGATGCTGCCGTTGCACACGCCGTTCCAGTTCAGCGCGCCTTTGAACCACCAGTGTTTGCGTCCATAGGCGAGGTACGGCTTGAAGATGTGGCACTCGACCTCCTGCCGGACACGCTGCCGCACTTCGGGGGCAATATCATCGCCGACGAGATAGAGGGTTTCAGCCAGCGCCGCGCCGGTCTCGGCGGCGAACAGGTCAATGCTGTCCGGCTTGCGTGTCAGCGACGTATGCGCGCCTAAAGGGGTAGTGCGAACAACTGGCGGGTTGATGTCCCAGTAATCCGGCCCCTGTTCCTCGTGAGCGGGCACAACCCAGGATGTTTCCTCGCAAATCGCCCACAGCAAGTCCTCGATTGCGCCGCGCATGGACGCATCGCCCATAATGAACTCGACCAGCGCCCGTGTAAGCGTGGCGCGGCGCTGAAAGTAGGGGTTCTGGAAGCCAGGACGTTCGCCGGTGTGTTCAAACTCACGGTACAGGCTGTACGTCAACAGCGGAATATTTCTAACATCCGGCACTCTGTCGCGCATCATCTCCAGCATGGATGGCGCCACTGCTGATTCCCGTATCTGCGCGCGCAGATCGGATACCGGCGCGGGTGAGGACAGCCAGCGCCTGATCTGCTGAATGGAGGGGCGTTCAGACATTTTAGTGTACTCCCTTGAGTGAGAGTTCGTCGGCGAAGTGACAGGCCACGCCGTGTCCCCCTGGGTATTCCCGCCATTCCGGTATCTTCTGCTTGCAGATGTCTTTCGCGTACAGGCAGCGTGTGTGGAAGGCGCAGCCGGACGGCGGGTTGGCGGGATTGGGCACGTCCCCCTGCAAGACAATGCGCTCGCGTTTCACATCGGGATTGGTGGAGGGCACGGCGGAAAGCAGCGCTTCGGTATAGGGGTGCAGCGGGCGGCGATACAGTTCTCTGGACTCCGCCAGTTCGACGATTTTGCCCAGATACATAACAGCCACCCGGTTGCTGATGTGTTGAACGACAGAGAGATCATGGGCGATGAACAGGTAAGTTAACCCTAATTCGGATTGGAGGTCTTGCAACAGGTTGACGACCTGCGCCTGAACCGACACGTCCAGCGCTGAAACAGGCTCATCGCACACAATCAAGCTGGGGCGCAGGGCGATGGCACGGGCGATACCAATCCGCTGTCGTTGTCCGCCGCTAAACGCATTCGGATAGCGGTTCATGTGTTCGGGACGCAGGCCGACTTTGCGCAGCAGGTCGGCCACCTCGTCTTTGAGTTCACGGGCGGACTTACGCGTGTGAATGACCAGCGGCTCGGCCACAATGTCGAGTACGGTCATACGCGGATTGAGCGAGGAGAAGGGGTCTTGAAAGATCATCTGAATTTCACGGCGGTACGCGCGCAAGTCGCTCGCGCTCAGCCGGGCGAAGTCAATCACGTGCCCCTGGCTTGCGCCGTTTGTTGTGTGGCGGATATGCACGCGCAGCTTCTTGAGGTCATGCGTCAGGTTGTCGTCTTCGTGATAGAGAATCTGGCCGCCGGTGGGCACATAAGCGCGCACGACGCAGCGCCCCGTTGTCGTCTTGCCGCACCCACTCTCGCCCACAAGTCCCAGCGTCTCCCCCCGACAGATGTGGAAGCTGACGCCATCCACCGCCCGCACGTAGCCGACAGTCTGTTTCAGCAGACCGCGCCTAATCGGAAAGTGCATTTTTAAGTCTTTAACTTCGAGTAGAAGGCGGTTATGGTCGGTCATAATTTTAATCCGTATACAGCGTGCAGCGCGCCAGATGGCCCGGCTCAACCTCGATCAGCGGGACGCCTGCCGGGTCCTGACAGGCTGCCTTCTTATTTTTTACCGGACAGCGGTCAAAAAACGCGCATCCTTTTGGAACGTTGAACGGGTCGGGAATGATGCCCGGAATAGGGTGGAGTCGTTTGCGCTCCTCGTTGCCCATCTCCGGAACGGATTGAAGCAGCCCCACTGTGTAGGGGTGCGCTGGGCGCTTGAATATCGTGTGCCGGTCTGCAATTTCGACCACTTTGCCTAGATACATGACGGCAATTCGATCTGCCATTTCGTTGATGACGCCCAGGTTGTGCGTAATCATCATGATGGCTGAATCGAATTCCCCCTGTAGTTTGCGCATCAAATCGAGGATTTGCGCCTGGATCGTCACGTCGAGCGCCGTCGTCGGCTCGTCGGCAATTAGCAGCGACGGGTTACACGAGAGCGCCATAGCAATCATCGCGCGCTGCCGCATTCCCCCCGAATACTGGTGAGGATAAGACTGGATAAATTCACGCGCGTTGCCGATCCGAACGGCTTCTAACATGCCAATCGCGCGTTCTTCCGCCTGCCGTTTGTCAACAAACTGATGCAGCATAATGGCTTCCGTGATCTGGTCGCCGATGGTGTGCATGGGGGAAAGCGAGGTCATCGGTTCCTGGAAGATCATGGCAATCTCGTTGCCACGAATGTCGCGCATGAGCGCGCCGTTGGAGTCAAGTTCAACCAGGTTGACTTCCTCGCCTCTGCGCCGCCGAAACCAGATTTCGCCGCGATGAATCGTCGCCACGCGCTTCGGCAGGAGACGCATGATGCTGTGCGCGGTCACGCTCTTGCCGCAGCCCGATTCGCCGACCACGCCCAGCGTTTCACCCTTGCGAATACTCAGGGTCACACCGTCAACGCCCCGCACGATTCCGTCATAGGTACGGAAATGCACTTCGAGGTCGCGTATCTCAAGAATGTGCTCCGGTTTCATACGTCGCCTCAGATGGTGTAGGGGTCAGACGCATCGCGCAGCCCATCGCCCAGGAAGCTGAAGGCCAGAATCACGACGACGATCACAATGGCGGGAGACATGACCCAGGGATACAGCGCCAGCGATTGCAGGTTCTGCGTTTCTTGCAGCAGCACACCCCAGCTTGTCGTAGGAGGGCGCAGCCCCAGCCCCAGAAAGCTCAGGGCGGTTTCCGCGAGGATCATCGAGGGCAGCGCCAGCGTGGAAACGACGATGATCTGTCCGAGAGTTGCCGGAACGAGGTGCTTGAAGATGATACGGGAATGGCTCGCGCCCGCCAGCCTGGCAGCCATCACGTAGTCACTCTCGCGCAGGGATAGCACCTGACCGCGCAACTGCCGCGCCAGCCACGTCCAGCCAATTAGCGACAGGATGATGGTAATGGCAAAATACGTCTGCTCCTGCGACCATCCCGCCGGAATTGCAGCGGACAGCGCCATCCAGAGGGGTATCGTCGGAAAGGCGCGCACAATCTCGATTAGGCGTTGAATCACCTCGTCAATGAGTCCACCAAAGTAACCGGAGGCGATACCCAGGATGGTTCCCAGCACCAGACTGAGCGCCACGCCGACCAGTCCGATAGTGAGCGAAATCTGGCTGCCCAACACGATACGCGAGAACATGTCGCGCCCCTGCCGGTCGGTACCCAGGACGCTCACGATACCGCCGGGCGCTTGAAACAGGTGGATGTCGGTTTCAATCAAGCCAAACAATTTATAGGGTTCGCCCTTCGCAAAGAATTGCAGATAAATCTTTTCGTCGGTTGTCACGTGTACTCGCCGCAAATTGGCATCGAATTCGGTTGCCGTGCCGTAGACAAATGGGCGGAACTGTCCGTCGTCAAACAGGTGAATCGGCTGCGGAGGGAGGTAAATCTGCTGCGTGAAACGCGTCGTCAGCGAGTAGGGCGCGATGAAATCTCCAAACAGCGCGACCACGTAGTAGATCAGCACGACCACTCCACCGACCATCGCGGCCTTGTTGCGCCGGAAGCGCCGCCACATCATCGTCCATTGTGAAGCGGCGAACCGAGCTTCGTTTTCGGTCAACCCCTGCCGTTCGTCGCTGACGATGCCCGCCTCGGCCAGCTCGCGGTATAGATCGCGTAGCGCTGCGGACTGTTGTTCAACATCGGTTTTGTGAGTTTGCTCGATCATGTGTAGGCAATCCTCGGGTCTAGCCAGGCGAGGATAATGTCAGCCATCAGGTTTGCCACCAGCAGCATGACTGACATCAGCATCAAAAATGTACCGGCGACATACATATCCTGGCTGAGGAGCGAGCGCAAAAACAACGGGCCAGTGGTAGGAACGGACAGCACCACGCCGATGAGAATAGAGGAGGAGATAATCTTGGGCACTTCCAGCGCGATGACGCTGATAACCGGGTTCAATGCTGAGCGAACCGCGTACTTATTGATGACAACTCGTTCGGCCAGCCCTTTTGCCCGCGCCGTTGTGATGTACTGCATGTTCAGCACGTCGAGCATCCCATTGCGCATAATTCGCACCAACTGCGCGGTGCTTGCCAGCCCCAGGATGATGGCCGCCGGCCACAGGTGCAGGAAACCGTCCCAGGCTTTCGCCAGGCTCATCGGCGCGTCCACGAATTGCTGTGACTGGCTGCCAAGCACATCCAGGCCGAGTACGATGCCGCCGACGTAAATCCAGATGAGCGCCAGCAGGAAACCGGGGATGGAGAGTCCCAGGAATGCCAGCGCCGAAAGCACGACATCCCCCAGTGAATACTGGTGCGTGGCCGAGTAAATGCCGATGGGGATTCCGAGCGCGACCATGACAAAAATCGAGCACGTTCCCAGGAGAATCGTGTAAAGCACGCGGTCATCAATCAACGGCCAGACATCGGTTGACCATTCATAAGAATAGCCAAAATCGCCTCGCGGAAACCCGGCTATCCACGTGAGGTACTGTGTCATGAAGGGTTCGTCCAGGCCATAGCGCTGGCGTAGCAACTGAGCCGTCTCGTTGGACATGCCGCCGCCGCTCGTGCCCTGAACTGCCTGAAGTGTGTTGAGGAAGTCCCC
>FLYN01029699.1_pt1 | contig 12976 bp, 14 predicted proteins | sample 1122621 | NCBI WGS metagenome assembly FLYN01 (sample SAMEA4346792, study PRJEB14843) | hot springs metagenome | biome: Terrestrial Biome; feature: Habitat; material: Sediment | place: India | collected 2012-06-12 | depth 1760 m
CGCGCCGCGCCCTGCAGTGAGCGGGGCGCTCGCGGTCGTCCGGCGCGCTACCGCAGCAGCCGTTCGAGCATGCGGCCGGTGTCCTCGGGCGTCTCACCGACCGGCAGGTTGATGATGGGCATCGTCACGCCGGCGGCGTAGCGCTGGGCCAGCTTCTCGGCGCATTCATCCAGCGTACCCACGATGGCCGTCTCGTCGAGCATGCGGTCGGAGATGGCGGCGATTGCCTTGCCCTGGTCGCGCTCGGCCCAGGCAGCGCGGCAGGCCGCGACCTCGGCCTCGAAGCCGTTGCGGATGAGCATTTCGTAGTAAAAGGTCCCCATCCGCCCGATGTAGAACGCGACGGGCGCCCGCGCGGCGTTCCGGGCGCGCTCGATCTCCTCGGCGGTGCGCGCGATGGACACCGTGATCGACGGGCTCACGTCGATGTCCTTCACCGAACGGCCAGCCTTCTTCGCGCCCTCTTCGAGCTGGGCGATGCCCTCGGCGAAGCGGCCCAGCGGCCAGTAGATAGGAATCCATCCGTCCGCGATCTCCCCCGTCTGCACAATGCTCTTCGGCGTGATCGCGGCGATGTAGATGGGAATGTGCTCGCGCTGCGGTCCGAAGTTCTCGGGCCCGCCTGCGCCGAGCCGGAAGCCGCGCTCGAGGTTGAAGATCTGGCCGTGGTACACGAGGCGCTCGCCCCGCATGATCATGTTGATGATCTCGACGTACTCGCGGATGCGGCGCAACGGCTTCGCGAACGGCACGCCGTGCCAGTGCTCGATGACGTTGGCGCCGCTGGAGCCCAACCCGATGATCATACGGTTCCCCGACAGCTCATCGAGGCTCGCGAAGGTCATGGCGAGGACGGCGGGCGTACGGCTGAACACGTTAACGATGGCGGTGCCGAGCTTGATGCGCTTCGTCTTGAGGGCAAGCTCGGTCAGAAACGTGAAGGCATCCCGGCCCCAGGCTTCGGCGACGAACGCTGCCTCGACGCCGACGTCTTCGGCGATCTGGACGCGCCGGATGAGGTCCTCCCGTTCCTTCCCTGCAGCGCCGAAGCCCACCTGCACACCGAGCCGCTTCGTCATGGTCGTGTTCCTTCCGTGAGAGGAATATCGCGCCGTTCGCGGCCGAAGCGTACCAGAGGGCAGCGCAGGGATCGAGGCACTCGACGCCGAGGGATGCGGAATCGAAGATTCGAGGCAGGGGATGCCGGCAGGCCGGCGTTGCGGCCACCGTGTGGAGCGGGCCCGTAGACCGGGCTGGTCCGCGTCCATGCCGCCTCATTGCCAGTATGATGTACTGCCTCTCTGCGGACCAACGAGAGCGCAATCACATCAACCGCGGCATACGTTACGGGCGTTCTCCTCAAGCGCCGGGAGGGCACACCCGGGCCCTCGTCCGTGCGGTCCGGGGGTGTCCTCTTCCCACTCACCGAGTTCACCGGAGGACGGCCGTTTGCCCTCGTGAAGGAGCTTCCGTCGAGTGGCCCGCCCCGTGCCGTCAGGAGGGCCGCCGTGGTCACGAGGAGGAGAAATTCAGTAATCTACCGCCTGTCGCTCCGTCGCACGCACGGCTTCCCAACCACGTACGTTCAACGCACTGCTGGTCCGTCCCAGGACACAACGGCACCGGCGTGGCCGTGCGATGTCGATTCTTGCGACTCGCGCGCGGATACGGACAGGAGCGGGAGGAACGAACGTGTGAATGGTCGCAGTGCGCATCCCTTCGCTGACCCGCCTCGGCGACCCGATCGGGGCGGTCCGCTATCCGTGAACACGCTTTCACAGCGAGCGTGGCGGCCTGCTGTCGGGTGAGCGCGTCCATAGCGCGGTGTATGGCGCATGAACGATAGCGGATGCCCGGAACGGGAGCGCGCACCGGTGGCCGAGGCGGGGGCGACGGTGCGAGCCGACCTACTGTCCCGCTGGCGGCGCTTCGATCTCGACATTGTGTTTGGCGGCCGCCGCCATGAGCTTCTGGAGATCGGGCGACGCCGGCGGCGGTACCGTCAGCTCCTGGGCCGGCTCGCCAACCTCCTCGGCGAAGCGCTCGAAGCCAGCCGGCGCCGTGATCTGCAACGCCCGAGCCACCTCCGAGCCCTCCACGCGGAACGTGTGAGTGATGCCGCGCGGAAGGAAGACGAACGAGCCGGGCCCTACCTGCCACGTCCGATCTCCGCACGTGACGGCGAGTTGCCCCTCCAGGATGTAGAAGGCTTCCTCCTCGGTATGGTGCACGTGTGGCGGGGGCGCGAAGCCCGGAGGCAGAACACACTCGATGAGCGTGAAGCCGTTGCGGGTCGCGTCGGCTCCTGCCTTCACCGTCATCAACGTGTCCAGAAACCAGATCGACTTCCCCTCATCCCGCGACAGGGCGTATGGCGGGTGCTCGGCCGGGACGTTCATGGTTCTCCTCCTGTTACGCGCCCAGGATGCTTTCCGAGACGCTGCTGCACGAGATATAGTCAGCCCATCTGACTACTTTGACGAATAGTAAGATGGCCTTATCATCTTGTCAAGAGGGTGGACGATGAGCGGCAATCCTTCTGAAGACCAGCGCATGCTGGGGGCGTTGTTGCGCATCCCGTTCCAGGCCATCGTGGCGCGGATTCACGAGGGTCTGATCGCAACGGGCTACGTGGACCTGCGCCCTGCCCACTTCGTCGTCTTCCAACAGATGCGACCGGAAGGAGTGCGGCTTACCGAACTGGCGGAGCGGGCGCAGATCACCAAGCAATCGATGGGTTCTCTCGTCGACTACCTGGAGGAGCGGGGCTACGTCGAGCGCGTCCCTGACCCGGCGGACAGGAGGGCCAAGATCGTCCGACTCACCGAGCGGGGCAAGGACGTGGAACGCGCCGCGCGGGAGATCTTGCGGGGCATCGAGGCTGACTGGGGGCGTCAGTTAGGCGAGCTGCGGTTGCAACAGCTCCGCGACACGCTGCGGGATCTGGTGGACATCCTGGGGCAGTGAGCCCGGCCTAACCTGCGTCCCCGGGCGGCCGCGACTCGGCTGAGCTCGCACGCGCTGTGGGGGTCGAGCGCCGCCCAGACAGGCCGTCGCCTGCCACCCGACAGCAGCACACCACGTTCACTGAGGAGGTGCGTTCACCCACAGCGGAGCGACCGGATCGGCACACCCGTCGTGGCGACCTATCATAGCGACTAGAGGAAGTAAGCCAGTGGCTGACCGCGTTGAAGTGGCAACGGGCGACGAGATCGTCAATCCGCGAACGGGACAGCGGATGGTGTTCCGGCGGACTGCCGCAGACAGCGGCGGCGAAGAGCTGATCATTGAGTGCTGGAGTCCGCCGGAGCCTGCCCCCGCGGCGCGCGAACCGTTGCACGTCCACCCGAACCAGACGAAAGTGTTTCGCGTCATCGACGGCGAGCTGAGCGTGTTCATGCATGGCCAGACCCAAACGCTTGCAGCGGGCGAGGAGATCGTCGTGCCCCCGGACACTGCCCACAGCTTCTGGAACGCGGGCGACCGCGACGTCCATTACTGGCAACAGTTCCGGCCGACCCTCCGTTCGGCGGAGTTCTTTACGACGCTGTTCGCTCTGGCGCGAGATGGGAAGCTGAACGAACGGGGGATGCCCGGGATACTGCAGGTGGCGGTCACCATCCCGCGCTTTCGCCGTGAAATCAGGGTGGTAAGCCCGCCTGTCTGGATGCAGCGGCTGGCGTCGTTACTCGCACCGATCGCGCGGCTCACTGGAACACGAAGCAGAGCGGCGATCGCGTGGGCCAGGATGTGGCTCCCCGGCCAGGACTCGAACCTGGAACCTAGCGGTTAACAGCCGCCCGCTCTACCGATTGAGCTACCGGGGATCGAGACAACACGCGTCCCCGGTACCAGCCCGGGGACCTGCCGAATTGTAACAACCGTCGGTCATCTCTCACAATCGTAATCCGCGCTCGCACCCGCCGGATAGCAGAGGACCCGGTCGAATCGGGGGCGTGACCGGGCCCTCTGCGGCCGCTTCCGGAACGGCGGGATCAGGCCGATGGCTCGCGCGATTCTTCGAAGGGGTTCATCTCGTCCTCACCGGGGTCCTACGGTCGACAGCACGTCCTCAGCCGAATCGCGCTCGCTTACACCGACCGGAAGCGCAATTTCGACAGCGCTCTGTCCGTGACAGGCCAGAAGCGCCGCTTATCGTCATTATCTGCTCGGCAACGGCCCGAACGATAATAGGATATACCCCAGGTCAAGCCCTCACTTACCAGGAAAACGAGGAGGAAGCCCTAGCCGCGGGACGACGGCGTCTTCGCGCCACCCGCCGGTTCTTCGCTCTCCGACGATACCCGGAGGCGCGCGCCGTCCCACTCGTAGACGCGAACCCTCACCCGGCTCGGGCAGCATTCGGGGTCGTCCGGCCCGTACACCGGCTCGCGATCCACGAGCCTGCCTTCCGGGTCCAGCTCCACCCGAATCCGGCCCGACTCCGGCACGACCGAGAGGAGCAGCGTGAGTTCACCCTCACGCATTGTGTAGACGAAATACGCGATGTCCCCCGCCGTGCCTCCCGAGCCGATCGGCACGATGGCCTCCTCCTCCCCATCGCCGGTCAGGTCGGCGAAGATGATCGCGTCCTCTTGCACTTCGCCGCCGGCCCGCGCGGTGAAGTCCGCGACATCGGGCGCGGCTGCGAAGTCCACGTCGAAGATCGGGGGCTGCGTTACGGCGGTGACGGTGACGGAGGGAGAGCCCTGAGGGGTGGGCGTCGCTTCACCGGCGCCGTCGCCGGAACACGCCGTCACCAGGAACGCCGCGGCGCACACGAAGGTGGCGGGGAAGGCGCGTCGCACGCTGCGATTATACGAGACCCGGTCGCGCGCGCCACCGTTGACTCCCGCGCAGGTAGCGGATGTAATCGAAAGCGACGTAAGGGCGCGAGATGAGGATGGCACAGGGCGCGGACAACCCTCGACCCGTGACGGACCGTCAACTGGGCCTGACGCTCGGATCCGTCGCTGCGATTCTCGTCGCCAGCGGGCTCTGGGCGCGCTGGCGGTACGGCGACCGGCCGCCGCCGTGGCGGCTCCGCCTGCTCAACCACGGAGCTCCCCTGGCGGCGGCCCTGGCGGCGATGATCTGGAACCGGCGCGCGCCCCACGAGTACGGCTTCTCCCTCCGCAACTGGCGCGAATCGCTCGGCGCGGCGCCAGTCCGCCTCGCGCCCGGCGTGGCCCTGCTGACCCTCTCGTGGCGGACGCGCCCGGCCCAGGAGGCTCCCCGCGTCGACCGCATGGCGCGGATGCTTGCGGAGATGCCGCTGCGCGAGATGTTGCCGTACCACGCGCTGGTGGCTGTGGGGGAGGAGGCCCTCTTCCGGGGGTTTCTTCAGCGCGAGCTCGCAGCGCGCCAGCCGCCGCCCGTCTCCCTGGGTCCTGTCACTGTGGACGGAGCCGTCGCGCGGGCTGCTCTGGTCTTCGGCCTCTTCCATCTGGTCAATCTCACGCTTCGCCCCGTGCTCGCCACGCTGGGCCAGACCGCGTTCGCCACGCTGTTCGGACTGAGCGTCGGCTCGCTGGCCCGCCGGCACGGTACGCTCGCCGGACCCGTCGTCATCCATATGATGACCAACGTGCTGTCCATGCTGGCGCTTCGCCGTCACCTGCGCCTCGCGGAGCCAGCCGACGCCGCCGTTGCGTGATCCTTCGTGTCGCCAGCCTTCGACGCGCGGTACCATGGGGCGCGTGCGCCGTTGGCGGCGCGCATGAGGAGCCCCGAAAGCGATGCCTTCACGACACCTCGGCCGCGTGCGAGCCGTCGACGCCGAAAGCTTCGGCGAGCCCGGCCACCGGACGTTCCGGCTGGTGGTGCTCGGCGAAGACGGCGAGCGGGCCGCGACGTGGATGGAAAAGGAGCAGTTCCAGGCCCTCTCCCTCGCCCTCAAGCAGATGCTCCAGCAGCTCGATCGGCCCGACACCGACGCGGCGCCCCTGCCCGAGCCCTTCGCGGTCGGCGATCGGCCGGACATCGAGTTCAAGGCCGGGCGCCTGGGCATGGGATACGCAGAGGAAGACAACACCATCGTGCTCTTCGTCTACGACGTCGAGGAGCCGGACGAAGAGGACGCTACGCTCATCTTTCACATGACGCCGGACCAGGGGGCATCGCTGACCCACCGGCTCGATGACATCATCGCGGCGGGCCGTCCCGTGTGCTTCCTGTGCGGCGCGTCTATCGACCCCGGCGGTCACGTCTGCGTCCGGGCCAACGGCCACCGACGCCAGGAGATTCCTCCACCCGACGAGCCGTGATCACGCCGGGGTTCACCGAACATTTACGCTCCGAAGCCGTAACCTCGCGGCCCCCTGCGCGGTTAGACCGGGTGATTGCAGCGAAGAACGCCAACAAGACCCGCACGTGGAGGTGCCAGATGAAGCTGTTCCCGTCCCTGGTGTTGAGCCAGAAGGCCATCGTGGGCATCGTCGTGGGAGTTATCGGAGCGGGGGCCGCCGTCGGCACCTTCGCTTCGCAGGATGTCCTCTTCCAGAGCGGCGACGACCAGTTCGCCGCGCTGGAATCGACCGAGACACCGGAGGCGACCGAGACCGCCGAGGCCACGGAGACGGCCACCGCTGAGCCGACGAACACGCCCGAGGCAACAGCCACGCCGGAACCGACCGAAACGCCGGAAGCGACGGAAACGCCGGAATCCGGGGAGGATGACGACCACGGCCGGCGCGACATCATGGGTATTCCGGACGAGGACAACCCCGCCTGCGCGAACCACGACGGCTGCGAGGTCGTCCAGACGCCGGGTTGCGTCGAGGTCCGGGTCCCCTCCGTCGCGGCTGACCACGAGCGGGGCAAGGAAGGCCACGGCAAGGATTGCGACGGCGAGGACGAGGACCTGAACGACGACAATCCCGGTCATCACGACCAGAACGGCAACCAGAACGCCGACGACCAGGACGATCAGGAGGACGAGGACTGAACGTCGACGAAGATTGAGCGTCTACCAGACAGCGTATCCCCCCAGGACATGGCGCGAAGGAAGGCCGGGTTCGCCCGGCCTTCCTTCGTATGGGTGCGCTCGCCTGCGGTCGTGGTACGATGCGCGAGACTCGCTTCGCCACACCGGATGAATGGGAGCCGCTGAGGAGGCGCATCGAATGAGCACGACCGTCACCGTTCAGTTTCTTCCCGACTACACGTACGCCCAGCTCCTGACGGCGGGCCATCACGGCTTCGTCGCCGACGAGCCGGAGGATCAGGGAGGGCACGACCTCGGACCGGGGCCCTACGACCTGCTTCTGTGGGCGCTGGGCGCGTGTACGGCGATGACGCTGCTCATGTACGCCCGGCGGAAGGGCTGGCCGCTCGAGGACGTCTCGGTCGAGCTGTCGCACGACCGGCGGCACGTGGACGACTGCGAGGACTGCGAGAAGGACGCCGCGGGACGGATCGAAGTCATCGAGCGCAGGATCGCCCTCCGAGGCGAGCTCGACGAGGAGCAGCGCGCGAAGCTCCTCGAAATCGCGGCTCGTTGCCCCGTAAGCCGCACCATCACACGCAAGCCGAAGATCGTGGATTCACTGATCGCGGGCCCGTAGACCGGCGCCGATACGTCTCGACGGGTTCGGGGATACGCGAACGCGCCATGCTATGATCGACGGTGCAGGGAGCGCATTCCCCCGTCCCCCGGCGAGGAGCCGGGAGGCCCCCGCCTCGGCGGGCTGGAAGGTCAGGCCCATGACCCGCTACGTGGTCCTGCGCCCCGGTCGAATGGAGTATGCGGCCGCCTGGGAGCTTCAGCGCCGCGCAGCCGACGACGTGCGCGCCGGCGGCCCCGAGCGCCTGATTCTCCTGGAGCACCCCCCGACGTACACGCTGGGCGCGCGGGCCCGCGCCGAGCACCTGCTCGCGCCGGAGGCCGCTCTGCGAGCGCTGGGCGCGCAGGTGTTCCGGGTGGATCGCGGCGGCGACGTGACGTACCACGGGCCGGGACAGCTCGTGGGCTACCCCATTTTGGATTTGCGCCGTCGCGGGCTGGGACCGGTCGCGTACGTGCGCCTGCTGGAGGAGACGATCATCGCGGCGCTCGAGACGTATGGCGTCGCGGCGGAACGCCGTGGCGGTTACCCGGGCATCTGGGTCGACGGCGCAAAAATCGCGGCCATCGGCGTCCGCATCGCCCGGGGCGTGAGCATGCACGGCTTCGCGCTCAATGTGAACACCGACCTCTCGTTCTTCGAGCGCATCGTCCCGTGCGGTCTGCCGGGCGTCGAGGCGACGTCCCTGCAGGCCGTCCTCGGGCGGGCTGTCGACCTCGATGACGTGGCGGACCGCCTCGAGGCGTCCTTCCATCGGCGGTTCGGCGAAGCGCAACAGCCGGAGCCGGCCGCGCCGGCTGCCGTCGGGGGAGAACGGACATGACCGCGATTCTGCCGCACCAGCGGCTTCCCGGGTGGCTCAAGGTCCGCTTCCCCGCGGGCGACCGGTTTCACCAGCTCAAGACGCTGATGCGCGAACACCGGCTTCACACCGTGTGCGAGGAGGCGCGCTGCCCCAACATCGGGGAGTGCTGGAACGCCGGAACCGCCACGTTCATGATTCTGGGCGACGTCTGCACCCGAGCCTGCGGCTTCTGCGCCGTCACGTCGGGCCGGCCCGCCCCTATCGACGAACTCGAGCCCCTGCGCCTCGCGCGCGCCGTCGAGCTCCTCGGCCTCGATTACTGCGTCATCACATCGGTGAACCGGGACGATCAGCCGGACGGCGGCGCGCATGTGTTCGCACGCTGCATCAACGCGATCCGCTACCGCTGCCCGGACACGCGGGTCGAGGTGCTCATCCCTGACTTCATGGGGAACTGGGACGCGCTGCGCGTGGTGGTGGAGGCGCGGCCTTTCGTCCTGAACCACAACGTCGAAACGGTGCCCCGGCTGTACCCGAAGGTCCGGTTCAGGGCGCGCTACGAGCGCTCGCTGGAGCTGCTCGCGCGCGCCAGGCGCCTCGCCCCCGGCATGCTCACGAAGTCGGGGCTCATGGTCGGGCTGGGCGAAACGATCGACGAGGTCTTCGCGGTCATGCGCGATTTGCGGGACGCTGGCGTCGACATCGTCACCATCGGCCAGTACCTGCGGCCGACCGCAAAGCACCTGCCGGTTCAGCGCTACTACGCGCCCGAGGAATACGAGGCGTTCCGCGAAGAGGGGCGCCGGCTGGGCATTCGCCATGTCGAGGCCGGACCGCTGGTGCGTAGCAGCTATCACGCGGAGCGGCAGACGCTGCCGTTGCGCTGAGAGGAACGAAGGGCGCATGGCTGACTTCGACGTGGTCATCATCGGCGGGGGCCCCGGAGGCTATGTCGCAGCGCTGCGCGCGGCGCAGCTCGGCATGCGGACCGCCCTCGTCGAACGCGACCGCGTGGGCGGGCTGTGTCTCAACTGGGGATGCATCCCCAGCAAAGCCCTGCTCTGGAACGCGGAGGTCGTGAACCTCGTGCGAGAAGGCGAGACGTGGGGCATCTCGTACGAGAACCTGCGCCTCGACCCGGCGAAGGCGGTCGACCGAAGCCGGAAGGTCGTCGACCGTATGGTCAGCGGCGTCGAGTTCCTGTTGAAGAAGCGCGGCGTCACGCTCGTCCAGGGCACCGGCCAACTCGCGGGCGGCAGCCGCGTGACGGTCAGCCCCTCCGGAGACGAACTGCAGGCAGCGGCGGTCATCGTGGCGACGGGCGCGCGGCCTCGCTCGCTCCCGGGCATCGAGGTCGACGGCGAGGTCGTCATCACGAGCCGGGAGGCGCTGGCGCTCCGGGAGACGCCTAAGAGGGTCGTCGTCGTCGGCGGCGGGCCCATCGGCTGCGAGTTCGCGTATTACTGGCGCTCGTACGGCGCCCAGGTCACCATCCTCGAGATGCTGGACCACCTCCTGCCCCTGGAAGACGCCGACGTGAGCGCGCACGTCGAGCGCGCTTTCAAGAAGCAGGGCATCGCCTTCCGTACCGGCGCAAAGGTGACGGCCGTGGAGCGGGGCAAGAGCGGCGCCACGGTCCGCTTCAGCGCCGGGGGCAAAGAAGAAGCCGTCGAGGCCGATAAGGTCCTGATGGGCGTCGGATTCCAACCCAACACCGAACACCTCGGACTCGAAGCCGCCGGCGTGGCCGCCGAGCGCGGATGGATCCGGGTCGACGACGAGCTGCGCACCACGGCGCCCGGGGTGTACGCCATCGGCGATGTGACGGGGCGCCTGATGCTGGCGCATGTCGCGTCCGCCATGGGCGTCTACGTCGTCGAGCGGCTCGCCGGGCTGGAGCCGCCGCCGATCGAGTACGAGAAGATGCCCCGGGCGACCTACTGCCAGCCTCAGGTGGGCAGCGTCGGCCTCACGGAGGCCCAGGCGCGCGAACGCGGACACGAGGTCAAGATCGGCCGGTTCCCCTTCCGCGCCAACGGCAAGGCGGTCGCCGCCGAGCACACGGACGGGCTGGTCAAGGTCGTCGCGGACGCGAAGACGGGCGAGCTTCTCGGCGTCCACCTCGTGGGCCCCGACGCTACCGAGCTGCTCGCGGAAGCGACGCTGGGTGTCGCGCTGGAGAGCACGCCGCGCGAACTCGGCTGGCTCGTGCACGCGCACCCGACACTTTCCGAGGCTGTGAAAGAGGCCGCGCTGGCCGTGGATGGGGAGGCCATCCACTTCATTGATTGACTGGCGAGGACGGGGGAGGTGACCTGATGGCCAAATCGCTGACGACCGCGGCCGCGGGCCGCGACCTGGACGCAGCGACTGCGCGCGAGTTCCTGCGCCAGATGCTGCTCATCCGCCGGTTCGAGGAGAAGGCCGCCGAAAGCTACGCCCGTCAGAAAATCCGCGGGTTCCTCCACCTGTACATCGGACAGGAAGCCGTGGCCGTCGGGGCCCTCGCCGTGGCCACGCCCGACGACTACGTCGTCTCGCACTACCGAGAACACGGACACGCGCTGGCCCGCGGATGCGACCCCCGCGCGCTGATGGCCGAGCTCTACGCCAAGGAGACCGGCGTAAGCCGCGGCCGCGGCGGCTCGATGCATCTCTTCGACGTGTCCCGCCATTTCATGGGTGGTTACGCCATCGTCGGCGGGCATCTCCCTCTCGCCTGCGGCCTCGGCTTCGCGTCGAAGTACCTCAAGAACGGCCGGATCGTCTTCACGTTCTTCGGGGACGGGTCTGTAAACGGCGGAGAATTCCACGAGTCGCTGAACCTGGCGTCCGTCTGGAAGCTGCCGGTGCTGTTCATTTGCGAGAACAACCTGTACGCCATGGGCACCGACAGCCGGAAGGTCTCGGCAGAACCCGAGATCTGGAAGCGCGCGCTCGCCTACAACATGCCAGCGGAGCGCGTCGACGGCATGGACGTGCTCGCCGTGCTCGACGCCACCCGCCGTGCCGCCGAACATGTCCGCGCCGGCGAAGGCCCGGCCTTCATCGAGGCGATGACCTATCGCTTCCGCGGCCACTCCATGGCCGATCCCGAATTCTACCGCTCGAAGCAAGAGGTCGAGCAGTACAAGAAGAGCGACCCCATCCGCCGGTTCCACGACGCCGCGCTCGCCGCCGGACTGCTGGACGACGGGACGTTCTCGCAGGTCGCACGGGAAGTCGAAGAGGTCGTGCAGGACGCCGCCCGGTTCGCCGACGAGAGCCCCGAGCCTCCCGTCGAGGAGCTGTACCGCTACGTGTACAAGGAGGCCGGCGATGCCTGAGATCACCTTCCGCGAGGCGCTGCGTCAGGCGCTGCGTCACATGCTGCTGACGGACGATCGCGTCGTCCTGATGGGCGAAGACATCGGGGCCTACGGAGGGTCGTATGCCGTCACGCGGGGACTGCTGGAGGAGTTCGGGGAAGAGCGTGTGCGGGACACGCCCATCGCCGAATCGGTCGTGGTCGGCTGCGGCATCGGTGCCGCCATGGGGGGACTCCGGCCGATGGTCGAGCTCATGACCATCAACTTCAGCTTCCTGGCCATCGATCAGATCGTCAACAACGCCTCGAAGCTCTACTACATGTCCGGCGGGCAGATCAATGTGCCGCTGGTGATCCGGATGGCCAGCGGGGCAGGCGCACAGCTCGCGGCGCAGCATTCGCACAGCCTGGAGGGCTGGTACGCCCACGTGCCGGGCCTGAAGGTCGTGGTCCCCTCCACGCCGTACGACGCAAAGGGGCTGCTCCTTCAGGCCTTCCGCGACGAGAATCCCGTCATCTTCATCGAGCACACGGCGCTGTATGGCTCGAAGGGTGAGGTCCCGGAAGAACCTTACACGATCCCCTTCGGTCAGGCCGAAGTGTTCCGTCCCGGCGCCGACGTGACCATCGTGGGTTACTCGGGAAGCGTCCACCAGGCGTTCCGCGCCGCCGCAATCCTCGCCCGCGACCACGAGATCGACGCCGAGGTGCTGAATCTGCGAACGTTGCGCCCGCTCGACGTCGACGCCATTGTGGCGTCGGTCCGGAAGACGCACCGCGCTGTCGTGGTCGAGGACGACTGGAAGTTCGGGGGCTTCGCAGGCGAAATCGCGAGCATCATCATGGAGCAGTGTTTCGACGACCTCGACGCGCCCGTCGTCCGGGTGTGTGGCGCTGACGTCCCGATGCCGTACAACCGGGCGATGGAGTATGCGGCGTTGCCCAACGAACCCCAGATCGTCGACGCGGTCCTCGCGATGCTGTAAGGAGGCGGCCATGGCGTTCGAAGTCGTGATGCCCCAGATGGGCGCCGAGATGAAGGAAGGGACCATCCTCCGCTGGCTCAAGAAGGAGGGCGACCCCGTCGAGCGCGGCGAGATCATCGCCGAGATCGAGACCGACAAGGCGAACGTCGAGATCGAGGCGTTCGAAGGCGGCGTTTTCCGCAAGGCGCTGGCGAACGAAGGGGACACGGTGCCTGTGGGAACCGTCATCGCCATCATCGGCGCGCCCGACGAGGACATCTCGGCGTACACGGGCGCCGCGCCGCAGCCCAGAGCAGCCCAGGCCCCCGCGCCT
>FLYN01007567.1_pt1 | contig 12974 bp, 10 predicted proteins | sample 1122621 | NCBI WGS metagenome assembly FLYN01 (sample SAMEA4346792, study PRJEB14843) | hot springs metagenome | biome: Terrestrial Biome; feature: Habitat; material: Sediment | place: India | collected 2012-06-12 | depth 1760 m
TATGAGCCATGAGCTACGGACGCCGCTGAATGCCGTGATCGGCATGTCTCAGGTCTTGCTGATGGGCGCAATTGGCGTATTGAACGAGCGACAGACAGAATACGTCAATGACATTCTCTACTGCGGGCGGCATTTGCTCACGCTCATTAACGACATCCTCGATATGACCAAGATCGAGAACAGCAAAGTTGAATTGATCCTTGAAGATGTCGAACTGTCCTGCCTGCTCCTGGACAACCTGAGTATGATCCGCGAGAAAGCACTCGAGCAAAATATCAGCCTGGAAACCGATTTTGATGAAAGCCTGCCGCCGGTGCGGGCAGACCGTCGCCGCATTTTACAGGTGGTGTCCAACTTACTGAGCAACGCGGTGAAATTCACGCCCGACGGAGGCCGGGTCGGCGTTCGCCTCCTGCGGGAAAACCACTGCGCGAGGGTCGAAGTCTGGGATACTGGCATTGGCATTCCACCTGAGCACCAGGGCCGTCTGTTCCGCCCATTTGAACGCCTCGAAGATGTCTCTCGTTCTCGGCATCACGAAGGCACAGGCCTGGGACTGGCGCTCAGCAAACAACTGATCGAACTCCACAACGGCAACATCGGCGTTATATCAGACGGCGAGGGGCAGGGTTCAACCTTCTGGTTCACCCTGCCGTTGAAGGTCAACGGGCAAAAATAGGGCGTCATTTGCCCTATCCCGAAATACGCCCCGCAGCTCTTCACACTACTCGGTTAGAGTCACCTTGTGCAGGCCGCGTGGGTGATCGGGGTCAAAGCCCTTTGCCAGCGTCAGGCCTAAAGCGAACAACTGCCCCTGCACAACGGTTACGATTGGCGACAGCCATTCAGGGATCCCCGATGGCACGGGTAAAGGAGTCTGCGCTAAATCAAGCGCATCAGAACGCGATGAGATGACCACCAGTTCCGCGCCGCGCTCGCGCAGTTGCTTGAGAAAACCGGCCAGTTCATCTGCCAGAACGCCCTCCGGCACAACCGCCAGCACGGGAAAGCCGCGCTCAACCAGCGCCACTGGCCCATGCTGGAAATCGGCTGATGAATACGGCTCGGCCAGGACGTAAGTCAATTCTTTCAACTTCAGCGCGATTTCAAACGCCGTCGCATAGTTGTACCCCCGGCTGAGAACCACGCAGGCTTCCATGTAGCGGTATCGCTCCGCGCCATCAATCGTATCTGAAGCAGTTTTGAAAACCTGTGACATGAGATCAGGAACGCTTTCAAGCGCATGGTAGCCCTCGCTGTTTTCGGCCAACAGGGTGCTGAACATTGCCAGCGCAACGAGCGAAGCCGTATAGGTTTTAGTGGCAGCAATGCTCTGCTCCTGTCCTGTATGCAGGCATATGCTGTGTTCGGCTGCCATCGCCAGCGGAGACTGTGCATCGTTGGTTATTGCCACCGTCAGCGCGCCCTGCCGCCGGCCTTCCTCGACCACCGTTACGATGTCAGGCGACTGACCGGACTGTGAGACGGCCAGCACGAGCGCATTGGGCAATCGCGGCGGCGCGTCATAGAGCGTGTAGAGAGAGGGGGTCGCCAGCGCAACCGGCAGGCGGTTAGCGACGCCCAGGATATATTGCCCGTAACGCGCCGCGTTATCCGAGCTTCCCCGCGCGACAAACATCGCAAAATGCGGTGAACGTTGGCGTACCGCGTCGGCAATTCGCTGCACATTCTCGCGCTCTCTGGCTAACAAACGCCGAATCATCTCCGGCTGCTCCAGGATTTCTCGTTTTAAGTGGGAATCTTCTGTCATGAATGGGTGTTTTCTCCGTAAAGTATCCATAGACATCGTTGACAATCCGCGCTATATTTCGCTGTACTTCTCAGGGGGATACAACATGCCTGCCAACTCATTGATTTTACTGCCAATGCCGCGCGAAATCACCTATCTTGCAGGCTTGAATATGTTATCTGAAAATGCCCTTATTGCGATTTCTGAACCCGGTCTGCTTTTCGAGGCACAGACAGCCCAGCGCGCGCTCCACGATTTCGCCGGGCGATACTGGCAAATTGCCGCAGGGCGCAACGCTAAGAACACTGGCCTGTCGCTGACGATTGATGCCAGTCTCGAACACGTCCAGGAATACAGGTTAACCATACAGGACGGAAAAATTGCTATTCATGGCTCGGATGCAGCCGGGGTGTTCTACGGCGTTTGCACCCTGCGGCAACTGCTTCAGGTGTATGGCGCAACACTTCCAGCCCTGAGCATTTCGGATCGGCCAGACTTCCCGGTGCGCGGCGTCATGCTGGACATCAGCCGCGACAAAGTGCCCACGCTGCAAACCGTTTTTGACCTGATTGACCGTCTGGCAAGCTGGAAGATTAACCAGTTCCAGCTCTACATGGAGCACACCTTCGCCTATCAAAATCACACGGAAGTATGGGCGGAAGCCACCCCGTTTACCGCGCAGGACATTCTCGAACTGGATGCCTTCTGCCGCCAACGTCACGTTGACCTTGTGCCTAACCAGAACAGCCTGGGCCACATGGAGCGCTGGCTCAAGTTTGACCGCTACAAGGCGCTGGCCGAATGCCCGGATGGATTCACACACGAGTGGGGCGCGTACAGCCCGCCAACGACACTCAATCCCTTTGATCCGGGCAGCCTTGAGTTAGTCGCCGGATTGTATGAGGAACTCCTGCCTCAATTCAGCAGCCGGTTGTTCAACGTTGGCGGAGACGAACCGTGGGAACTGGGCAAGGGTAAGAGCGCTGCCATAATGGAGGCGAAGGGCGCGGGGCGCGGCTATCTGGAATATCTGCTCAAGCTGCGCGAACAGGTGATGGCAACTGGCCGCCAGATGCTTTTCTGGGCGGATATTATTGTGAAATATCCCGATCTTGTGCCAGAGCTTCCCAAAGATATGATCGCCTTAGAATGGGGCTACGAAGCCGACCATCCATACGAGACCCACTGTGCACAGTTCGCCAGGGCGGGCGTCCCGTTCTATGTTTGCCCCGGCACGTCAAGCTGGAACAGCCTGTCTGGACGCACCGAAAACGCGATAGGCAATCTTCGCAATGCGGCTGCCAACGGCCTGAAGTACGGCGCGATTGGCTATCTGGTAACAGACTGGGGCGACAACGGTCACTGGCAGCCCCTACCAGTCAGTTTTCTGGGTTTTGCTTGCGGCGCAGCCCTCGCCTGGGCCTATCACCAGAATGAGCAGCTTGATATACCTGCTGCCCTGGATCGCTTTGTTTTTGAGGATGCAGGCGGCGTGATGGGCAAACTGGCTTACGATCTGGGCAATATTGAGCGCATTCCGGGCTTGGCGCATCACAACGGCCATCTGCTGTTTACGCTGCTTCAGCGCCCTCGCCAGAAAGCGCTGGATCGCATGATGAATCCTGCCGCTCACCTGTCCGACCAGCCTCCCGTGACCAGCGGCAATTTGCATCATGTACTATCCGAGATAGACCGCATCATGCGCCCCCTGGACAAGGCGGACATCCGGCGACAGGATGCTGCATTGATCCATGACGAATTTCATCTGGTAGCGGATATGCTGCGCCATGCCTGCTATCGCGGCCTGCTGCTCCTTGGCGACCCTGTGCGACAGCCCGATCAACTCATCGCCGATCTGGAGGACATTATCGCTCGCTACCGGCGGATATGGCTCGCGCGCAATCGCCCCGGCGGGCTGGAAGATAGTGTGCGGCGTTTCAGCACCATCATGAATGAGTACCGCGAACTGGTCTACGGCTAAGCAGCCACCCTCTTACCGTCTGACTCGATGGTTGTTCTTACGGCTGTTAGGCATCGTTTATCTCTTCGCCTTCGCGTCGCTCTACCCACAAATTCCAGGGCTGATCGGTTCTAACGGCATTCTGCCCGCCGGACCGTTTCTTGAGGCGGTACGAATCCGCTACGGCATTGAAGCATATCGGCTCCTCCCAACACTGGCTTGGCTCAATCCAGGAGATGCCTTCCTGCAATTCCTGTGCCTGGGCGGCATCCTGCTGTCGGCGCTGCTCATCTGGGGGATTTTCACCCCGCCGGTATGTGCGGCCCTTTGGGTTTTCTATCTCTCGTTGGCTGTCGCCGGTCAGATATTCATGGGGTATCAATGGGACGCACTGCTGCTGGAAACCGGCTTTCTGGCAATCTTCCTCGCCCCGCTCCGCATCCGGCCTGACCTGTCCCGCGAAGGCGAGCCGTCATCCATCGTGGTATGGCTGTTTCGCTGGCTCCTGTTCCGCCTCATGTTCGGCTCGGCAGTGGTCAAGCTGGCAAGCGGCGACCCCGCGTGGCAAGACCTCGTCGCTCTCTCTTACCACTACGAAACCCAACCCATACCCACGCCGCTGGCCTGGTACGCGCATCAGCTTCCGCTGTGGATACACGTACTGTCGGCCATCGGCATGTTTGTGATCGAGGGCATCCTGCCGTTTTTGATCTTCGCCCCGCTACGAAAGCTGCGCTATCTGGCAGCCGGCGGCGTTGTCTTACTTCAAGTGCTGATAATGCTCACGGGCAATTACACCTTTTTCAACCTGCTGACGATTGCCCTCTGTGTCCTGCTCCTCGACGACACAGTGGTGCGGCGGTTACTGCCGAAGACGCTTAGTTCAGTAACTCCAGGCAATCCAGTTGTAAGACCACAGTGGCAGCGGGCGCTGGAAATTGGTCTGGCCGTATTCTTGTTGTTCCTGAGCAGCATCCAGCTTGCAAGCCTGTTCATCCCCTATCAAAGACTGCCTGCCCCCGCGCTGGAGGTCGCACGCTGGTTTGCGCCCTTCAGTCTGGTGAACCGCTATGGGCTGTTCGCGGTGATGACCACCTCCCGTCCGGAGATCATTGTCGAGGGCAGCAATGACGGCGAGACGTGGCTGGCCTATGAGTTTCCCTACAAGCCCGGCGACGTGATGCGACCACCGCCCTTTGTCGCGCCCCATCAACCGCGCCTCGACTGGCAGATGTGGTTTGCCGCGCTGGGAACGGCCAACGAAAATCCCTGGTTCAGCAATTTTATGCTGAGGCTGGTGGAGGGCGCGCCAGAGGTGCTCGCGCTGCTGGAGCACAATCCGTTTCCCGATGCGCCGCCCCGTTTCATTCGGGCGGTGGTCTATGATTACCGCTTCACCGACTTCGCCACCCGCGCGGCCAGCGGCGCATGGTGGGAGCGCGAGCGTCAGGGTGTATATTTCCCGGTTAGCCCGCTGTAGAGCGCCCGCGTTATTCGTTCGACGATTGCTTGTTGCTCAAATACGTCTCGACAATCACCTGTAGCGCGGCGTCATCCAGATGATGAAACGCAGCGCCTTCAGGATAAAGCACGAGATTTGGCCCGGTGCCGCACATACTCAGGCAGTTGGCAATTTCGAGCTTAACGAGCTTTGGATACTGGTCGCCGTTGACTGCATCCAGCGCCGCTTCCAGCCGTTGATATAACTTATCCGCGCGCCGGCCCATGTTACAGTATTGCCCCCGGCAAAGGACGACACGTTGGCGGCGGGGTAGGGTGTCGGACATAGGCTACCTATAGAAACCACATTAGATAATTTCTAGTACGCCGCCACCAGGCCATCCTGCCTGGGTTCTGACCCGCCGAATAAGACGCCTGTTTCAGGGTCACGCCGGATAATCTGTCCGCCCCCAAACAGCGCCCTTCCCCGCCCGGTAACAGGCCGAACATGGTGTCCCATCTCTGCCAGTCGCGCCATTGTCTTGACAGGTATCCCTTCTTCCAGGGCAAGCACGCTATCGCCACTCCCCTCCTGGAGACACCAACGCGGGCGATCCAGCGCAGCTTGCGGATTCAAATCATCATCTACCATAGCCGATATGACCTGGAAATGGCCTTGAGGCTGCATAAATCCGCCCATTACACCGAAGCAAGCCCATAGCTCATCATCTTTGAGCGCCATGCCGGGGATAATCGTGTGATACGGGCGCTTGCCCCCTGAAAGTGCGTTAGGATGGTCAGGGTCGAGGCTGAAGTTCGCGCCCCGGTTCTGCAAGAATATCCCCGTACCCTTGGCGACAATGCCTGTGCCGAACCCCATATACAGGCTGTTGATGAATGAGCAGGCGTTTCCGTCACCATCCACCACGCTGAGATAAACCGTATCTGAACCGGACAGCGCCAGACCGTATGACGGCGGCTGCATGGCGCGATCACGCGACACCAGCGCGCGGCGGCGAGCGGCATATGCCTTGCTCAACAGCGCCCCCACCGGCATAGGACTCACCTCCGGGTCTGCAATATACTGCCGCGCGTCGGCAAACGCCAGCCGCATGGCTTCGACCATAAGGTGCAGGCGTTCAGGGTCATCCCAGGACATCGCCCTCAAATCCCAGCCAGAAGCGATATTCAGCGCCAGCAGCGCTGCTATTCCCTGTCCGTTCGGGGGATGTTCATATACAGTAACGCCGCGATAGTCTACTGAAATCGGCTCGCCCCAGGTTGACGTATGACTCCTGAGGTCGTCATGAGTCATCAGTCCGCCCAATTCTTGAAGTGTTGAAACAATCGCATCAGCAATTGGCCCCGTATAGAAGGCTTCGGGGCCATCTTCGGCAATGGCCTGTAATGTGCTGGCGAGGCCAGGCAATCTGACGACCTGCCCGACTTCGGGCGCAACACCCCCCGGCAAATACTCCTCGGTATAGGGGCTATTGCGCAGAAAACCCCCAGCCATCTTCCAGCTTACGCCGAACACGGGCGACACCGGAAAACCATCGCTGGCATAATGTATCGCGTCATCCAGCACCTCTCTCAACGACATCCGCCCATGACGCTGCAACAAATCATGCCAACCCTGCACCGCTCCCGGCACTGTCACCGCATGAGGGCTGCGGGGATCCACCTCCTTCCACCCTTTTGCTCGCAAATCCTCCAATCTTAGGGCGGCAGGCGCGCGCCCGCTGCCGTTCAGCGCCGTGATCGTTTTTGTTCTGGCATCGAAGAACAGGGCGAAGCAGTCGCCGCCAACGCCCGTTGAGGCTGGCTGCGTCACGTTGAGCACAGCAGCAGTAGCGATGGCGGCGTCGGCGGCATTTCCCCCCTGGCGCAGAATATTGAGGCCAGCTTGCGCTGCGAGTGGGTGGCTGGCTGCGACCATACCCCGCCGGGCCACCACCATCGAACGGCGCGAATTGAACTTAAAGGATGATAATTTCATATTATTTCTTGCAAAGTGGATACGACGATAATGATTTGATTGTATGTCGTTTCACCTTAAATCAAAATACCCTACTGATACCTTCTACATAGCCTGTAGGCTGGCGCGTTGAAGAAGTAAGCCTGCTTTTGCCCTTTTACTACGGCCTTTTGTAAAATATCCCAGAACGGGAGACAGCTTGATTGAAGACGCTCATCGTAGTCAGCGGGGGTGACGCCCCCGGCATCAATGCGGCGATTGCACATTTTGCCATGTTAGCGACTGCGCATGGCGATACCGTCGTCGGCGCAGTCGGCGGGTTTGAAGGCGCGCTGGCCGGACACATCGCCCCCATCAAACCGGTGCTGATTATCCCCTGGGCCTCGCGCGGCGGCTCGTACCTGCAATCGAGCCGCAAGCCCGTATTGGCCGAACCCACCGCACGAGCGCAGTTCATAACCCTGCTGGATAATCACCAGATAGATAACCTCCTGGTCATGGGCGGCGATGGCACGCAGCGGATTGTCGCCCCCCTTCTGGCCGATTGGGGTGTTCCGTACATTGGCATCCCAACCACAATTGATAACGACGTTCCTGGAACCGACCTGACGGTTGGCTTTGACTCCGCCTGTAACTTCGCGCAGCAGACGATAGACAATCTCCTCATGGTGGCCTACTCGCTCCCTGGACGCATCTACACTGTCGAAACACTAGGCGGGCACACCGGCTTTATCGCTCTCAGCGTCGCGCTGGCAGCAGGCGCGCAGGTTGTCCTCATCCCCGAATTTGATTACACGAATGAATGGCTTACCCAACGGCTGCGTGACGTTGTCACGCGCGACAACTATGCGCTGGTGGTGCTGTCCGAAGGTATTGCCGCAAGCAGCACAATTGCTCAGGACATTCGCGCATGGACCGGTATGTACTGCCGCGATACACGCCTGGGTCACGGACAGCGCGGGACGAGTCCCTCCCATCAAGACCGGTTGCTGGCATCCCGGATGGCGCGTGTCGCCTACGAAGCGCTGCGCGATGGCGAAAAAGCGGGCATGACGGTAACGCGCAATGGACAGGTAACACTGCACGCAGGGGCGATTACCGCGCTGCCCGCTCGCACCCCAGATCGAGCGCTATACAACTTCGTCAACGGCCTTTAGATACAGCCCGCCTACCTTTCCCCATAATGGTTCTATATCCATATTTTGAGTGCGCCCGCTGAGGGCTATAATTTCAAAATACCTCTTTATGTCCGTCGAGCAGCCCATGACCTTGCACGCCGCCGTTTTTGTACGCGACCGCTTTACCTGGCTGGCCTATTTCATGCTGGCCTACTACGCCTACATGCAGGCCACGTTGAGCCAGGTGATGTTGTTTTTGAGCCAGGAGCTAAACCTCAACTACACTGTTCGGGGCTATCATATCAGCGCCTTTGCGCTGGGGATGGTGCTGGCCGGAGTGAGCGCCGATCGCGTTGCGCAGCGCTTTGGGCGGCGTGTTAGTTTCTGGGGCGGCGGTCTGGGAATGGCGCTGGGCGCTCTCCTGCTCGCGCTGGGACATCACCCAACCATCACGATTGCCAGCAGCTTTGTCATGGGCTTTGTCGGCTCGTACTTGCTGGTGATGATTCAGGCAACCCTGTCTGACAAATATGGAGATAGCCGGGCTATCGCGCTGACCGAATCGAATATCTTAGCCAGCATCACCGCCGGACTCGCGCCCCTATTCGTTGGCGGCTTTCAGAGCCTCGGCTTTGGCTGGCGTATCGCCTTGCTATTGGGGATTGTTAGTTGGCTACTCATGGCGACTTTTTGGCGAAATACTGGCTTCCCACAGTCGCAAGCTAATCCAGCATCCAACACTCTCGGCAAGTCTGCCTTGCCCATCGCCTTCTGGGCATACATCCTGGCCGTCTTTATCAACGTCGCCGTCGAATGGAGCATGATCTTCTGGGGGGCGGAATTTCTCGAAACCGCCGTCGGCCTCACCGGCGACGCCGCAACGGCCATGATGACGGCGTTTTTCGTGGCAATGGTGATCAGGCGCGTAGTCGGCAGCACGCTCACACGAAAGTTGCGCAGCGCTCAGCTTTTGCTGGCTGCTATCGGTATCATCATGGTGGGTTTCCCGTTGTTCTGGCTGCCCCGATTCGCGCCGCTCAACATCCTCGGCCTGTTCATTGCCGGCCTGGGAATCGCCAATCTATTCCCTCTGACGCTGGCAAGCGCCACCAGCGCTGCCCCCCTGTATGCGAACAAGGCCAGCGCCCGCGTTTCAATGGCCTCCGGCACGGCAATCCTGATAGCGCCGCAAATTCTGGGGTCCATTGGCGATCAGGTGGGGATTGAAAACGCTTATGGGATGGTCGGCCTGCTGGTGCTAACAGCGCTGCTCGTCACCGTCACGGCCAACCGGCTGGCCGCGCACAATCCATCACTGGTCGAACTGGAACAGCGAGCAGCCCCCATCCAGCAGTAGAATCGAGCCGGTCATGTACGCCGTCTGCGGACTCGACAGGTACACCACCGCCTGCGCAATCTCCACCGGCGTTCCCGGCTCGCCGAGTGGAATGACCTTTGCTACCCGCGCGGCATAGGCCGGCTCCTCACGGAGCTGTCGTCCGGCTAACCCCGCCTTCACGATACCGGGGGCAATCGCGTTCACTCGAACGCCGTACCGCGCCAGCTCGCGCGCCATCTGCTTCATCAGCATATTCACACCCGCCTTGCTCACCGTATAGGCGGTAATCTCCGGCCAGGGGATTTCGCCGACCCAACTGCTGGTCATGATGATACGTCCCTGCGTACCGTTGGCAACCATCTTGCGCGCGGCGGCCTGAGCAACATTAAACACACCTGTCAGGTTGACATCCAGGTGGCGCTGCCAGTTTTCCTGCGTGATCTCCAGAAAGGGCATGGACTCCACAATGCCGGCATTGGCGCATACGATGTCGAGGCCGCCTAACTCGCCAATCAGTTGATCTATCGCCGCATCCACCGCCGGACGGTCACGCACGTCAACCTGCTGGTAAAGTGTGTGCTGCCCAGTGTCTGCGACTCGCTGGATACATTCGCCGGCCTCCACCTCGTCGTGTACATCCCAGATGGCAACGGCTGCACCCGCCTGTGCGAGATGCAGCGCCATTTCGTTGCCGAGATCACCAGCCCCGCCCGTGACCAGAGCCGTTTTCCCTGATAACATACGTTTCCCCTATGCAGCGGCAGTTTCGCCGGTAACGGACTCAACCGCTTCCATCACTTTACGCATCAGAGAAGGCAGCGGGTCGCCCATCGTGCTGGGGAAGCGCGGAACGGACAGGCGTATCACGACGTTGTCCATGCGCAGCAGCGCCGCCCAGCCATAGGTGCCGCCGGCGAACAGATTTGGCTCCTCGAAACGGTTACTTGGGTTAGCGACGCGCAGCGTTTCATGTAATTCATGTTGAGCGTCGAAAAAAGCCTGGGCGCGCTCCGCATCGTCCAGAACGCTGACAAAGATAAAGGCATCGGCAGGCGCAGAAGTCGTGTAATGCACGCTGCCCGTAATGCCGTTCGGGTCATTCTCAATAGGGATGTACTCTGGCTCGCTGGCGCTGTCCCGCCGCCACTCTACCGATGTTTGAAGCAACGCAGGCAGCGCGTCAAGAATGCTGGTAACTGTGGCGTGATTGGCGCTGGTCGTCTCTGTCGCTTCAGCCGTCGCTTCCGCACCTGCATCCGCCGGCGCAGCGCTCAATCCCGTCTGCACGATATTGATGGCCTGCTCGGAGAGAGGAGGTATCGGATTGCCCTGAGTGCTGGAGAACAACTCGACGGACACTTCGACGAAAATGTTGTCCAACTGGAAAATCGCATTCGACCCGTAGAGGCCGCTGCCTGCCAGATTGGGCTGCGGCAGGTTTTCTAATGGGCGGCCATTATCCAGCACCGAGCGCAGTTCCCGGATGAAGTCGTAGTAAACAGCTGCGTCTTCCGGGGTATTGAAGACCGCGAACGTCAGGGTTGACGTGCCGCCGGTTTGCTCGGTAAAAAAGACCTTCATGCCGACGCCGTTCTGGATGTTCGTCACCGGCTCCATTTCACGATTCAGGTTGCGCCGCCAGATGATCGCGCCTGCCGGAATTTGATTGGGCACTTGCGCGAGAATGCCATCGAGCACAGCCTGGTTGGCGCTGGTGTCCGCACCGGGATTGGAAGCGACAGCGGCATCTGGCGTGTTAGTCGGCATGGGGGTATCCGTCGGGGCGGGACTCGGCGTGATGTCCAGGTCTGCCGGGGCTAACAACGCATCACAGGCGCTGAGCAGTAACACGCCTATAATCAGCCCCCAAACGACAATGCCTAGCCTTTTTCGCATCTCTAGAATCATCCCCTACCCCCTGATGGTCATAGAAACAGACCCCGTTCCGCCAGATACGAGGTCTGTTAGCGCAGGCCGACTAACAACGCATCCCTACGCCGGTTCTTCGTCGGCGGTGGTCAGGCGCAGACGTTCCGGCACCCTGGCCGTCATAATCATGTCCGCCACTTCTTCCTCCGACACTTCATCCTTGCGGAAGTCGCCGACCTTCAGGCCGTGACTGATGATCGTGAAGCGATCTGCTACCGCGTGAATCTGGCCAATATTGTGGGTGATGAAGATGACGCTCAATCCGCGTTCTTTGGCCGCCAGTGTGTAAGACAGCACCTTGCGCGTCTCGCCCACCGACAGCGCCGACGTTGGCTCGTCCAGAATCAGCAGCTTCTTGCCAAAATAGACGGCGCGGCCAATCGCAATAGACTGCCGCTCGCCGCCCGACATCGTGCCCACTTCCTCGGCGGCATCGCGGATGTGAATACCCACGTCGGCCAGCGCCGCCCGCGCTTCTTCGGCCATGCGCTCCTGGTCGAGCAGGCGGAACGGGCCAACAGGTACAGTTGGCTCGCGCCCCAACCAGAAATTGCGCGCGATGCTCATGAGTGGCACGAGCGCCAGGTCTTGATAGACGGTCTCGATACCCAACTCGCGCGCCTTGTGGGGCGAGTCAATGGTCACAGGTTGGCCTTCCCAGTAAATCTGCCCTTGCGTCGGCGTATGGAAGCCCGTGAGTACTTTGATAAGGGTGGATTTCCCGGCGCCGTTGTCGCCCAGCAGGCCGACAATCTCCTGATAGTCAACGTGGAAGTCAACGCCGCGCAATGCCTGCACGCTGCCAAAATACTTGTGGATATTCTCCATTCTGACCAGCGGTGTACGGTTGTTCTCGCTCATGTTGGCCCCTCAATTCTGCGGGATGCGCCGGACATAGGTGTTCATCACCACCGCAATCAGGATAATGGCGCCCACGACACCCTGGAACATCCGCGCGTCCATGCCGATAATCACCAGACCCGTTTGCATCATCCCGTAAATCAACGCGCCCAGGATGGTACCGATGATACTGCCGTAACCGCCGCTCAGGAGCGCGCCGCCGATCACGGTCATCGCAATCACGTCCAGTTCAAAGCCCTGCCCTTTTAACGGGTCAACGCCGGGGTTGCGCGCGGTTTCATAGATCGCGGCGATACCCGTCAGAAGCGCCGTCAGCACGAAGCTCATGACCTTGACGCGGTTGACGTTGATACCTTGAGCGCGAGCCGCCCCAGGGTTTCCGCCCACCGCAAAAACCGCGTTGCCATAAGGCGTGCGCGTCATGACAATGTGGAACAGGATGGAGAAGAACAGCCACCAGATGATCGAGTTGCGGAAATTGGCGGCAGTCGGTATTGGGATATTCACCAGTCCCCGCGTCACCTCAGAGCCGCTAAACGCCCAGCGCCCATTGGTGATGTCGAAGAACCCGACCTGCAACAAAGTATCGATGCGCTCGA
>FLYN01004667.1_pt1 | contig 12947 bp, 9 predicted proteins | sample 1122621 | NCBI WGS metagenome assembly FLYN01 (sample SAMEA4346792, study PRJEB14843) | hot springs metagenome | biome: Terrestrial Biome; feature: Habitat; material: Sediment | place: India | collected 2012-06-12 | depth 1760 m
TGCTGCTCGGCGCGGCGCTGCGCATAGGCGCGGCGTTGCCCGGCGTCTGGCTCGACGATCACCAACGCGGCATCGCCATCGAGGATCAGCTCGGCGCCATCGGGGATCGCCAGCGCCGCATCACCGACCCCAACGACGGCGGGGATCTCCAGCGCGCGGGCCAGGATCGCGGTATGGCCGGCCGGCCCGCCGTAGGCGGTGACGAACCCTGCAACAACCCCGCCGCGCAGCCCGGCCGTCTCGGCGGGGGTCAGGTCGGCGGCGACGATGATCGCGCCGGTGGGGACATGCTGGAGCGGGTTAGATTCGCCACGCAGCGCGGCAGCGATCATCTGGCCGATCGCGTCAACATCTGCGGCCCGCTGGCGCAGATATGGATCGTCGAGCGCCTCCAGCGCCGCGCGCATCTGGGCGATCGTGGCAACCAGCGCCTGCTCCAGCGGCTCGCCCTCCGTGCGGACGCGCCGGGCGACCTCGTCGGTCAGGAACATGTCTTCGGCCAGCAGCGCCTGGGCGTCGAAGATCGCCGCTTCGGGCGCCCGGCCTTCGGCGCGCAACTGGTCGGCCAGCGCCCGCAATTGGGCTGCAGCGCTCTGCTGGGCAGCGGTGAATCGCGCCAGCGCCGCTTCCGGATCCGGGTCGGCAAGGGCTGGCGCGCCGCCCTGTGGCACCCGATAGCGCACAGCGCGCCCGAGCGCGATGCCGGGCGCGGCGCCGGCGCCGCGTAAGGAGATAGGCATACAGTCCTCGAGTGGGCGTTGTGTGTATCGGGCCTCTCCGCATCCCGCATCATGTTTTACGGCTCGCCAAAATTCTCTTCGACCAGCCTGGTCAGCGCCGCAATCGCCGCCTGCTCGTCCTCGCCCTCGGCCCGGATGCGCACCTGGTGCCCCTGCGAGACCCCGATCTGCAAGAGGTAGAAGGGGCTGACCGGCACTTCCTGGCTGCCTGGGCGCGATAAGTTCTGGATCGTGATGCGGCTTTTGAACTCGCGGGCTTTCTGATAAAAAACGGCGGCCGGGCGGGCGTGCAGGCCAACCGGGTGCCGGATCGTCACCGTTGCTTCGGTCATGAAGAAGCCTCGATTGTGGAAGGGCGATGCTCCTATCTTCCTGCTCGATCTATCGATCTGATCCCTGCTCGGGCGAGCGATGGACCTTGATCATTGCGCGGGCCTGCAAGGCTGCAGCAGCCGTTTCCTCCAGCGTCGAGCCGGCGGAGGCCTCGATCGCCGCAAGGTAGGCCCCCTCGACCAGCGGCGCATCGCTGATCACCGCAGGGACCGCCTTGAACATATCAAGTGCAGTCTCGACGCTCAATACCGCACCGCCCAGGTCGACCAGCACCAGGATGCCATCCGGCGAGGCGATCTCCTGCAGGCCGGCCTGGATGCGCTCGACGCTGGTACCGAGCGAGCCATCGGCAGCCCCGCCCGCAGCGGCGATCTTCACCTTCCCGGCCGCCACCTGGTCGGCGAACTCCTTGACCCCCTCGGCGAGCCTGGCACTGTGCGAGACGATGAGCAGGCTGACCATCCTACGCTCCCTAATCGACGATGGGCAGGTATCCGTACATCATAAATCGGCTAGCCGTAGGCTTCACGTACGATCTCGATCGGGTGCCTGGTCGCGATGCCGCTGCCGTGGGTGATCTGCCAGCGACAGGTCTCGGAATCGCACAACGCCAGATCGCTGCCGCTGGCACGCACGAAGGCGAACAGACCGGCGCCGACGTCCATGGCGATCCGGTACTTCTCGCGTTTCAGCCCGTAGGTCCCGGCGATGCCGCAGCAATCGGCGTTGCTCTCGACGATCCGCAGCCCCGGCACCAGCTCCAGGAGATCTAGCGCCGGGCGGCCGATCCGATGCGCGCGCAACTGGCAGGGCGGATGATAGGGCAGCGTCCGCTCAAGCGGGCGGAAGTCGGTGTTCAACTCGCCGCGCGCGTGCAGCAGCCGCAAGAACTCGAAAATATCGTAGGTATGCTCGGCGATCAGCCGGGCACCGTCGCTGTGCATGCCGAGCAACTCGGGCGCCTCTTCCTTGAGCGTCAGCGTGCAGCTCGTGCTGGTGCCGACGATCGGGATGCCACGCTGGGCATAAGGCAGCAGCCTGGCAATATTGCGCTCGTGGTAGCGCCGGGCAGCGTCGAACTCACCGTTCGAGAGCATCGGCAGCCCACAGCAGTTCTGCTCGGCCAGGATGACCTCGAAACCGTTGCGCTCCAGCACTTCGACCGCAGCGATGCCGACCCACGGCTCGTAGTAGTTGGTCGCGCAGCCGTGGAAATAGACCACCTGCCGGGCAGCATCGGGAACCGGTCCCCCCGGTCGTGGTCCCTGGTTCCTGGTTCTCCGATGGAACCAGGACCGGAAGCTATAGGTCGAGAAGGCGGGCAGCGGCGCCCGGCGCGCCACACCCAGCGTGTGCTCGATCGCCCAGCGCAGCAGCGGATTGGCCAGCAAGGCGTTCGCCAGCGGCGCCTGCGGCCCGCAGCCGAGCTTTCCCAGCAGCTCCGAGCGCCCGAGCAGGCGATTGCGCAGGGGCAATCCGCGTTCGGCGACGATCCTGGCCCGTGCTCGCGCGTTCAGCTCGGCGATCCGCACGCCGGTCGGGCAGACGGTGTTGCACACCCGACACCCCGAGCAATAATCCACCGATGCGTCCGGCGACGGCTGGTCGGGCTTGCGGAAACGCTGCGCCTGGGGGCCGACGTATTTCGGTCCGGGGAACAGGTCGGTGACCGCGCTGACCGGGCACGCTGCCGTGCAGATATTGCACTTGATGCAGTGGTCGAGCGACTGCTCAAGCGATAGCTCGATATGGTCCCCAATCATAACCTTGGCACTTACAACTTGGCACGCAGCGCCTTCCCGGCTCGCCATCCCGTCGCGATCGCCAGGCCGCTATAACAGCGCTCGCGCACCGGGTCGGCGCCCGCCAGTGCTGCCCCGGCCACAGCGACGTTCTCATAAACGACACGCCCCTGGTGGTCCAGCGGGCGGAGCCGCTCGTCGGTCCGCACCCCGGCGCGATAGATCGGGTGCCCGTGCTCATCGAGGAACTGCGATACAAACCAGGCCCCGCGCGACTCGGGCGCCTGGAGCGGCAGGCCCAGCGCCGTCTCCCACACTGCGCCGGTGTGATCGGTTCGCACGCCACCACCGGCGATCCCACCGGTGGCCAGGAGGAAGCTGTCGGCGCGATGCTCCTGCTCGCGGGCCGCTGCCTCGCTGTACACCGCCGTGAGCCGGCGATCGGCGCCCACCCCGCGCAGCACCTCCGAGCCGATCTGCAGCCGCCCGCCGGCGTGAGCGATCGCATCGCGGAAGATCGTGAACAGGCGCATCCCCGGCACCGACGGCGGCAGGGTGGGGATCTCGAAGACCTGGGCGCCGCACAGATCCTGCAGCTCGGCCACGACGCCCAGCGGGTCGCGCAGCCCCAACACCGCCGGCAGGCCGATGCGCGTGGCATCGCCTTTGAGCGCGCGAAGCTGCCGGCCCACATCCTCGCGAAAGCCGGGATTCTCGAAGAGTTGGGCGAACGTGCGGGTGGAGAAATCGAGCCGCCGCTGGATCGGCGGCAACTGCAAATAGATGCCGCGAGCAGCGACCCCCTGTGCCGCCAGGTTGGCCGCCGCCAGCGGCGGAAAGAAATCGCGCAGCTCACGGAAGCCGGCCAGCAACAACTCGCCACCGAGTCGCAGATCGCCGGCTGCCATCGTCACCGGCATAAGCGCGGTGGGGCGCAGCGCCCCTAACGCAGTTGGCAGCAGCACATTGCGCTCCAGGCTGCCGACATAGGGGTAGCCTGCCGCCTCCATCAGCGCCCGAAACCGCTCCACCGCCTCCGCGATCCCTTCGATGCCCACCCGCGCGTAGGGATGGTCGGGCCGCTCCGTGATCAGGTGGCCCAGCTCCGCCTGTAGCCCGCGCTCCCCGCCAGCCCCCCAGACATCGATCGTCCCACCGGTCCAGTGCGTGGCGCCCTGGCCCTTCGCCAGCACCAGCGGCCTGTGCCCGGCCTCGGCCAGCGCCAGTGCGCCCATCAGACCGGCCAGACCAGCTCCTATGACGATCGTGTCGTGCATATGCCCCAGAGGATGACAAGGTGACACGATGACAGGGTGACAAGGAACCTATCTCATCGTGTCATTCGGAATGATACTCCGTGGCAATCGCCGGGTGCCCGGTCACGAATCCTTCGCCCGGTGCCTCCTGCTGCGGCAGCAGATCGACACCCAGTGTATCGAGATAGATGATCTCGTCGAGCCGGGCCTGCCGCAACTGGTCGCCCCAGCAGATCGCGGTGAGTCCCTTCCAGCGCTCCTGCAAAAAGTGCCGCAGCAATGCAGCCGGCCGCGAGCCGGCGCCGGTGCCATCCGGTTCCGCCACCGGCGCGACCTCCTCCCACAGTGCCACGGCGCGATAGGTGCAGAACCCGCCCTGGCAGGGCCCCATCCCCAGCCGGGTATCGCGCCGCACATCGTCGATGTTGGCGGCGCCGCCCGTGGTGATCGCCTGCACCACCCGCTCGCGCGTCACCAGTTCGCACTCGCAGATCAGATCGCCGTAGCTGGCGTCGGCCTCGACCTGGGCCAGCGGCTGGCCGAGCCAGAACAGTCGGCCAGATTCGGCGCCCGGCAGCGGCTCGACATGCGTTCGGCACGGCGCGGTGACCCCGAGCTTCGCGGCTACCGCGTCGACCGCCTCCTGGGCCATCAGCCGGTAGGTGGTCCATTTGCCGCCGACGATGCTGATCAGGCCCGCGACGCCATCGCGCGCCTCGTGGTCGAGCAATTTGTAAGTGCGCGAGATATCACGGTCGCTTGCAACGTCCTGATCCTTGTAGAGCGGGCGCACGCCGGCCCAGGCCCGCAGCACGCGCATGCGGCTGATCCCCGGCACGAGCTGCTCGCCCTCGCGCAGCATCAGTGCGATCTCCTCGGGCTCGATGCCGTAGACATCGGGATCGGGCACGCTGACGTCGGTCGTACCGATCACCGCGACCGTGCGAATGGGCACGATGATGTCGCCGTCGGCAGGCAGCTTGCAGCGGTTGACCACCGTGTTGAGTACGCGATGGTTCATGGCCACCATGGTGCCCTTGCCGGGCACGACCGTGACTTTGATCCCGGCCAGGGCGGCGATCTTGCCGGCCCAGGCGCCCGCCGCGTTCACCACGTAGTCGGCGTGGATATGCACCTCCTCGCCGCTGCGCAGATCCTCGCAGACCGCGCCGCTGATGCGCTGCCTGCCGATGAGTTGCTTGACATAATGATAGGTCAACACCTGGGCGCCGTGGCGGCGGGCGTCCTCGGCGTTGGCGTGGGTAGCCAGAAACGAGTCGGCGGCAGCATCACGCACCGCGAAGACCCGGCTGATGCGCGGGTTGAGCAGCGGCTCGCGGCGCAGCGCCTCGCGCACCGGGATCTCGGTGGCGGCCACCCCGGTCGCGTGGCAGCCCGCCAGGAAGCGCTCGGCGTAGGCCTCATCGTCGGCCGGCGTGACCACGAAGAAGCCGCCGGTGTCCTCCAGGCAGTGCGGCATAATCCGGCGCAAGATCTCGTTCTCGGCAGCGCACTCGCGCGCCGATTGGGGATCCTTGACCACATAGCGCCCGCCGCTGTGCAGCAGGCCGTGGTAGCGCCCGGTGGTGCCGTGGGTCAGGTCACCCTTCTCGACCAGCACGGCGCGGATGCCGCGCAGCGCCAGGTCGCGCAGCACGCCGGTACCCGTAGCGCCGCCGCCGATCACCAGGACATCTGTCGTTATCTGTCGCATCGATCGACCAGCAGGGGCGAGGCCCGGCCCCCCAGCGGCCGACGCCTCGCCCGCGAGATTAATCGAGCCAATCGAACGTCCGCGTGACAGCCTTCTTCCAGAAAGCATATTCCCGATCGCGCCGGGCGGCGTCCATCTTCGGCTCCCAGGTCTTATCGACCTGCCAGTTGTGGCGCAGGTCCTCGAGGTTGCTCCAGAAGCCGGTCGCTAGGCCCGCGGCGTAGGCCGCGCCCAGCGAGGTTGTCTCGGCCACCTTGGGGCGGATGACAGGCACGTCCAGCACATCACTCTGGAACTGCATCAGCAGGTCGTTGTAGACCATGCCGCCGTCCACCTTAAGCGCGGTCAATTTCACGCCCGAGTCCTGCTCCATGGCATCCAGCACCTCGCGGGTCTGCCAGGCAGTCGCCTCGAGCGCGGCGCGGGCGATATGCCCTTTGGTGACGTAGCGGGTCAGGCCGGCGATCACGCCGCGTGCATTGGCCTTCCAATAGGGCGCGAACAGTCCCGAGAAAGCCGGCACGAAGTAGACCCCGCCGTTGTCCTCGACGGTTCGCGCCAGCGCCTCGACCTCGGCGCTGCTGGTAATCATACCCAGGTTGTCGCGCAGCCACTGCACCAGGGCGCCGGTGATCGCGATCGACCCCTCCAGGCAATAGACCGCCGGTGCATCGCCCATCTTGTACCCCAGCGTCGTCAGCAGGCCGCTCTTCGAGGGCACCGGCTCGGTGCCCGTGTTGAGCAGCATAAAGCAGCCCGTGCCGTAGGTGTTCTTGGCCTCACCGACGCTATAGCACGTCTGTCCGACCAGCGCTGCCTGCTGATCACCCAGGTCGCCGGCGACCGGGATGCCAGCCAGATCGCCGACCGCCTGGCCATAGACCTGGCTGGAGGGCCGGATCTCGGGCAACATCTGGCGTGGGATGCCCATGATACGCAGAATCTCGTCGTCCCAATCGAGCGTCCGCAGGTCCATGAGCATGGTGCGGCTGGCGTTGGAGACATCGGTGATATGCACGCCGCCGTTGGGGCCGCCGGTCAGGTGCCAGATCACGAAGGTATCGATATTGCCGAAGATCGCGTCGCCGCGTTCGGCGGCCGCGCGCACCCCGTCGACGTTGTCCAGGATCCACTTGATCTTGGGGCCGCTGAAGTAGGTCGCCAGCGGCAGCCCAACCTTATCGCGGAAGCGATCCTGGCCACCTTCGCGGGCGAACTCGTTGATGATCTGGTCGGTGCGCGTATCCTGCCAGACGATCGCGTTGTAGTACGGTTTGCCAGTCTTCTTATCCCAGACGACGGTGGTCTCGCGCTGGTTGGTGACACCGACAGCGGCGATGTCCTTGGGGTCGATGTTGCCCTTCTGCAACGCGGCCCGGATGACGCTCTGCGTGCGCTCCCAGATCTCATCCGGGCTATGCTCGACCCAGCCAGGGCGCGGATAGATCTGCTCGTGCTCCTTCTGATCGAAACAGACAACTCTGCCCTCGTGGTCGAACACCATAAAGCGCGTGCTGGTCGTGCCTTGGTCGACTGCAGCGGCATATTTCGCCATGATTGGGACCTCCTTGTCTGCCGAGCTACTAAGTTGTAAGTTCTGAGTTCCGAGGTATGAGGTGGCGATTACGCCGCATGCCTCCAAGCTCAGAACTCAAAACGCTCAACTTGGGATCGCTTCAATCGTTTCCAGCAAGACCTGCGCCATGTAGAAGGCCGAGGTAGCGCCGGGGTCCTGATGGCCGATGCTGCGCTCGCCCAGGTACGAAGCGCGGCCCTTGGTGGCCAGCATCGGGATCGTCGCCTTCATGCCGGCCTCGACGGCAGCGACGGACCGGCGCAAAGCGCTGTGAAAATCCTCGCCGCGCGCCTGGGCCTCCTTGAGCACCTCGACGCCCGGCGCGATCGCGTCGACCATCGTCTTCTCGCCGCGTTGGGCCTTGCCGCGCGCCATGATGCCCTCGAGCGCCGCCTCCAGCGCCGTGACCACGTCGGCCTCGGTCAGTTCGTGTCGGTCGGCCAGCGCCATGCCGGCGCGCATAAAGGCCGTGCCGTAGAGCGGCCCGGAGGCTCCACCGACGGTGGAAACCAGCGTCATGCCGGTGGTCTTGAGGATCGTGCCGATGTCTTTATCGGCGACGGTCGGCAGTTTTGCGAGCACCGCCGTAAACCCACGGTCGAGGTTGATCCCGTGGTCCGCGTCGCCGATCGGTGAGTCGAGTTGGGTGAGCTCGTCGCGGTGCTCTTTGATGCGTGCGGCGACACCTTCGATGAACCGGATGACATGCTCGGCGGTGATTCGCATTCCGATCCCCCTCATCCTGACACGATGACCAGATGACACGATGACCCGATCACCAGATAACCAGCCGAGGGTGCTCTGCCATGGTAGCATTGGGTCATGATGTCATCTGGTCACAGCTAGATTCCCCAGCGCAGCGCCGGCGTATGCACGGGCGCGTCCCACAACCTGGTCAGCTCGTCGTCCAGCTTCAGCAAGGTGATCGAGCAACCGGCCATCTCCAGCGAGGTGATGTAGCTGCCGATCAGGTTGCGCGTGATGGTGACGCCGCGGTCTTTGCAGACGCGCGCCAGCTCCTTGTAGACGATATAGAGCTCGATCAGCGGCGTGCCGCCCATGCCGTTGACGAACGCCAGCACCGTATCGCCGCTCTTGAACGGCAGGTCGTCGAGCACGGCAGTGGCGAGGATATCGACGATCTCGCTGGCCGGCTTGAGCTTCATGCGCGTGCGGCCCGGCTCGCCGTGGATGCCGATGCCGATCTCCATCTCGTCCTCGCCCAGCTCGAACGTCGGCGTCCCTTTGGCCGGCACCACGCACGATGTCAGGGCCATGCCCATCGAACGGCCCTGCGCGTTGACCTTCTCGGCGATCCGTTTGCACTCCTGGAGGTTCGCGCCGCTCTCGGCCGCTGCGCCGACGATCTTCTCCAGCAGCACCGTCACCCCCACGCCGCGCCGCCCGGCGGTGTAGAGGCTGTCCTGGACCGCGACATCGTCGTTGGTGATCACCGAGGCGACCTCGATCCCCTCGGCCTGGGCCAGCTCGGCGGCCATCTCGAAGTTCATCACGTCGCCGGTATAATTCTTGACCACGTGCAACACGCCGGCGCCGCCATCGACCGCCTTGGTCGCCGCCAGCATCTGGTCGGGCACCGGCGAGGTAAACACCGCGCCGGGGCAGGCAGCATCCAGCATGCCCTTGCCGACGAACCCGCCGTGCATCGGCTCGTGGCCGCTCCCGCCGCCCGAGATCACCCCCACCTTGCCCCTGACCGGCGCATCGGCGCGGACGATATAGTCGGGGTCGAAATACACCTTGACCAGGTCGGGGTGGGCCAGCGCCATACCGGCCAGCTCGTCCTTGACGACCGTCTCCGGTGAATTGATCAGCTTCTTCACCTTGATTCTACCTCCTTGTCCAGAGCCACAGCAACGCCCTGCGCTGATGGCCAGCCCGCCTCAGCGGCTGGCCTCGGGCGCCGGCTCGTGAGCGACATCAGCGCCGCGCGGCGCTGGTTCAGGCGCGGTGGGAGTCGGCAGGAACGGCTTCACCAAGAAATCGTAGAACAGCGCGCCAAGCACGCCTCCGATCAACGGGCCGATGATCGGCACGAGGAAATAGAGGCCACTAAAGGCGTCTGGCGAGCCGGCGACGAGCGCGGCGTAGAGCCGCGGCCCGAAGTCGCGCGCTGGGTTGATCGCGTAGCCGGTCGGGCCACCCAGCGAGAGACCGATCGCCAGCACCAGCATGCCAACCATAAACGGCCACAGATTGGCGCCCGGCCCGACGTTGCGCACGTTGTCGACGATCGCATAGATGCCAAGCAGCAGGATAAACGTGCCCAGGATCTCGGAGAAGTAGAGATTCGCGACCATGTTCTCGAAGCCTGGCGCTGGCCCGGTGTGGAAAACGTTCTTGTAGCCCTGGCTGGCGAAGTTGCCGAAGTAGAGCATGTGTACGAGGAAGGCACCGAAGAACGCTCCTACGACCTGTGCCACCATATACAGCAGCCCTTTGGCCGCTGGCATCGTCTGGCGCACGATCGCCGCCAGAGTGACCGCCGGGTTGATATGCGCGCCGGTGATACCGCCTGCAACATAGACCGCGATCACAACGGCGAATCCCCACCCCAGGGCGATCGTGTTCCAGTTGTACGCTGAGAAGGGCGCCGCCTGGGGGGAGCCAAGGCGCGTTCCAAAGAGAACGTTGGCGACGACGCCGTCGCCCAGGAGGATCAGGATCGCCGTGCCAACAAACTCGGCCCAAAGCTCCCCGGTGAGCGTGTTCCGACGCATAACAGACCTCCTTAGTGGTGCATCCGCCCCATGCTTGTACTCCACGGTAGTCCAGCGAATCGCAATTGCGGCTCGCTGTGTGTCGGCTGACGACGAACGATCGACGGCGACAGAGCGCCCATGGTCGATCGTGACGAACCACTTGCCGAAATCATCCCCTCTCAGCCGTGTGGAGAAGCCAAGATTGTGTGCAGCTTCCGCCTCCTTTCCCCGAATAGCTGTCCGAAGGGCTCCAGTATGCGCCCCACCGCCCCGTTGGCTGGCGGCGTCGCCCGGCGGAGATTCCGGGCATGGGGTGTGACCGGGCTGCCCGACTTTGGTGGGCGCTGGCAGCCTGGCCCTAGCCACTGCCAATGGGTCAACCGGCAGCGCGCCGGACTGCCGGGCACCCCCAACCAGATCTGCCCCAACAGCGTGCTCACGCGATGGGCAGCGCAGCGGATCAGGCCGGTAGTTGTATCAGCATGGATGAAGTATTGGTCTGTTCGGAAGCACTTGGGTGCAGTGCGGATGTGGCTGGAGCAGGGCGTTGTAGCGGTTAGATGCCAGCACGAGTGTCGAACAGCGCCTCATCGCACGCCAACCCCCTCTGGAGCATCCGTGTGATAGAGCCGAACGAGCGCGGTCGCTGCACCGCTGCGTCAGGCCCTGAGAGCCTGTTTGAAACGGGGAGACTATGGAGGGCGCCGCTCCCCATAGCCACTGCTTGCCCGACCCGCGCCACAGCGCGGCGGGGATGGACAAGGGAATACTTGGAGGCCTCCGGCCCCCCGCCCCCGCCGAGATACTTTTCAAACAGCCTCTTACACGCCGCCTCGTTGTCATCCTAACATAGCTTAACCCAAAGTCAAGGGGGAAGATCCACGCAGTATGCAACAAAATTGTTTCATCAGTGCAACAAATTGGATCGCACTCTGTTTCAAATCCGAAACATAGCTGTACGAAGGTATTGAGCGAGACGGCCGGGTCCGCGGACACTAGGGGCGCTCGAGCTTCCAGAAATGCTCCTTGGTCAGCCCATACAGCTTCATCTTACGCCACAGCGTCGCGCGGCTGATACCCAGCCGTGCCGCGGCGTGCCCGAGGTGCCCGGCGGTTTCGCGTCCGGCGCGCAGGATGGCATCACGCTCGGCTGCGGCGTGGCGGTCGTACAACCGCGCGGAGGGGGCGGCGGGCGTAGCGCTCGGGTCGGGGATGGCATGCGCGATCGCCGGCGGCAGGTCGGCGAGCGTCAGAACGCTCTTCTCGGTCATGTGCAGCAGCCGCTCGAGCGTCGCTTCGAGCTCGCGGACATTGCCCGGCCAGGGGTAGGCGCGCAGGGCGATCAAGGCATCGGGGGCGAACACCGCCTGTTTGCCCATGAGTTGGTTCATGGAGCTCAGCATCTGGTCGATCAAGAGCAACACGTCATCGCCGCGCTGGCGCAACGGGGGGATCGTGATCGTCAGCACGCTCAGCCGGTAGAACAGCTCGGCGCGGAAGCGACCCTCGGCGACATCGCGCTCGATATCGCGATTGGTGGTGGCGATGATGCGCACGTCCACCGGCACCACCCGCCGCCCATCGGTCCGGATCAGGTTCTGGGTCTCGATCACGCGCAACAGGCTGGTCTGGGCCTCGACTGTCAACGCACTGACTTCCTCGAGCAGCAGGGTGCCGCCCTGGGCCAGCTCCAGCTTGCCGGGGCGCCCTTCCATCCCACGATCGGCGCGCTGGCCGCCCTCGTAGCCCAGCAACTCGCCAAGCAACAGTGCGCGCGGCACCGCAGCGCAGTTGAGCGCGACGAACGGGCCGTCGGCGCGCGGGCTGGCGTTGTGGATCGCATGGGCGAAGAGTTCCTTGCCGACGCCTGGCTCGCCCTGGAGCAAGAGCGGCGCCTGCGAGTTGGCGGCGATGCGCCCGTGGCGGATCGCGGCCTGCATGGCGGGGCTTTCCCCGACGATATCGGCGAACGTGAAGCGCGCCTGTGCACCGACCACGCGCTGCACCAACCGTTGCACGCTCTCGGGCGGGCGCAGGGTGATCAGCGCGCCGAGGTAGCGCCGGCTTCGGTCCCACACTGGCCGCACGCTGCACAACACGGCGACCGGCCCCTTGCGCCCGGCGAAGAGCAGTTCCTGATCGCTGATCTCCTGACGTCGCTCCAGCGCTGGCCGCAGCGCTGCCGGCAGGTCGAGCAACTCGTCGAGCGGGCGCCCGGCAGCGCCGCGCGGCGAGAGGCCCAGCATCTGCGCCGCGCGCGAGTTGATTTTGCTCAGGCGGCCCTGGGGATCGAGGAAGATCAGGCCTTCGCTCATCGCCTCGATCGCTGCGTTCAGCTCGGCCAGGTGGTCGTTGGTCTCGGCCAGCAGCATGTTGTTGCGGACCTGGGCATGGATCGCCTGGGCTGCGGCGATCACCATCCCCAGCGTATGCGGGTGCGCAGCCTCGCAGCGCCCCAGCACCCCGATCACGCCCATCGCCTGACCGCTCACATCGAACAGCGGCGCGGCCGAGCAGGCGAATTGGTGGTAGCAGGCACAGTAATGCTCGGGGCCGCGCGTCTGCCAGGGCAATGCTTCGCGCAGGGCCAGGTTCAGCGCCATGCTGCCGATCCGCTCCTCGCGCCAGCTCGATCCGCGATCCAACCCGTGGCGCCGCATCGCCTCCAGGATCTCCGGGTCGCCGATCACCGCGATCATGGTCAGCGCGGCATCGGCCAGCAGCACCGCAAACCCTGAGCCTTCGACGAACTGGTAGAGATCCTCCATGTAGGGCTGGGCCAGCGCGATCAGCGCTTCCTGAGCGCTATCTGCCACCGGCAGCGGCTCCTCGCCCGTGCCGCCACAGGGGCCCTGGGGATCCA
>FLYN01001355.1_pt1 | contig 12932 bp, 11 predicted proteins | sample 1122621 | NCBI WGS metagenome assembly FLYN01 (sample SAMEA4346792, study PRJEB14843) | hot springs metagenome | biome: Terrestrial Biome; feature: Habitat; material: Sediment | place: India | collected 2012-06-12 | depth 1760 m
ACGCCCGGTAATTTGAGCAGGTTGACGATTGCGAAGAACAGCGTAGATGTACCAACAAACACCTCTGGGCTGACGTTTTGCATCAGCATATAGGCGGTAAAGGGGGGAGCGCCTGCATTCGCCAGCGCCGAGCCGAATCCGGAAGCAGCACCCGCCAGATAACCATGCCAGTGATGGGGCTGATACCGGATGCTTTTCAGTTGATGGCTCGTTAACCTATAAATGACAACGATCAGGGTAAACAGCCCGATGATTCGCCGCAATAGCGTGTCATCGGGGCGATTTGCTAATAGCCACAGTATAATGGTGCCAATAATGACACCCACAATCCCCATTGGTAGAAGTAACTTGATTTGCTGCATATCCCACTTTTTCCAGTACATTCGCAGCGCGAACATATCCCCAATGAGTAGGAGCGGGAGGACAATCCCAACGGCTTGCGGCGCGGGCATGATCAAGCTCAGAAGAGGAGTAATGAGAGGTACAAGCATTGGCCCCCCCAATCCACCTTTGGATAGCCCGATCATAAGGCTGACGAGTGCAATGATGATAGTGCCGTTCATCATATGGTGAGACATAAAAACGCACAACTATAATCGAGTTGTGCGTGGCGAAAGACAGGATTTGATTTTGACGGACAGCGTTGCCTCAAGCCCCGCGCGACCAAGTCAGTTGTTCGCGTACTTGAAGATCGGTATGGCGAATTTTCATCGCCAGGTCCGCCGCTAAATTGCGCATAAGACGATAGCCCAACTGTGGATAGGTATCGCAAAGCAGCATCAACTTGTCGCGCGGTATTGCAATCAGCTGGGTATCCGGTTGAGTGCACTTTGCTCCGGCGGAACGCAGCCCTTCGTCCACCAGAGACACTTCGCCAAACGACTGTCCACGCCGCAGAGTAGCGATGGTAAACGAGCCGCCCTTTTCTTCTTTGCCGACCAGTGCCGGGTTGACGATAATTGCGACCTCACCGTTTGCGATGACATACAGTTCAGTGCCGGGTGTGTTTTCTTCAAAAATGATGTCTTCAGCCTGATAATGCCGTTCCGAGCAGATGGAGGCGACGAGTTCAAGCTGTGTGTTCGTTAGCTCATAGAAAATGTCTGCTTGCTTCAGCACGTTGACGACAGACATTTGGTTCTCCTGTTCCTAAGCTGGTGGGACAATCTGTCGTGATTTTAACATGAGACTGATAATTCATGCCAGTTAAGCTCGCGCGCGGCAAAAAGCATCTTGCCGATTGAGTGATGACCCTTTATGATACTTTTAGAACCCGTTTACAGACGGTATGTTGCTACTGGTAGGAATAGGATGGGTAAGGAATCACAATGAACAGCGATCTTCGGATAAGTCCCCTTCCTTATCGCGTATGGGGTGAGTCGTATATAGATCGTGAGGCAAGAGCGCAGATGGACAATGCTATGCGCCTGCCGATCAGTGTTGCCGGCGCGCTCATGCCCGATGCGCACATCGGATATGGACTACCGATAGGCGGCGTGCTGGCAACAGACAGTGCAGTGATTCCTTATGCTGTCGGGGTGGACATTGCCTGTCGAATGCGGCTTTCTGTTTTTCCGGTCTCGCCGATTGTCATCGGGCAGAAAAGCGGTCAGTTTAAAAAGGCATTGATGGAACAAACCAAGTTTGGCGCAGGCGCGAAGTGGACGGGTAACCAGCGCGCGGAACATGAAGTGCTGGATGATCCGGACTGGAATGCAACGAAATACTTGCGCTCGCTAAAGGACATCGCTTATCAGCAGCTTGGCACCAGCGGAACGGGGAATCATTTTGTGAATTGGGGCGCGCTGACACTTGAGAACGATGACAAGTCGCTTGGCTTGAAGGCTGGTGAGTACCTGGCGCTGCTGTCGCACAGCGGCTCGCGTGGTGTCGGCTTCAAGATTGCCAATCACTACTCGAAGCTGGCGATGGAATTGCATCCTGAATTGGACAAAAGCGTGCGGCATTTAGGGTGGTTGCCCTTAGATTGGCACGAGGGGCAGGAATACTGGATTTCGATGGAGTTAGCCGGAAAGTTCGCTTCCGCGAACCATTATGTGATTCACCAGCGACTTGCCAAAGCAGTGGGATTGGAGCCAGTGGCAGTGGTGGAAAACCATCACAACTTCGCCTGGAAAGAGCGTATCCCTGCACCGGCAGGCTTTGCCGGCGGCGAACGTGACGTGATTGTGCACCGCAAGGGCGCTACCCCTGCGGGCAAGGGTGTTCTGGGCGTTATTCCTGGCTCGATGGCCGACCCTGGATATGTTGTCAGGGGACTTGGGAATGGGGATGCGCTCAACTCGGCTGCGCATGGGGCCGGGCGGGCGATGAGCCGAAAGGCTGCACTGTCTAGCATCACAAAAACGGAACGTGACCGTTATCTCAAGGAGCGAGGGGTAACGCTTATTGGTGGTGGGATGGATGAGTCGCCACAGGCATATAAACGGATTGACGACATTATCGGCGCACAGGACGGTTTAATCGAAATTGTCGGTAAGTTCAGGCCGATAATGGTGCGAATGGCGACAGAGGCAGGCGATATTTAAATGGCTGATTTTACGGTTGACGAACTCATCTGTGCCTGCATTTCCCGTCAGGTCGCAGATGGCGAGGTGCTGGCGCAAGGCATCAACACGCCGCTGGTGATGGCCGGCTTCATCCTGGCAAAACTCACACACGCTCCCAACGTTCGGTTTACGTCGGCGATTGGGCAGGGACTCTGCCAGGAGTGGGGGCCGCTCGGTGTTGGCCGGATTGAAGATTTGTGGCTGGGGAAGGCGTTGATTCATGTCGGCTTTGTCCCGGCGGCGGCTGATCTGCTGCCCAAATTCCAGCCAAAAGAATTCTTCCGCCCCGCCCAGGTGGATGCCTGCGGAAACTTCAATAATATCGCGTTTGGGAGCAGCTACGAACGCCCTCGGATGCGCCTGCCTGGTTCTGGCGGCATCCCTGATGTGACAGTGAGCTATTCCCATATTTACCTGTACGTCCCCCGGCACTCCCGCGTTACGTTTGTCGAAAAGACCGATTTCGTGAGCGGGCTAGGGCACGTATCTCATCGCAAGCAGGGAGCGGGGCCAAAATACCTGGTCAGCGATCTGGGACAATTCGATTGGGCGAATGGGCGAATGCGACTGACCAGCTATCATCCGGGGGTGACCATCGAACAAATCCAGAAGAAAACGGGCTTTGAACTGGAAATTGCGTCTGATGTGCATGAGACGAAAGCGCCTACAGATGTGGAAATCCGCCTGCTGCGTGAGGAGATTGACCCGCTTGATGTGCGAAAGCTGGAGATGTTGGGTGGCGGCGCGCGCAAGGATTTGCTGCGGGCGATATTGGCGCGAGAGGGCACGCTTTAGCTGTTGATTGTCCAGTCTTTAATGTTACGGAAGCGGTCAGCCGGCGATCCAATAAATCCGAGCTGTACACCGTTCACGTTTGGCGATAGGGCATAGCTGAAGAGCGGATAATAAAGAGGGATAGCAATAGCGCGTTCCACGAAGTTGCGCTGAAAGTTGCGGTAGTGAATTGCCCGGTTGATGCCGTTGGGGTCGCGCCGCGCTGCTTCCAGCGATTCGATGATTCGCCGGTCATTTACCCTACCGTAGTTTCGTCCTTCGGGAAACTCTTGATCCCAGAACTCATAGACATCAGGGTCAGCGCTATCCCCCAGCGAAAGCTCGACTAAGGCAGCATCGAAATCCCCTGCTTCCAATCGCGTCTGGTAAGTATTCACGTCTACCGATTCAACCCTGACATCCAGGTTATATTGCGACCATTGGGCGGCAATTTCATGGGCCATATTCACCAATGCAGGATCGTCGAGGGTGAGTATCTCGAAGCTAAATAACACGTTTGATGTCGGCTCGGCGGTTGATTCGGCGTTGCCGGAATTCTCGCCACTCTGGAGGCTAGCCGTCTCCAGGAGTTGACGCGCGCTGTTCGGATCGTAGGGCGGCCAGGGGAGATCGCTCACATACGCCCACGATCCGGGCAGAATAGGGCTGTCAGCTTTGACCGCAACATTGGGTAGATGGCGCTCGATAATTGAGGCGCGTTGCAGGCCGGTTTCCAGCGCGCGCCGGACACGCTGCTCGCGGAAGAAGCGAGTTTCGTCCTGGTTCCAGTTGAAGATCAATGCACCCAGAGTGGGCTCAAGAGCGGTCAGCACGTTCGCGCCGGAATTCAATAATGGGATGCGCTCATTCCGGTTACGTGCGGCCAGTCCGTCTACGTCGCCATTTTGTAGAGCTGATAAGACTTCCTCAAAACTATCATAGAGCCGGAAGCTAACCCTTTCGAGCGCATAGCCTGTTTTGCCTTCTGGTCGTTGGCGATACACGGGCGCGACTCGCAAATTCACGGCCTTCACAGCCCCATCGCTTCCTGATTGAAGCGTTTCTAGCTGATACGCGCCGGTGCCAATGGGCGAGAGGTTAAAAGGGTGGCTGGCAAGCTGCGCCGCCGTCGTACCGCGCAGAGCATGTTCCGGCAGGATGCCGATACGCAAGGCATCTGGAAAGCTTGCCAATGGCTGAGTCAGGCGGAAGCGCACCAGATAATCCCCAAGCACTTCCGTTTCAACAGTGCGCCAGAAGGCGCCCAATTCTGCCGGGCCATTGAAGTCAGGCGAGCGGAGCAGGGCCATCGTGTAAGCAACGTCAGCAGACGTAAAGGGAAGCCCGTCTTGCCATAGCACGTCCTCACGGAGGGTAACGATGTATTCCAGGCCATCGGACGAAATGACCCACTCCTTCGCCAGCGCAGGTTCAGGCTCGCCATACCGATTCGTGCGCGTAAGTCCCTCGAAGATCAGCGAGGTAATGTCCCGGTCTACCGGATTCAGGCCAGCGAACAGGGGGTTCAGGCGTTGCACGCTTCCCACCAGCGCTTCGCGGTAGGTAATAACGCTGGTAGATGACGTTTCGGGCGTCAATAGCGCAAAAGGAGTAAGTGTCGCAGGAATTTCAGAAGCGGCTGGCGAAGGTGGATCGGTTGCGGGAGGCGGGGTGTCTACAGGATTGCTTGAGCGACTCAGCAGGCTGGCGAAAAACAGCGCCAGGGCAGTAACGAGAACGAGAAATTGCCAGCGAAATCCGCGCAACAGGCCCTCACCCGATATTAAAAGGCGTCTTGCCCATTGGCAAAACACCTTCCCGAATAATCAAGGTTTTTGACGCTCAAGCTATTGATAGACGATCACCGACAGAATAGAAATTGCCAGGAACGCGATGGACAGCCCAATCGTAATCTGAAAGAGGGTTTTCTCAAGCCCGCGTCGAGTGCGCGCCAGACCTACACCCGACTCGCCTCCGAGCAGGCTGCCGAGCGCGCCGCCCTTAACCTGAAGCAGAATCAGGATGATGAGCACAATCGAGACAATAATCGAGACAATCTGTAGAGCCGTTTGCATCCAAAGTTCCCCTAATGCTCAAAAAGCGCCGCCAGTATAGCATGGAGCGAGGCTGTTGCAAAGATCGTGTTCTGGCTCGGATGCGACCAGCGATTCCAGATAATGCTGCGCCGCGAAGAGCTGAATATCGTTAGGATCGTTGTACGACTCCGGCGTCCATTCCACAATGATGTCCGGCGTGATTCCCTGCTCGTGGATCCAATGACGGTTAGGTGTGAGCCAGCGGGCAATAGTCAGGCGGACGCCGCCTCCGTTGGAGAGTGCGTGCCACGTCTGCACCGTGCCTTTACCGAAGGTGGTTTCGCCGATAATCGTGGCGCGGCCCTGGTCTTGTAACGCGCCGGCGACCAGTTCTGAAGCGCTGGCGCTGGTTTCGTCTACGAGCACGACCAGCGGAACGGTCACGCCGCTGAAGTTGCCGTTGACGTTCAAGGTCTGCTCCTGCCCATCGCCGAAGTCCTCAATCAAGATCACGCCGTCCTCAAGGAAGGCGCTGGCAATGTCAATCGCGCTGTTGAGCAGCCCGCCGGGATTGCCCCGCAGATCAAAGATGAGGCCGTTGAGTTGTTGCGCGTTCAGTTCTTCCAGCGCATCGTCGAGGGCAGCGCGGGCGTCGTCATTAAATTCGAATAACCGGATGTAGCCGATATTGTGTTCCAACAGACGGGACTCGACGGTGGGAATCTCGATGCGAGCGCGATTCATGGTGAAGTCAATTAATTCCTCGCCGCGCCGCATGGTAATCGTCACCGGCGTCCCTGCCGCGCCGCGTACCTTCCCGGCCAGTTCAAGCTGGCTGAGGCCGATTACTTCTTCCCCGTTAACGGCAGTGAAGATGTCGCCGGGCATGATACCGGCCTCCATAGCCGGCGCGCCTTCGAGCACGTTAACCACCTCAATCTCACCGGTTTCTTCGATGGTATGAATGACGACTCCGATGCCTTCAATTTCGCCGGACAAATCGTCGTTGAGCAGGGGGTAGACTTCGGGATTCATGTAGCCGCTGAACTCGTCATCCAGTGCGTCCACCATGCCGTTGATCGCACCGTCCAGCAGGGTTTCAACGGCAACCGGTTCGAGATAATCGTTTTGTATCAGGTTGTAGACCTGCCAGAACGGTTCGAACAACGTCTCGGCTTCTGGGGGAATAGGCGTGTTGCCCTGCGCGGCGCTGATCGAATACTGGCTGCCCAACGCAAAGCCGCTGACGAAAACGGTAACCATCAGGAGCGTAAACTGCAATTCACGCGAACGCAACCAGAGGGCGCGGACCGACTTCATAACATTGCTCCACAATCTACTCAGGCATGTTACCATTATAGAACATCTTGTAAATCAAGGATGAGAAGTGAATGAGGGCGGTATGAGTCTGGAACAGGCGCAGGCAATTCTGTTTGGTCTGGCGCTGGGCGACGCGCTGGGCTGGCCCGTCGAATTTGGGGGGCTGGAATACATCAAATATGCCTATGGGCAACAGGGGGTTCAAGAACCGCCCGACCCTGCACTTTATACGGATGATACGCAGATGACGGTTGCGCTGACCGAAGGGCTGCTGGAAGCCGGATTGAATGCCGCGTTGGACGAGCAGATGCAGGCGGTTGGGCGCTGGTTTGTTCGCTGGATGCACAGCCCCGAGAATAACCGCGACCCGGGAAGTACCTGCATGGCGGGCGTGAGGCGGTTTGAAGATGGGCTTCCCTGGCGCGAAGCCGGCATTATCGAGTCGAAAGGCTGCGGCTCGGCGATGCGGGTTGCGACTATTGGCTACCTATATCAACATGACGAGAAACGGCTGCGCGAAGTAGCCGAAGCGAGCGGGGTGATTACCCACCGGCATCCAACGGCGATAGCAGCCAGTATCGCGGGAGCGTATCTGGTCAAGCTGGCGCTGGACAGAGTGCCGGTCACCGAGTATATGCAGCGTGTGATGGCGTTCACGGATGGCATCTCCGACGAGTTCGACGCGGCGATTTTGCGGGTGGGACACGTGCTGGGCTGGACGAATGAGGAACTAGCGCTTGACCACATCGGTGAGGGCTGGACGGGTGAGGAGGCAATTGCGCTGGCGCTGTACTGCGTCTTGAAGTACCCCGACGATTATGTGGCTGGCGTGCGACGCGCAGCCAATTCCGAGGGCGACAGCGATTCAATTGCGTGCATTGCGGGCGGAATCCTGGGCGCGCGATTGGGATTGGAGGCGATTCCGGCGGATTGGCGGGCGCGGTGTGAGAAGCGTGACTATCTGGCCGATCTGGCGGCAAGGATGGCGAGCGCGCGGGGGGAGTAGTTATTCCATACCGCGTTCCAATTTTTCCCGGTCTTTCTTCGACAATCTTTTCACCACGAGTTCGTAGGAGTGGTCTATCATCTCCTCAATTTCGTCGTCTGGGATAGAGCCATCAACGAGCACTCCATTCCAATGTTGTTTGTTCAGGTGGTAGGCAGGGGTGACCGCTGCATAGGTCTGCCGCAATACCTCGGCAAACGTCGGGTCGCACTTCAGACTGATTTGGGTTGGCACATTCACAGGAATGAGGGCAAATATCTTGCCCATCACTTTGTAGACCGCGACCTCCTCTCCGAAAGGAAAATCCTCGTGCGCTCCCCGTTTTGACAGACAGTACGCTCGTAAATGATCTCGGTTCATAGCGCGTTGGTTCTCTGGCTACGACAGTTTCCTAAGCTCGCTGTTCTAGCGCAGCTGCTTACTATCTATATCGTACCCAGAAAACCACCATTACTCGCGGCGCACGGCCAACAGCGTGATGTCGTCAAACTGGATGGCGTCATCCATGTGGTTGCTCAGGGCGCTGATGATCCGTTGAATCACGGCATCAGCCGATGCAGCAGACGGGGTCAGCAGCGACAGTAGTCCGGCCTCAGCAAACATTTTGCCAGCCGGATTTCTTGCGTCCGTGACGCCGTCAGTGAATGCAATGAGTATATCGCCGCGTTCTAGATGGGCTTCCCCGATGCCAAACTTTGCCCCCGGGAACATGCCAACCGCCGGCCCAAGCGGCTCAAGCCGGGATTTTATTGTCCCGTCCGGGCCAAGGATGATCGGCGGGCAATGGCCGCCATTGATATAGGCCAATGTGCCCTCGTGGGGATCGAGCATCCCAAAGAACAGAGTGGCGAACATATTGAGGTCGAGGTGGTGTTCGGTAATATAATTGTTGGTGCTGACGACCGCCGTTTCCAGCGCATTTGCGGTAATCGCCAGACGCGATTGTTCTCTGGGCGCGCCCGGTTCGTCAAAGAGCGCATCCGCCCAGTTGACGTTGCGAGTCTGCATGACAAATGCTCGCAACAGACTGCGCGTGAGCGACATGAATAGCGCCGCGCCAACGCCTTTATCGCAAACATCGGCGATCATCAGGCCGAGCTTGCGGTTGTTGAGCATGGTAAACACATCGTAGAAATCGCCGGCTACATCGCGCGCCGGCTGGAAAAAGGCGCTGATCTCCCAGCCCGGCATTTGAGGCATCTTGCTCGGCAGGAAATTCGCCTGAATGGTGCGGGCAATCTGGATGTCATTCTCCAGCTTATAGAGCTTCTGCTGGTGCTGGATGAGCAGATGATTGTTGAGGACGATAGCTGCCTGCGAAGCCATGAACTCGACGATGAGACGGTGATAGTCGTCGAAGGGTATGATATGGCCGTCCTCGTCCAGCGCGTTCAGGAGTTGCAGCACGCCGACAACCTCACCTTTGTTGTCCTTGAGTGGGACGGTGAGACTGGAAATCGAGCGGTAGTTGTTCTGCCGGTCAAAAACCTTCGTCGCCGAGAAGTCGAAACCTTCCGCCTCATAAATATTCGGGATATGGATAGATTTGCCAGTCAAGGCTACATGGCTGGCGACGTTGTGGTGGTTAGGTTCGCCAGTTTCTTTGTTGTACAGCGGCAACAAAGGGAAATTGACCACATTGCCGGACGTGCCCCCCAATGCAATCCCCAGCGATTCGGTCAGTACGATGGCAAAACGCAGGTGATCGTCTTCCGTGCGCATATATAGCGTGCCTGCATCGGCGTTGCACACGGCTTTTGCTTCCACGAGAATGCGTTCGAGCAGTCGCTCGAAATTGGTCTCGGTAGACAGCGCCACACCCATTGGCAGGATGACACGCTCCATGAGATCGGCCAGCTTTTCGGCTTTAGCAAAATGGACTTCCTGTGACTCTTGCAAGCGCTTCTTATCCAGACAGGCTTTGATCCGCTTATCCAGAAGCGCCAAACTCACTGGCTCATGAACGTAGTCATCCGCGCCCAGATGAATGCAGCGGGCGATCTGATCCAGCGCCGAAACCGAGGACAGAATAATCACTGGCGTTCTGTGCAGGTCGGCGTGCGCCTTCATGTGCTCCAGCACTTCGTCGCCGCGCACCTTCGGGATATTGAGGCCGAGCAGCACCAGATCAAAGCGCCGGTGGTGGAGCGCTTGAAGCGCCTGCTCGCCGTCGCTCGCGCACTCCACGGCATATCCCTGGGAAGTGAGATGCTGGGAAAGCTCAAAACGGTTTGCTTCATTGTCATCTACGAGGAGCAAATGGCTGGCATGGTTGCGCATGAGAACCCTTACGCCGATGGGCGTTTCATCACGAATATATTCCGATTCCGATTGTTCACGTGCTGGTAATCGAACTCGTCCACATTGCGGATAGCGAGATAGATGCCCAGCCCACCGATTTCCCGCGTGTCGAGGGGATCGGCCAGATTATCGGGCATCGCTCGTTCCAGCGGGTTGTACGGCTTGCCCGTATCTTCGAGCGAGATGGTCAGCTTATCAGCATCCAGGGTGGCGACGACTTCCACCACGCCGGGGCGTTCCGATTCGGCATAGCCGTACATAATGATGTTGGCAGCCACTTCGTCCACCGCCAGGCGCAGACGGTATATAGCCTGGTTTTCCAGTCCGGCCTGCTCGCCGACCTCGCCAATATACCGCCGCAGGGTGCTCAGGGACTCGCCCAGATCGTCCATGTGTCCAGAAACGACTAAAGGTGCGATTGAGCCGCTTGACATGGTCTTTCCTGTCTGAAGGCGCGGGGTGTCGCAAAGAGTCAAAGCACGCTTTGCGCCCCCGCGATTTGGCTGTTGAGTGGCTACAGCGCCTCGACCACCGCAGCGTCGTAGCTATCGAGCAGGGTTACGCTGTAATGAAAGCCGGTTTGCTTGATCGGTTCGACGATCTGGGGCTGCGCGCCGATAACGAAAATCCCGACCTGCGCCCCCATCTTCTGCTTGGCGAACACCAGCACACGCAGGCCGGCGCTGGACATATAATCGAGATTAGACATTATCAGAACCAGGCGCTGCGCTTGCTGCGCCGCCGCTTCCTCAATTTTTTGTTTGAAGATGGCGGCAACGCTGGCATCGAGTTCGCCGACCAGATTAATCCTGGCGATACCATTCACCATTTCCAGATTCGCTTCAAAAGCCATGTGCATATCTCCTTGCTTGAATGTGTTAGCGACCAACGAGGACAACCACCGAGCGCGGCGCGAGCAAGATGCTGCGCTGGTCGTCAAGTTCCGGTTCCGAGCCAAACGGCCAGATGTCCTGGGGAGAGGGCATACCGGTGTTGATGGCGACGTGCCAGCGCATGTCGGGGGGCAGCAGCGGGGGATGGAACCAGAGCGCATCCCAGTAGACGTTCATCGCAACGTAGATATGGTCGTCCTGCACCGACCCACCTTTAGCATGCTTGCCGCACAGCATGAAGGCCAGCGCGCGGCTGCTGTTGGACCAATCCGGCTGCCAGGCTTCCGTGCCGTGCCAGCTCATATCGGGGTAACCGCTGCCCACATAATCCTGATGGCGCAGGTGCGTCCGGCTGCGGAGGGCGGGGTGAGCGTGGCGGAATTCAATACAGTAGTGGAAGAAACGCAGTAAACCTGTGCGCTGCTCGGCCAGCGACCAGTCGAGCCAGTTGAGTTCGTTGTCGTGGCAGTAGGTATTGTTGTTGCCGTACTGGGTGCGCCCCACTTCATCACCCATCAGAATCATGGGCACGCCCTGGCTGACCATCAGGATAGTGAGCGCGTTCTTGATCTGGCGCTCGCGCAGGGCATTGATGCCGGGGTCGTCGGTTTCGCCTTCCCAACCGCAGTTCCAACTGTGGTTGTCGTTCGCCCCATCGTTGTTGTATTCGCCGTTGGCCTCGTTGTGCTTGACGTTGTACGACACCAAATCCATCAGAGTGAAGCCATCGTGGCAGGTGATGAAGTTGATCGAGGCAGTGGGGCCGCGTCCCCAGTACAGGTCGGGCGAACCCTGCAAGCGCTGCGACATCTCGTTTACCAGCCCTTCGTCGCCCTTGATGAAGCGACGCACTGCATCACGATACTTTCCGTTCCACTCCGCCCAGCGGCCATAAGCCGGGAATGATCCCACCTGATACAGCCCCCCCGCGTCCCACGCCTCGGCGATCAGCTTGCACTTGGCGAGAATCGGGTCATAGGCAAGCTGCTCCAGCAGCGGCGGGTTGGACAGGGGCGCGCCGTTCTGGTCACGTCCAAGAATGGCAGCCAGGTCGAAGCGGAAGCCGTCAATGTGGTACTCGGCAGCCCAGTAGCGCAGGCAGTCGAGCACCATGTTGCGCACAATCGGGTTGTTGCAGTTCAGAGTATTGCCCGTGCCGCTGAAATTGAAGTAGTAGCCTTCGGGCGTGAGCATGTAGTAGGTTTTGTTGTCAATCCCCTTGAACGACAGCGTGGGGCCGTGCTCGTTGCCTTCAGCCGTGTGGTTGAACACCACGTCGAGGATGACTTCGATGCCGTTGGCGTGGAGTTCCTTCACCAGATTCTTGAACTCGTCCACCTGCATTCCGAACCTGCCGGTGGAGGCATACCCCGCTTTAGGCGCGAAGAAGCCGACTGTGCTGTAGCCCCAGTAGTTCATCAGCAGCTCGCCTGTTTCGGGATGGCGCCGGCTGTTCTCGAACTCGTCGAATTCGTACACCGGCATCAACTCGACGCAGTTCACGCCGAGTTCCTGGAGATAGGGTATCTTCTCGCGCAGGCCGGTGAACGTGCCCGGCGCTTTGACCCCTGACGACGGATGGCGCGTGAAGCTACGGACGTGCATTTCGTAGATGATGAGGTCTTCGATGGGGATTTCCAGCGGGCGGTCACGCTCCCAGTCAAAGTCGTTCAACACCGGGCGCGCGCGGTGGGGATAGATGTCGTCCCAGTTGGGCGGCTGCCCCCAGACATCGCGCCCCCCGATTACTTTAGCGTATGGGTCCATCAGAATTTTGCTGTAGTCGAAGCGATGACCTTCTGCCGGGGCATAGGGCCCGTCCATGCGGAACCCATACTCGGTGTTCTCCACGTCGAGGTCGAAAACCGTCATGGCATATACGTTGCCAATGCGGAACTCCTCGAAGAACGGGATTTCGGCCATCGGCTGGGCTTCGCCCCTGTGGAAAAGCACCAGCGTGCAGGCGGTGGCGTGGCTGGAGAAGATCGAGAAGATGATACCACCCGGCACCAGCGACGCCCCGAAGGGATAG
>FLYN01001886.1_pt1 | contig 12925 bp, 10 predicted proteins | sample 1122621 | NCBI WGS metagenome assembly FLYN01 (sample SAMEA4346792, study PRJEB14843) | hot springs metagenome | biome: Terrestrial Biome; feature: Habitat; material: Sediment | place: India | collected 2012-06-12 | depth 1760 m
GGCTCGTGAAAACTTGACAGGCCGCCTCCACTTTTTTAAGCTTAGTTTGAAGCGAGTTGGTTGTCAGTGAGAATCTTATGTCTGACATTCGCCAAATGCCCCTGTTCCAGCCGAGCGTGCCGGAAGACATCACCCGCCACACCCCGTTGCGCGATACCGTGTCGCTTTTCCAGCAGTACCTCCTCAAAGAGGGCAAATCGGAACATACCATCAAAGCGTTCACCTCTGACCTGCAACTACTGGCCGAGCAGAGCAGCGAGGAGACGCCCGTAGGTCGCTATACCACCACCATGCTCAACGACTTTCTCATCTGGCTGGAATATGGCCGGGGCGTGCCGTGCAGCCGCAAGTCCTATGCCCGCCGTGTGACGACGCTCAAAGTCTACTTCAAATGGCTGCACGAAATCGGCGCGATTCCCTACGACCCCGCCAAGCCCGTCTTGCAGCGCTCTGGCCCCGCGCCTTTATCCGAAATCCTGTCTCCCAGGCAGATTGAGGAGGCGGTGGCTTATGCCCGCACCATGCGGCGCGGCGAAGCGTTAGACACCCGCCCTGAACTGCTCTTCCGCCTGATTGTGGGCACAGGCATCAAGAAGAGCGAGACTGCCCGCTTGACACCCCAGAATATTGACCGCTCCAATCCACAGCGCCCCATCCTTGTCGTCAAACACCCAAGTCCGCGCGACGTATACAAGGAGCGCAAAATCGAACTCAGCCCCGACTGGCTGGCGCTGCTGGATCGCTACCTCCTGCAATACCAGCCGGAAAATACCATTTTCGACTGTACCCCACGCAACCTCGAATACATCCTGACCGATATTGGCGAGGGGGCGGGCATTCCCGTGAAAATTTCGTTCGAGATGCTGCGCTGGACGTGCGCGGTGCGCGATTATCGCGCCGGCATAGACCCCGACGCCATCCGTGACAAGCTCGGCCTCAGCGAGATTAGCTGGTACGAGACCCACAACAAAATCAAGAAGTTGGCTGACATGCAAATCGCCGAAGAAGCCAAAGCGTAAATCACTTTCAATACACCCTCAACAACAATCCCTTCAAATACGCCCCCTCCGGAAACGTCAGCGCCACCGGATGGTCGTCCCCCGGCCCCAGATGCCGCAAAATCTGCGCCTGCCGCCCGCTGTCTGCCAGCGCCCCGAACACAATCTTCTGGAACAAATCGGCGCTCACCGCCCCCGAACACGAAAACGTCATCAAATACCCGCCCGGCTTCACCAGCTTGAAGCAGTGCAAATTCAGGTCTTTGTACCCCCGCGCCGCCCGCTCCACCTGCTGCGCATTATGTGCAAACTTCGGCGGGTCGCAGACAATCACATCGTATTGTTCATTGCGTTCGACAGCGTCTCGTAGATAATCAAACACATCAGCTTGGATAAACTCAGCCCAATTCTCGATGTCATCCTCTGGCGAAATCAGCTCATAGTTTTTCTCGGCAAGTTCAAGGGCTTCCCGCGATGCATCCACATTGATGACACGACCGCCAGCCGTCATTCCAAAACGGCCTGTATAGCTGAACAGATTGAGAAGAGACGTTTCTGGGTTGAAGTGATAAACCTTGTCGAACAGTTCAGCTAGAACCTCATAGTTAGGTTTCTGATCGAGGTAAAAACCCGTCTTATGTCCTTTGCGCACATCCACCAGATAGATCAGCGCCTCCACACCAAGCTGGATATAATCTGGTGGTTCTTCTCCCCAGAGCAATCCCACTTCCTCCTGCAAGCCCTCCTTATGTCGCATCTCAACGTCACTGCGTTCATATATTCCTTTAACCGGAATTCCCTGTTCTGCGAACAAATCAGCCAGCAGCCTTGCGATGGATTTCTTATGTATGTCAATATGTAGCGTTAGCGCCTGCAATACGAGCCAATCAACATAACGATCAACGTTTAGACCTGGAAGAAAATCATTTTCTGCATTAACAACGCGGTATCCTTCATCGTAGGCAGTTCGGCGGCGGTAATCGTTATAGTAAGCACGTGCCTCAATCGCCCGCCTTAACATCCGCCTCCACCACTCCTCGTCAATCGCCTCATCCTGCCACGTCAAAATCCGCACCTGAATCTGCGACTTCGGATTCCAGTATCCCCGCGCCAGAAACCGTCCATCCTGCGCCTTCACTGTCACAATATCCCCCGGATTTGGATGGCCTTCCACCCGCTCAATCGCGCCGGAGAATATCCAGGGATGCTGGTTAACAATCGGCTTCTCCCGCCCGCGCTTGATGATGATTGTCCCGTTCACCCCAACCTCTTAATAAGCTGGTAGTTCTACACTAAACGGCGCTTTTCCCGTGAGATTCTTCCCGTTTAATGGGTTACTACCTCACTAAAACTGTTACCAGATGTTCGAACAAACGTTCACCACAACCGCTCAATAATTCTGTACAATACTCGTATGCGACTCATCACTTTCAACCCTTTTAACTGTCAACTTTTAACTCTTTCTCTATGTGGTTTTGTCGCCGGAGGCGGTCAATATCCGCTTCGCAGACAAAATCATTGCGGGCAAAACCATCTGTGTCTCTGTGGTTCAAATCCTTCTTTTTCAGCCGCCGCGATTCGGCGGCAAAACCTACCCAAACGGCGGGAACTCCCTGTGCTCCCGCCGGAAAAAATTATTCAACGACGGCGGCAATAAGGCGCAGCCCAATACTACGCGCCGTCAATCATGCGCTTCAAATCGTCCTCACCGATGATCGGAACGCCAAGCTGTCGCGCCTTGTCTGCCTTGCTCCCCGGCGAGTCGCCCATCAGCACGTAGCTGGTCTTCTTGCTCACGCTCCCGATCACTTTCCCACCATGCGACTCGATCAGTTCCGTTGCTTCATCACGCGACAGGGTAGGCAGAGTGCCCGTCAAAACGAACGTCAGCCCCTCCAGCGCATTGCTCGCTTTCGCTTTCGGAGTTGCTTGCATGTTCACCCCTGCCCGTCGCAGTTTGTCGAGCACCTGCTGATGATGCGGATCGTGAAACCAGTCCACGATGCTCTGCGCCAGAATCGGCCCGATGCCTTCCACATCGTCAATCGCTTCCACGGAAGCGTTCGCCAGCGCTTCAATCGAGCCAAACTGGTTGGCAAGCGACGTGGCGACGACCCAACCCACGCCTTCAATCCCCAGCGCGCTGATAAGCTGGGGCAGAGGCCGCTGTTTCGCGTTCTGGATGGACGTAAGCAGGTTGCTCACCTTCTTTTCCGCGAACCCTTCCAGTTCCAGCAGCGGCTCAGCCTGGAGATAGAAAACATCCGCTTCGTCCTTAATCAGCCCTTTCTCAATCAGCGTCTTGACCGTCTGCCCGCCCATGCCCTCGATGTCCATCGCAGCCACGAAATAGTCAATCTGGCGATACACCCGCTCCGGGCAGAAGTTGTTCGGGCAGTAGTAATCCACCATTCCGTCGGGCCGCACAATCGGCGTCTCGCAGTAGGGACATCGCTCCGGTGGATAGATGGGCGTCTCGTCTCCGTCTCGCATCCCCAGCACTGGCCCAACGACGTAAGGGATGACATCGCCGGAGCGCTTGACGACCACCGTATCGCCGATACGGATGTCCAGGTTACGGATGTAGTCGTAGTTGTGCAGCGTCGCATTGCTGATGGTTATCCCACCGACGAACACGGGTTCAAGCTGCGCGTTCGGCACAACCCGCCCTGTGCGCCCGACATTGACGAGCACACCGTTCAGCCTGGTGGTTCCTTCCTGCGCAGGGAATTTATAGGCAATCGCGCCGCGCGGGTCTTTTCCCACAAAACCCAACTCGCGGGCGATGCGCAGGTCGTTGACCTTAATCACCACGCCGTCAATTTCAAAGTCAAGTTGGTTTCTGCGGGATTCCCATGTGGGAATCTGCTGGATAACGTCGGATAATGTGGGATATAAAGCCGCCCCCTGCGACACATGGAATCCCATATCCCGCAAATAGTTGAGAATATCCCACTGTCTATCCCAATTTATCCCAACTGCATCCACGATGCTGTAGACGAAGGCGGTGAGGGGGCGCGTCGCGGTGATGCGCGAATCCTTCTGCTTGAGCGCGCCGGAAGCCGCGTTCCGCGCGTTAATAAACGCCGGCAGCCCCGCTTCGATCTGCTTCTGGTTCACAGCCTCAAAATCCTTCTTGAGGTACAGCACTTCCCCCCGGACGGTCAGGCGTTGCGGGGCAGGCGGCCCGTCTTTGGAGACCGGAATGCGCAGCGGGACAGAGCGAATGGTGCGCACGTTCGCGGTTACGTCATCGCCTACTTCGCCGTTCCCACGTGTTGCGGCTTGAGTCATGATGCCGTTCTCGTAAGTGATGACGATGGTCAGCCCGTCCAGCTTGGGTTCCAGCACGTAGTCAAGTTGCGTTCCGGCTGGAAGCAGTTTCAGGTTGCGCTGCTCCCATGCTCGCAGATCCCCCTCGGCAAACGCATTGGACAGGCTGAGAATCGGCGAAGGGTGGCGCACTTTAGTAAACTCGGTGGACAGGTCGCTCCCCACGCGCTGCGTCGGCGAATCCGGTGTGATGAGTTCAGGATAAGCTTCTTCCAGTTGTCTCAACTCGTGATAGAGTTGGTCATACTCCGCATCCGTAATAACCGGATCGCCAAGGATATTGTAGCGGTAGATATGGTAGTTCAACTGCTCGCGCAGTTCGGCGGCGCGTTTTTCGGGACTGGTATCCATCCATTGCTCCTATTGAGAATCCACTTGCAGATAGCTGGCGGCTGCCCAGCCGGTGCGCGCGGTGTCCGTAGGGTCTTGCACCTGCCACCATGTCAGACTGTCGGCTTGGGTAGGCCCGCCGATCACGTTAAAGGTATCGCCGTTGTCAGCGATGAAGCGCACTTCGTTGTCCAGCCCTGGACCAGAGCGAACATTGAGTCCACTATCCTGCGCGTCCACGACCACCACTCGCTTGCCCACGCCAATGGTTTCCGGTGTAGGCGAAAGGACGACAGGTTCCAGAGTTGGCCCTTCGAGCGCAAACGAGGGCTGTTCTCCCTGCGCGCCTGTATCGAACTGGACGGCAAGGGTTGGCGAGGCGGGCAGCGGTTGGTTGAGCGCCGGAGCAGCAGTCGGGATAGCCGTCACGATGATGATGCGCGGTCCGCTTTCCGGCGCGGTATTCCCACCCAGACTGATGACCAGCAGAATCATGCCCGACGCCGCTGCAAAGACCAGGAGCAGCATCAATGCAACTGACCAAATGGGCAGATACAGGCCGCTGTCTCGCCGGTCGCGCGGCCTTCTGTACGGTGGGCGTCGCCCTCGCTGGCGCGTGCCGGAGAGTGGGTATTCGCCCGGACGTGGGGCCGGCACGAGAGGCTGCGGTGTTGTGGCAGGAGGCATGGCGCGTGTCGCATCCACCGGCGTGCTGGCGCGGGTATTTTCCAGGTCGGACAGGTCGGGCAGCGTTGGTCGCGTTTCCGACTCGAAATCGCTGTCGGGTAATCTCGGAATGTCAGGCATTGTTATCTTCCTCGACTCTGAACCCATTCAAGGAAGCGCTCGACAGGCCATGTGTTCAACACCGATTTCGCCTCTACCCAGCCGCGCCGCGCCGTCAGAACGCCGAAGTGCATCAAGTCCATCTCACCTGCTCGGTGTGCATCGGTGTTAATCGCCAGCGGGATTCCCAGCTCTACGGCGCGCCGGGCGTATTGCGCCTCCAGGTCGAGCCGGTGGGGATTTGCGTTAATCTCTAGCGCCGTCCCATGTTGGCGCGCGGCCTCGAATATCATGTCCATATCCAGATCAGCCGGCTCGCGGTTAGGGATGAGCTGGCCGCGTGGATGTCCGATCAGGTCAATGTGCGGGTTGCGGATGGCATTTAAGAGGCGTTGGGTGATCTGGCTGCGTTCCTGTCGCAAGCTGTAATGGAGTGAAGCAATGACGAAATCAAGCTGCGCCAGCGCCTCGTCGGGGAAGTCGAGCGTTCCATCAGGCCGAATGTCCATCTCTGTGCCGTGAAACACACGGAAATCTGGCCCCATCTCGGCATCCACACGCCGTACTTCTTCTTGCTGTGCCATCAGCCGCTCGACGGACAGACCGCTGGCGATGGACGAGTAAGCGGAATGATCGGTGATGACGATAAATTTGCGCCCGCGTTCGCGCGCCGCTTCCGCCATCTCACGGATGCTCAGCTTGCCGTCGCTCCAAGTCGTGTGCATGTGCAGGTCGGCGTGGATGTCTTCCAACGTGATAAGGTTCGGCAGCCTGCCTTGTTGTGCAGCTTCGATCTCCCCCCAGTCTTCGCGGATTTCGGGCGGAATCCAGGGCAGGCCAACTTTCGCGTAGACTTCTTCTTCCGTCGCACACAGGATTTTCGGCGCGTCCTCGATGATGTTGCCGTTCTTATCTACCGGGCTGAAGGCGTGCTCGTTCAGGCTAAAGCCTTTGTCGAGCGCCAGCGCGCGCATCCGAATGTTGTGCGCCTGGCTGCCCGTCGAGTAGCAAAGCGCCGTTCCCCAGCGTTCTTTCGCCAGCACCCATAGTTGGACTTGCAAGCCGTTATGCAATTCAATTGAGCTTTTGGTTGGCCCATGGCCGAGTACACGCGCAACCTGTCCCATATTCACAAACGCATCCATGATCGGCTTGGCATTTTCGCTGGCGATCAGCAAATCCACATCGCCTATAGTCGGGCGTCCCCGTCGAAGGCTGCCCGCAATTGCTCCCTGAACTACGCCGGGAATAGTGAGCAGGTAGTCGAGAATGTCCTGCGCAGCGGGCAGGGCAATTCCAAGCGGTGTGCGATCTCCCTGGCGCGCCAGCGCTTCGATTCCCTCGATAATCTTTTGCTCGCTTTTTGCGCCCATTCCGCTCAGGGTTCGCAGTTTGCCTGCGCGCGCGGCTGCCTCCAATTCGGGAACGGAGGTGATACCCAGTTCTTTCCAGAACAGCACCGCCTTTTTGGGCCCGACGCCGTTGATGCGCATGATTGTCACCAGGCTGGGCGGGATTTCCTGCGCCAGCCGCTCGTAGAATTCGAGCTTTCCGGTTTCGAGCAGTTCCTCAATTTTCGCAGCCAGCGTTTCGCCCACGTAAGGAATATCCGTTAGCTTACCTTCAGCGGCTACCGCTTTCACGTCACGGGGATACTCCCGTAGCGAATCCGCAGCGCGCTGGTACGCCAGCACACGGTGGATATTCTCGCCCTTGATTTGGAGCAGGTCGGCAACTGTTTCAAAGATGTTGGCGATTTCACGGTTAGTAAGGGACAAGAGGTTCACCTTTTAGAACTCATGTGCATATCTAGTATAGCGAAAAGACGAATTGCTTGACAGCTACACATTTTCTCGTTACGATGGAGTGCAACCTCATATTTTGAAAAACGTTGATCTGGAAAAGTACACACCAAAGCGGTGTCCAGAGAGCCGCCGGGGGCTGTGAAGGCGGTACAGGCGCAGGTGTGGAATGGGCCAGGGAGTTGTGCAGGCGAACCTAGAAGTAGTCTGCACCGGCAAGCGCCCCGTTATCCGAGCGCAGGGTATCATAATTGCTAATCCGCAGTTATTGTACCTGTAAATGAGTGGTTTCATGTCCCAGGTCGTGTAAAAAATTATTCGACCCAAAGAGGGTACTGAAATCAACAAGGTGGCACCACGGGAACCCCTTTCTCGTCCTTGAGCGGGAAGGGGTTTTTTATTTGCCTGGAGGGGAAATATGGTGCTGACACCGACGAGAATGCGAACGAACGAATACATCAAACCTACTCGTGAAGAGGTTCTGCGCCTATTTGAGCGCGGCGACCTTGTTCCGGTTTATCGAACCATGCTCGCCGATTTAGAAACACCTGTATCGGTTTACCTTAAGCTGGTGCAGGATGGCTCAGTGTCATTTCTGCTCGAAAGCGTGGAGGGTGGCGAACACGTTGGCCGCTACTCATTCCTCGGCGTCAAGCCAAAAGGCGTTATTACGGTGACCGACAATGAGGTGACGCGCACGCTGCATGGCGAAACCACCACGCGCTTGCTTGCGCCGAGTCAAGACCCCTTGCATGCTATCAAGCAAGAATTTGCCCGCGTGAAGCCGGTGCGCGTGTCTGGCCTGCCGCGCTTTGTCGGGGGGGCAGTGGGTTACCTGGGGTACGACGTGGTGCGATATTTCGAACGACTGCCCGAAACTGCCATTCGAGAGTTGGATGTACCTGATGCCGCTTTCATGCTGCCCGATACGCTTGTCATTTTTGACCATGCTAAACACCAGTTGATCGTCCTCGCCAATGCTCATAACACTGGCGACCCTGATGCTGCCTACGACAATGCGGTAGAACGGATTGAACAGTTGGTGGAGGCGATTCGCCAACCGCCGCGTGTGTTGCCTCAGCTAAACGCCCCTCTGGGTGATGAGCTGCGCTCCAACATGACCCGCGCGCGTTATGAGGAGAATGTATGCCGGGCAAAGGAATACATCGCAGCGGGAGATGCTTTCCAGGTTGTGCCGTCGCAGCGATTTAGCTGTCAAACGAGCGCTTCCCCTCTGGCGATTTATCGCGCGCTGCGGATGCTCAACCCCTCGCCTTATATGTTCTTGCTTCAGTTCGGGGACGACTTCAGCTTGATCGGGGCGTCGCCGGAGATGATGGTGCGCCTCGAAGATGGGGTTGCTACGGTGCGCCCGATTGCCGGAACTCGCCCACGTGGAGCATCTGAGGAAGAGGATAAGCGTCTGGAAGTCGAGTTGCTGGCCGACCCGAAAGAGCGCGCCGAGCATGTGATGTTAGTTGACCTGGGGCGTAACGACTTAGGGCGAGTCTGTGAATATGGAACGGTCAAGGTCTCGCGGATGATGTACATCGAGCGCTATTCCCATGTGATGCACATTGTCAGTCAGGTTGAGGGCAGGATTCGTAAAGGAATGGATGCCTTTGACCTGATTCGGGCTACGTTTCCAGCAGGGACGCTCACCGGCGCGCCAAAGGTGCGAGCGATGGAGATCATCGAAGAGCTGGAAGGAACGCGGCGCGGGCCATACGGTGGAGCAGTCGGGTACTTTAGCTTCGATGGTTCAATGGATACGTGCATTACTATTCGGGCGGTTTTGATGCAGGGCGACACGGTATATGTCCAGGCGGGCGGGGGCGTTGTGGCGGACAGCGACCCGGCGCGCGAGTACGAGGAGAGCATCAACAAGTCGCGGGCGATGGCTGCCGCGATTCGTTACGCCGAGCGGGGATTGGAGGGGGCATGACGGTTAAACGCGTTATCCTGATTCGACCGGGAGAAACGGACTGGAATCGCCTGGGGCGCTGGCAAGGCTGGGTTGCTACCCCGCTGAACGAGCACGGGAGGCGACAGACGCAGGCATTGGCGAAGTTTGTTCGCAATATCGGCATGAGCGCCTTGTATTCCAGTGATCTCCGGCGGGCGGTTGAAACCGCAGAATTGCTGGCGGAGCGATTGGGTTTCGCGCCTGTGTACGATGCCCGACTGCGGGAGCGCAATATCGGCGCGTGGCAGGGTCTAACGCTGGAGGAGATGCGCGACTGGTATCCAGATGAGTACGAGCAATTGCTGGCCGACGTGGACGAGTATCGCATACCCGGAGGCGAGTCGCGGGCTGAGGTACGGGCACGAATGGTATCTATGTTTGATGCTATCCTGAAAGAAGACAAAGGCGAAACAGTGGGCATCCTTTCGCACACGACGGCGCTTCGCGCGCTGCTTTCCGAGTTGCTACCTGAGTGTGACCCCAACAGCATTGAGGTGAGCAATACGTCGGTTACGACGCTGGCTCGCACGGATGCTGAGCGCTGGCAACTGGTCGCGGCGAACGATGTGATGCACCTGGAAGGATTGGCGAGCCATTCGGCAAAAGAAGTGGAGCAATCAAAATGATCCTGGTCATTGATAACTACGACAGTTTCACCTACAACCTGGTACAAGAACTCGGCGAAATGGGGGCTGATTTGTATGTAGCGCGTAACGATCAGATCACGCTGGCCGAAATCCGCGCCAAGCAGCCCTCGCACATCGTCATCTCGCCGGGTCCGGGCGACCCCGATGACGGAGGTGTTTCGCTGGAAGTCATTCGAGAACTGGGTGCCAGGACGCCAATTCTGGGCGTGTGCCTGGGACACCAGTGTATCGGACAAGCGTATGGCGGGGTGGTCAAGCGCGCGCCGCGCTTGATGCACGGGAAAACCAGCATGATTTATCACAAGGGCGACCCACTGTTCGCGGATGTGCCCAGCCCCTTTGAGGCGACGCGCTACCATAGTCTGATCGTGGAAGAAGCGACGCTGCCTGATGTGCTGATGGTTACAGCCTACACCGAAGAAGGGGAAATTATGGCGCTCAGACATCGGGAACATCCTGTCGTCGGCGTCCAGTTTCACCCGGAGAGCATTCTAACCACATATGGGCCACGCATTCTGCAAAATTTTCTCGAAATGAAGGAGACCATTCTGGTAGGTTAATATGTTTCAAGGAGAGACGATTGTGGACATTCAAAAAGCTCTGGACTTGATAGGCCGCTTCGGGCACTTGCAGCAGGAAGAAGCGGAAAGCGTGATGCAGCAGATTATGTCGGGGAACGCGACGGATGCACAGATCGGCGCATATCTGATGGCGCTGCGCATGAAGGGCGAGACGCAGGACGAGATTACCGGCAGCGCCCGCGCCATGCGCGCCAACGCCCATCAAGTTCCGACGAAGGTGCAGCCCGATTTGCTGCTGGACACCTGTGGCACAGGCGGGGACAGGTCGGGTACATTTAACATCAGCACCACAGTGGCGTTTGTGGCTGCGGGCGCGGGCATCCACGTCGCCAAGCATGGAAACCGAGCAGCGAGCAGCAAATGCGGAAGCGCCGATGTGCTGGCTGAACTGGGGGTCAACCTGGATTTGACGCCGGAGCAGGTGGGGCAGTGCGTGGACGAAGTGGGCATCGGCTTTCTGTTCGCGGCCAAACTGCACCCGGCCATGAAGTACGCAATTGGCCCACGCAAGCAAATGGGGATACGGACGATTTTTAACATTCTGGGGCCGCTGACGAACCCGGCGGGCGCGCAGAGGCAGTTGATGGGGGTATTTGTAGCCGATTTGACCGATATGCTGGCGCATGTGCTGGGCGAGCTTGGCTCGAAGTCGGCGATGGTGGTGCATGGGTATGGGGGATTGGACGAGCTGACAACCACTGGCCCGAATCACGTGAGTCACTACAAAGATGGGAAAGTGGAAACCTACGATTTTGACCCGCGTGACTACGGCTTCCGGGGCGCGCATATCTCCGAACTGCTGGGCGACGATGCACCGACCAACGCCAGACTGCTGCGCGGCGTGCTGAGCGGGGAGATTCAGGATGCCAAACGGGATGTTGTCCTGTTGAATGCGGGCGCGGCGCTGGTGGCGGGTGGACTTGCGGAAGACCTTGCCGACGGCATTAAGCTGGCTGCCGAGGTGATTGACAGCGGCGCGGCGTTGACGAAACTGGATACGCTGGTGAGCTATAGCAGGCAGTTTGCCGCCGCGAGTGTGTAGGGAAAGACTCAACGCCAAGCCGCCAAGAAGCAAAGGCGCAGGGGGTTCATTCAGGTGAATAGCTCGTTTGTCAAGACGGATACCATACTGGACAAAATTCTTGCACATAAGCAGGAGGAGATCGCCGCCAATAAAGCGCGTGTCTCGCTCCAGCAGCTTATGCGGGAAATGTATGCCGCGCCGCCGCCTCGGGATATGATTAACGCTCTGCGCCGTGACGATGTGGCGCTGATTGCTGAGGTCAAGCGCGCATCGCCGAGCAAGGGGATTCTCATCGTGAACTTCAATCCATTGGGGCTTGCGATGACATTTGCCCATTATGGCGCGGCTGCGATTTCTGTCTTGACGGACGAGCGCTTCTTTCAAGGCCATCTGGATTACCTGACGCTGATTCGAGACAAGGTGCATGTGCCAGTACTACGCAAAGACTTCGTGATTGACCCGTACCAGGTGTACGAAGGTCGCGCCGCCGGAGCGGATGCTGTCCTCCTGATCGTCATGGCGCTGCACGACAGCCGGCTTGCCGAGCTGTATAAGCTGGCCTGCGAGTTGGGAATGACTGCGCTCGTAGAGGTGCATAACGAGGCTGAGTTGGAGCGAGCGTTGAAGGTCGGCGCATCGCTGATCGGCGTCAACAACCGAGACCTCAGGACGTTCAACGAGGATTTGGGGACAACGGAACGGCTGGCGAAACTTGTGCCGCCGGATGTGACGCTGGTTGCGGAAAGCGCGATTCGGAGCGTGGAGGACGTTCGCCGGATGGGAGAGTTGGGGGCGCACGCGGTTCTGGTTGGCGAAGGGCTGGTCAGGGCTGGTAATATCGCAGAAAAAGTGCGTGAATTTAGCAGCCAACCGCGTGAGGTGAAGGGATGACTATCGTCAAGATTTGTGGCCTGACGACTTACGACGATGCGCTGATGGCGGCGCAGGCCGGGGCGGATATGCTCGGCTTCAATTTTTATAAGAAAAGTCCTCGTTATATTCAACCAGACGATGCACAGCCAATTTGTGATAGGCTGCGCGAACAGTTGGGTAAAGACTGCCCCGTGCTGATCGGCGTGTTCGTCAACGAGGTCGTGGGCGTGATTTCAGCGATTACGCGCAAGGTGGGCTTGAACGCCGCGCAGTTGAGCGGGGACGAGTCGGATGATATGCTGGCCGAACTGCGTGGCATCGGGTTCAAGGCGATTCGCCCGATGAACCTGGCGCAGGCGTTGGATGATGTGCAGTATTTTAGTCCCCATTTTCCGGCGAACGAACGGCTGCCATCGCTGCTTCTGGACGCTTACCATCCCCAGCTTTACGGGGGAACAGGCGAGCAGGCGAGCGTCGAAGTGGCGCTGGCTGTGAAGGAGCACGTTCCGCGTCTGATGCTGGCTGGCGGGCTGACCCCGGAGAACGTTGGGGAGCGTGTGCGGGCGATCCAGCCCTGGGGTGTGG